>Ga0164241_10002680_pt1 | contig 18856 bp, 20 predicted proteins | sample OricomyardsoilBY_FD_108780 | JGI IMG/M metagenome (GOLD analysis project Ga0164241, IMG submission 108780) | Backyard soil microbial communities from Emeryville, California, USA - Original compost - Back yard soil (BY) | ecosystem: Environmental > Terrestrial > Soil > Unclassified | place: USA...
ATCTCCAGATCCGCCAATGGCCGCTCGCGGCGGGCGACGTGTTCGACGACGACCAGGTCCGCAAGGCGGCCAAGGTCTGCGTCATCGGCCAGACCATCGCCAAGCAACTGTTCCCGAACAGCGATCCGCTGGGCAAAACCATCCGCATCCGCGATGTTCCCTGCCAGATCATCGGTGTGCTGCAATCCAAAGGTCTGTCGCCCATGGGCGGCGACCAGGATGACGTCGTCCTCGTGCCATACACGACCGAGTTGAAACGCATCAACCGGGAGGACTGGCTGGACACGATTCTGGTTCAGGCGGTTTCCCAGGCGGCTTTGCCCATTGTTCAACGGGAAATTTCATCTCTGCTCGTCCAGCGCCATCATCTCAAACCGGCCGGCGAACGGGATTTCATTGTGCGCAGCCAGGAGGACATCGCCCAGGCCGCGAGCGCCACCGCCACGGTGATGGGCGGTTTGCTGGCCGGCATCGCGGCGGTTTCCCTGCTGGTCGGCGGCATCGGCATCATGAACATCATGCTCGTCAGCGTGACGGAACGGACGCGCGAAATCGGCATCCGTATGGCCGTCGGTGCGCGCGGCGGCGACATTTTGGTGCAGTTTCTGATTGAGGCCGTCACCTTGAGCATCATTGGCGGGGCGATTGGCATCGGCTCCGGCATGGGCATTTCCCACCTCGTCGCCTCGCTGACCCACTGGCCGACGCTCACGCCGTTTTTGTGGATTGGCATCGCTTCCATTTCCAGCGCGGTGATCGGGGTCATCTCCGGTTTTTATCCCGCGTGGAAGGCGTCCAAGCTCGACCCCATCGAGGCGTTGCGCTATGAGTAAATAATCCTCCTCGTTCTCATTCTCGTCCTTGATTTTTTTCGAGGATGAGGATGAGGACGAGAAGGATTTATCGGCCATGAAAACGGAAATCCTCTCCACGCACACGAAACCGTTGTTTGACGCCGCTGTCAAACGCGCGGCGGAATCGCTGCGGGCCGGCGAAGTCGTGGCGTTGCCGACCGAAACCGTCTATGGCCTCGCCGCGAATGCGTTGGATGAAAAAGCCGTCGCCAAAATTTTCCAGATCAAAGGGCGCCCGGCGCACAACCCGATCATTGTCCATGTCGTTGGCGGCGAAATGGCGAAAAGCTGCGTGAAACAATTCCCGGCGACGGCGGAAAAACTTTCGGCGGCCTTCTGGCCGGGGCCGTTGACGCTGGTGCTGCCGCGCGCGGAAAAAATTCCCGGCAACGTGACGGCCGGCGGCGCCACGGTCGGCGTGCGCTGGCCCGGTCATCCTTTCATGCAGGCGGTCATCCGCGAGTGCGGTTTTCCGCTGGCCGCGCCGAGCGCAAATTTGTCCAACCAGATTTCGCCGACGAACGCGGAACATGTCCGCGCGCAGCTTGCCGGAAAAATTCCGCTGATCGTGGATGGCGGGCAATCGCAGGTGGGCATTGAATCCACGGTGGTGGATCTGACGGCGGCGGCGCCAAAAATTTTGCGGCCGGGCATGATTCACTTGGAAGCGCTGCTGGCGGTGGCGGGGAACGTTCAACCTTCAGCCTTCGACCTTCAATCTTCAAGCCTGCGGAGTCCGGGATTGCTGGCGAAGCATTATTCGCCCAAGGCAAAGCTGGCCGTGCTGGGCTGGCGCGACGAGGCGGAGCTGCAATTAAAAATTAAAAATCTAAAATTCAAAATTGCCGACTGCCACGTCATCGCGCACACGAAAATTCCGGCAGGTTTCGCGGCGGCCAATGTCAGCGTGATCCCGCATGATGCGGAGGCGTTTGCGCGGGCGTTGTATTCCGAGCTGCACCATTGCGATGTGGCGGGGGCAAAGCTGATCGTCGTGGAAGCGCTGCCGGATGCACCGGAATGGTCGGGCATCGCCGACCGCTTGCACCGCGCGGCGGCGTGATTTTTATCGGGTTTCCCAGCGCGGCCGGTCGGTGAGGAACAGGCCGGCCACCAAATTTCGCGGGCTTTGCAGCGGGAATCCGGCGAGGAACCTTTTTTTCGTTCCAAGGTCATAGACAAAATGCCCCCATCCATTTTCATCGCCCCGCGCCATGTCGGAAAGAAATTTTCCGTCCAAGGTCAGACTGGTGAAATAAATGCCTTTGACCGGTTCCAAATAATCGTTGATGGCATAGAAATCGGATTTTGCATTGAGGGTGAGCCACAGGCATTGGCGCCGGCCATACCAGGCAACCGCCCACGGGGCGTCGCTCATCATCAGTTCATCCGGTTTCATCCAACCGCTGACCTGCTGGATTTCAGGGGCGAAATAGGGCGGATAGGAAACGGGGTTGGTCCGGGCCAGAATCGTCGCCGCCAAAGGCTGGCAGGCCAGCACGGCCAGCAGCCCGATGATCCCGTAACGCATGCCAGCTTCCGGCAGATTCATTTGATCCAGCAGCGTCAAAAAGAAGGCCGTCCCGAAAATCACCATCAACGGCACGAGCAGCACCAGCAGGTTTTCCAAATTCAATTCAGGCGACAGGTCGGACATGCTGGTTTGCCCCAGGGCCTGGACGATCATCAGCGTCGCGAGGCACATCAAGGTGAAGTAACGCATCCGCCGGGCCGTCGCGTTGCGCAGGCTCAGCAGCAGTCCGGCAAAAAATAAAACCCCCAGCCAGCCGGCGAGCGGCAGCAATCCACCTTGAAGATCGCCGTTGAAATTGGACAGGAACTTGTGGAGGTAGGGGGAGAGGCCGGAAGACAGCAAATTGGGAGTGATGGACTGCATCAACTGGGAGCCGGAGGACACATACGTGTCTTCAGCGAAGGCATAGCCGGCCGTGCCAAAACAGGTGCCGCTTGCCGCGAGGTTGCGGATGATCCAAGGAATCACCGAGAGGCCAAAGGCAGCAAACGCGGTCAGCGCCAGCCCGGTCCGGCGCGGGCCGCCAAACAACGCCAGAAAAAATATCACCGGCACGATCACCCAGCCGAAAGCGTAACGTGTCAACATGCCCAGCCCCAGAACCAGCCCGGCGGCCGCCGCCCAGGCGAACAACCGGCCGCCCGCCGGCGGTTCGGCCCGGCCCAGTTCCTCAATTTTTATCAGGCACCAGACCAGCCCCAGAAAAACGACCAGCAGCAGCATCGTGGACAGGCCGGAAACGCTGAATTTCCAGAGCAGATCCGCGCCCAGCGTGAGCGCGGCCGCCAGCCACGCCGCCGGCGCGTCAAACAATTTTCTTGCGATCAAAAACGTCAGCAGCACCACCGCCACGAGCAAAAATTGGTTCAGAATGGCAATTTCAAACTCGGGGCGGTAACGCAGAAATTTCCCGTTGGCCGACCAGAACGGTTTTTGCGTCTCCACCTGCCAGTCCAGTGAGCTTAATTTCATCAGGCCGGCCAGCAGGGCCGGATAGGCCGGGGCATTGGCGAGGTCGGGATGCGTCCCGTCGAGCTGCGCGAACCCCGGGGCGTTCGTCGTCTGAATTTCACCGGCATCGGCCGCGCGATTTTGTTTTTGAACCAGATACACGCTGAACGGCCGGATGAAATCCGTCGTGTAACCGCGTCCTTCCGCCAGATTGCGTGCCACCTGCGCCGCATCCATGGCCTCCGGCGACATGAAGCCATGATAGGCCCGGACATCATAAAGAACCGTCAGCCCAACCACCACCAACGCCACCGGCAGATATTTCAACCAGCGCGAAACCGCGCCGACTTCCAGCGCATAAACCCAGCCTTGTATCCGTTCGTGCATCATAAATTAAAAACCTTCCAGATGATATTCGTGGAGCTTGCGGTGAAACGTCCGCCGGCTCATGCCAATTTTCAGCGCCGCCCGCGTCCGGTTGCCGTCCGTTTCCTTCAGGGCGCGGATGATCAGCTGCTTCTCGGCATCCTTCACTGTCACGGCTTTTCCCGGCAGCATTTTCGTCTCGTTCAACGCCCCGCCGCCGCGCGCCGACTGCGGCAGATCGCGCAGCGCGATCCGTTCGCCCCGGCTTAAAACCACCGCGTGCTCGATGGCCGTGCGCAGCTCGCGGACGTTGCCCGGCCAGGAAAAATTCATCAGCGCCTCGAGCGCCTCCACCGTGAAATCGTTCACGGACTTTCCATTTTCACCTGCGAACTCGCGCAGAAAACTCTGCGCCAGCAGCGGAATGTCGCCGCTCCGGTCGCGCAGCGGCGGCAGTTCGATCTCCACCACGCGCAGGCGGAAAAACAAATCTTCGCGAAATTTTCCCGCCTTGACCAGTTCTTCCAGATTTTTATTTGTGGCCGCAACGAGGCGCACGTCCGCCGTCAAAGTTTTGTTCGAGCCGACGCGCTCAAACGTCCGTTCGCCCAGAAACCGCAGGAGCTTCACCTGGATGGTCGCGTCAATCTCGCCGATCTCGTCGAGAAAAAGCGTTCCGCCCTGCGCCTGCTCAAAACGCCCGATGCGCCGCTCGTGCGCGCCCGTGAACGCGCCGCGTTCATGGCCGAACAGTTCGCTCTCCAGCAACGTCGGCGCGAGCGCCGCGCAATGCACCGTTACAAACGGCTGCTTTGCACGCGGACTCAACTGATGCAGCGCCTTCGCGATGAGTTCCTTGCCCGTGCCGCTTTCGCCGCCGATCAAAACCGTGGCCCGCGTGGGCGCAACTTGCTGCACGATTTCAAAAATCTCCTGCATCGCCGGCGATTCGCCGATGATGTTTTCCAAACCGAATTTGGAATCCAACTGCCGCCGCAGCGAAACATTTTCCGTCTCCAAAGTTTGATGCTTGAGCGCGCGGGCGATGCGCATCTCCAGTTCATCAATCTGCAGGCGGCCTTTCGCGATGTAATCATCCGCGCCCTGTTTCATCGCGTTCACCGCGAGTTCCTCCGAGCCGTAAGCCGTCATCAAAATGCAGATCGGCGGCTTGGGCAGCGACTTCGCGCGCGCGATCAATTTCATGCCGTCCTCGTTCGGCATCCGGAAATCCGTGAGCAGCACGTCGAAATTTTCCGATTCCAAAAGATTCATCGCCGCCTGCGCGTCCTCGGCGATATACACGTCATACCGCTCCTCGAGCGCCGCGCGCAAACCTTCGCGCGTCGTCTTTTCGTCATCCACAATCAACAATGTTGGTTTCATTGATTTTTATCCTTCTCGTCCTCGCCCTCGAAAAATTCAATTACGAGAAGAAAGACGAGGACAAGTTTTTTTCTTCCAGCAATCTCGGTTTGCGTTCATGCAGCGGCAGCCACACGCGGAACGTCGTGCCCTTGCCCACGTTGCTTTCCAGTTCAATGCGCCCGTTGTGCGCCCGGACGATGCGCTGCACGATCATCAGGCCGAGTCCGCTGCCTTTTTTCTTCGTCGTATAAAACGGCTCGAAAATGTGGTTGATCTGTTCCTGCGGAATGCCGCCGCCGGTGTCGGCCACGCTCACCCACACCCCGTCATTGTTCTCGCCGGTCTGCAACGTCAGCGTGCCGCCGGTCGTCATCGCCTGCGCCGCATTTTTGGCGAGGTTCACGAGCACCTGCTGCAACTGCGTTGCGTCCACCGGTGTCGAGGTCAACTGCCGCGCCAGCTTCGTCTTGATGGTGATGCCGCGATTCTCGATTTCCGGCCGCAGCAAATCCAAGGTGATGTTCACGACATCGTTCAACGACGCCAGTTTCAACGACAAGGGCGCGGGCCGGATCGCGCCGAGAAACTGCGTGACGATGTAATCCAGCCGGTGAATCTCACCTTTGGCCACGTCGAGATACTGTTCCAATTTTTTTGCGACCTCGACGGTGTCCGGTGATGCGTGATGCGTGATGCGTGAAGTTTTCTTGTCACGCATCACGCCGCAATCGTCACGTTTCAACTTCTTCACCTCGCGCTCCATGAGCTGCAAGTGAATGTGCAGCGCGTTGAGCGGATTGCCGATTTCATGCGCCACACTGGCGGCAAGCAGCGTCAGCGCCTGGACGCGTTCACTCTCGATGGCCTCGAAAGTTTTTTGCCTCGCTTCGGTTGCGTCATGCAAAATCAGCGCCACGCCGGAACTGCCCGTGGCTTCGCCGTCCAATGGCGCGGCATAGAGCCGGAGAAAACGCGGGCGCGGGTAAAACACCTCAAACTCATGCCGCGTGACGTGTCCGCCGCCGGCCCGGTCGGCGCGGGAAATTTTCCGCCAGTCCACCTCCGGCAAAAATTTGGTGATGGGCTGATCCTCCTCTCCGGCCGGCAGGCCGATGAGCCGCGTGACCGCCTGGTTAAAATAAATGACCCGTCCGTTTTCATCCACGACCAACACGCCGTCCTCAATCGTGTTGAACAAAGTTTCCAGAAAACTGCGCTCGCTGGCCAGCCGCTGGACGACTGTTTGGAGACCATGAGCATCCAGCCGCCCGATGCGGCCAAGCACTTTGTCAAGAAAACTGGATTTCGGCGCCGCCATGAATCAAAAGTTCCGTCTCCGCTTGAAAGAGGCAAAATGGCACACGCCGGAAATTCGTCAAATCCAAAATGATTGCGTTTTGGCACAATCCATACCAAGTGACCTTGGCAAAACATCTTTGCTTGTAGCGGCGGTCTGTGACCGTCGTTGGCTTTGAAAAGATTTCGCCGGCCACCGGCGCTCACCGAGCGCCGCGACAAGGCTTTGGCAGAAGTCTCTGATACAGTTGCGTTTTTTGGACTGCGCCGGCAGAGCGCAGCGGCGACGGCGCTTTCGCGCGGGCGAGCGGCTCCCGAAAGTTCAGACGATTCCCGTGCGGGCGAAAGCGGCGTGGCGCTCCGCTTCCCGCCGCACTCCATAACCTCGCGGCCCGGCCTCGCCGTTGGCGGGGCGCTCGCCCCACTAAAAAAGCTCAAATTAACTCACTGCTAAAACAAGTTGCCGGCTGACGTTTGCCAAAAAAAACAGGCTGGACAAGCGGTTGCACCCGGCGCAACCTTGCTTCCAATGAAAGCAGATAGGCCACAAATACTCAGGTATAGCCACTGTTAGGCGACATTCGCAAATCGTGAAGACATCACGGACTATTTTAATTTTGTCAGCAGTCACTGTTTGGACGCTTTATGTCGGAGGGTATTTCTTTGTCGTGCATAAACGACTTCAGAATCCTTTTATTAGTTGGCCGATCATGCGGCCATTGCCAATGGAGGCATATTATCGCGTGAAAAACTTGGAGATTATTTACAAGCCCGTGGTGCGGCTTGACCAAAAGCTATTTCCCTCACGTTGGGTGTGCCCGTCCACATCGAAGGAGCAGTATGAGGTTGTATTCAAGAACTTTGACTTGAAACGTATTCACGAAATGTCCGAGCCGCCTAACAGGACGCCGGAACCAACGCCGGTTGGTGTCGGCCATTCCACCTTCGCGGGCAACGTCGGTGACCCGGCTTGGCTCAGCTTGCTACGTTAGGCGACGTTCGCATCATGTGCATATTAACAGCCATCGTTTTTTTCGGAGTCGGCATTTTGTGGAGTGGTTGTGCCTCTCCGCCGATGCGGTCATCACTGAATGCACCTTTGATTTCACCAGATGCCCAGCCGGTTTCATACTCATCACCGTCGGCTGTCAGCTTGAAGCACTTCGACATTAGGCGTATTTCCATTGATAGCCGCATCGCTGGCGAGGTCGCCACACTGCCACGGACAAACTCGCCGTGGGGTTCATGTTGGATTGCCTGCAAGAGAGCAGATATGATGCACGACGGCCCGTGGACGACATGGCTTTACGTTTTCAATGCGGCAGACCCGCAGCATTGTATTTTTGTCGAGGCACGAGACCTCGGCAATGGCGGAGTAGATTATGAATGGTTGAGCGACAAGTTGTTGTTTGTGCGCTGTTGGTGGGGGCGCGTCGTTAGCACGGATTTTGTTCTTGATACCGACACCGCTCGACCGATTTACATTCAAGATGTCAATTATTTCAAGTTGGTATATGGCGAGACGAGTGAGTCCACGCCGCCTAATACCTTAATAGACTGCAACCATTAAGCCATCAGCGAGAATTCAGGTCTGCAACGGCCCGCCCACGTTGATTCCGTGTTTCAAGCAATACGCGCCGTTGTCCACATACTTTTGCGCCCACCCTTTCAAGCCGGCGCGCTCCGCCTTCATCAGCTTGCGGACCACCTTCGCCGGCGCACCCAGCACCATTGAGCCGGGTGGAATTTTTGTTCCCTGCGTCACCAGCGCCTTCGCGCCGATGATGGATTGCCGGCCGATGACCGCGCCGTCCAAAATCACCGCGCCCATGCCGACGAGGCATTCGTCGCCCACCCGGCACGCATGGACAATCGCGCCGTGGCCGACCGTCACCCAGTTGCCCAGCACGCACGGAAAATCATCGGCGAGATGCAGCACGGCGTTGTCTTGAATGTTTGAGTGATGACCGACGACGATGCAGTTGATGTCGCCGCGCAGCACCGCGCCATACCAGACGCTGGAATGCGCGCCGAGCGTCACGTCGCCGATGACCGTCGCGGTTTTGGCGATGAAAACATTTTTGCCCGGCTGCGGCCGGCGGCGGAGAAATTTGTCAAGCTGCGGATCAAGTTCGCCCATGCGGAAAATTTAAGACTGAATCTGCTTCAACACAATTTGAAAGCAAACGAGTCGCGCGAAGGCCGCGAAGTGGGCGAAGGAATCAAGACTTCATCTTACAAATCCAAATGATGAACGGCGGCCACCCCGGGTGGACACGCCGGCGCCACTGCTTGCGGCCACGTAATTTACCATAAATCTCTCAACATTGGCATTCCCTTCGCCCGCTTCGCGGCCTTCGTGCGACCGCCATTTTTTCAAATTGTGAATCACGCCAATGGTGTTATGGTCAGAACATTGCATGACGAAACCAGCGTCAATCCGCCCCGCCGCGCCCCGCCGCAAGCTGCCGCGTTCGTTCAAGGATTTGACGCCGGCGAAACACTTCAATCCGCGCACGTTTTTTCAGGAGATGATCCTGAAGGGCTGGTTCACCAAGCGCACCGGCGAACACCGGCCGCTCCTTTATTCCCGGCTGCGGCATGGCCAGGTGGCGGTGACGTGGATCGGCCATGCTTCATTTCTCATCCAGTTCAACGACCTGAACGTGCTGGTGGATCCGAATTTTGCGAACTGGCTTTTCCTGATGAAGCGGCTGAAGCGCGCCGGAATGCGCATCCGCGACCTGCCGCCGATTGACCTGGTGCTGCTGTCGCACGCGCATTTCGATCATTTTCATAAGCCGACCCTGCGCAGGCTGCCGGCCACCAAAATGGGCATCATGCCGTGGGGCGTGGGCGATCTCGCGCACGACCTCGGCTTTGCGCGCATCGTCGAACTGGACTGGTGGGAAAGTTTTTCGCACAAGGACTGGAAGGTGACTTTCACGCCGAGCCAGCATTGGGGCGCGCGCACGCTGCACGATCATCATCGCGGCTACGGCGGCTTTGTGCTGGAACATCAGGGCCGGAAAATTTATCACGCGGGCGACAGCGCCTATTTCGACGGCTTCAAGGAGATCGGCGACAAGCTTCGCCCGGAAATCGCGCTGCTGCCCATCGGCGCATATCACCCGGAAACTTTTCGCAAAGTCCACATGGGGCCGGACGAGGCGGTGAAGGCGTTTCAGGATTTGCACGCCAAAATCATGGTGCCGATGCACTATGGCACGTTCAAGCTGTCGTTCGAGGCGATGGAGGAACCGCCGCGCTGGCTCCGGGAAATCATGGCGCAGCAGAATCTGACCAAGCGCCTGAAAATCCTCGGCGAAGGCGTGCCTAAAATTTTCTAACGGGCCGGCGCCAGCGCGTCGCACTGCCGGGCGAGCGCGAAATCCTTTTCCGTCAGTCCGCCCACGTCATGCGTCGTGAACGCGAGCGTCACCTTGTTCCAGCGGATGTCCACGTCGGGATGATGCTGCGCCTGCTCGGCCGGCCCCGCCACGGCGTTGACGAACTTCATCGCGGCGGGAAAATCCTTGAACTGATACGTGCGGGAAATGACTTCATCGTTTCGCCGCCAGTCCGGCACGGTGGCCAGGGCGGATTGAATTTGGGTGGCATTGATTTTTTCCATGCCTGAAAAGTCGCACAGCCGGCCGGGATGTCACTAAGTTTTTGACGGCCTGATTATGACAACTTTGGCGGCTTGCCGGACGAGGCTGACAATTTGGGCGGAACCGTCCGGCCTGTTTCATTTTCGTGCAGCTTAGACTGCCGCATCAGGCTGGCGCAAGTAAGCAGCGTCCAGGCGTAACTGACGACAAAGCCCGCCACGCCCAGTTGCCACAGCCACGCGGCCGGCGGCGGCGAAAGAGTTTCACCAATTTGCGATTGATAAATCCGGTAAATCCATTGGAACATCCACGCCAGCAGCAGAAAAAATCCGGCGAACGCCGTCACCAGTTGCGCGCTGCCGGCAAAAATCCGGCCGGCTTTCAGCGAACCCAGGCCCGCCAGGGTAAAGTTCAAGGTGACGCAGGCCCACGCGCGGTCGCGGCTCAACAGGCGTTTGGGCGCGGCGGACATGATTCAGGTGAATTGCGATTTGATTTCCGGCCGGGTCAGCAGCCACAGCGCCCAGATGCCGAACGCCAGCCCGATCACGTAACCGCAACACGGCGTCAGGCACGGAACCACCGACAGCACGGCGGCGGTGAAGGCAAATTCATAGCTGCGCAACGACTGCATTTTGGAGGCGCCCATGAAGATCAAAATGGCCATGACCATGCCCAGCGCCACGTTCGCGATGCCCAGCGGACCATTGGAAATGTGCATGATTTTTTGCACAAACTCCGTCATCTGGGGATTGTTCAACGTCTTCAATTCAGAATTCAACGCCTCCAGGTCGGGCGGGAAAAAAAGCATCTGCGCGAGGCTCCACAACGACAGAACCAGGTTGATGACGGCGACAATCTTCAATCCCAGCGCCGGCGCCTTGATCCGTTTCAACGCGGCGGCATGGCGGTTGTCCGCCGGCGCGGCCGGCTGCGGTTGAACCGGCGGAATGCCGGCCGCTGGTGCTTTGCTAAACGAGTCGGCGAATTCAGGAAATTTTTCCAGCATCCGAAACTCCGCGTCGCTCTCGGCCTTGGCCAGCGACTGCGCGTTAAGCCGGTCCTCGGCGATCCACTCGCGCAATTCTGCATCCGTGACCGGACCGTATTCCTTGCCGTCGCCGCCGATGATAAAATAATTCGCCATATAATGTTCCTGTTCGATGCTGGTTCTAATTCATTGGCCGCCGCCAAGCAAGCCGGTTTGCGGCTAGGGTTGAAATTGTCGCGTTCTTCGCGCGACAATCATTTGCTCCGCACGAACAATTTCCCCGGCAGTTGTTTCACCAGCCGTTTCATTTCGAGGCTGAACAGCGCCACGTTCACCGCCGAACTGGGCAGGCCGCTCGCCCGGATGATTTCGTCAATGCTCGATTCCTCCTCCAGCCTCACCGCCGTGAAAACTTTCTGCTCGTTCTCGTTCAACTCCAGCGCGGGCAGCACGCCGGTTTCACTGGCGGACGGCGGACGGTTGCTGCCGGGAAACAAATACTCGAACTCGCTCAAAATATCCTCGACGCCTTCGCACAACTTCGCGCCTTTTTTGATGAGGTCGTGACAACCTTTGCTGCGCGGCGAATCAATCCGCCCCGGCACCGCGAAAATTTGCCGGCCATATTCCGTCGCAAAATTCGCCGTGATGAGCGAGCCGCTCGTGAGATTCGCTTCGACGACGACCGTGCCCAACGTCATGCCCGCGACGATGCGGTTGCGGATGGGGAAACTTTGCTTGTCCGCCGGGCGGTTGAACGGAAATTGCGTGATGACTGCGCCGTTTTGCGAAATGCGCTCAAATAATTCCGCGTTCTCCACGGGAAAAATCAGATTGATGCCCGTGCCCAAAACCGCAATTGTCCGGCCTTTGCCCGAAAGCGCGCCTTGATGCGCCGCCGTGTCAATGCCGCGCGCGCCGCCGCTCACGACCGTCACGCCGACGTAGGCGAGCTGATACGCCAGCTTGCGCGCGGTCTCGATGCCATAATGCGTCGTCATGCGCGAGCCGACCATCGCGACGGTATTTTTGTCCTTCGCCGTCAATTCGCCTTTGACATAAAGCACGAGCGGCGGATCGTAAATCTCGCGCAGCGACGCGGGATAATTTTCATCCGACGAAATCAAAACGTGGCAGCCGTAATCCGTAATGCGTTTCAATTCGCCCGCGAGGTCAATGGATTTTTCCCACGACGAAATGTTTTCGGCGGTGTCCTCGCCGATATTGCGAACGCGAAGCAGTTGGGATTTGGAAGCGGAAAGGATTTTTGGCGCGTCGCCAAAATGTTCGAGCAACAGCCGCGCGCGCACCGGCCCGACGCCTTCAATCATGTTCAACGCGATCAGGGCTTCGCGGGAATCCATGCCGCATTAAAGAGTTTCAAGTTGCCGGTGGCAAGTTCATTCAATCCCAAAGCGTTTCCACGCCCGGATGCCGCGAAATCTTTTCGTCCTTCGTGACGATGGTTAAATCGTGAACCAGCGCGGTCGCCGTGATGATGCGGTCGGCGGGATCGCCGTGAAATTTTCCCAGCGCGTAACAGCGCGCCGCGATGTCGCCGGTGACGTTGAGCACGGGCATCCGTTGGGTGACTTCGCGCATCCAGTCGGCCAGCGGAATGGAAAACTTGATGCGCTTTTTATCCACGAGACACGCGACTTCCCACAGCGAAATGCCGCAGACCGCGTTTTCGCCGCGCTGCGCCGCCGCCTTGCGCGCCGCCGCCGGCAACTGCGGGTCGTTTTCCAGCGCCCAAATCAGCGCGTGCGTGTCCCAGAGATACGTCATTTTTCCGCGCGCCAGCTTTCGCCGGTGGAGAACAATTCTTGCAAGCCCGCTTGCTGTTTCAACGTTCCTTGCGTGCAGCCGAGAAAACCGTCCTTGTGATTTTCCAGTTCAAAAACGAACGCCAAGCCGTCCTCGACGACGCGCACGGACGCGCCGGACGCGGCGAGATGTTTCATCTTCGTGAAGTCGCGGACGAACTTGCGCGTGTTGATTTCGATTGTGTCAGCCATTTGTCTGACAATAAAATGATTTGAGGAATTGTCAAGCAGCGGGGCAAATTGGCAGCGTCCGAATTGGATGGGGCGGGTCGCGCTGCGACCCGCCGCGCCTCGCAGCGCAAGGCGCGCCACCTTGAAATCAGGACACTGCCGACAAATTTGTTTCGCGCTGGACAATTTGGGATGACGGGAATAGTTTCGACAACGTGAATTGCAATTTAATATACGAACAGGTGTTCGTATATCAATAGTTAGGCGGCTTTGCACGCATTACGAGTTTAAAATGTCCAAATCCTAATCAATTGTGAAAACCAAAATCATTATCGGCATTTCCATTGTCTCTGCATTCCTTATCGGGTTTGTAGCTGGTGGCTTTAAATCTACAAGCTCGTGGTCTCGTTGGAGCAAACACAATGTTGTTCAAGGTTACGCCACCCAAGCGTTCATTTACTCATCTACTCTAGCTACTTTTCGGAACGGGCAGGAGACGAGTGGCATGAAAGCGATGGAGAATTACTTGGATTGCTATTTGTTTGCTGTTAGTGAAAATTGCAAAGTGATTTCCAAGGAGTCCGATCCATATCTCTATGCCTGCATAAAGACCGCGCGAGATTACCGGACTAAGCATCCGTGGCAAAATACCAACACTGTTATTGCCGCTGGAGCTGAGACAACATTGGCAATGATTAAGTGAGATTGTGAATCAGCCGCCTAACACAGCGCTGGAGGCAACCCCTCATTTGCGTCGCGGATTTGCGAGTGAGCTTTCGGTTTGCTTGATACGTTGGGTTCGGGGTGCCTCAGCTTTTGGTCGTTAGGACATTTTCATCCTCAAATTTTACGGTTCATTCCCGAAGATTGCCTGCCCTATAAATTTCTGTTACTGAATCCGCGTGCCCGAACCCAGCCTGTTGCTCCTCATCCCGGCTTACAATGAAGAAGCGCGCATCGAACCGGTGCTGCGCGATTACGCCGCCTTTTTCGGACAGCATTATCAAGGCAATTTCCAACTGATCGTGGTGCTCAACGGCTGCCGCGACAACACGCTCGGAGTCGTGCAAAAGGTGGCCAAGGATTTTTCCTCGGTAAGCTGGCTGGATTTTCCCGCGCCCATCGGCAAGGGCGGCGCGCTCATCGAAGGGCTGAAGCTGGCGAAACAAGGCGACCTGATCGGCTACGTGGACGCGGACGGCGCCACCGCGCCCGCGGCGGTTTGGGAGTTGCTCCGGCACATCGGCGAGGCGGATTGCGTCATCGGTTCGCGCTGGCTGCCCGGCAGCGTGCTGGTGCAGGCGCAGCCGAAATTGCGCCAGTTTGCCAGCCGCTGTTTTCACCTCATCGTCGAGCTTTTTTTCTGGCTGCACGTCAAGGACACGCAATGCCCCTGCAAGCTGATCCGCTCGGATGCGGCGGAAAAAATTCATCCCACCCTGCGCATTGCCGACCTCGCCTTTGACGTGAACCTGCTGGTGTCATTGAAACGGGCCGGCTTCAAGATTTTGGAGGTGCCGATCGCCTGGACGGACGTGGGCGGCTCGAAAGTCACCGCGACATTGTTCCGTTCCTCGCTGACGATGTTTTTATCCGTGCTGCGTCTCCGGCTGATTTATTCGCCGTTCTACAACTGGCTGAAACCGCTGCGCCCGCTGGAAGGCTGGATTTACAAAAAGTTGCGCGCGCCGCAGCCGCTGTCTTCGGCGGAAACGCAGAAGCGAGGACAGTGAGTTGAAAGCGGCGGCCGGCCGCAACCGCCGGCCACAATCTATCTTCTATCCGCCATCTTCACTTTCTCCTTCCCGCCCCAGACGAACAACGCGCAGACCGCGAACAGCAGCAGGTTGAACACGCAGAGCGTCTGCAGCACCATTACAAAGCTCGCGTGAAACCGCGTCAGCGCAATACCGTAACCGGCCGCCAGCAGCACGAGCCACGGCACGATCTTGAATTTTCCGCGCGCCAGCAGGTCGTTCACCAGCACGTTCGCCAGCGCCAGCGGAATCATCGCGCCCGCATACCACGGCAGGATGGCCAGGGTCGCTGAAACATACGACGCCGGGAAAACCAGCCGGATCGCGAACGGTCCCAGCAGCCACAATCCGGCGACAGCGCAGAGGCACAACCCCGCCGTCACCAGCAAGGCGACGCCCATGAGATTGTTTTTCTCCGACTTCACCGTGCTATGGACAATTTTCGGAAACATCACGTTCGCCAGCGGCAGCACCAGCCACAGCAGCGCCCGCGACATCGTTCCCGCCGCGCCGTAGGGCGCCGTTTTTTCCGCGCCAAAATAGGCGTCCACGAACGACGTGTCCGCGCAGAACAAAAACTGCGTCGCCGCGAAGCCCAGCATCAGCGGCGCCACCTGCTTCAGCCAGTCGCGCCAGTCAAACGCCTCCGCCCTGCCGCGCCACAACTTCCGTGTCTGCCAGGCGCCGACCGCCGTGGCCGTCAGGAAGCCGATCCAGACGCCGACCATGATGCCGGTCGCCTGGCCTTGCAGGAGGAACACGATGAACACGGCGAAAGCCACCCGTGCCACGGCATTCAAAATCACGCTCCAGCCCAGCCATAAAAAATTCTGCTGGCCTTGCATCACTCCCGCAAACATCGGCGTCCACAGCGAAAATAAAATCACCGTCATCAGCACGGCCAGCACGTTCGGGTTGGCCAGATGCCAGCCGGCGACGATTTGCTTTTGGAAAACAAACACCGCCGCCGCTCCCAGCGCGCACAGGACGAACGTTCCGATCCACGCGGCGCGGATCATGGCCGCCAGTTGCCGTTCGCGGTTCGTCGCCAGCGCCTGGGCCGTCTGGTGCGTGAACACCATCTGCAACGGAATTGTGGGAATGAGGCTCACGAGGGAAAACAGCGTGATCAACGTGCCGTATTCCGAAGCCGGAATTTTATTGGAAAGCAGATGCACCGAATACGTCAGCACCCCGGCGGCAATCGTCGCCACCATCAACCAGCCGCTCTGCCGGAAAAAAGTGGCGCGATGCGACAGCGCGGCAGGCACGGCGGATTCAGGGGCGGCGTCGGTCATCTGACCCGGAAAATACGAAACACCGGCGGGTCAAGAAAGTGAATTCAAGAAACCCGCCAGCAGATCTTTCGCCCGCTCCAGTTCCTTCAATGAAATCCATTCGTCCATCGTGTGCGCCTGCGCGATGTCGCCGGGGCCGAACACGACGCTCGGAATGCCCGCCGCCGCCAGCACGGCTGCATCGCAGAAATAATCCACTCCCACGGGCCGCGTCTGTTTCGCGGCCCGCAGGAACTGGCGGACCAGCGGCAATTGGGGATCGGTCTCCAGCGGCAGGGCGGGGGCCAGTTTGGCGGCGCTGATTTTGGCGGATAATTTTTTCGCGCGCAGCCAAGCCCCGAGTTCACGCCGGACGCCGGCCTCCGTCTCGCCCGGCAGCGTGCGCCGGTCAATGGAAATGGCGCAGGACTCCGGCACGATGTTCGGCTGCACGCCGCCGCCAATGGTGCCGACATTCACCGTGCCTGCGCCCAGCAGTTTGTGCTTCCGCCGTTTCAACTGCGCTGCGTAATCCGTTTCGAGCGCGTCCACGATGCGTGCCATTTCATGCACGGCGTTCTTTCCCAAATGCGGCTTCGCTCCGTGCGCCGCGCGGCCGTGCGTTTCCAGCCGCAGCCACAGGCAGCCTTTGTGCGCCGTGACCACCTGCAGCCGCGTCGGTTCGCCGACGATGGCGAGATCGGCCTTCAATCCGCTCGCCGCCAGCGCGCGGGAGCCGGCCTGCGCGTGCTCTTCGTCAACTAGGCCGGCAAAAATAATTTCCGTTTCCAGCGGACGCGTCTTCGCCCCGGCCAGTTCGCACAAGGCGCCCAGCATGGCGGCGACCGAGCCTTTCGTATCACACGCGCCGCGTCCGTAAAGCCGCCCGTTTTTACGCTGCGGAATGAACTGCGTGCCGTTGGCCACCACGGTGTCGAGGTGTGGCGCCAGCAGAATCGTCCGGCGGACCCGGCCGCGCGGTTTCAGCCGGGCGATGATGTTGGCGCGGCCCGGCAAAACTTTCTGAAATTCCACGGTCAATCCCGCCCGCGCCGCCGTGGCCGCCAGAAATTCAGCGATGCGTTTTTCGCCGGCGTGCGGATGGCGCGGCGGCAAAAAGGCGGGGTTCACGCCGGGCAGGGCGATGAGTTCGGCGAGCAATTTTTCCGTGCGGGTCACGCCGGCAAGATGCCATGATCCGCAGGCCGGTGAAAGGCAATTGAAGGCAATTGAGCCGGCGGCAGAACCTTGTCAGAATAAATCAGAGGGACGTTGCTGGCATCCGATTTTAGGAACCGGCCGGCAGCAAATCCCACGACAGGCTAATTTCCAGGTTTTCATTCTGCCGCCCGTGTTCCTGCATCTCGTGCAATATCTCTTCCAACACCGGCCCGACATAACTGGCCCGCCGCTCGATGGCTTCCGTTGTCCATCTTGAGCCGACGGCCGGATTGTTGTCCGTTGCCGTCTGGGTTGGCCTGGCCTCCGCGCCGCCCGCCGTATAAGTCTGGAGTAAAAGCTTCATAATTGAAGTTCCGCCACCGCCCATGAAAGTCAAAGCGAGATTTGGCCAAATTTGCAAGGCCAAGGCCGCGCTACAAACGGCGCAATCCAAGCCCATGAAAAATGCAGCCCCCATTGAGGGCTGCATTCTTCTTAAAGTCTGGAATGAAAATGGTTAGCTGTTCTTGGCGGCCTTGATCTTTGCCCAGCGGGCCTTGGCGGCGGCGGCGATTTTTGCCTTGGCGGCGGCGCTCATCGTGAATTTCTTTTTCACCGCCTTGGCGGCGCCTTTGGCTGGTTTGGCGGCCTTGATTTTGGCCCAGCGGGCTTTTTGCGCGGCGGCCACCTTGGCCCGGCCGGCGGCGCTCATCTTGCCCTTTTTGCGCGGCGAAAAAGCGGCCGGCTGGGCAGCGCCGAGCAAAGCATTTAGCTGGCGGTTCAGCGCCTCAATCTTGTCTTTGAGATCCGCAGCATGTTTAAGTTGGGTTGAAGTCAGAGATGATAAATTACTCATATTGCCCGCAATCATAGAGTGTCGGCCTAATTACTCAAGAAGATTTAATAAGCACGGCGGCTGCCGGCCGCTGGCGGCGGGGCAGGCTTCGGCTCTGGTATTTTCGTCTTTCACCTTCGATAGAAGTTTTCACCCCGATGGCGGTTTCGGTAATACTTATATGACCGGCAATGAAAAGAGGTTTCAATTTCAGTCAGGCAGTCTTGTCCGAAGAACTTTGATTTTCTCCGCCAGTTCCTCCGCCGGATACGTCCAGATTTCCGCGAGCGTGGGATGATAATGCGGCATCGCCGCGAGTTCGTGAACGGTCATGCGCTTCGCCATCGCGGCGACAATTTCATGAATCAATTCGCCCCCGGCCGGGCCGACGCAACTGCCGCCGATGATTTCGCCGGTCTTGGGATTCGCCAGCAGTTTCACAAAACCGTCCTTCGCCTCCATGATGAGCGATTTGCCGTGGTCGTTGAACGGATAGCTCGCAGCGAGAAATGAGATTTTATTTTCGCGCGCCGCTTTTTCCGTCAAGCCGACGAATGCCACTTGCGGTTCGGTGAACACGACGGAAATCAAAAGGCGATAATCCACGCGTTGGGGCGGGCGTCCTCGCGCGCCCCCGAAAAAATCCGCGACGATATTTTTCCCGGCGATCTCGCCCTGCGTCACGGCGATGTGAACGATCTCATGCGGCCCGGTGCAGTCGCCCGCCGCGAAGATGTGCGGCGCGCTCGTCTGCATTTTGTCATTCGTGACGACGTAACCGTTTTCCGTTTTCACGCCCGCTTTTTCCAGACCCAAAAATTCCGTGTTCGGAGCGCGTCCCAGTGCGAACAAAAT
>Ga0164241_10002681_pt1 | contig 18854 bp, 17 predicted proteins | sample OricomyardsoilBY_FD_108780 | JGI IMG/M metagenome (GOLD analysis project Ga0164241, IMG submission 108780) | Backyard soil microbial communities from Emeryville, California, USA - Original compost - Back yard soil (BY) | ecosystem: Environmental > Terrestrial > Soil > Unclassified | place: USA...
AGGGCTCGGCGATGAGGTGAGGCGATGGTGCGTGCTGGTTTGACGTTGGTGGTCGTGATGCTGCTCGGGCTTGGCTGTGACTCGAGCGATCCCATCACGCCGCAGTCCGGCACGGTCACGTTCGGGGCCGACGAGGGCGCCGACTTCCTGCGCGGCGTCGTGCGAGACCCGGGCAACTTCGCCAACAGCGACCTCTACGCGTCGCGCAACGGCGAGCACCTGAAGCTCGCGACGGGCGGGGCCGACCCGACCGTCAACCGCCCCGTGACCTGGTTCAAGCAGGGCGGTATCCCCAAGCGCTACACGTCGCTCGCCGAGGTGCCCAACGACCTGCCGCCGGACACGCAGCCCGAGGCGCTCCTGACCACGCAGACCGGCAACGGCTTCGTCCTGAAGCGCAAGGACGGCGGCTACACCAAGGGCTGGATCGCCGCGGCCGACGCGAGCTCGCTCACCATCGAGTTCGCGCCCGTCGACGAATAGCCGAGCGCTACATCGTGTCGCGCGGACCCTCGTTGGCGGCCCAGAAGTCCGCGAGCAGCGCCGCGGCGCGCGCCTGATCGCCAGCCTTCACGCGCACCTCGACCTGGTGCACCGCGTCGAGGCCGGTGTCGTCGTCGGCCACGAAGACGTCGATGTCGTGCTCGCCGAGGAAGTCGCGCAGGGGCTGCCCGAGGGCGGCGACGGGGACGGTGGTCAGGACGACGAGGTCGTTCGGGTCGGTCTCGGACATTCGGGTCTCTCCTGGCGGCGTGAGGCCGGCTGCCACCATAGGCGCGATCCTGGTGCCTGACGAGGCGCCGCGCTCAACTCAATCTTGATATTCATTCTCAAGTAGTGGTCTAGTGCGCCTGTGACGACACTCGATCGACTCAAGACGGGCACGAGCGGAGCAGTGGTTAGCATCGACGGCGACGACGCCATCGCGCGGCGCCTGAACGACCTCGGCTTCTGGCCCGGCACCCACGTCGAGCTGGTGCGTAAGGCGCCGCTGGGCGACCCGATCGAGTTCTCGCTGCGTGGCTATCGCCTCGCGCTCCGCAAGCAGGAGGCGCGGCGGGTGATGATCGAGGCGCCCACGTGACCTCGGCCGTGACGGTCGCGCTGGTCGGTCGGCAGAACTCCGGCAAGACCTCGGTGCTGATGCACCTGACCGACACGGCGCAGCATCCGGTGAACTTCCCGGGCAGCTCGGTCGAGCGCGTCGAGGCCATGGCGCACGTCGACGGGACCACGCTGCGGGTGGTCGACCTGCCGGGTATCGGCTCGCTCGAGCCGCTCTCGCCCGACGAGCACGTGACCTTGTCGTGGCTGCGCGAGGCGCACGACGCGCTGGTGATCGTGGTGGCCGACGCGAGCAAGCTGTCGGTCGAGCTCGGCCTGGTGCGCTCGGTGATGGGCCTCGGACGACCGATGGTGGTCGCGCTGACGAAGGTCGATCAGGCGCCGGCCTTCGTGGATCGCGACGCGCTGCAGGCCGAGCTGGGCGTGCCCGTGGTGGTCGTGAACGCGCTCGCCGGAACCGGCATCGACGTGCTCGGCCAGGCCCTTGTTGCGCTCGCCCGGACGCGCACGAAGCCAGCTGCGCCGACGTTCGATCCCGACGCGCTCGCGCGCCGCGTGACGACCACGATACCCACGAAGGCGCGCCGCTCGCTCACCGATCGATTGGACAAGGTCCTTTTGCATCGTGTGCTCGGCTTGCCGATCCTCGCGCTCTTGATGGTCGGCATCTTCGAGGTGCTGTTCGTCGGCGCGCAGCCGCTGATGGACCTCATCGACGCCGGTCAGCACGCGCTCGGCGCGTGGGTCGGCGACGCGATCGCGCCGGGCGCGCTGCAGAGCTTCGTGGTCGATGGGCTCATCAACGGCGTCGGCTCGGTGCTCGTCTTCATCCCGCAGATCTTCTTCCTGATGCTGTTCGTGTCGCTGCTCGAGGCGTCCGGCTACATGGCGCGCGCGGCGTTCCTGCTGGACCGCGTATTGTCGCGCGTCGGGCTGTCGGGGCGCAGCTTCGTGCCGCTCGTCTCGAGCTTCGCGTGCGCGGTGCCAGGCATCCTCGCGACGCGCATGATCGATGACGAGCGCGAGCGCATCGCGACGATCGTGGTCGCGCCGCTCATGAGCTGCTCGGCGCGCCTGCCGGTCTATGTGGTGCTGATCGGCGCGTTCTTCCCGCCCGCCGAGGCCGGCCTGGTGCTGTTCGCGATGTACGCGCTCGGCATCGTGGTGGCCGCGGTGACGGCGTTCGTCCTGCGGCGCACGCGGCTCCGCGGGCAGCACTCGACGCTCATGATGGAGCTGCCGACGTACCAGCGCCCGAGCTTACGCGTCGTGTGGGCGCAGGTCGGCTCGGCGCTGAAGGCGTTCATCGTGATGGCCGGCACCGTCATCGTGTCGGCCGCGGTGGTGATCTGGGCGCTCAGCTACTATCCGCGGCCGACCGAGATCCACGAGCGCTACGAGGCCGCCCGCGCGCTCACGTCGGGGGAGGCGGCGCTGGGTGAGCTCGACGCCGCCGAGCGCGCCGAGTACCTCGGGCAGAGCGCGCTCTCGACCATCGGCAAGGCCATCCAGCCGGTGTTCGCGCCGGCCGGCTTCGACTGGCGCACGACCGTCGGCGTGCTCGCGTCGTTCCCCGCGCGCGAGCTCATCATCCCGACGATGGGCGTGCTCTACAGCCTCGGCGATGTGGACCCGGGCTCGTACGACGTGGCCTCGCTCGACGCGAGCGACACCGGCGGGCTGCGCGCGAAGCTGCAAGAGGCCAAGAACGAGGACGGCACGGCGGCGTGGAACCCGGTCATCGCGCTGTCGGTGATGGTGTTCTTCGCGCTCTGCAGCCAGTGCGCCGCGACACTCGGCGCCATCCGTCGCGAGACGCGCTCGCGCAAGTGGCCAGCCTTCGTCTTCATCTACATGACGGTGCTCGCGTGGGTCGCGGCGGTCGCGGTCTACCAGGGCGGGCGCCTGCTGGGGCTCACCGCATGAGCTGGCACTGGACCTGGCAGGACCCCGTCGCGCTCGCGCTGGTGGTGCTCGTGCTGCTGCTCGTGCGCTGGCTCAAGAAGCGCGTCGAGCCGGCCGGCTGCGCGGCGTGTCAGCACACCGGCGAGCCCACGCGTGACGCCAAGCCGACGCGCGTGAGCATCGACAGCATGCGCCTCGGCAAGCCGCGTCCCCGCTCCTTGCCGCCTGTACGCTAGCGCGGCACTATCGAGCCATGGTCGCTCTGCCCCAGGACAACAAGCCTCGAACGCTGCCCGCGCCCGGCGAGTGGACGTGGGACGACTACGTGGCGATCGCCGACGAGGACGACACGCGTGAGCTGGTCGATGGCTACCTGGTGGAGCTCGAGATGCCGACCGAAGAGCACGAGTACGCAGTCGCTATGCTCATCATCGTCCTCGGCAACTGGGCGGTCCCGCGAGGCGGCCGCATCTATGGGTCCGGGTACAAGGTGAAGGTGTCGGCCAAGCGTGGCGCCATGCCCGACGTGCAGTACTACCGACCCGGCCGACGACCGCCATCGCAGGGCCTGAGCGAAGGCACGCCCGACCTCGCGGTCGAGATGATCTCACCGTCGAGCGGGCGCGCCGATCGGGTCATGAAGCTCGAGTGGTATCGTTCGATCGGCGTGCCCGAGTACTGGCTCGTCGATCCGCTCGAGCACACGCTCACGCGCTATGTGTTGAGCGCGGACGGGCACTACAGCGTGATGGACACGCTCGCCGATGACGCGGTGTTCGAGCCAACGACCACTTTCCCTGGGCTCTCGATCCCGCTCGCCACGTTGTGGTCGATGCCCGTCGCGAGCGAGACCTAGCAGCTCAGAACGGGATCGCGGCGGCCTCGGCGCGCGGCGGTAGCGAGGCGGCCGGCGTGGTGGACTCTCGGTAGACGACCAGGCCTTGGTCGGTGCCGAGGTAGAGGTGGCCGTCCTTCTCGTGCGCGGACCACACGAAGCCGACGTCGTCGAGCACCTCGGTCGCGCCGTGCCAGGAGATCCATGCGCCCTTGCTGGTGCCGTAGACCAGGTCGCCGGCCGCGTTGCTCCACAGCATCACGGGCACGGCGCCGGCCGGCAGGCCGGGGGTGGCGATGGGCTCGGCCGCGCCGTCGACCAGCCGGAAGAGGCCGTTGGTAGCGTCGGCGATGATCAGCCGATCGTTGGGATCCCAAGCAATCGCGCGCGGGTCGGGCGCGATGGTCGCGTCGGCCAGCACGGTGATGTGGTCGTCGCTGTCGACCGACGCGACGCCGCCGAGCCGCGGCTTGCCGTCGAGCAGGTACAGCGGCTGCTCGCTGCGATCCCAGTCCTCGCTGTGGAAGCGCTCGGTGCCGCACGCCATGAGCACGCTGCCGTCCTTGCCCCACAGCAGATCGTAGACCTCGCCGCTGGGCAGGCCGGCGACATCGGCGGGGTCGTCGGAGGCGAGCACGAAGCGCTGCACGCGGCCGACCCCCTCGGCGGTGACGGCGATGCGCGAGGCGCCACGTGGACCGCGATCGGCCAGGCACATCGTCTCGGGGTCGTCGTCCTCGCACCACTGCACCTCGAGGCCCCCGTGCGTCGTGCCGCCCGCGAGCCACATGGTCCCGGTCGCGGCGTCGAACAAGACGTCGGTCGACTCGCGCGCGGGCCCGTAGATGGCCGGGCTCTCGGCGTAGAAGCCATGCTCGAACGAGCCGACGTAGAAGCCGTCCTGGCGCGTCGCGAGCACCAGCAGGTCGGACGTCGTGCCGCCGATCGCACCGACGCCCGGGTCCTGGATCGGCGGGTTGTCGGTGCTGCCCTTCAAGAGCTCGAGCGCGCCGACGCCGCCCGCGGTGACCTTCGAGAGGCCGCTGTTGTAGGGGTAGCCGAGGCACGCGATGGCGCCATTGTCCTCGCGCACGCCGACGTAGAGATCCTCGTCGATGTCGGCGATGGCATGCACGCTCGAGAGCAGCGGGCGCTCCATCTTCAGCACGCCGCCCGCGTCGAAGCTCAGCGCGAAGAGGCCACGCGAGCGCAGCCGCGTCTCGCTGCAGACGTCGCTCAGGACGGCGTAGAGGCGGCCCGTGTCGGGGTCCCACTGCATCGTGTGCACGTGCGTCAGCACGAACGGCGTGTCGATGCCCTTGTCGTTCGTCGACACGACCGCGGCCGTGCTGCCCGCTTCGGGGAGCCGCACCCACGCGATGCCGCCGCCCTTGGGCGAGACGAGCGGCCCGCCCGAGGCGACGCCGCCGACCGCGAGCAGGTGGTGCGTGTCGTCGAGCGCCAAGATCTGCGAGCCCATCGGCTCGTCGTTGGCGAGCTGGCCCTCGCGCATGAGCGTGCCGGCATTGCCCGTGACGCTGCCGTCCTGGCCGTTCCACCAGATGACGCCGCCCTGCGCCGGGGCCCACGCGCCGAGCGCGACGTAGACCTGCTGGTCGCTCACGCTCCACACCAGATCGCCGACGCGACCGCTCGGCAGGCCGTTGGTAGCGGGCTCCAGCACCGTGACCTCGCCGGTGACGGTGACGGCCACGATACGCGAGGGCGGGTACGGCGGCGGTGGCTCCTGCTCGAGCTCTTCGGGGGTGAGGCCAGGGAAGAAGCTCGCGAAGACCGTGCCCGTGTCGGGGTCGACGGTGAGCTTGCCGAAGTCGCCGTACGCGAAGCCGACGTCGGTCGAGGTGATGACGGTCTCGACCGTGAATGTGTCCTCGTCGAGGCGCAGGAGGCCCTGATCCGAGGTCATCCACGCGACCGGGCGCAGGCCGTCGCGCGCGATGACGAAGTTGATTGGGATGACCTCGGGGCCGTCGCTGGGCATGTGGATCACCAGCGGCGTGACGTCCTCGCCGTCGATGACCAAGAGCCCCGAGTGCGCCACGGCCAGCACGCGCTCGCCGTCCTGCAGCACGTTGGCGGTCGCGAGCGGCCCGAACGCGCCCGGGTAGCCGAGCCAGTCGTACTCGTCGAGGCCGAGGTCGTCCTCGTCGAAGACCTTCGTCGCGCCCGTGTCGAGGTCGTAGCGGATGAGGCCACCGTGGAGCGGCGGGGTCTCGGTCTCGTCCATGTAGTCGAAGTTCGCGCGCGTGCCGAGCCACAGCGTGCGGCCCGTGCGCGAGAGCGCCAGCGGCGTGCCGAAGATGCGCGCGCCGAAGCGCTCGTAGGCGAGCAGCGGCGGCGTGACGGTGTCGGCGTCGGGCGTGGTGTCGGTCGCCGTGGTGGCGTCGGTGGTCGTCGTGGGCTCGCCGTCGGGCGCGTCCACGTCGGGCTCGAGCTCGTCGGGGAGCGTCGTCGACGCGTCACCATCGCCGCCGGAGGTCGCGTCGGTCGTCGTGCTCGTGGTGGTGGTGTCGTGCTCGACCGCGCTGCCGGAGTCGCCGCAGGCGCCGAGCAGGACGAGGAGTGAGGCCGTCAGAAGGGGTGCAATCCGCATGGCCGGCCCAACCTGCACACGCGCGCCGCCCGATTCAAACGAAAGTTCGTCAAGGGGCTTTCAGAACGTCCCGCCCGCCGAGAGCCACGGGAACGCGCTCGCGTCGCCCGAGCGCGCGTCGTAGTCGCCGTCGCCGTAGTGCAAGAGGTACGGCAAGACGAAGCCCGCGAACGTGCCCACGGCGAGGCCGGCGACCACGTCGGTGGCGTAGTGCTTGTCGGCCATCATGCGCAAGATCGCGGTGGTGCTGGCCACGCCGAGCGCGACGCCGCAGGCGACGCTGTCGCCGACGCCACCGCCGTAGAGCGCGAGCTCGTGGTGGTGTACGCACACGAGGCCCGCGGCGGTGAACGCCATCGCGGTGTGGCCCGAGAGGAAGCTCTTGTGCGTCTCGCGGGTGTTGCAGCGCACGTCGTCGCCGACGCAGTCACGCACGAAGGGGCGCTCGCGACCGACCAGGCTCTTGGCCAAGCTGATGAGCGCGGCGCTGGCCGCGTACGACTGCAGGTCGACCATCAGGACGCGGTAGCCGCTGTCGCTTGCGTCGCCCGCCATCACCGCGGCGTCGCTCAGCACGAAGCCCTGCAGCGCGAGCACCATGCCGTCGCTGATGTCGGCGGCGAGCGCGCGCGACTTGCTCGAGGACAGGCGCAGCGAGTCGCGCATCCCCTCGTCCATGATGACGCCGCCGCGCCAGCGCGAGACCTCGGGCGGGCCGAGCAGATCGCTCACCAGCGCGATCCCGCCGAGCCCCGCCGTGAGGCCGTAGTCGGCCGCGGTGAAGCGTGGCGGGTCGGGCCGCTCGGCGAGCGCGGGTGACGCGAGCGCGAGCGTCAGCAGGATGAGGAGCCAGCGCATGGCGAGCACCATGCCGCTCGGCGCGCTCGGCACCTAGCGCGCGGGCGGCTAGAGAGTTACGCGCGCCATGACGGGCAGGTGCGTGCTGCCCATCAGCGGCAGGGGCGCGGCCGCCGACACGATCTCGATCTCCTTCGAGACGTAGATGTGGTCCAGCGCGCGCTCGGGTCCCGACGCCGGGTAGGTCGGGAACGGCTCGTCGCCGGCGGCGTTGCGCAAGAACGGCGAGAGCTGGCGCAGGATCGGGTCGTCGATGTCGGCGCCGAAGTCACCCATGGCGATGAGCGGCGCGGCTTGCGTCTGCGCGAGGCGCAAGAGCGCGGGCAGCTGCACGCCGCGATCGGTGTCGTTTTGCGAGAGCTGGGTCACGAGCACGCTGACCGGCCCCTTGGGCGTCACGACCGTGCTCGACAGGATGCAGCGCTGCTCGTCCTGGCGCTTGGGCAAGCGGTGGCGCGTCCATGGGCCGAGCGGGAAGCGCGAGAACACCGCCAGGCCGTAGCCGGGGCGGTCGTCGGCGGTCGGCGCGGGACGCTTGATGGGCGGGTCGGAGTCGGGCGTGACGGTCAGCACGGACGCGAAGCGGAAGTGCCCCAGGCCACTCCCACGCGCGAGCAGCTGCGGCATGTTGCCTGGGTCGCCCAGGAACCAGTCGACGGCTATCTCCTGTACGGCCACGACGTCGGCTTCGCCGATGATGTCGGCCACGGTCTTGAGATCGCTCTCCAGGCCGAGGTTGATGTTGTAAGTCATGACCGAGAACTGCATCGGTCCGCGGTTCTAACCCGCTTCCGACGGCGCTTCAACCGAACGCCGCGCGCCTCTGAGCGACGGTGGGCGAACCCGGCGGGGCGCGTCGAGCGCGCCTCAGCCCACGGCTGGCCCGGGCAGGGTCAGCACGATGGCGGTGCCGCGTCCGTCGGCCAGCGGCGATTCGGCCGTGGCGGTGCCGCCGTGCTCGTCCATGATCTCGCGCACCAGCGCCAGCCCGAGGCCGGTACCGTGCGGCTTGCCGGTGACGAACGGCTCGAACAGCCGATCGCGCACCTCGGGGCCGATGCCGGGCCCGTCGTCGGCGATGCGGATCGCGATGCCGCCGTCGGCCCGCTCCTCGAGGCCGATCGTCAGCGTGCGCGGCTCGGGCACCGTACGCAGCGCCTCGAGCGCGTTGCGCGCCACGTTCAGCAAGCTCTGGCGCAGCTGCCCCGCGTCCGCCAGCACTGGGCGTGGCCCGCCATCGAGCGCGCCACGCACGTTTTCGACAAGTAGCTTGACCTTCGCCTCGGCGACCTCACGCTCCAGGAATGAAAGGAACTGGACTATCAGCGCGCCGATGTCGGTCGGGGTGCGCTCGGGCCGCGGCAGGCGCGCGAACTGCAGGTACTCCTCGGTGATGGCCTTGAGGCGCTGCACCTCGCCCGCGATGGCCCGCAGCGAGCGGCGCGATGGTCCCGGATCGGGCAGCAGGTCGAGCTCGTCCTCGAGCAGCTCGGCGTTGAGGCCGATCGATGACAGGGGGTTTCGGACCTCGTGGGTGATCTGCGCGGCGAGCCGTCCGATGACCGCCAGGCGCTCGTTGCGCAAGAGCTCGGTCTGCTTGTCGCTGAGCGCCCGATCGCGCTCCTCCAGCGCGGCCGCCATGGTGTTGAACTCCACCGCGAGCAGGCCGATCTCGTCGCCGCTCTTCACGTCGACGCGGTGCGCGTAGTCGCCCGCGGCGATGCGACGCGCGCCTTCGCCGAGGCGACGGATCGGCGCGAGCGTGAGCTGCGCGATGATGAGCATCACGATCGACACCAGCAGCGCGGCGCTGGCGATGATGATGACGCCCACCGTGGCCTCGCGCTCGTTCTCCTCGGTGCGTCGGTCGATCGCTTGGATGGGGTTCGTGAGCGCGCGGATGCCATCGTTCACCTCACGATTGAGGCGCTGGATCACGCGCAGCGTCGCGCGCGTCTCGGGGCTGTCCTTGCGCAGCTCGCCGCTGCTCGCCTTCTTGAGCGTCTTGCGCACCAAGCGATCGTAGAGCTCACTGCTCGGCGGCGGCGCCTCGGGCGTGAGCACCTCGGGCAGGTCGAGGCCCGCGACCGCCTCGGTCAAGGCGCTGCCGGTGGCGAACTTCCTGAAGCGCGTCGCGATGGTGTGCAGCTCGGTCGCGTCCTGGTCGGCGACGTCGCCCTGGATGGCGAGCTGGTCGAGGCGCTCGGCCATCACGTCGAACATGCCCGGGCCGCGCGAGCTCGAGAACGGCTTCAGCTCGGGCAGCATCTGCTGGAGCCACTGCGGGTCGTTGTTGCGGTCGAGCGAGAGCAGCTCTTCGGCGCTCTTGAGCTGGCGCGACAAGCCGCGCAGCTGGTTCGACATCGGCATCAGCTCCTTCCAGAGCACGGTCACCGACGCCCGCAGCGCGCTCATGCGGTACAGCGTGAACGCCGAGGTCGCGCCGAAGGCGACGATCACGACCGCGAAGCCGAGGAAGATCTTGGTCGCGACCGAGAGGCGCACGACCCTTACTTCTGGGCGTCGTGCGCGCCCGGACGCCAGCGCAGGATGGGCTTGCGCACCGCGCGCGTCTCGTCGAGGCGGCCGACCAGCGGCAGGTGCGGCGCGCTCTTGATGCGCTCGGGGTGGGTCTTGGCCTGCGCGTCGATGTCCTTCATCGCGGCGATGAAGCTGTCGAGCGTCTCGAGGCTCTCGGTCTCGGTCGGCTCGATCATGATCGCGTTGGTCACGCAGATCGGGAAGAACGTCGTCGGCGGGTGGAAGCCGCGGTCGATCAGGCCCTTGGCGATGTCGCGCGTGTCGACGTCGGCGGCCTTCTTCTGGTGCTTGTCGGTCAAGACGACCTCGTGCATGCACGGCCGATCGTGCACGACGTGGAACGTGTCGCGCAGCTTGACGCGCATGTAGTTGGCGTTCAGCACCGCCATCTCGCCGGCCTCTTTCAAGCCCTCGCGGCCGAGCTCGCGGATGTAGGTGTAGGCGCGCACGTGCATGCCGAAGTTGCCGAGGAAGCTCTTCACGCGGCCGATGCTGAGCGGCAGGTTGCTCGTGATGACGTACTGCTCGCCCTGCTTCTCGACGCGCGGCGTCGGCAGGTAGGGCGCCAGCGTCGGCACCACGCACACCGGGCCCGAGCCCGGACCACCACCGCCGTGCGGCGTCGAGAACGTCTTGTGGAGGTTCAGGTGCATGGCGTCGACGCCCATGTCGCCGGGGCGCGCGCGGCCGAGCAGCGCGTTCATGTTGGCGCCGTCGCCGTACACGTAGCCACCGCCCGCGTGCACGATGTCGGCGATGCGCTTCACGTTCTCCTCGAAGAGGCCGAGCGTGTTCGGGTTCGTCATCATGATGCCGGCGATGTCGGGGCCCATGGCCGCCAGCACGTCCTCGGGCATGACCACGCCGCGGTCGCTGCTCTTGAGCGTGACCGTCTCGTAGCCGAGCATCGACAGCGTCGCGGGGTTGGTGCCGTGCGCCGTGTCGGGCACGAGCACCTTCTTGCGCGGCGTGCCCTCGGTGTGGATGAGGTGCGCCTTGATGAGCGCCATGCCCGTCCACTCGCCCTGCGCGCCCGCCGCGGGCTGCAGCGTGACGTCGGAGAAGCCGGTGATCTCGGCGAGGTAGCGCTCGAGCTGCCAGTAGATGGCGAGCGCGCCCTGGACCCAGCTCACCGGGCTCAGCGGGTGCAGGTTCCAGAAGCCGTCGTAGCGCGCGACCTCTTCGTTGATCTTGGGGTTGTACTTCATCGTGCACGAGCCGAGCGGGAAGAAGCCCGTGTCGATGGAGTAGTTCTGCTGCGACAGGCGCAGGAAGTGGCGCGTCGCCTCGGGCTCGCTCACCTCGGGCCAGGCCGGCTTGGTCGCGCGCACCAGCGACGATGGTAAAGCAACTTTCGCATCGGTCTCGCGACCGGGCGCGAACTCGGTCGCGCTCGCCGGCAAGGAGGCCCCCATACGTCCGGGGCTCGAGCGCTCGAAGATGAGCGGCTCACGGAACTGCAGGCCCTGCGTCGCGATGTTGGCGATGTTCGACATGAATCGGATCCTCGAAACAGAGACGCCCGCGGTATCGCTACCGCGGGCGCGTCTTTAGCAGAGCCCGATGGCCCTAGCGAGCGAGATCAGGGGTTCGGAGCCGGCGTCGGGGCGGGCGCAGGCGTCGGGGCGGGCGCAGGCGTCGGAGCCGGAGCCCCACCCGGGGGCGGACCACCCGGAGCGATGCCGCCCGGCGCATCCGGCGGGGCCATGCCACCCGGCGGCGGGCCACCCGGCTCGCCGTCGTTCATGTGCTCCATCGCGCCCGGCGCTTCCGGCGGCGGCTCGGCGATGAACTTCTCGATCTTCGCGTCCTTCTCGAGGTCGGCCAGCAGCTTGCGGCGCTCGGTGAAGAACTTCTTGTTCTGCAAGGACTTGACGATCTGGTCCTTGACCTCGTCGAAGGTCTTCTTCCGGTCGTCGCGCTTCTCGGTGACCTTGATGATGTGGTAGCCGAAGCGGGTCTTCACCGGGCCCGAGACCTCGCCGACCTTCATCTTGAAGGCGACGTCCTCGAACTCCTTGACCATGCGGCCTTCGCTGAAGAAGCCGAGGTCGCCGCCCTTGTTGGCGGCCGGGCCCTCGCTCATCTCGGTCGCGACCTTGTCGAAGGCCTCGCCCTTCTTGAGGCGCTCCTGCGCGACCTTCACCTTCTCCATCGCCTTGGCGTCGTCCTCGGGCGTCGGGTTCTCCGGCAGCTTGATGAGGATGTGGCTCGCCTTGATGCCGGCCTTCTCAGTGTAGAAGCGCTCGTTCTTGTCGTAGAAGTCCTTGGCCTCGGCGTCCGCCACGGCCATGTCGCCCTTCTTCTCGAGCAGCAGCTCGAGGCTGCGACGGTCGCGGATGCGCTGCTCGATCGACTCCTTCGTGACGCGCCCGTGCTTGAGGTAGTTCTCGAACTGCTCGTCGCTCTGGAAGCGCTCTTTGTACTCGTCGAAGCCCTTCTTGATGTCCTCGTCGGGCACGACGATGTTGGCCGCCTTCACGGCCTGGTTGATGAGCTCCTGCTCGATCAGGCGCTTGAGGATGTTCTGCTCGATGCGCGCGATGCGATCCTGCGGGATCTGAGCGCCGCGCGCGGTGATCTTGTCGAGCTCCTCGTAGAACGACTCGGAGCTGATCTCGACGCCGTTGACCTTGGCGACCGGGCCGGTGATGCGCGGCTGCTCGGCCGGCGGCGCGGTGGTGGTCGCGGCGTCGTCGGTCGCGGCGACGGCGGCGTCGGCCTCGGCCGGCTTGGTCGCGGCGGCGGTGGCGGGGGCGTTCGTGGCCTGGGGAGCAGGCTCGGGTTGCTTGGAGCCGCAGGCGGCAATCAGCAGGGCCAGCGTGGCCGACACAAAGAGCTTCATTCGATTCTCCGAGGGAGCTTGCCAGGAACGCGCCGGCGGGCACCAGAGGCCGCTGGCTTTGGTTAGCGGCGGACCATACTCGTCCGGCCAGGGGCTAGCAACGCAATTCTAGGACGCCGAGTTCACCCCTCGGACGCGTTCCCCAAATCTGCTGCAGAGCCGCTTGAAAGGCCGCCCAGACGCGTGTTCTTCGCTCCCCCGGAGAGCCCTCGCGAGGTGCCTCGACACCGGTGGTGTCGGAGGCGACGACGCCGCTGAGGTGAAGCGGGCCCCCGGGTGCACGAGGCGCTCGGGGCCCGCTTCGAAGGCCGGCGCGAGGGGGGTCGCGCGCGGCCTCCTGTTCGCAGATCAGGCGTTCGGGTAGCGCGGCACCGACTTGTCGTCGCCCATGGTGCGCTTCAGCGTGCTCAGCACCGCGTGGGTCTTGAGCTGCTCGCTGAGCAGGCCCTGGACGAACTCACGCGTGGGCGGCGCGAGGTTGTCGAGCTCGCGCTTGTAGTCGTTCCTGCCGTGGTCCTCGCCTTCCTCGAGCGCGGCGATGGCGGCCTTCTCGCCGAACGCGGCGGCGCCGCCCTCGATCATCTTGGCGAAGCTGCCCCACGCGCCGGACCCGTCCGCGGGCTCACCGCCGTACTTGGTGATCTCCTGGCGCAGCGACGTGACGCGGTCCTCGTGCGACTGCAGGTTGTCGCGCAACGTGCTGACGAAGCTCGTCTTGGACAGCTTGTCGATCGCCATCTTGTAGGTCTCGACGGCCGAGATCTCGCCGCGCAGGAACGAGTTGAGTTGGTCGATGGTCTTCGTGGTCATGGTGGCTTCTCCTGTGGTGGCGGCGTGGCTGCGCCGCGATGGCAAGGGATGGGCACGCCTTCGCGCCCGCCAACCCGATCACAGCGTCGTGCGGCGATGACCGATGATGCGCAGCAGACCACGGATGGCGAGGTGCACCAGCATCCACACGACGAGCGCCGCGATGTACGAGAACATGATGCGGTACTCGCCGATCGCCGGGTCCGAGAAGAGGCCGCGGAACGGCGCCAGGAACGGCAACGTCAGCGTGTCCATCAGGTGCTTGAAGCCGCTGGACTCGCGTGCGCCGGCCGCCTCGAGCACGATCTCGACGGCGATGAGCGCGTAGATCACGAAGAAGACGTAGTCGACGATCTGCGCGCCGCGCGCGGACTTGCGCGTGCGCACGACCTCGCGCTCGGTCGCGGCCACCTCGTGCACCGCGTGCTGCTCGAGCTCGTGTCCGACGTCGGCGACCGCGCTGGCCTCGTGGCGGACGTCCGCTGCCGCGCGAGCCGCCACCGCGCGGTTCACCTCACCTTGCAGCACCGCCTTCACGTCCTGGTGCTGGCTCATGCGACGGGCTTCGTCCTGCGCGAGCTTCGGGTCTTCGACCATGACGATGTCCTTGGCTGGGGCTGGCGGGCCCGGGTGGTGTCGACTGACTACGGACCGACCCGCGCCACGGCAAGCCAGCGTGGCGTCGCGCCCGGCACCACATCCACGATCGAGACGATCCGCGGGCACTCATCGACGTCGTCGGCAAGCGTCAAGCCGCTTCTTCCCGAGGTCCAGGAAGGCCGAGCAGGCGGGCACGGGGCGCCTGCCCGGAGCAGCGAGCGCCGGGGCGCGGTCGCGCGACAGCACGTCAAAGTTGCGGGCGCGGACCGCGCTTGGTACCTCGCGCACATGCGCCTGCTGCTCTCGATCCTCGCGTCCTTCGTCGGCTCTGTGGCCGTCGCCGCGCCGAGCTACGACCTGGTCTTCACCCGCTCGGATGGCCTCTCGGGCTCGGGCATGGCGCTCGAGCGCTGGGTCGAGCGCGCGGCATGGCACGGGGTCGAGCTCGCGCCCGACGCGACGGTGGTGGCGTGGGCCGCGGGCACGCGCGCCGGGCTGACGCAGGCCGCGGTCGAGGCGCGCCTCGAGCGCCAGCTGGTGACGCTCTTGCGCGAGCTGCCCGCGCGGCCGCGCACGACGGCGGTCTTGGCCGACCCGAAGTACGGCCTGTACCTCTCGCCCGACGTGACCTGGCGTGAGACGCGCGCGCCCGAGCCGTCGCCCGAGGTCATCATCGCCGCCAAGCAGGCCGCGCTCGATGGCCAGCTCGACAGCTACCTCGGCGCGCTGCTGCCGACCCACCCGCAGTATCAGAAGCTCGTCGCCGCCGCCGAGCGCTACGCCGCCATGTGCCAAGCGGGCGGCTGGAAGGCGCTCGCGCTGCCCAAGCCCTACCTCGCCAAGCAGGGCCCGCCGGCCGATGTCGTGCGCGCCTTCCAAGAGCGGCTGGCGGCCGAGGGCTACTATCACGGTGAGCTCGACGGCCAGCTCGACGCGCTGACGGTCGCTGCGCTGAAGGCCTATCGCGAGCAGCGCCAGCTGAAGGACAAGGGCCTCGACGACGCCAAGCTGGTCGAGTCGCTCAACGTCACCTGCGGCGAGCGGGTCGCGCAGCTCGGGCTCAACGCGCTGCGCTGGCGCGTCAGCGCATGGACGCCCGCCGTGGCCACGTGGGTCGAGGTGAACCTCGCCGGCCAGGAGCTGCGCTACTACCGCGACGGCGCGCTGGTCATGAAGCAGCGCACGGTCGTCGGCAGCGACGCGTTCTTCTACTTCAAGCCGCTGAACGGGAAGAAGATCTTCAACTACGCGAGCCCCGTCATCAGCGACGCGATCTCGCGCGTCGTGGTCAACCCGGAGTGGGCCGTGCCGGCGCGCATCGCCATCAACGAGATCAACAAGGCGATCGACAAGGATCCTGACTACCTCGCCAAGCACAACTTCCGCACCGTCACCAACAAGAAGGGGCAGTCGACGTTCATCCAGAGCTCGGGCAACGGCAACGCGCTCGGCCAGATCAAGATCCTCTTCCCGAACTCCGAGGCGGTGTACCTGCACGACACGCCCAAGCGCGTGGTCTTCGGCTACCCGCGCCGCGCGCTGTCGCATGGCTGCGTGCGCGTGCAGAACGCGGTCGACTTCGGCATGGCGCTCCTGAAGGCCGACGCCGACCAGGACGGCCGCGCCTTCGACGAGGACGCGCTGCGCGCGCGCATCGGCCGGACGGGCCCGCTGAACAACGACCTGGTCCACCCGGTGCCGGTCTTCTGGGAGTACTACACGGCGTCGGTCGACGAGGACGGCAACGTGCGCTTCCACCCCGACATCTACGCGTACGACGAAGAGACCGCCGCCCTCACGCGCGCCGCACAGCGGGCCGCCCGCAGCGAGCCGTGAGGGCAGGACGGCGAGCGCGTGAAGGTGGACGTGGACGTGGACGCGCGCGCGAGCGGGAGGCGGGGGACGTGACCGAGCGCGCTGCCGTCGACCCCTCACCGCCCCCGCGCGCATCCACGCCCGCCCTCACACGATCATGGCCCGAGCGGCTGGCCTGTTGACGGCGGCCACATCGACGAGCGGCGCGCGCTGGGCGCTGGTGACCGCCGCGCCGGCGCCGTTCGCGTTGATCGGCTGGTGGCATGGTCACTCGGCGCTCACCGCGGGCGCCGACACCATCGTCTTGGCCAGCATCACCGCGGCGGGCCTGCTCGCGGCGGCGGCCTGGCTGCCGCTGAGGCCGACGCTGGCGAAGCTCTTGGCCGGCTTGGCGCTCTTGGCGCTGCTGGTCTCGGCCGGCCCGGCGCTGGTGGCCTCGCCCGCCTTGGCGTTGCTGCTCGCGGTCGTCGTGGTGCTGTCGATCCTCTTGCTGCAGGCCAAGAGCCGCGTGCGCTTGGTGCGCCTCGACGAGCCGGAGGAGCTCCTGCCGGTCGCCGATCGGGCGGTGCGCTCGAGCGGCCTGACAGCGTCGATCTTGTGGCTGATGACGACCTTCGCCGGGCCGCTCACCGCCGACGACCTGCTCGGGCTGGTGGCGCTCGGGGTGACGCAGGCGCTGGCGCTGCTGGCGCTCGGACTTTGGGTCGGCCGGCGCTGGCGCCGCCACCGCGTGCGCGCGCTGCTCATCGTCGCGTCGACGCTGCTGCTCGGCGCGTTCGTGGCGCTCGACGGGGTGACGCTGGTGAGCGTAGTCGACGCCTGCGCCGTGTTGGTGGTCGTCGGGCTGGTGGTGCTGACGGGCCTCGGGCGCGCGACCGGAGCGGGCTGGCTCGAGCCCATCATCGGCCACCCGGCGCGCCTCTTGGTGGCCACCTTCGCGCTCTTGTGCACCGTCGGCAGCGTGCTCTTGGCGCTGCCGCGCATGAGCGCCAGCGGGGTGTCGCTGCCGCTCGGCGACGCCTCGTTCACGGCCGTCTCGGCGGTGTGCGTCACCGGCCTGGCGGTGTTCGAGCCGGGCACCGCGCTGAGCCCGCTCGGCCAGCTCACGCTGCTCTTGCTCATCCAGCTCGGCGGCCTCGGCATCATGACGTTCTCGACCACCGCGGTGCGGGTCCTCGGGCGGCGCATGTCGCTGCGCCACGAGGGCGCCATGGCGCGCCTGGTGAGCCCCGAAGATCGCTCGCAGGTGTTCGCGACCACACGCGACGTGCTGCGCTACACGCTCATCGTCGAGGCGGTGGGCGCGCTCATCTTGTGGCTCGGCTTCGTGAACCTCGGCCAGGAGCCAGCCGCGGCCTTGTGGGACGCGGTCTTCACGGCGGTCTCGGCGTTCTGCAACGCCGGCTTCGCGCTCAGCAAAGGCAACTTCGTCCCCTACCAGCACGCGCCGCTCATCCTGCACGCGGTGGCCCTGCTCATCGTGCTGGGCGGCCTCTCGCCGGCCGTCGTCGCGGTCGTGCCGCGCTGGCTCAGGCGCCGACCGATCCCGGTCCAGGCGCGCCTGGCGCTCATCACCACATTGGTGGTGCTGGTGGTCGGCTTCCTCGCTTACCTGGCGCTCGAGTGGACACGCTCGCTGGCCGACATGTCGCTCGTGGACCGCCTCAACAACGCCTGGTTCCAGGCCACCTCGGCGCGCACGGCGGGCTTCAACTCGGTCGACCTGACCCATGTCGCGAGCGCGACGGCGCTGGTGCTGATGGCGCTGATGCTGGTCGGAGGCAGCCCGGGCGGCACCGCTGGCGGCTTCAAGACGACCACCTTGGCGGTGCTGACGCTCGGCCTGGTCACGACCGTACGCGGGCGCGGCGCGGTGGTGGTGGGCGGACGGCAGGTGACGGGGCGCTCGTTCGCGAAGGCGGTGGCGGTCGTCTTGCTGTTCCTCGGCGTGGCCTTCGCGGCCGTGGTGGCGCTCTTGGTGACGCAGGACCTGGCGCCGCGCGTGGGCGCCTTCGAGACGGTCTCGGCGGTGACCACCACCGGGCTCAGCCTCGGCGGTACGGCCGGCCTCGACCCGGTCGGGCGCGGCATCATCATGGCGTGCATGTTCATCGGGCGCCTCGGGCCACTGACGCTCTTGATGTTCATGGCGCAGGAGAAGGCGAGCGAGGATCCGTGGCGCCACCCCCCGGTGGACATCGAGGTCGCGTGAGCGACAGGAGCCCGACATGAAGAAGCAAGCCATCATCATCGGCCTCGGCCAGTTCGGCATGTCGCTGTCGCGTACGCTGTCCGAGCGCGGCGTCGAGGTGCTGGCGGTCGACATCGACGAAGAGCGGGTGCGCATCGCGTCGCAGTTCGTGGTCGAGGCGGCCAGCTTCGACGCCACCGACGAGCAGGCGCTGGCCCGCGCCGCGCCCGAGCGCCGCGAGGTGTGCGTGTGCGCCATCGGCGGCGAGGCCAAGGACGCGAGCATCATCTGCACCGCGTTGCTCCGCCAGATGGGGGCGCCGCGGGTGGTCGCGCGGGCGTCGGACGATGTGCACGCGCGTATCCTGACGCTGGTCGGCGCACACCAGGTGGTGAACCCCGAGCGCGACTTCGGTGAGCGCTTCGCGAGCCAGATCGTGCACGATCGGGTGGTCGGTGAGCTGCCGCTCGGCGAGGACCTGGTCATCACCGAGCTGGTCACGCCGGGCCTGTTCGTCGGCCAGCCCCTCGGCAAGCTGGAGCTGACGCGGCGCCACGGGCTCACGGTGGTGGCGCTCAGGCGCGGCGCGCGCGGCCGACTGTGGATGCCGGACGCGACCGAGGTGCTGACGCCCGAGGACGTGCTGGTGGTGGTGTCGGAGCGCGGCGCGGTGCAGCGCCTGCTCGAGCGGAGCGCCTGATGGCGACGCGACGCGACCTGCTGCTGGCGGTGCTGGTCATGACCACGCTGAGCCTGGTGATGGCGTTCGGTAGCA
>Ga0164241_10002682_pt1 | contig 18850 bp, 10 predicted proteins | sample OricomyardsoilBY_FD_108780 | JGI IMG/M metagenome (GOLD analysis project Ga0164241, IMG submission 108780) | Backyard soil microbial communities from Emeryville, California, USA - Original compost - Back yard soil (BY) | ecosystem: Environmental > Terrestrial > Soil > Unclassified | place: USA...
AGCGCCGCGGACTCGGAGCGCTCGAACGGCCGCAGCGTGGCCAGCACGGAGACCCGGAGCCGGTTGAGGCGTCGCGTGAGGTAGCCGAGGAACTGCAGCGACGGCTCGTCGCTGAGGTGCAGGTCGTCGATCACCAGCATCACGGGGCCGCGCGCGGCGAGCGTCTCCGTCGCCCGGAAGAGCGCGGCGAGGGCCACGAACGACTCGTCGCCTTCGGCCCCCGCGGCGCGTCCCAACCGGATGCCCTGCTCGGCCGGGAACAGCTGGTCGACGACCCCGAACGGCAAGCGGTGCTCGCGCTCGCTCCCCCGGGCTTCGCGGATCTGCACGCCGGCGGCGGCCGCGTGGTCTCGCGCCGTCGCCAGCAGCCGCGTCTTGCCGATGCCTCCCGGGCCCTCCACGAGGATCAGGCCGGGCCGGCCCGCGCTCGCGCCGTCGACCGCTTCCGCGAGGAGGTCGAGCTCCGGCCCGCGCTCGAGAAGGCGGGTGGAGCGTACGGAAGGGGCCATCGACGGGATCCTAAGCGGCGCACCCGCTCTTCCGGAGTATTGGCGGGTGGGCGCTCCACCGGCGACAATCCAACTCTGTCAAGGCTTCTTGACAGACCTGGGCCGTCGCCGTAGCTTCTCCCCATCGGCCCGCCCGCCCCCTCCCCCATCGCTCTCGCTCTCGCGAGCCCAATGCGCCGGGCGGCCCGCATCCTGCTGCTCGTCGCGGGCTGCGTGCTCGCCTCGGCGACGGCCGCGCCTGCCGCGGCCTCCGACACCGGTCCCGACTCGTCGTTCCGCAACCCGGTGATCCCCGAGACGGCCGCGGGCGACGACACCCCCGACCCGTGGATCTTCCGCCACGCGGGGCGCTACTGGCTGACGTACACCACGGCCGGGCACGTGGAGGTCCGCAACGCCCGTACCCTCGACGGGCTCGCGTCGGCGACGCCCAAGACCCTCTGGCCCCCGGCCGGCCAGCCGGAGCCGGCCGATCGGTGCTGCCAGGTCTGGGCGCCGGAGATCCACCGCCTGAACGGCCCGAACGGCCCCCGCTGGTACGTCTACTACTCGGCCACGAGCGACGCCGAGGGGTACACGCACGGCATGTACGTGCTGGAGAGCACGGGCTCCAGCCCCGCCGGCCCGTACGTGTTCAAGGGCCGGCTCGCCGTGCCGCAGCCGTACGCGATCGACGCCACGGTCGGAGAGATCCGCGGCCGCCTGTACCTGCTGTACGCCGGTGGCGTCTCGTTCACCCCCACCTCGATCCTCATCGCCCCGCTGGCGAATCCGTGGACGGTCGCGGGCGCGCCGGTGGAGGTCTCCCGCCCCACGCTCTCGTGGGAGACGAGCTTCTTCGCCATCAACGAGGGGCCGGAGCTGCTGCTCCACGGCGGCAAGGTCAACGTCATCTACTCGGCGTCCTGGTGCGGATCGGGCGACTACGCGCTCGGTCGCGCGACCGTCCCGCAGCGGGCCGACCTGCTCGACCCGGCCACCTGGGCCGGCGCCAAGTCCCCGACGCCCGTGTTCGCCGGCGCTCGATCACGCGGGGTCTACGGCCCGGGCCACGGATCGTTCTTCACCTCCCCTGACGGGCGGGAGAGCTGGAGCGTCTACCACGCCACCGAGGAGAAGAAGGGGTGCTTCACCGGCGGGCTGCGCACCACGCGGGCCCAGCGGTTCACGTGGAACGCGGACGGCACCCCCGACTTCGGCACGCCCGTATCGCTGAGCACCGACATCGCCGCGCCCGGCGGTGACGCGACGATCGCCGTCCAGGCCGAATCGGCGAAGGCGGTCCGGGCGGCCTCCACGCGCTCCGAGGTCGTCACCGACCGCCGGCTCTTCGGCTACCACGGCGTGGCGCTGACGCCCACGGGCGGCGCCCACGCGCTGGCCACCATGACCGTTCGCGTGCCGCGCGCTGGGCGATACGACGTGCGGTTGCGGGTCCTGGCGCAACCGACGGCGGGAACGGTGACCCTGCGCGGCCCGCACGGCAAGCCAGTCAACCGCAACGCCGTCCGGGCCACCGCCCGCGCGGTCGACCTCGACCTCGGTGCGTTCAGGCTCGACGCCGGCCGGAACGCGCTGCGGTTGAACGGCACCAAGGCCATCACGGTCGACCAGGTCCGTCTGCAGGTCGCACGGTGAACCCCACCCTCCTCGAGGAGCCCCGCATGTCCCGTCCCGGTTGCCGATCGTGTCTGCGCCGTGGCGCGCTCCCGGCGCTGCTGCTGCTCGCCGGCTTCGCGTCCAGCGCAGCGGCCGGTCCGACGCCCCCCGGCCTCCCGACGGACGTCTCCGTCCCGCTCGGCCAGCTCGTGCGAACGGGAGGGGGCACGGTCCCCGACGCCGATCGCGCGCGCAGCTGCGCCGAGCTGACCGGCGGCACCGCGGGCGCGCGTGAGCTCCCCCTGACCGGTGAGACCGACGTCGGCAACGGCCTGAAGGCCGGCGACGCGACCGACGCCCCCAAGGGCCTCCCCGCGGTCGTGCCGTTCAAGACGGGCACCGAGACCTACAACCGCCGCTACCAGTTCGTGCTCAGGAGCGGGCGGGTGTGGTTCCGCTCCAACCAGGAGATCACGCACATCAGGCAGCCGTGGAAGGAGCTGCCCGTCCCGCCCTGCCTCTACGGCCGGGTCACCGGCATCCAGGCCGACGACGACGAGATGATCGCCCTCGACCGTGACCGGCGCGTCTACGTGATGGACCACGCCTACCGGGCGCCGGAGCTGTTCAACTGGACGACGCGGTGGGGTCCCCTGTTCTGGGCGGGTGACGGCCGCACGCTGCCCGCGTTCCGCGCCTGGGCCTGGTCGGTCCTCTCCCCGCGGGAGGACAGGGACTGGACCGACGACGCCGGCAACGCCTTCGCCGTCGGGGACGACAAGGTCTCCCACATCTGGATGTTGCAGGGCAACGGCCGCCGGATGGCCTACACCGACCCGTGGATCGCCAAGGACGACAGCTACGAGATGTGCGGTCCACACCGGGGGCGCTTCCAGGCCGTCAACCTCGCGGCGAGCGCGTCGACGATCTTCGTGATCGGCCGCTCCGGCGATCTCTACACCCGGCTCTTCGACTTCGACATCGGCGGGCCCGATGCCGCCTTCTTCCGGTACTCCTACGACGACCAGCGCAACGTGGGGAACCCGGCCATCCAGCTGCCCTCTCCGGCGTGGCGCAAGCAGCCCAAGGTGCCCGGCACGATCACCAGCGTGATCAGCATCGAGAAGCACGGCTTCGGATCCGACGGCCGCACGCTGCGGGTCGAGGGCCGCGACGCCAAGGGACGCACCGGCTTCTGGCAGAAGGAGCTCACGGCCCGCACGTGGAGGTTCACCAGGAGCGGACGCCCGCTCATCGGCACGGTGCTGACGAACCCGCGCCGGGACACGTCCGCGCGGGGCCTGGGCACGAGCGCCGACCGCCGCTACGTCTACCGGCCCGATCTCCTGAAGCGCACGTCCCTGCCGGCCGGAGCGTGGGCCGCGGAGGTCGAGGACTTCAACGTGGCCTGCTCCCCCGCCACGGTCCGGATCCGGCTGGACGGCCGCTCCGAGGCCAGGCTCGTGCTCCACAGCGTGGACGGCCTGCGGCTGGACGCACGCGCGCGCGGCCTGGACCAGAAGCCGCGCTACCAGTACGCGGCGATCGAGGTCCCGCCCGCCACGCGCACGTCGCAGGACAAGCGGGTCAGGGCCTGGGTCGAGAAGACCTTCGGGGCCAAGCGGTTCACCACGGTGCAGCTGGACGTCACCACGACCACACTGCACGTCGACACGGTCGATTGGACGCTGACGTACGCGCCCTAGACTTCGGCCGATGCCGACCGGCCAGCGCTACGGAGGGAAGACGGCCGAGGAGCGCGTCGCGGAGCGGCGCGAGCGCCTGCTCGAGGTCGGGCTGGAGCAGTTCGGCACGACCGGCTACGCGGGCACGTCGATCGAGGCGCTGTGCGCCGCGTCCCACCTGAACCCGCGGTACTTCTACGAGAGCTTCCCCTCCCGCGAGGCGCTGCTGCGCGCGGTGTACGACCGCCACATGGAACGGCTCGCCGCCGCGGTCGTCGATGCGCTCGCCGACGCACCGCTGGATCCCCGGGCCCGCTGCGAGGCCGGCCTGCGCGCGTTCGTGGAGATCCAGCGGTCCGAGCAGCGCGGTGCCCGCATCACCTACCTGGAGATCGTCGGCGTCAGCCTCGATCTCGAACGGCACCGCCGCGGCGTCCTGCGCGGCTTCGCGGAGCTGCTGGCCCGGGAGGCCGACCGGGTCGCCGAGGCGGGCCTCATCCCCCGGCGCGACCACGCCCTCACGGCGCTCGCCCTGGGCGGCGCCACGGACGGCCTGCTCACCGACTCCTTCACCAACGAGGACCCGCCGAGCACCGACGCCATCGTCACCACGCTCGTCGACCTCTTCGTCGCCGCGTTCACGTAGCGACGCGTCCACCCGTGCCGCGGCCGCGAGATCCGTAGTTGCTACGGATGCCATCCGCGGGCTCGCGCGGTTTCCCGCCGGTTGACGAGTGCTTAGGCTGGGGCCCCGAGGCGAGAAGGAGCCATCCATGCTGAAGGATCGCGCTATCCAGACGATCGGCCACCCCGAGTCCCCGAGCGGCACCACGCCAAGACACACTCATAGCGTTTGATCGGAGTACGGTGAAGACATGGCTCGATGTGTTGTAGCCGCGGTCTTTATGGCAGTCGCGTTGATCGCGCCCGCAGCGTCCACAGCAGCGACCTCCGGCTCCGGTGCGTACGTGACGTTCGCGGCGCGGGTCTGCCCGGACTACGCCGACATCACCGCGAACAAGGCGCGCAACGACATCCAGGAGAGCCTGCGCGACCTGGGCCCGGACACCCCGTATTCCGGTGGCGACACGGTGGACGCGGCGACCGAGGAGCGGGTGCAGCCCACCTGCAAGCCGCTGCCGAACTGGTCGTTCACGCTCGGACGCTCCTACGTGACCCGCGCGGTGAGCGGCCCCTGGGGATCGCTGTCGATCGTCACGAACCCGTTCTCCACCTCCATCGAGACCGCGACCAGCGTGCCGCTGCTCGACTCCCTCGGCCGTCCGACCGGGGATCAGCTCGGAGGCGCGGTCACGATCGAGCTCACGAATGAGCAGCAGCGGCTCGCCGCGCGCTCGTCGAGCCTGTGGGTGCAAGGCGGCACACCGGCGGACCCGGTGCTGGACCAGCGTTATCCCGGGGAGTACGGCTTCGGGGCGCTGCGCTGCGCGACCGACGACGTGAACGGCGACAACGTGGAGTACATCGCGTTCCCGGCGGGCGCACGCCACGTCTTCTGCTTCGCCTACTACGTGAAGCCGCCCCCGACGAGCGGGACGATCGTCGTGCGCAAGGAAGTCGACGCGCCGGCCGGCACCGCGGAGACGAGCTTCCGGTTCACCGGCAACATCTCCTTCACCGAGAGCCGGTCCTTCACGCTCGAGGCAGCGCCGGGCCGCCCGGCGAGCACGACCTTCTACCGGGCCGAGGTTCCGCCCGGCGGCGAGCCGTGGTCGTTCGCCGAGGACGTCCCCGACGGCTGGACGCTGACCGGGCTGACGTGCACGTCGCAGACCGGCGCGAGCGTGAGCACGACCGATCTGGCCTCCGCCCAGGCCTCCGTCCGGCTCGGCGCGGGCGACACCGTCACGTGCACGTACACCGACCGGCTCACCCCGCCGGCGGCGGGGCTGTCGCTGAGCAAGATCACGGAGGGCGGGATCGGCCGGTTCGCCTGGACCGTCACCGACCCCTCGGGCACGGAGGCCCCCCAGACCGCGAGCGCGACGACCGTGCGGCCCGGCGTCGAGCAGACGGCGACGCCGGCCGAGCTCTCGTTCCCGGCCGGGACCTACGCCATCGCCGAGGACCAGCCCGAGAGCGACCGCGGACGCTGGTCGCTCGCGGCCGTCACGTGCGACGGCCAGACGGTCGACGAGACGGATCCGGTGCCCGTGACGTTGCTGCCGGGAAGCGGCACGCACTGCACGTTCACCAACCGCTTCACGCCGAACGGCGTCATCCGGATCCACAAGCGAACGTACGGCCGCGGCGGCACCGCCGGGTTCGTCATCTCCCCCCAGGTGGTCCGAGAGCCCTACCAGCTGCGCCAGAGCGCCACCACGCGCGAGAGCGGAGACATCGCGCTCGCCCGCGGGGACGACACGTCGGCCCTGCCCCTGGGCCGGTACGTCATCCAGGAGACGGAGCCCCGCACCACGGCGGGCAGCTGGACGCTGGAGGCCGTCGTCTGCAACGGCCGGCCGGTGCCCAGCGAGCAGGGCGCGGTGAGCATCGACCTCACGCCGCGGCACCCGCGCGTCGACTGCACGTTCACCAACCGGCACGCATCCGAGCCCACGCCCGACCCCGACCCGCCCGGGCCGGGGCCGAACCCCACGCCGGACCCGCCCGCGCCGGACCCGGCACCGGTCTCCGACCTGCGCACCACGAAGACGGCGAGCGTCGGCACCGTCGCCGTCGGTGCACCGTTCTCCTACCGCATCGTGCTGCGCAACGCCGGGGAGGTGGTCGCGGCCGACGCGACCGTCGCCGACGTGCTCGATCCGCGGCTTCGGCTCCGGTCGATCCGCACCTCGCGCGGCACCTGCCGGCTGCAGCAACGCCTGCTGGTGTGCAGCTTCGGCGATCTGGCACCGGGCAGCGAGGCGACGGTGGTGGCCACGGTGTCCGCGACCGAAGCCGGCGCACTGCCCAACCGGGTCGCGGTGAACACCGGCAGCCAGGGTGACGGCGGGGACAAGTCCGACCGGGCCGGGGTCACCGTCCGGAGGGGCCCGTCCTTCACCGGCTGAGGACCCATGGCGGCCCCCGCGTCGCCGTGGCGGGCTACGGCGTCACGAGGATCGGCAGGGAGACCTGCTTGCCGACGACGACGTAGACCGCCGCCGTGCCGAGGGACGCGGCCGGCCGGTTGACCGTCGCGACGATCCGCCGGGTCCCGCCCTTGCGCGCCGGCGCCCGCACCTTGGGCTTGGTCACCGTCCGCAGCGTGCCGCAGGCGATCCGCCGGCGGACGGCGGCGGTCATCTTCTTGGCGCTCGCCCCGGTCAGCACCGCCTCCACGCGCACCTTCCCGCGGCCCGCGGCGCGCACGCGGACGATCCGCAGCGGCTGCACCACCCTCGCGGTCGCGGAGCGGGCGCTGCCCGCCGTCGCCACGAACGCGAGGTCCTTCGCGAGCACGCCGTACGGGCGGGGGACGTCGACCGAGAACGTGCCGTCGCCCTTGACCTTCGGGCGGGCGAGCACGGCGCCGCCCGTCTGGATCGAGACGGCCGCGCCGATCAGCGGGGCCGTGGCCTGCCCGCGGATGCGCACCCGGCCCTTGCTCAGGGCGATCGAGGTGATGTCGAGCGTCCGCGTGCACAGGAGCGGCGAGCGGTCCCGGGAGGGGACCACCGCGGGCGTGACCGGCGCGACGATCCGCTGCGTCAGGAGCCCGTCGACGCGGGCGAAGCCGGGGTCGCCGAGGTACGACGCGTGCACCATGTGCGCACCGGCGTTCAGCGTGGACGTCGATGCCGAGACGGCGGTGCCCCCGAACACGGGCACCGGCGGCCCCAGGTCATGCCCGTCGACGGAGAACTGCACGCTCCCGCCCGGCTGCCCCAGCGCGGGCGCCACGATCCCGACCTGCATGGTGAAGCGAACCTCGGCCCCCAGGGCCGAGGTCGGTGCGGACGACGTCAGCGCCCCGAGCGTCTCGCCCGGGTCGACCGACTGGGTGTCGGCGATGGCGTTGGCGACGAAGCTGGCGTCCCCCGCGTACTGGGCGCGGATGACGTGGGGGCCGGCGTTCAGCCCGGGGACCGGGATCGAGTCGGCCTGGCCGTCGCGCAGCGGCACCGGGGTGCCGAGCGGCGCCCCGTCGACGGTGAACTGCACCGTGCCGGAGGGCATGCCGCTGGCCGCGCCCGCCGCCGCCGTCTGGGCGTGGAGGGTCACCTGCTGGCCGAAGATCGACGGGTCGGGGGTCGCCTCGATCGTCATCTGCGTGCGTCCCTTCGACACGAGCTGCGTGAGCCGCCCCGACGAGGCGAGGAACGACCCGCTCCCCGGGAGGTACTGGGCGGTGATGTCGTGCGGCCCCGGAAGGAGCGGCGACGTGACCGAGCAGCTCGCCGTGCCGGCGACGAGCGTCACGTCGTCGCACGCGACGACCCCGTCGACGAGCACGTCGACGCCGCCCGACGGCACGTCGGTGGAGCTCGCCGACGGCGGCGCGACCTTCACCGTGATCAGCGACGCCTGGCCGACCACGGGGCTGCGCGGCTCGGCCGTCAGGGTGGTCGCGGTCGCGCCCGCCCCGACCGACTGGCGAGCCGACCCGGTGCTCGGGAGGTAGCCGGCATCCCCGGTGTAGGTGACGATGACGTCATGGGGACCGTCGGCGAGGTGGGTCACCGCGGACTGCGCGTGGCCGCCGCTCAGGGTCGCCTCGTCGCCCAGCTGCGTGCCGTCGACCGTGAACGTGACCGACCCGGTCGGGGTGCCCGCCCCGGGCGCCAGCGGGACGACCGCGGCGTCGAACGTCACCGGTCCCCCGTCCTCGGACGGGTTCGCGGACGAGCTGATGTCGACCGCGGTGCCCGCCTTGAGGACGTGCTGGGTCAGCGACGCCTGGCTGGGGCCGAACCGGTCCGACGGGACGAACCGCGCCGTCACGACCTGGTCGCCCGCCGGCAGCGGGACGGGGTCCGAGATCGCGACGCCGTCGGGATCCACCGGCACCTGGGCGAACTGCGTGCCGCCCCGGGTGAACACGACGGTCCCGACGGGCGACGGCTCGTTCGACGGCGACTGCCCGACGTTGGCGACGAAGCGCACCGGCTCCTGCGTCACCGAGGGGTTCCCGGGGAGCGTCGACAGCGACGTGGCCGTCGGCACCGGGACGTTGAGGAGCGAGTACCGCGCGGTCAGGCTCGTGCCCGGGACGCTGGCCGTCGCGGTGAACGAGCCGACGGAGTCGCCGGCCACCAGCGGCGGCGCCGTGGCGGTGCCGGTCTCGTCCGTCACCACGGTCACGGTGGCGGGCTGCAGGAGCCCGCCGGTGTCGAAGGTGGCGGTGGGGCCGGTGGTGGGCACCGCGAACGTGACCGGGAACCCCGGGACGACCACGCCGTCCTTGGCCACGACCCGGGCCTGGAGCAGGGTCGGGTAGCGGGCGTTGATGTAGGTGGACTGGACGCGGCCGCTCGCCGGCGTGATCGATCCGACGTCGACCGTCCAGTCCAGCGTGACCGCGCCGTCGCACGTCGGGCCGCCCGATCCGTCCCCGGGGCAGGCGCCGTGGTCCACGGCGAAGCCCGCGTTGGAGACGGAGGCCGGGGCCGCGTACGAGTCGCCGCCCGCCCCGCCGCCGCCGCCGAACTGGACGAAGACGTTGTCGCACTGGTCGACCCTCGGGCCTTCGTCGTCGGGCGGGGGCGGGTAGTAGGCCCACGTCCCGTAGCCGGCGCCACCACCGACCTGGCCACCGCCCCCGCCGCCGCCCCCGCCGCTCGACGCGCCGCAGTCGAGGCCGTAGGGGGAGCCCGTCTCGCCACTGATGCCGTTCGGGCCGTTGGACGGACGCCGCTGGCCGCCGGCGTTCTCGGACTCCACGTGGCGCGGCGGGGCGCCGCCGTTGCCACCGGCCGGCGTGCCCGGCCCGTTGCCGCCCGCGCCGTCGCCGCCCGCTCCGCCGGAGTCTCCGTTGCCGCCCGAGCCGCTGTTGCCCCCGGCGCCACCGCCACCGCCGGCGACGACGACCGGCGCGCTGCCGCCGTACAGCGCGATCGCGCTGCCCCCGCCGCCGCGCCCGCCGTTCTTGCCGTCCCCGGGGTAGCCGCCCCGGTCGCCGCCCCCGCCGTAGCCGTAGCCCCCGGCGTACTGCCCGACGGTGATGTTCAGGCAGCTCCCGGCCGGTACGGACAGCAGGCCGGTCACGACGCCCGGCCGGCCTCCCGCCCCGGTCTGACCGGCGATGCCGCCACCGTGGCCGCCGCGGACGGTCACGTTCACCTGGTTGACGTAGGCGGGCAGCGCGAACTGCTGGACGCCGCCGGTGTAGCCGAAGGTCTGCGAGGACTGGCCCGCCGCGGGCGCCGCGGGGCACTCCTGCGCCGCAGCTGGCGCGGCCGATCCCGCCGCGGCCAGGGTCGCGGCCGCCAGGGAGACGCCGAGGGCCCGGAGCGGGCGGTGGAGGTGGGTGCGCGTGCTCATCGGGTGCGTCCTCGGATGGTGGTGACGGTGACCCTGCGCTTGCTCAGGGTCGGGCGGCCGGCGGGAAGCGCCGTGGTGGCGCGGACGACCAGGGCCTGGGAGCCGTGCGCCGTGATCGCGCGCCGGGTGCGCGCGTCGAGCCGCACGCGCACCGTGCGGACGGTCCCCCCCGCCACGGCGAGCCGCGCCGAGCCGAGCGTGCGTGCGCTCGTCGTCGCCGACAGCGCCAGGCGGCCGTCGCAGCGCGCCCAGTCGTCGCAGCGGACGCGCAGCGCCACCGTCCCGCCCGAGCCGAGGAGCACGCGACGCGGGTCGATCCACACCGCCGGAGCGCGCGACGCCAACACGGTCAGCGGTCCGTGCTCGGTGCTCGCGCCGGCGGCGCCGGGATGGGCCGACACGGTCAGCGCCGCGGTGCCCCGGTCCACGAGCACCCGCCGGGCCGCGGGCGTGAGCGGAACCTGCACCGCGTGCAGCTCCCCCGCCGCGAGGGAGTAGGGCTCGGTCCCGAGCGACACGCCGGCCTCCGTCCAGCCGCGGCCGGCCTTCCCGACGATCAGCCGGGACGGCAGCCTGGTCGCGCTGGTGAGGTCGAGCGTGCCGGAGCACCGCTGGTCGGACTGGCCGGTGCAGCCGAGCACGACGTTCACGATCCCGTCCCCGCTCGCGGTGACCCGCGACGTCTCGAGCGAGACCTTCGGGGGCCCGGCGTTCGCCCCGGGGGTGGGCGCGACCGGCGCCGGCGGCGCGGGTGGGGCGGCCGTGACCCGCTGGGTGAAGCTCGCGAGCGCCGGTGCGAATCGCGATCCGCCCTGCAACCGTGCGACCACCGCGTGCGTGCCCTCCGTGAGCGCGAGCGGGCGCAGCTGGGCGGACCCGTCCACCATCGGCACCGGGGCGCCGGACGCGGCGCCGTCGACGAGGAACTGCACCTCTCCCGTGACCATCCCGGCGTCGCCGGCGGCGACGGCATGGGCGGTGAGGACGACGGGCTGCCCGCCCGGCGCGGGCTCCGCGTCGGAGGTGATGGTCAGCGTCGTCGGGGCGGCGGCGACGTGGTAGGTCAGGGCACCGCTGCTGGGACGGAAGTCGTCCGGGTCGCCGTCGTCCTCGAACGATGCCGTCAGCCGGTGCACGCCGACCGTCAGGCCGGCCAGGGGCGCGGACGTGGCGACCCCCCGGACCACCGGGACGGGCAGTCCGGCGGCCACGTCGTCGACGGTGAACTGGACCGTGCCGGTCGGGAGCCCCTCCCCCGGTTCCTGGGCGGCCACGACCGCGCGCAGGCGCGTGTCGGCACCGAAGACGCCGGCGGCGGGGATCGCGGTGAGGCTGGTCGTGCTGACCGCGGCGACCACCTGCTGGGCCATGGAGCCCGTGCTCGGGTCGTACGTCCCGTCCGGATCGACGAACGACGCCGTGATCGGGTTGGCGCGGGTGGACAGCGCGCCGTCACCCACGGCGCAGGTCGCCACCCCGTCGCCGTCGGTCGGGTCGTCGTCCTCGGCGATGGGGACGGCGACGCAGAGCGTGACGCCTCCGGCGGCGAAGGACACCGCGCCGTGCGGAGCGACGCCCGTTCCCGCCCGGGCGACCGTCGCGCTCAGCGTGACGTGCTGGCCGTACACGGACGGGTTGACGCTGCTGGTGAGGAGCGTGGCCGTCGCGGACGCGCCCACGGACTGCACCGCGGTGCCCGTGCTCGTCGCGAAGCCGGTGCTCCCGCCGTAGACGACGCGGAGGTCGTACGCGCCGTCGAGCATGAACGGGCCCGCGACGAACGTCGCGGAACCGGTGGCGTCGAGCGCCACGCCGGAGGCGATCGGCGCCGGCGTCCCGCCGGGGAATGGCGCCGCGTAGAGGTCGACGGTGCCGGTCGGCACGGCCCCGCCGGCGGCCGCCTCGGCGGTCACGCGGGCCGTGACGCTCACGGACTGCCCGGTGGTCGACACGCGGGGCGTGCTGGTGATCGACGTCGCCGTCGACGCCGCCCGCACGTGCTGCGTCAGGACGGTCGACTGGCTCGGCAGGTGGTTCGGGTCGCCGGGCACGGGCTGGTAGATGGCCTTGACGGGATGGTCGCCCACCGGCGAGCCGTCGAGGCCGAACGTCGTAGGACGGGAGTCCGCGACGCCGTCGGCGCTCACCTCCACCGGGCTGCCCAGCGGCGCGCCGTCGACCTCGAACTGGATCGTGCCGCCGAAGTTGGTGACCGGTGCGGTGCCGACCGCGACCCGGGCCTCGAACGTGACCGGCTCCCCGGCGACCGCGGTCGGGACGGAGGTGGTCAGGTGGGTGACCGTCGGCGCCTTGGTGTTCACGATGGAGCCGAACGTCACCGAGCTCCCCGTGGCCAGGGACGCCTTGGGACGCCACAGCCCGGCCGTGGCGGTCGCCTGGAAGGTCGGCGAGACCGCCAGGCCGTTGACGTCGGTGGTGGCCTGCGCGGTCGTGGCGTTCCCGCTGGTGAACGTCCCGGAGGGACCGACACCCGGCAGGGCGAACGTGACGACCGCGCCCTGGAGCGGCTGGCCCTCGGCGTTCTTCACGACCACGGAGAGCGGCTGGGCGAAGACGCCGCCGGCCATCGTGTCCTGATCGTCGCCGCCGCTGATCGCGATCGTCGACGGATTGGTGTCGTAGGAGAACGTGACGGAGCCGTCGCACGCGGCAGCGCCCCCGGGCGGAGGGCAGTAGTCGCTGGTCCCGAAGGTCGCGTGGAGGGTGTCGGAGGCCAGCGAGCTGCCCCCGCCCCCACCTCCGCCGCCGGCGTAGTCGCCGCCCCGGCCGACCCCGCCGCCGTGCCCGGCCACGGCCCCGCCGCCGCCTCCGCCGCCCGCCCCCGCGTACTCGGAGGAGTCGTTGCCCTTGCCGCCGGCGTAGCCCACGTCGCAGGCGCCGCAGCCGCCCACGCCGCTGTCGCTGCCGTGCCCGTTCTCGCCCCGCGACCCGTCGCCGTTGCCGCCCGTGCCGCCGCCGTTGCGGCTGCCCTCGTTGTCGCCGCCCTTGCCGCCTCCGCCGCCACCGCCGCCGGCGATGAGGAGCGGCGGCGTACCCGCGGGCGCGCCGTATCGCCAGACGAGCGTGCCGCTGCCGCCGCCCCACGACGTCTTTCCGCTCCCGCCGCTGAACGGACCGTTGTCGGAGTTGGTCCCGCGCTGTCCGCCGGGCGCCATGCCGCAGCCCCCGTGGGCGTTCCCCCAGATCCCGACGTTCACCGCGAGCGTCTCCCCGGGGGTGACCGGGACGGGCGCGGTCACGGAGCCGCCCTGGCCACCGGGCCCGGTGTTGCCGTTGTAGCCCCCTGCCCCGCCCCGGGCCTCCACGACGAGCCAGGTCACGGGAGGGTCGGTCGGGACGACGTAGTACTGCGTCCACGTGCCGGGAGCGCACTGGTAGTTGGGGTTGAGCGTCGTCGTCGCGGCCGCGGGATCGGCCGCCGCGACGGGAGCCGCGCACAGGCTCGCGCCCGCGCCCAGCACGAGGGCCACGAGCTGGAGCGAACGGCGGGCCCTCGGCGAGCGCATGCGCGCGAACGTCCCTGCGGTCATGCGAGATATCCCTGAGGTGAGTGCCGATAGCGAACAGCAACGAACAGTTGCGACATTGTGACGCAAATGCCCGGTGGGGTAGTGCTCCGCCGCGAATCGTGCGGCTTTTCCCGGATGATCCCGGCGGATTCGTGCGGTTTCCCCCCTGTCCACAAGCACCTACGCTGGAGTTCCCGAGGCGACAGGAGCCCGTCCCCATGCTGAAGGATCCCGCGACCCACTCGATCGGCCGTCCCGCGGCCTCGAGCACGCTCGGCGCGAGGCTGGGACGCCACCGACTCGAGCATCGCGCCCGGCGCCTGCGACTGACCATCGCCGCACTGGGCGAGCGGCGCGTCGCCTACGCGTCCACGGGTCACGTACCCCCTGCCCTTCACCAGGCGATCCGTGACTTCTCGCTCGAGCTGTCGTCCATCGAGACCGAGCTCGACGACGATCGCGCGGGGCGCGGGATGCGCAGGTGACGCCGCGCACCATGACGGCCTTCCGTCTTCCGGGATGGCAAGAGGCGGCGATCCTGACCGAGGTCCCTGTCCCCTCGCCGGGTCCCGGCGAGGTCCTCCTGAAGGTCGGCGGTGCCGGGGCGTGCCACTCCGACCTGCATCTCATGGACTGGCCGGAGGGCAGGCTGCCGTTCGATCCGCCCTTCACCCTGGGCCACGAGAACGCCGGCTGGGTCGAACGGCTGGGGCCGGGCGTCGAGGGCCTGCGCCACGGCGACCCCGTCGCGGTCTACGGCCCCTGGGGATGCGGCCGCTGCCCGGCATGCCGGCGCGGAAGCGAGAACTACTGCGAGCGCCAGGCGCAGATCGGCGCAAGGGGCGGCGGCCTCGGGCGCGACGGGGGCCTGGCGGAGTACCTGCTCGTCCCCTCACCACGCCTGCTGCTGCCGCTCGGTGATCTCGAACCGGGCGATGCGGCACCCCTCGGCGACGCCGCCCTCACGCCCTACCACGCGATCAAGCGCTCGCTGCACCACCTCACCCCGGGATCGTCGACGGTCGTCATCGGCATCGGAGGGCTCGGCCTGCTGGCGGTGCAGATCCTCAAGGCGATCTCCCCGACGCGCGTCCTCGCCGTCGACCGGTCCTCCTCGCACCTCGAGGGCGCGGCCGAGGCCGGCGCGGACGTCTGCATCATGCCTAGGGACGATGCCGCGGCGGTGGTCCGCGAGGTCACGCAGGGGCGCGGCGCGGATCTCGTGCTGGACATCGTCGGCACCGACGACACGCTGGCGCTCGCCGTCGCGTGCAGCCGGGCCGAAGGCGACGTCACCCTCGTGGGCCTCGCCGGTGGGACGATCCCGTTCTCGTCCTCCTCCCAGCCCCTCGAGTGCTCGCTGACGTCGACCTACTGGGGCAGCGTGGGCGAGCTGCACGAGGTGCTGGACCTGGCGCGTGCCGACCTGATCTCCACGGTCGTCGAGCGGTTTCGGCTCGAAGAGGCCCCCGAGGCCTACGCGCGCCTGCGCCGCGGAGAGGTCCGGGGCCGCGCGGTCGTCTGCCCGTAGACGAGACGGCGCAGGAGTCAGGCCTCCGTGGAGGAAACCGGCGGGACGACGAGCAGCGGGGCGGCCATGCGGCGCGTGAGCTGCTCCGGAACCGAACCGAGCAGAAGGCGGCTGATGCGCCCGTGGGCGCTGGCGCCCACCACGAGCAGGTCCAGGTCGGCCGACCAACGCGCGAGGTCCACCTCCGGACTGCCGAGCACCGCGGTCGCCTCCACCCCCTCCAGGGCGGCGAGCTGTTCCCGAGACCGCTCGATCTCCGGCGTCATCGGAATGTGCGCGTACGTCCCAGGGGCCACCATCGGCGCGGGCATCACGATGACCTCCAGCGCTTCGACGGCACCGCCGGCAACGCCCGCGATGTCGCGGGCGGCGTCGAGCGCGGCCCGGGCGCCCGGGCTGCTGTCCCACCCCACGCCCACGCGACCGAAGTGGCTGCCCTGCTCCGCCTGCCCGCGCGGAGCGACCGCGACCGCGCACGGCGCGTCACGAACGGTGTGCCGGACGTCATCGCCGAACACGAGATGCGTCCACCGGCCCTTCGTGCTCGAGCCCACGACGAGCAGGTCCGCTCCGACCCGACGGGCCAGGTCGTGCAGCCCGGACGCAGGCGTCGCGCCGGCGACCCGCTCAGCGGTGACCTGCCGTTCCCCGACGGGCACGTCGGGGATGGACGGCACGGCGGGCACCTTCAGCTCCAGCTCCGGATCGAAGACGTGCACGATCGCGATCGCGGCTCCCTCGTCCGAGAGCGCCACCGCCAGGGACAGTGCGTCCTGACCGTCCGAGTGGGGATCGGCTCCTATGACGACGTTCCTGAACATGCTCGCTCCTCGTCCGAAGGGGTACCTCCATCTTCGCCGGCCGGAGGCGGCCTGCCATCCGGACGCAGTGCCCGCCATGACGCGGCTTCGCCACAGGCGGGCCCGTGTTCTCCCCTGACCCGATCCGGCGGTGACTACGGACCTGGACGGCGGAGCGACGTCACCGGAGGCGGGCGTGACCGAATCGCGCACGCATACACAGACGTTTCTCATGTTCCGGCTGGACGTAGGAGACCGCCATGACAGCTTGTCGCAACTATATCTCTCAATACTCTGGAAAACTGCCTAGAATGGGCATGTGTCCATTCACGTAGTGCTCGCCGACGGCCACACCGTGGTACGTGCCGGACTGCGCCTCCTGCTCGACGCGGAGGAGGGACTCGAGGTGGTTGGGGAGGCCGCGGACACGGAGAGCGCGCTTCGTGCGGTGCTCGGCTACAAGCCCGACGTCTTGGTGCTCGACCTCAACATGCCCGGCGACCCTGCGCCCCTCGACGGCCTGCCGGTCGTCCGACAGCGATCTCCCCGCACCGCCACCGTGATCCTGACCATGGAGGAGGGTCCCGAGTTCGCCCTGCGTGCCTTCCGAGCCGGGGCGCTGGGGTACGTCTTGAAGGATGCGACCCACCACGAGTTCGTTGATGCGGTGCGCCGCGCTGCGGTCGGGAAGACGTACCTGACCCCGTCGATGGGCGCGAAGCTCGCGACAGCGCCGCTGGAGAGCTCACGCCACGCGGACCGCCTCTCCACACGAGAGATAGAGGTCCTGCGGCTCATCGCGCTGGGCCACACCAATGGCGAGATCGGCGCGCAGCTCGCGCTCTCCGTGCGGACCGTGGAGACGCATCGCGCGCATCTACAGCAGAAGCTCGGCCTCACCAACCGCGCGGAGCTGGTCCGCTACGCGCTGGATCACCGGCTGCTTGAGGCGCGCTGAACGCTGCGCAGCCGCTGTGACCTCAAACGATGGAGCGGGATCGCGCCTAGACATACATAGATAATCTGATAGGCGTACAGTCAGGACATGGTCAGATGTGTCTTGCTCGGTGTGGTGGTTGCGGTCGTACTGGTCACGCCCGCGACGACAACAGCGGCCACGACCGGCTCTGGCGTGTACGTGACGTTTGCGGCGCGCGTCTGCCCGGACTACGCCGACATCACCGCCAACAAGGCCCGCAACGACATCCAGGAGAGCCTGCGAGATCTGGGCCCCGACACGCCCTACTCGGGCGGTGACACGGTGGACGCCGCGACCGAGGAGCGGGTGCAGCCGAACTGCAACCCGCTGCCGAACTGGTCGTTCACGCTCGGAAGCGCGTACAAGACCCGTGCGGTGATCGGCCCGTGGGGGTCGCTGTCGATCGTCACGAACCCGTTCTCCACGTCGATCGAGACCCAGACCAGCGTGCCCCTGCTCGACTCGCTGGCCCGCCCGACCGGAGATCAGCTCGGGGGCGCGGTGACGATCGAGCTCACGCAGGCGCAGGCCCGGCTCGCCGCGCGCTCCTCGAGCCTGTGGGTGCAGGGCGGCACGCCGACGGACCCGGTTCTGGACCAGCGCTATCCCGACGAGTACGGCTTCGGAGCACTGCGCTGTGCGACCGACGACGTCAACGGAGACAACGTCGAGTACATCGCGTTCCCGGCGGGTTCCCGCCACGTCTTCTGCTTCGCCTACTACGTGAAGCCGCCACCGACGAGCGGGACGATCGTCGTGCAGAAGCAGGTCGAGGCGCCAGACGGCACCGCGGAGACGGACTTCCGGTTCACCGGGAACATCTCCTTCACCGAGAGCCGGACCTTCACGCTCGCCGCGGCGCCCGGCCGCCCGGCCAGCACGACCTTCTACCGCGCCGAGGTTCCGGTCGGCGGCGAGCCGTGGACGTTCGCCGAGGACGTTCCGGACGGCTGGACGCTGGCTGGGCTGACCTGCGTCTCCCAGACCGGGACGAGCGTGAGCACGACGGACCTCGCCTCGGCGCAGGCCTCGGTCCGGCTGGGCGCCGGCGACACCGTCACGTGCACCTACACCGATCGGCTCAGCCCGCCGGCGGCAGGGTTGTCCCTCAGCAAGATCACCGAGGGCGGGATCGGCCAGTTCGGCTGGACGGTCACGGACCCCTCCGGCGAGCAGGCTCCCCAGACCGCGACCGCGAGCACCACGCAGCCCGGCGTCGAACAGAGCGCCACCCCGGCCGAGCTCACGTTCCCCGCCGGTACCTACGCCGTCGCGGAGGAGCAGCCCGAGAGCGACCGCGGCCGCTGGTCGCTGGAAGCCGTGACGTGCGACGGCCGGACCGTCGCCGACACCGACCCGGTACCCGTGACGCTGATCCCGGGACAGGGAACGCACTGCACGTTCACGAACCGCTTCACCCCGAAGGGCGTGATCCGGATCTCCAAGCGGACCTACGGGCGGGGCGGCACCGCCGGATTCGTGATCTCACCCCAGATCGTCCGCGAGCCGTACCAGCTGCGCCAGAGCGCCACGACCCGGTCCAGCGGCGACATCGCGCTCGCCCGCGGAGACGACACGTCCGCCCTGCCGCTCGGCCGGTACGTCATCCAGGAGACGGAACCCCTCACCGGGACGGGCAGCTGGACGCTGGATGCCGTCGTCTGCGATGGCCGACCCGTACCCAGCGAACAGGGCGCGGTCAGCGTCAGCCTCACGCCGCAGCACCCACGCGTCGACTGCACGTTCACCAACCGGCACGCATCCGAGCCC
>Ga0164241_10002683_pt1 | contig 18849 bp, 19 predicted proteins | sample OricomyardsoilBY_FD_108780 | JGI IMG/M metagenome (GOLD analysis project Ga0164241, IMG submission 108780) | Backyard soil microbial communities from Emeryville, California, USA - Original compost - Back yard soil (BY) | ecosystem: Environmental > Terrestrial > Soil > Unclassified | place: USA...
CTGATCGAGGGCGGTTCGTAGCTAGTCCAGCTTCGGGCTGCGCCAGGGCTGGGTCAGGCGGGCGGCTAGGTCGTCCGCCAGCCCGGCGATCGGGACTCGGATCTGCTCGAGCGAGTCGCGGTCGCGGAGGGTGACGGTGTCGTCTTCCATCGTCTGGTGGTCGACGGTGATGCCCCAGGGGGTGCCGATCTCGTCCTGGCGGCGGTAGCGCTTGCCGATCGAGCCGCCTTCGTCGAACTCGGCGGGCATGCGAGTGCGCAGCTCGTTGAAGACCTCACGGGCCTTCTCCGGCATGCCCTCCTTGGAGACGAGGGGGAGGACCGCGACCTTGACCGGGGCGAGGCGGGGGTGGAGGCGCAGCAGGGTGCGCTGGCGTCCCTCGACTTCCTCGACGTCGTAGGAGTCGACCAGGAAAGCGAGGGTGGCGCGGTCGGCGCCGGCCGCCGGCTCGATCACGTGGGGGACGTAGCGCTCTTTGGTCTGCTGGTCGAAGTACTCGAGCTTCTCGCCGCTGAACTTGGCGTGCTGGGTGAGGTCGAAGTCGCCGCGATTGGCGATTCCCTCCAGCTCCGACCAGCCGATCGGGAAGAGGTACTCGACGTCGCTGGTGCCCGAGGAGTAGTGGGAGAGCTCGTCGGCGTCGTGGGGCCGGACGCGGAGGAACTCGGGGCGGATGCCGAGCTCGGTGTACCAGCGCTCGCGCTCCTCGATCCAGGTCCGGTACCACTGCTCGGCCTCGGCGGGCGGGACGAAGAACTCCATCTCCATCTGTTCGAACTCGCGGGTGCGGAAGATGAAGTTGCCGGGGGTGATCTCGTTGCGGAAGGACTTGCCGATCTGGGCGATGCCGAAGGGCGGCTTCTTGCGGGCGAAGCCGAGCACGTTCTTGAAGTTGATGAAGATGCCCTGGGCGGTCTCCGGGCGCAGGTAGACCTCGGAGCCCTCGCCGGCGACCGGGCCGACGTGGGTCTCGAACATCAGGTTGAACTGGCGCGGCTCCGAGAGCTCGCCGCCGCACTCCGGGCACTTCAACTCGGCGCTGGGATCGCCGCCTTCCGCTTCGACCGCCTCGCGCAGATGGTCCTCACGCCAGCGCTTCTTGCACTTGCCGAGGCACTGTACGAGCGGGTCGGTGAAGCCCTCGAGGTGACCGGAGGCCTCCCAGACGCGGGGGTGCTGGAGGATCGCCGAGTCGAGCGCGACGATGTCATCGCGCTCCTGCAGCATCGCCCGCCACCACTCGGCCTTGACGTTGTTCTTGAGCAGCACCCCGTAGTGGCCGTAGTCGTAGGTAGAGCCGAGGCCGCCGTAGATCTCCGAGGAGGGGAAGACGAAGCCGCGGCGCTTGCAGAGGGCGACGATCTCCTCCATCGAGACGTCGGTGGGGCGCTTTTCCTCCGCGGCGGCCATCGGGGAACCGTATAGAGGCGGCGCGGCCAGAGCACGCCTGAGAGGGAGATCGCGTCAGCGGCTGCGATAATCGCCCGCTGCGATGCCGATCTACGAGTACAAATGCGAGAACGGGCACGTCTTCGACGTGATCCAGCGGATGAGCGACGACGCCCTCACCGAGTGCCAGGAGTGCGGCGCTCCCGCAGTGCGCGTCCTGCATCCCGTCGCCGTCCACTTCAAGGGCTCCGGCTTCTACAACACCGATTACGGCAAGAAGAAGAAGGGCGGGGGCAACGCCCCTTCCGGCGAGGGCTCCGGCGATTCGAAGCCCTCTGACGCGAAGTCGGACTCCTCCTCGAACGCGAAAAGCGACGCAAAGGCGACCAGCTCCCCCGCAAGCGATTGATTCCTGCATTGACCGTCATATGAACGGTCAATGCAGCACGCGTCGCTGATCAGCCGTCGAGGAAGCGCTTGACGGCGCGCTGGCGGGTCGAGTCCGGCACTTCGGTGCTGCCCTCGGGACCTGCGCCACATTCGCCGTGAGAGCAGAGCACGTCGGTCGGGCCGCTGCCGCCGATCGCGGCGGCGAGGACCAGCTGCGGCATGGTCAGGAAGCCCATGTCGCTGACGAAGGCCTTGGGCGCGTCCCAGCCGATGATCGGACCCTTGATGAAGTTGTAGGGGAGGCGCAGCGGGTCGGTGAGACGCCCCTTGATGCCGTTAATCACCTCTTGCTGGGCTTCCTCGCGGTCGTAGTCGTCGTAGCCGATCGAGTAGTAGCTGCGGCCCGGGCCCGGGCATTCGACCGGCTTGCGCACGCGGGAGTAGGCGAGGGCCTTTTCGCCGTTCAGCGTGCTCTCGCCCTTGGGCAGTCGCAGGGTGACCCCGCCCTGGCCGCCGCCGGCCCCGCCGGAGATGTCGGCACAGAGCTTGTGCTCGAGGTTCACCTCGACCCCGCCGACGGCGTCGATCAGGTCTTCGAAGCCGGTGAAGTCGACGATCGCGACATGGTCGATCTCGATGCCGAGGAACCCTTCGACCGCCTTGATTTGCGCCGCGGCGCCGCCGAAGGAGTAGGCGGCGTTGATCTTCTGTGGGTTCTGGCCGGGGATCTCGGCGTAGCTGTCGCGCGGGATCGAGAGTTTGCGGAAGGCGCCGCCGCCGGCGCGGATCAGCATCAGCGTGTCGGCGCGGAACTGGCCCGCTTCGCAGTCGCCGTGGGGCGCGTCGCCGTGAGCTTGCTGGTCGAAGCACTCCTGCGACGGGGCCGCCCCGGGCTCGTTGGTGTCGGGCGGGCGGGCGTCGGTGCCGAGCACGAGGATCGTCTGGGCGCTGGGCAGCAACAGCGGGTTGCCGTGCAGGGCGTCCTTCGCTTCGCCGGAGAGCTTGAAGGCTTGCAACTGAGCTGAGACCGCGAAGGCGAGGAAGCTGAGCAGGATCCAGCCCAGCGCCGCCAGGCCGACCCATTTGAGCACCCGCTTGCCGCTCCAGCGGCGCGGCTGGCCGGGCTGCTCAGGTTGCTCGTCCTGCGGCCGCTTGTCCCGTCGCCACCACTTCGGCGCGCGCGGCGTCCGCTCTCTGAGGCCTGAGAGATCTGGGGACCGCAGCCCGGACAAGCGGCCCTTCCGGGACCGGTAGACCTTGTACTCGGGCGGCCCGGAGGGCTGCTGCTCGCCATTGTCGGCCATGAAAGACTGCGGAGAATCATGCCGATGCCTGCGGTCGCCCGCCTCCAGCCCTCCTCGAAGCTCGCATGAGTGCAGGGGAAATCATCGGAGTTGACCTGGGCGGCACGAAGATGCTGGTCGGCGTCCTCGACGCCGACTCGACGGTGCTCTGGGAGGACCGCGAGGCCTCGACAGGCCAGACCGAGGACGAGTTGGTCGAGCTGCTCGTCCGCGAGGTCGAGGAGGCCCGCGCCGCTCGCGATGGTGTTGCCGCGGTTGGACTAGGTATCCCGGCGACGATCGACCACGACAAAGGCGTCGCCGTCTCCGCGGTCAACCTGCCGCTGGAGAATCTGCCGATCCGCGATCTCGTTGCTGAGCGAACCGATCTGCCGGTCTTCGTCGACAACGACGCCACCGTCGCCGCCATCGCCGAGCATCTCTACGGCGCCGCGCGCGGCGCCGAAAACGCGGTGATGCTCACGATTGGTACCGGTATCGGAGGCGGTCTGATCCTCGGTGGCGAGGTCTACCGCGGCTCGACCGGGGCCGGGGCCGAGCTGGGCCACACGGTGATCGAGGCCGATGGGCCGCGCTGTCAGGGCAACTGCCCGGGTCGCGGCTGCATCGAGACGCTCGCCTCCGGCACGGCGCTGGGGCGGGAGGGGCGCGCGGCGGCCGAGCGCGAGCCCGACTCCGCCCTAGGCGCGATGCTCGCCGACGGCAAGGAGATCGACGGCAAGGTGGTGACCGAGGTGGCGTTGTCCGGCGACCCCACGGCGCGGGCCGTCTTCGACCTGGTTGGCTCGCGGCTCGGCGTGGCGCTGACCAGCTTCGCCAACATCTTCGAGCCCGAGGTCTTCGTGATCGGCGGCGGCGTGATCGCCGCCGGCGAGCTGCTGCTCGAGCCGGCGCGCCGCGAGCTCGCCGGGCGGGCACTGCCGCCGATGAAGAACGTCCCGGTTGTAGCGGCCGAGCTCGGCTCAGACGCCGGCATGATCGGCGCCGCTGCGATGGCGCGTATCGAGTTGGACGGCTAGGGCTGATGCCTGGCGAGCTGATCGTCTGCCCGACCCCGATCGGCAACCTCGACGACCTCACACCGCGTGCTCGCGATGCGCTCGTCAGCGCCGACTGGATCGCCTGTGAGGACACCCGTCGCACCGGTGGGCTGCTTGACAAGCTCGGCATCCGCCCGGCGCCACCGATGGTCTCCAACCACGAGGGCAACGAAACGGCGCGCGCCACCGAGCTTGCGCAGCGGATCGAGCGCGGCGAAACGGTTGCGCTCGTCTCCGACGCCGGCATGCCCGGGATCTCCGATCCCGGTTACAAGCTGATCCGCCGCTGCATCGACCGCGACCTCGACGTCACCGTCCTACCCGGGCCCTCGGTGGTGCCGGTGGCGCTGGTCGCCTCCGGATTGCCGACTGATCGTTGGCGCTTCGAGGGCTTCCTACCGAAGCGCTCCGGTGAGATGGAGCGGGTGCTGCGCTCGGCCGAGACCGTCGTCGCCTTTGAGTCGCCGCGGCGGGTGGGCGAGTCACTGGCGGCGCTGGCGGCGATCGCCCCGGACCGTCCCGCCGCCGTCTGTCGCGAGCTGACCAAGATGCACGAGGAGGTCGCGCGAGCCTCATTGGCCGAACTGGCCCGGCGCTTCCGCGGCGACGTCAAGGGCGAGATCGTGCTGGTGATCGGCCCGGCCGCCTCCGAGGACCATGACCACGACATCGGCTTCGCCGTCGACGCGCTGCGCCACCTGGTCCAGTCTGGCGCACGCCCCCGGGCGGCGGCCAGCGTCGTCGCCGCCCTGACCGGCACCCGGGCCAACGATCTCTACCGCGCCCTGACCGGCCGCGAGCCGCGCAAGTAGCCTGGCCCGAGCATGTCGTACTACGTCACAACGCCGATCTACTACGTCAATGCCGAGCCGCACCTCGGTCACGCCTACTCGACGCTGGCCGCCGACGTGCTCGCGCGCCACATGCGCCAGCGCGGCGAGGACGTTTTCTTCCTCACCGGCACCGACGAGCACGGCGAGCCGATCGAGACGGCGGCTGAGCGCGCGGGCATCTCGCCGCAGGAGCTGGCCGACCGCAACGCCGAGAAGTTCCGTGAGCTGATGCCGATCATCGACGCGACCAACGACTTCTTCATCCGCACCTCCGACCCGCGCCACAAGGAGAAGGTCGGCGAGATCATGCAGCGGGTCTACGACAACGGCTGGGTGACCAAGGGCACCTACGAAGGCTGGTACTGCCCGCGCTGCGCCGACTTCAAGACCGAGCGCGAGCTGGGCCCGGGCCAGACTTGCGCGATCCACGAGATCCCGCTCGAGAAGGTCAAAGAGGAGAACTGGTTCTTCCGCCTCTCCGCGTTCCAGGAGCGCCTCGAAGCGCTCTACGAGGAGCGGCCCGACTTCGTCGTCCCCGACTTCCGCCGCAACGAGGCCGTCTCTTTCATCAAGGGGGGACTCGAGGACGTCTCGCTCTCGCGGCCGACTCTGAAGTGGGGGCTGCCGCTGCCCTGGGACCCCGAGCAACGCATGTACGTCTGGTTCGACGCCCTGCTCAACTACGTCAGCGCGCTCGGCTTCGCCCGCGAGGGGGAGGACCTGACCGAGCGCTACTGGCCCGCCTCGTTGCATGTGCTCGGCAAGGACATCCTCAAGTTCCACGCGGTGATCTGGCCGGCGCTGCTCTGGGCCGCCGACCTCGAGCCACCGCGGCGGATGACGATCCACGGCTACCTGCTGATGGGCGAGAAGAAGATGTCGAAGTCGCTCGGCAACGTGCTCGACCCCTTCGAGGTGATCGACCGCTTCGGCGCCGACGCGCTGCGCTTCTACTGCTTCCGCGAGGTCAGCTTCGGCCAGGATGGCTCGATCTCGACCGCCGGCTTCGAGGCCCGCTACGAGACCGAGCTCGCCAACGACTTCGGCAACCTGGCCAGCCGCATCCTGGCGATGGTCGAGCGCTACCGCGACGGCGTCGTGCCGGTTGCGGCCGTCGACGCGGTGCTTGCCGAGGACTTCGAAGGCGTCGTGCCGCGCTTCTGCGAGCTGCTCGACCGCGCCGAGCTGACCCAGGCCCTGGAGGTGGTCTGGGTTTTGGTGCGGCGGCTCAACCGCTACGTCGAGGAGACGCAGCCGTGGGTGCTGGCAAAGGACGAGGCCGACCCGCAGCGACTCGACGAGGTTCTCTACAACCTCTGCGAGGGCCTGCGGGTGACGACCCTGCTGCTGGTTCCCTACCTACCGAGGATCAGCGAGCAGCTGCTCACCACCCTGGGCGAAGGCTCCCGCGAGCTGGCCGAGCTCGGCTCCCGGCCAGGCGGTCAGCAGGTCGAGCGCGTGCCGCCGCTCTTCCCGAAGATCGAGTCGCCCGCCTAGTTGCTGCCTTGACGGCCCGCGCCGCCCGCAGCGGGCGGCGGCGATGCCGTGCAGGAGGCGACGGGCAACGCCGCGCAGCGTCTCGATCCCGTAGGCGGTCGAGGGGTTGTGCTCGCTGAGGATCGCCAGACCGAGTCGGCAGCGGCCCCGCTCGAGGAAGGCGACCTGATGGCTGACCACGCCGACACCGTCGTCCTCGATCCCCCAGCCGCCCTTGAAGTAGAGCCGCCAGCCGCGCGGGCGCGCGTCGGCGATGCCCCAGCGCTGCCACTCGATGACCGAGCCGAGCAGGTGACGGGCGAAGTGGCGGTGGCGGCCGGGCACGTAGTGCTCGTAGCGCAGCAGGAAACGCGCCTGGTCACGGGCGCTGATCTGCGAGAGGCCGCCAAGCCAGCCCGGTTCGTAGACCCACTGGAAGTCGCGCATCCGCGCCGCGCGGGCGAGGCGCTCGACCCTGCCGTCGCCGAGCAGGGCGGCGACCTGTATGCCGGCGGCGTTGTCGGAGACGCGGATCATCGGTTCGAGCAGGGCCTTCTCGTCGGCGTGGAGGCGGCGGTCGCGGACGGCGGGCTGTCGCAGGTAGGCGACGAGCAGCATCGCCTTGATCACACTGGCCGCGGGAGCGGTGCGGGCGCCGTGGAAGGAGCGCAGGCGCGTACGGCGGCCGACGATCGCGAAGCTGACGTCGCCAAGCCGGGCGCGAGCGTAGCGCCGGGCGCCGGCGACCGACGGCTTCCAGGCCCGGCTCGCGGCTCGCTCGGCCGCCTGCCCGGGGCTGGGCGCCGCCGGCAGCAGGAGCAGGGCGAGAAGCGCAGCCAGTCCCAAGCTCGCCATTCCCGCCGGGAATGGCCTGCGGGTCAAGCTTCGCCGTCTCCCGCGAGTGCGTCCGGCCCGAGCTGGTCGGGGCTGGTGTAGCCGCAGAGCGCCATCGTCAGGTCGAGCTCGGCGAGGATCATCTTCAGCACCGTTTCGACCCCGGCCTGGCCCTCGAGCGCCAGGCCCCAGATATAGGGCCGGCCGAGGCAGACGGCGTCGGCACCGAGGGCGAGCGCCTTGATCGCGTCGGAGCCGCTGCGGATGCCGCTGTCGAAGAGGATCGCCAGGTCGTCCCCCGCCGCTTCAGCGATCGCCGGTAGGGCGTCGAGTGCGCCGATGGCTCCGTCGACCTGTCGGCCGCCGTGGTTGGAGACGACGATGCCGTCGAGGCCGCGCTTCACCGCCTCGCGCGCATCGTCGGCGTGCTGGATGCCCTTGACGACGATCGGCAGCGAGGTCTGCTCGCGCAGCCAGCCAAGGTCATCCCAGCTCAGTGCGGGGTTGGCTTGGACGCCGAGGAAATGGCCGGTGGCCGCTCCGACGTCCTCCTCGGGTGTCTTCTCCAGGGCGGCGCGGAAGACCGGGTCCTGGAAGTAGTTGGCGACCCCCACCCCGTTGAGGAAGGGAAGCCAGGCCTGTTGCAGGTCGCGCGGCTTCCAGCCGGGCACGAAGGTGTCGACGGTGAGCACGATCGCTTCATAGCCGGCCGCCTCGGCGCGGCCGACGAGGCTCGCCGCCAGCTCACGATCGTCGGGCCAGTAGAGCTGGAACCAGCGTGGCGCCTCGCCGCCGGCCGCGGCGATCTCCTCGAGCGTGAAGGCGGCGGCGGTGCTGGCGATCATCGACAGGCCGAGGCTCGCCGCAGCGCGGGCCGTGGCCAGCTCACCGTCCTCGTGGACGACCTTCTGCACGCCGATCGGCGCCAGCAGTAGCGGCGCCGGCATCGCCGTGCCGAGCAGCGTGGTCGAGAGGTCGCGGGCGGCGACGTCGCGCAGCATGCGGGGAACGATCCGGTGCCTGGCGAAGGCCTCGCGGTTGGCGTCCATCGTGTCCTCGCTACCGGCCCCGGCGAAGACGTAGTTGGCTGCGCGCTCGTCCATCGTCGCCGCGGCGCGCTGCTCCAGATCGGCGATCGAGACCGGTATCGACGGCGTCTCGCCTCCCAGGCCGCGGAGGTAGATCTCACGGTAGTAGTCGGCGAAGTCGGTCATCGGCGGAAAGGCTATCTCCGCATCGCTTCTAAAGCCTGCTCAAAAAATTGTCGAGTATTTCCATATTCACATTTCACTTACCTATTTTTCGGTAGGTGAGTGCTAGATCAATCGCTGGTCGGGCTTGCCTGGCCAGCCAACCGGAAGGAGGTTCATGGTTATGAATAGAAACGCCGCATACCGCGAACCTGTCAACTCTCGACTGTTCCTCGCTTCGATCGCCGCCCTGCTCTCCCTGGCAGTGCTGCTTGTCGGTTTCGGGGCAACCGCCTCGGGGGCCCCGATGGGCAAGGACGGCAAGCTCTACGCCTGTTACAAGGTCAAGGGCAAGCCGAAGGGAGCCATGCGCGTCGTGCCAGGCGCCAAAGCTCGCTGCAAGCGGGGAGAGCGGAAGGTCGTCTGGAGCGTTGCCGGTTCGATTAGCCAGGCTGGAGCCAACGGCCAGGCTGGCGGCGGCGGTCAGCAGGGCGAGTCCGGATCGACGGCGACGTCAAGCTCGAACGAAGCCGCGCTGAAAACCGAAGTCGCGGGACTGAAGCTCCAGGTCGAGGGCCTCGAAGGCCTGCTGCAGGGGGTTGACAAAGGCGACCTGAGCGGCCTGCTCGAAGCCGGGCTGCCCGCAAGGGTGAACAGTCTCGAGGGCGTTCTCGGCGAAGTCACCAATGCCGAGCTGGAAGACGCGATTGAATCGCTGCCGCTGCTAAACGACGTCTGCGCGCAGAGCTCGGCGCTGACCTCGGCGCTGAATCCGGTGCTCAATTTCCTCTCGGTCCTGGGCCTGGATCCGGTCGACCCGATCGTCTGCCCGGCTCCATAGGGCTCGAACGACAAGGCGTTTGCTTGGACGATCCACGCGCCTGCCAGGCGGCGCGTGGATCGTCCATTTGGATGGACGGGGATAGGCTGAGACTCGCCGATGATCGACTCCCACACGCACCTGTTCCTCTGTGAGCGGCCCGAGGCCGAGGTGGTCGCGACAGCAAGCGAGGCGGGTGTCGAGCGGATGCTCAACGTCGGCCTCGACGCGGATACCAACGAGGTAGCGATCGCCGCCGCCGATCGCTACGAGAGCGTCTTCGCGACGGTCGGCTGCCACCCGACCGAGGCGGCCGGCTTCGACGACGCCCGCGCTGAGGAGATCGCTGCGCTCGCCACCCACGAGAAGGTGCGGGCGATCGGCGAGACCGGGATTGACTACTACCGCGAAACGGCCAGCCGGGCCGACCAACGACGGGCCTTCGAAGCGCAGATCGAGATCGCCCGCGGCTGTGGCTTGCCGGTCGTGATCCACGCCCGCGATCCCGACGGTGAGACCGGCGCAACCGACGACGTCTTCGCGATCCTCGACGAGCATGCCGACGGGGTGCCGGTAATCCTGCACTGCTTCCTCGCCCCCTGGCGGGTCGAGGACGCGATCGAGCGCGGCTGGTACTGCTCCTTCTCCGGCATCGTCACCTTTCCCAGCGCCGAGGAACTGCGCGAGGCGGCCGCCAAGCTGCCCGATGAGCTCGTCTTGGTCGAGACCGACGCCCCCTACTTGGCGCCTCAGCCGCTGCGCGGCAAGACCAACGAGCCCGCTCACGTCGTCTCCACCGCCGAGGTCGTCGCCGAGGTCCGCGGCGTCTCCTACGCCGAGCTGGAGCGGACGGTCGAGGCCAACGCCCGCACCCTCTTCGGCTGGTAGATGGTCAGGCTCGGGCAGAACTTCCTGTCCGACCCCAACCTGCTCGACGCGATCGTGCGCGACGCCGAGTTGGGGGAGGAGGACGTGGTGTTGGAGGTGGGTGCTGGCGAAGGGGTGCTGAGCGAGCGACTCGCGACCGTGGCCGCGCATGTTCACGTGATCGAGATCGATCGCGGCCTGGCGCCGGCGCTGGCCTCGCTGGCGGCGCGCGGGAACGTCGACCTCCACTGGGGGGACGCGATGAAGTTCGACCTGACCGGCCTCGATCCCGCACCGACCGCCGTCGTCTCCAACCTGCCCTACGCGGTGGCAACCCCGGTGATCCTGCGTACGGTGACGGAGCTGCCGTCCGTGGAGCGCTGGACGGTGATGGTGCAACGTGAGATCGCCGATCGCCTGCGCGCCGCGCCAGGCAATCGCACCTACGGCTCGCCGAGCGCGATCGTCCAGCTCGCCTGCGAGGTGAAGCTGCTGCGCACGGTCGACCCGGCGGTCTTTCGCCCGCGGCCGCGGGTCGAGTCGGCGATCCTCTCCCTGCGCCGCACGGGACCCGGCGCCGACGAGCCGACCCGGGAGCTAATCCGTGCCGCTTTCGCCCACCGTCGCAAGTCTCTTGCCCGCTCGATCGAGCACCGCCGCCCCGGCTCGCTGGCCGCGACGCGGAAGGCCCTTGAGGAGCTGGATCTGGCACCGGATGCGCGCGCCGAGGCCCTGGCCCCCGAGGATTTCGCCGCCCTATCGGCGAAGCTGCGAGCCAGCGCCTGAGACAGCGCGCCCGCTATGCAGCTCCACGCCCCCGCAAAGCTCAACCTCTGCCTCTACCTCGGCCATCGGCGCGCCGATGGCCTGCACGGGCTCTGCTCGCTGTTCGAGCCGCTGGCCCTCGCCGACCCAATCGAGGTCGGCGAGTCCGAGCGCGACGAGGTGGTCTGCCCGGGAGTCGAGGGCGACAACCTGGCGGCACGGGCGCTGGCGGCGCTGCGCGAGCGCGGCTGGCAGTCGCCGCCGCGGCGGATCGAGATCGAGAAGCGAATCCCGATCGCTGCCGGTCTCGGCGGCGGCAGCGCCGACGCGGCGGCGGTGCTGCGCCTGGCGGCCGGGGAGGTGGCGGACCTGGAGGAGATCGCCGCCGAGCTGGGAGCCGACGTGCCTTCGCAGCTGATTCCCACCCTCGCCTTGGTCCAGGGAGCGGGGGAGAGAATCGAGCGGCTGCCGGACCCTGCGCCTCACGCGGTCGTGCTGCTCCCCGACGGCGGCGGCCTCGGCACGGCGGAGGTATTCGCCGAGGCCGACAGGCTCGGCCTCGGCCGCGACGCAGAGGCGCTCGACGAGCTTGCCGAGCGCCTGCGCATTGCGGCGGCGGCCGGCTCCTCGCCGCTTTCCTACCTCGACCTGCTCGTCAATGATCTCGAGCCCGCGGCGCGCTCGCTGCGGCCGCGGATTGGCGATGCCCTCGACGCGCTGCGTGCCGCCGGCGCCGCCAAAGCGCTACTGACCGGCTCTGGCCCGACCGCGTTCGGCCTCTTCGAGAGCCTCACCGCGGCTCGCACCGCCGCAGACAGGCTCGATCGCGATGACGCGATCGTCTGCGCGGCAGGAGGGAGAGCGTTGTGAAGCTGCCGGGCGAGGGTGGTGGGGGCCGCCGCAAACGTCTGATCGTCGCGGCCATCGCCGCGGGGGTCGCCGCCGGCTATTACTTCATCGGCCGCGAGCTCGGCGGAATCGACCTGCAGGGCCTGCTCGAAGACATCTCCAACACGCTCGGTGCTTGGACCTACCTCCTCGTCGGCGTCTTCGCCTTCGCCGAGACCGGCGCCTTCGTCGGCCTCGTCGTTCCCGGAGAGACGGTGATGCTGCTCGGCGGCGCCGTCGCCGGCCAGGGCGCGATCGACATCTACCTGCTGATCGCGATCGCCTGGTTCTCCGCCTGGGCGGGGGACACGACCAGCTTCTTCATCGGCCGTCGCCTCGGCCGCGAGTTCGTGCTCAAGCACGGGCCGCGCGTCGGCATCGGTCACGAGCGCTTCGAGCAGGTCGAGGCCTATTTCTCCCGCCACGGAGGCAAGACGATCTTCATCGGCCGCTGGATCAGCCTGGTGCGGGCCCTGGCGCCGTTCATCGCCGGCAGCTCGGGGATGAACTACCGCGCCTTCCTCCCCTACAGCGTCCTCGGCACCGGCCTCTGGGCCAGCGTCCACATCCTCGTCGGCTACTTCTTCTCGCGCAGCATCGAGAGCGCCGCCGAGTACGCCGGCCGGGGCGCCTTCCTGCTCGCCACGACGATCGTCGTCGTCGCCGGCGGCGTCTTCCTCTACCGTCGCTTCAAGGTCAAGGAGAACCGCCGCGCCGCCGTGACCTGGATGGAGCAGCAGGCGGCGACGCGCTGGATCGTCGTCCTCACTCGCCGCTTCCGCCCCCAGCTGCGGTTCCTCTGGGAGCGGGTGACGCCGGGTGGCACCTTCGGCCTCGAGTTCACCTCGCTGATGGCGGTCCTCGCCGTTGCCAGCTTCGTCCTCGTCTCCTACACGGTGATCGTCAGCGGCGACGCCGGTCCGACGCCGGGCGACACCACGGCGATCGAAGTCGTGGAAAGCCTGCAGGCTGGCTGGCTCGTCGACCTCGCCAAGGCTGTGACGGCGCTCGGCTCCTTCGCCGTGGTCGGCTGTCTCGCTTTCGTCAGCGCCGCACTGTTCATTGCGCGCCGGCGCTGGGCCGAGCTCGGCGTGCTGGTCGCCGGCATGGTCCTGATCTACGCCGGTGTGCACGAGCTGAAGGACGCGATCGACCGGCCGCGGCCCGGCGGTGGCCTGGTCGACGTCTCGGGCTCCTCCTTCCCCAGCGCTCACGCGGCCTACTCGACCTTCTACGTCTGGTTGGCGGTGACGATCGTGATGCGCCTGCGGCCCGGGATGGCGCGCGGCGCCGCGGTCGTCGCGGCGGGGATCGTGCTGACCGCGCTGATCGGCCTCTCGCGGGTCTACCTCAGCGTCCACTACCTCAGCGATGTCAATGCCGGCTGGGCTCTGGGAGTGGGGGCATTCGCGCTCTGCGCGGCCGTGGCGCTGGTCGTCACCACCGTGGAGTCGGTCCGACGACCGCTGCGCCAGCCTTCGGACTGATCCTTGCGGCAGAATGGCCCGGTGCTGTTGCCGCTGGCCTTGCAGAAGATCGAAAATGAGTACCTGCTGTTCGGCGCCGCCGGGCTGATCAGCCTGGTCGCCTTCGTCGGCCTGATCCTGGTCCCGGCGGTCAGCTCCTACGGACGGATCTGGGAGAAGGCCGCCGCGGGATTCCTCTCCCTCTTCGTTCTCGCCGCCCTGGTCCTTGTCGGCGTCGTCGTCGGCCTCGCCTTCGTCTACTACTACAACGACATCTCCGATCTCCTCCACAGCATCTAGGGGTCTCGCGAACCCCGGGTTCCGCTAGACCCTCCTGGCTGGGGATAATGGGGCGATGCCGGCGGCCTCCAAAGGGGAAAAAGTACCTGCAAACACGCGGGAAGAAGGGACGCTCGACGCGCTCTCGGAGGCGGTCGAGTCGGGCGCTGGCCTGCCCGGCGTGGCCCGCGCCGCAGCCAAGGTGCTGGACGCAAGCGTCGCCCTGATCGACCGCTCCAGCGCCGTGCTGGCGGTCGCGGGGGCGTCGCCCGACCAGGAGAAGAAGCTGCTGGCTGGGGGGGAGGGAGTGACTCGGGTCGAGCTGCGGGTCGCCGACACCGCTGTGGGTGAGCTGCGCTACCGCAGCACCGCGCCGCCCGAACCGGCGATCGCCCGCATGGTGACGACGCTGCTGGCGCTGGAGCTGGAGCGCTCGCGCTCGCCGGAGTGGGAGAGCGAGGAGGTGGCGGGAGTCTTCGTCGCCGCTGTGCTCGCCCGCGAGGTGACCGACCGCGGCGACATCGTCGCCCGCGCCGCTGAGCTCGGCGCTGACCTGGAGCAGGGAGCCGGCGTGCTGATCCTCCACGCGGCGCCGCGTGCGGCGCAGACGGGAGAGTGGCGGGCGCGGGTGCTGACCCTGGCCCAGCGGGCGCTGCGTTCGCTCGCCCCGGGCTCGCTGGCGAGCCCGGACGGGGAAGAGGCAGCGGAGATCGCCGTGATCGTCCCCGCCGAGGACGACACCCGCATCGAGCGCGCCGCCGCCGGCCTGGCCCGCGAGCTCGAAGACAGCCTCGCCGGCTTCCACCTGACGATCGGCCGCAGCCGCCACGCCGCCGACCCGGTCGACCTCTACCGGGCCGGCAACGAGGCTCGGTTGGCGGTCAACGTCGGCGAAGCCGAGGGCCGCTCGCCGCTGGCCTTCGAGGACACCGGCTCCTACCGCCTGCTGCTGCCGGCGATGAGCGAGGACCCGCGCGAGCTGGAGCGCTTCTACGCCGAGACGATCGCACCCCTTGCTGCCTATGACGACCAGTACGAGACCGAGCTGGTGGCAACCGTCGAGGCCTATCTCGACAACGATGGCAACGTCGCCGCCACCGCCAAACAGCTCTTCACCCACCGGCACACGATTCGCTACCGCCTCGAGCGGGTCAAGGAGCTCTGCGGCCACGACGTCTCCGCCAGCGAGGGCCGCGAGAAGCTCAGTCTCGGCCTCAAGACGATGCGCGTGCTCGGCATCGCCTCGCCGCGCGGCCCGGCGCTGGAGCCCGGCGCCGAAGCCGGCAAGGTGCCGCGGTCGTCTGAGGAGTAGCGATCGAGTTCCGGGGGAAGGATTCGAACCCTCTCTTCCAAGACCAAAACTTGGCGTGCTATGCCAATTACACCACCCCGGATCAGCCTCGACCTTAGCGTCCAAGAGGGATGAAATGTTCTGTCTGAGATACGAACTAGTGTTCGGCTATGCCCAGATACAGCGAGGTGGAAGCGAGGGAGCCGTCAAAGTCTCGCGTTCCTATAGCGAGGTATTGCGCCGTCTAGGCATGCGTCCCGCAGGCGGAAACCACAGCCTTCTCAGGAAATGGGTGGACGACGTTTGGCAAATCCCCACCGATCATTTCGACGCCGGCGGCGCGTCAATTCGAAATCTTCATCGGGAGCCGATCCCGCTCGTCAAAGTCCTGGTTGAGGGCTCGACATATTCACGCAGCAACTTGAAGCCGCGATTGTTTGCCGAGGGCTTGAAGGAGCGTAGATGTGAGCTCTGTGGTCAGGGAGAAATTTGGCGGGAGCGCTCGATGTCATTGATCCTCGACCACATAAACGGCGTTCCCGACGACAACCGGATAGAGAACCTTCGAATCGTCTGTCCAAATTGTGCCGCGACTCTCGATACGCATTGCGGGCGGAAAAATCGGCGGCAACCCGTCAAGCGGGCCTGCAAGCACTGCGGCAAGCAGTTCATGGTCAAATATCGGATGCACCGATATTGCTCCCGATCGTGTGGGAGCAGATGGGATAGATCGAGTCTCAGGGGAAAGCCGAAGCCCGCCTCGAGAAAGACAACAAGGCCGCCTTACAAGCGGCTCCTGGAGGAGATCGAGTCCATGGGCTTTGTAGCTGTTGGATGCAAGTACGGCGTTTCGGATAACGCCGTACGCAAGTGGGTTCTCTTCTACGAGAGGCAGATCGAGCGGGAAGCGGCGGAGGCGCTCGCCAAACAGGGTTGATCGCGTCCGTGGGGCCGCTTAGGGTCTGGCTATGGAGATGAATGCGGTGCAGATGGATCCGGAGCTTCGCGAGGGGCTGCGGCGCGGCTGGAAGGCGCTGATGACGGTTGGGGTCATCGCGATCTTGATCGGTTGCGTGGCGATCGTCGTGCCGGCCGCCGCCTCGGTGGGAACGGCGATCTTCATCGGCTGGATCCTCGTCATCGCCGGCGCTTTCCTTGTTGCCGGCGCATTCATGGCGCACTCGATCGGGACCGTGGTCCTGCGCCTGATCTGGGCGCTGCTGACCGTGATCGTCGGTCTCTGGCTGATCGTAGAACCGCACAACGGCACGCTCACCCTGACCCTCGTGCTCGGTATCTACTTCCTCTTCATGGGCCTGACCCGGATCGCCGTCGCTTTCGCCGCCCGCGGCCAGCAGGGCGCCGGCCTGGTCGGCCTCAGCGGCATCGCCGGCCTGCTGATCGGCATCCTCGTCCTAGCCAAGTTCCCCAGCAGCGCCGACTGGGCAATCGGCCTCCTCGTCGGCATCGACCTGATCTTCGCCGGCTGGACTCTCGTGTCCGTAGCCCTCGTCGGGCGCGATTTGTCACGCGCTTAGCTGATCGACGGCCCCCGCGCGGCCCTACTACGATCCCTGAGTGAGTTCGCCTCTGGTCCTGGTCATGGCGGCTGGTGAGGGCACGCGCATGCGCTCCTCGACGCCGAAGATGCTGCATCCCGTCTGCGGGCGGCCGATGGTCGCCTGGCCGATTGAAGCTGCTCGCGAGGCGACCGGGGCCGAGTGGATCGTGGCGATCGATTCGCCGAAGCAAAACAGCGTTCCCGGCCTTCCCGACAAGGTCCGGATAGTCACCCAGCCCAAGCCTGACGGCACCGGTGGGGCGGTGCGGGCGGCGCTGCCGCTGATCGAAGAGGCCGAGACCGTGCTGGTGCTCTCCGGCGACGTGCCGCTGATCTCGGCCGAGACGATCGCGGGGCTGCTCGAGGCACATGCCAGCTCGGGTGCCGCGGCAACGATGCTGACGATCGAACTCGACGAGCCGGGCTCCTACGGCCGCGTCATTCGCAACGACTCCGGTGAGGTCGAGCGTGTGGTCGAGGCCAAGGCGGCCGGCGACGCGACTGCCGAGCAGCTGGCGATCCGCGAGGTCAACGCCGGCACCTACGCCTTCCAGGCGGCGCCTCTCACTGCGGCCCTCACCGGTCTCTCCAACGACAACGCCCAGGGTGAGTACTACCTGCCCGACGTCTTTCCGGCCCTGCGCGAGGCCAGTCACGCGGTCGCGGCGCACCTCGCCGACGACCTCGCGGTGACGATGGGAGTCAACAACCGCGCCGATCTGGCCGCGGTCGAGGCCGAGGGTCGCCGGCGCATCCTCGAGGCCCACATGCTCGCTGGCGTCACCATCGTCGACCCGGGTTCGACCTGGATCGACGCCGAGGTCGAGCTCGCTGCCGACGTGCGGCTCGAGCCCGGTACCAGCCTCCGTGGCCAAACCACGATCGGCGCCGGCTCGACAGTTGGCCCGCTCAGCACCCTGATCGACACCAAGCTCGGCGAGAACGTCGCCGTGCCCCACTCCTATCTGGTCGAGTGCGAGGTCGCCGACGGCGCCCTGGTCGGTCCCTTCGCCTACCTGCGTCCCGGGGCCCAGCTCGAGCCCGGCGCCAAGGCCGGCACCTTTGTCGAGATCAAGAACTCGCGAATCGGCGAGGGCGCCAAGGTGCCCCATCTCGCCTACGTCGGTGACGCCGACGTAGGTGCGGGCGCCAACCTCGGCGCCGGCTCGGTCACCGCCAACTACGACGGTTTCCGCAAGCACCGGACTGTGATCGGCGAGAACGCCCGGGTCGGCGTTGACACGATGCTGATCGCACCGGTAGAAGTCGGCCCCGGCGCCTACACTGGCGCTGGCGCAGTGATCAAGAGCGATGTGCCCGAGGGCGCGCTCGCGGTGAGCGAGAACGAGCAACGGAACATCGAGGGCTACGCCGAGCGCAAGGCGTCGAAGATGCAAGAGGAGCAAAACCCGTGAGCACGATCGAGGAGCGCCCAGAGGCGGTGGCGGCGACCGCCATTACCCACGACTACTCGAAGCGGATGATGGTCTTCGGCGGTCGCAGTTCGATGGAGCTGGCTGCCAAGGTCGCCGGCAAGCTCGACGTCGACCTCGGCCAGGTGACGCTGAAGACCTTCGCCAACGGCGAGGTCTACTGCCGCTACGAGGAGTCAATCCGCGGCGCCGACGTTTTCATCGTCCAGTCGACCTGCGCCAACGAACACTCGGACATGACTCCGAACGACGCCCTGATCGAGCTGCTGACGATGATCGACGCCGCCCAGGGTGCCTCTGCCCACCGGATCATCGCCGTGATGCCCTGGTACGGCTACGCCCGCCAGGACAAGAAGTCGGCCCCGCGCGAGCCGATCTCGGCCCGCATCGTCGCCAAGTGCCTCGAGGGCGTCGGCGTCGACCGGGTCCTCACCATGGACCTTCACGCCGGCCAGGTGCAGGGCTTCTTCCACGTCCCGGTCGACCACATGACGGCGATGCCGATGCTGACCCAGTGGTTCGCCGACCAGCACCGCGCCGAGGACCTGGTGATCGTCTCCCCCGACGCCGGCCGGGTGAAGACGGCGCGCAACTTCGCCCGCCGCATCGGCACCCACTGGGCGGTGATGGAGAAGGAGCGCCCGGCCCAGCAGGTGGCAGAGATCGGTTACGTGGTCGGTGACGTCAAAGGCAAGACGGCGGTCCTGGTCGACGACATGATCGACACCGCCGGCACGCTTTGCGCCGCCGCCCAGACCGTGCTCGACGAGGGGGCGGCGCGGGTGATCGCCTGCGCCACCCACGGCGTCTTCTCAGGCCCCGCCTACGAACGGCTCGCCTACGAGAAGTCCGGCATCGAGCAGATCGTCGTCTCCGACACGATCCCGCTACGGCCCGGCGCCCCCGACAACATCACCGTGCTCTCCACCGCCGGCACCTTCGCCGACTCGATCCGCCGCATCTTCACCGACGACTCGGTCTCCGAGATCTTCGCCGGCGAGAACCAGCTCTTCTAGTGCCGCC
>Ga0164241_10002684_pt1 | contig 18848 bp, 17 predicted proteins | sample OricomyardsoilBY_FD_108780 | JGI IMG/M metagenome (GOLD analysis project Ga0164241, IMG submission 108780) | Backyard soil microbial communities from Emeryville, California, USA - Original compost - Back yard soil (BY) | ecosystem: Environmental > Terrestrial > Soil > Unclassified | place: USA...
AAACTTGCTCCCGCTCGCGGCCCGGCCCCGCGCCGCGCCCCCCTGCTCCCGCCCGCGCCCGCACCCGCGCCCGCGCCCCCGCCCGCGCCCCGCGCCCGCCCCCGCGCAAACTTGCTCCCCTCGCGGCCCCGCGCCTGCACGCGCCCCGCGCCCGCTCGCGCCCCGGAAACTTGTTCCCCTTCGCGGCCCCGCCCGCGCCGCGCCCGCGCGCCCGCCCCCGCACGCGCTGCCGCACGCCCCCTTTCGCCTCGCCGATCGAGGTCACACACGTAAGGAAATTTCCTCAATGATTTCGCGGCGCCCGTTGTCTCAAAGGCGATGCTCGCATCCGTAAGGATTCCATGCGCCCTAGGGGGAATACTTACGAATTGGAGACTGGCCTCGGCCGCGAATCCGGGCGCGAAATCATTGAGGAAATTTCCTTACACATGTGAGCTCGATTTCGAATCGCGAAACCCCAAGCGGTGACCGCTTCATCGAACCTGAGCTCGATTTCGAATCGCGAAACCCCAAGCGGTGACCGCTTCATCGAGCCTGAGCTCATTTCGGATTGCGAGCCCCTCCGGAGCGGTGGGTGCTGCTTGCTCAAGGTGGCGGGGGGTCGCTCTGACCCTTCTCGTTGTTGCCCCAACAAACAATACTTTCGTCTTCGCGCAGGCCACAGCTGTGGCCGCCGCCGGCAGAGACGGCCAGGAACTTGCCGTCGGGTGCGGCCGTGCGCCCGCCGTCAGCTCGACCCCAACATGTGGCCGTGCCGTCTTCGCGCACTGCGCAGGTGTGCTCGATGCCGGCCGACACGGACTTGAACTTGCCGGACGGCGTATTGCCGGTGGTCAAACCCCAGCAAGCAAGCGTGCCGTCTTTGGCTTTGATGCCACAAGCGTGCCAGTAACCGGCGTCCAGCGACGACAGCGCTGTCTTCGCGGGCGGCGTCGTCTGGCCGTAAATGCTTTGACCCCAGCAGCTGGGGTAGCCGTCTTGGTCGAGCGCGCAGTTGAAGTAATAGCCGTTGGCGATGTCGGTCCAGCCGGTGCCGGGGGGCTTATCGAGCGCGCCTTCCGTGGGCTCACTGTGGCCCCAGCACTGCACGGCGCCAGCGCTGTCGATGCCGCAGGTGTGGCTGAAGCCTCCGCCGCCCACGTCGATGAACTTACCGTCTGGCGGCGTAGCCTTCTCGTAGGCGTTCTCACCCCAGCACACCACGGTGCCGTCGTCGCGTAGCGCGCAGGAGTGGAGGACGGAGCTGTCCGGCAGCGTTTCGACCAAGTCGCCGGGCGCGTTGGACTGGCCCCACTCCGTGTTGCCCCAGCAATAAACCGAGTGATCGCCGCGCAGAGCACAGCTGTGCGTTTCGCCGGCGAGCACGCCGATGTAGCGGGTGAATTCGCAGCGGCTTCCGCGGTAGCGCGCCGGGCACTCGCATTTCACGGCCGCGCTCAAGCCGCTACACTTTCCGCCGTTTTTGCACGGGTTCTGGTCGCACCCCAACACGATGTCCGCGCATGTGTCGCCGCTGAAGCCTTCCGGGCATTGGCACACGAACTCATCGATGCCGTCTTGGCATTTCCCGCCGTTCTTGCATGGCCGAGCCGCGCAGTCGTCGATGTTGGTCTCGCACTGTTCGCCTTCGAAACCCGGTTCACACTCGCACGAGTAGTTGCTGCCCTTTTCGTTGCAGGCGCCGCCGTTCAGGCACGGGTTGGGCTCACACGGGCTGACTTCGAGCTCGCACCTCTGGCCCCCGAAGCCGGCCGGGCACGCGCACACGTAGGAATTGACGCGGTCGCTGCAGCTGCCGCCGTTCTTGCACGGTTTGCTCGCGCAATCGTCGACGTTTACTTCGCACTCGTCGCCGCTGAAGCCGGGCGCGCACTTGCAAGCGTTGGCCACGCACTCACCGGCGTTGAGGCAGGTCAAGCCGTCGCACTCGGGGCTCGGCGAGCTGCCTTCGCCGCCTTCGGCGGACATGCCGGCAGCGCCGTTGCTAGCCGCACCGGCGCCGGCCGCACCGCCCGAGTCGTCCGGGCCCATCGTGTCTTCGGGGCTCGCGGTGAACGAGGTGCCGCCGCATGCGTGCAGTAGAACGAACGCAGGGACCAAGCCCAGCGCCAGCAGCGCGGGGCGAAGCGAAGACAACGGGCGCATGATCCAAGGGTTCTCATGCCACCGCTCGGGGGGTCAAGCCGCATTCTGCCGCCACGCTGTCTCGCGAGAAAGTCCCAGCGCGGCGCGCTCGTCGCCAAGCACAGCTGCCGCGCCACCCCGGTGCGGTCGCTCGGCGCGTCGAAGCTCGGCTGGCGGTCCCGGGGGCTTTGTCGAAACCACGCGTAAACATGCCGGGCTCGCGGGTGAGGCCCAGCTATCGCAGCCCAGCTGGGCTGCCGCGCGCCGAGCGGCCTTCAGCGCTGTTTTCTCCTCAACGCTTGGCCATTTGCGGGAAAGCTACGACACTCGGGCGGTCATGCGGCTCGGGATCGATTTTGGAACCACCCGCACGGTCGTCGCGGCTGCGGTCGACGGGCGCTACCCGGTGGTCTCATTCGAAAGCGGCACCGGCTACTGCGACTACGTGCCCGGCATCGCGGCGCGCCGGGGCGACGCGTTGACGCTCGGTTGGGACGCCGAGTTGGGCGCGGATGTGGGTGGAGCTCTCCGCTCGATCAAGCGAGCGGTCAGCCGCGTGTCGCCCGACGAGCCGCTGGGCGCGCTGGGCTCGGTCTCCGCGCTGGAGCTGACGACCCGCTACCTGGAAGAGCTGAAGCGGCGCATCTACGAGAACAGCAACTTGGACGTCGCGCCGGACGAGGTGCTGGAGGCCATGGTCGCGGTGCCCGCCAACGCCAGCACGCGCCAACGTTACCTCACGCTCGACGCGTTTCGACGCGCCGGCTTCAAGGTGCTGGGCATGGTGAATGAGCCGACGGCCGCCGCCATCGAGTTCGCCCACCGCAACTTGGGCGCGGTCGGCAGGCGCAGCCCCAAGCGCTACGTCGTCGTCTACGACCTCGGCGGCGGTACGTTCGACACGTCGGCCGTGTCGCTGCAAGACCGTCGCTTCGAGCTCATCACCAGCGAAGGCATCTCCGAGCTAGGCGGAGACGACTTCGACACGGCCATTTTGCGGGTCGCGCTGCGCCAAGCCGGCGTGGACGAAGACACGCTCTCGGCGCTCGAGCGCACGAGGCTGCTCGAGCTGTGCCGCGTGGCCAAAGAGGCGCTCGGCCCCAGCAGCCGCAAGGTGTTGATCGAGCTCTCTCACGTGCTCGCCGGCGTCGCCGATCCGTTGCTGGAGCTCGCCCAAGTTTACGAAGAGACGGAGCCGCTCGTGCAGCGCACGATCGCGCTCTTGGATCGCGTGTTCTCGAGCCTGACCGGCTTCGGTATCGATCCCGAGAACCCGCGCGAGCTGGGCGCCGTGTACCTGGTCGGCGGCGCGACGGCTTTTCCGGCCGTGACGCGCGCGCTGCGCGACCGCTACAAGCGCAAGGTGCAGCTGGCGCCGCAGCCCCACGCGGCCACGGCCATTGGCCTGGCCATCGCGGCCGATCCCGCCGCCGAGCTGTTCGTGCGCGAAGCCGTGACGCGGCACTTCGGGGTTTGGCGCGAAGGCGACGCCGGGCGTGACAAAGTCTTCGACCCCATTTTGCGCAAGGGCGAGCTACCCGACGGCGACGCTTTCGTGATCGAGCGCTGCTACCTGCCGCAGCACGCCGTCGGCCATTTGCGCTTCTTGGAGTGCAGCGAGCTGTCCGACGGCGGCCAGCCCGGCGGTGATTTGACCCCGTGGGGCGACATCTATTTCCCGTACGATCCGGCGCTGCGCGGCGTCTCGGATCTGGCGGCGGCCGCCACCGAGCGCCGCCCCGAGCTGTGGGAAGAAGAAATCATCGAGCGCTACCGCTATGGCGCCGACGGCACCGTTACGATCGCGATCGAGAACCGCACCCGCGGCTACGCGCAGAATTTCGTGCTGGGCGCCCCCGGCTTGGGTTGACGCCGGTCACGCGTCTAGCGTTGCCGTTAGCCACGTGGAGAGCGTGATGGGGCGCAGGTCGCGCTCGCGGACCGCGGCCAGCACGTACGGCAAGGCCGCAAGCGACGCGGGCACGTAGTCGTCACGCTCGGCCGCGTCGTGCATGGCGAGCAGCGCGCCTGGCTCGAGCGAGCGCGTGAGCCGCGCCGCGACTTTTTCGGGCGAAGCCTGGCGAAAGCCGTCGAGCGCGCGCGCGCTGCAGCCAACGAGCGTGACGCCGGCGCGCCGCGCGCCGCCCACCGTCATGTGCGACACGAAGCCGATGGGCGGACGAAACAGGCTCGGACGCGGAGCGCCGGCGTCGACCAGCACGTCTTGCGTGCGACGGATGTCGCGCAGCACGTGCGGGCCACCGCGCAGCGAGAAGAGGCGGTCGTGCTCGTAGCCGTGCAGGCCCACCTCGTGGCCTGCGCTCACCAGCTCGCGCACCAGGCCAGGGTGCTGCGCCGCCTTGCGGCCCACCAAGAAGAAGGTGGCGCGCACGCCGGCTCGAGCTAGCTCGGCGAGCACCAAAGGCGTCGTCTTGGGGCTCGGTCCGTCGTCGAAGGTCAGCGCCACCTCGGGCCGCGCGGGGCCGTGCCACAGCGTGCGGCCGTACATGCCGCGCTCGGGCCAAAACACGCCTGCCGTGCCCAGCGCCAAGTAGCCGCCCAGCCCCAGCAGCGTGGGCAAGATGGGCGGAGGCGTGGAAAGCGCTGCGCGCGCGCCCACCGCCATGCCGGTGGCCGCGTACGCCCACAAGCCGAGGCGGGCCGGGGGCAGCGCTTTCATGCGGGCGGGACCGTACAGGCCCTTCCACGGCCCGTCCATGGCCGATAGGCTCCCGCCGCTTGCCGACCGGGACCTTCGCCCTGCTGCTGGAAAAAGCGCACGACGTCGTGCGCTTCAACACGCTCGCTTACGCGGTGTTCCTGGCTGTGGTGTTCGTCGCTTCGTGGCTGCTCGCTTCGCGGGCGCGCCTGCGCTTGTGGCTGCTCTTGCTCGCCAGCTACTTCTTCTACGCGCAGTGGGATCCCCGCTTTTTGCTGCTCATCTTCGCCTCGTCCAGCGCAGATTGGCTGTTGGGTAACGCCATCGCCGGCGCCGCCGACCAGCGCCGCCGCAAGCAACTCTTGGTGCTCACGGTGGTGATGAACCTAGGCGTGCTCGGCCTGTTCAAATACTTCGACTTCGGTGTGGCGCAGATGTCGGCGCTCCTGCAGCAGCTCGGCCTGCATCCACCCGAGATTGCGCTGCGACTCACGCTGCCCATCGGCATCAGCTTCTTCACCTTCGAGTCGATGAGTTACGTCATCGACGTGTATCGGCGCGAGCTGCCCGCGCACGAGAGTTACCTCGAGTATCTGGCTTTCGTCGCGTTCTTTCCCCACCTCGTGGCCGGCCCGATCGTGCGGCCGCGCGATCTGTTGCCGCAGCTCCGCGCAGCTCCGCGCTTCGACGCCGGCTTGGCCAGCCGCGCGCTGTTGATGATCACCCTCGGTCTAGTGAAGAAGCTCGCCATCGGCGACTACTTGGGGCTGAACCTGGTCGACCGCGTGTTCGACTCTCCGCTGTCGTACTCGGCGCTCGAGTGTTACGTGGCGCTGGTCGCCTACGCCATCCAGATTTATTGCGATTTTTCCGGTTATACGGACATCGCCATCGGTTCGGCCGCGCTGTTGGGCGTGCGCTTCCCGCGCAACTTCGACTCGCCGTACCAGGCGCACAACGTCGTAGATTTCTGGCGCCGCTGGCACATCTCGCTCTCTACCTGGCTGCGCGACTACCTGTACATTCCGCTCGGCGGCAACCGGCGCGGACGCGTTCGCACTTACGTGAACCTGCTGTTGACCATGCTCCTGGGCGGGCTGTGGCACGGCGCCAATCTCACCTTCGTGGTGTGGGGCGGGCTACACGGCCTGCTGCTGGCCGGCACGCGGGCGTTCCAAGAGCTGCGCGGCCCCGTGGGGCCGGGCGTCGCGATAGTCCAGAGCACTGGCGAGCGGCTTCGGGGCTCCGTCTGGCGCGTCGTCTCGGTGCTGCTGACGTTCCACGCGGTCACCTTCTGTTGGCTGTTTTTCCGAGCCAAGAGCCTGGGCGATGCGCTCACCATCCTCGAGCGCTTGGCCACGTTTTCCGCCTTCCATCCCAATCTGGACCCGCGGCTGCTCGCGGTGCTTTCGGTCGGCCTGATCTCGCACTATGTTCCGGACGCATGGTACCAACGGGCGCTCGGTGGGTTTGCGAGGCTGCCAGCGTTGGCGCAAGCCGCCGTGCTAATGCTATTGGCCTTGTCGGTGCGTGAGATGGCAACCCTCGAGGCTGTTCCCTTCGTCTACTTCCAGTTCTGATGAGCGAAGAAACCAAAGATCGAGTCGCCGGCTCCGAAGCGGCCGCGCCGTCTTCCGAGCCCGGAGCAGAGCCCGCAAGCAACGCCGAAGCACCCCACGCCCCCGTGGACGAAGCCGAAGAGTCGGCAGCCGGCGAGCCCTCGACCGAGCCGAAGGCCGAAGCGGCCGACGAGTCCAAGACAAGCGTTCAGCAGTCGGATGACGACGCCGTGCTCGACGCGACCGGGCGCGAACGGCCTCGCTTCTTGCTCGGCTTCCCCGATGATCCGCAGCTGAGCCGCCTGACGGCCGCGTTCGAGGCAGGCAACTACGCGCTCGTGCGCGCCGAGGCAGAGGCGCTCGCCGAGCGCACAGAGAACCGCGCCGTCCGTGACGCAGCGCTCGAGCTGCGCCGCCGTATCGATCCAGATCCGCTGGCGAAATACTTGCTGGCCCTAACGGGCGCCCTGCTCCTATTCTTGGCGTACTTCGCCTACCACCACTAGGGCTAGCTCGGCGCCGAGCCCTTTTCTGCCGTTCCTACAAATTAGTCAGGGGCTTTCGTCATGAGCATTCGCGATATCGGGATTTGTTTGGTTCTACTGGCCGCGCTGCCGGCATGCGGCGGCCCCGACCAGGCCAAATCTCCCGACGGTTCCGTGGGTGGTCCAGTCACCGACGTGGAGCGCCTGCTGCCGCTCCAACACAACACGGTATTTTCTTACGTCACCACGGACCAAGCCGGCAACACCGGCATCTACGTGATGGAGGTCGCGCGGCCGCGCTCGACCATGGCGGAGCTGAAAGTGGCCGGTAACGTCTTTCGTCGCTACATCAGCGCCGACGGCATTCAGGCGGCCGGCGGCGGCTACGTCCTACACGCGCCGCTCGGTGAAGACGCCGAGTGGAAGGGCGAGTTCGGCGCCGTGAGCGTGAAGTCGATGAGCCGCAGCATCAAGGTGCCGGCGGGGGACTTCGGCAATTGCGTCGAGACGCTCGAGTCCGTCGACACTCCAGCTTTCACCAAGAACGCCACCAGCGTGTTCTGCCCGGGCATCGGGATGGTTTATTACCTCATCGAGGGTGAGCAGAGCGGCGTCAAGGTGTCGCAGAAGCTCGAGCTCAAGTCGTTCGGTCCGCGCTTCGTAGCGGGGACGTGAGCGAGCGCGCCGGTTCGGGCTAGGTGCCCGCGTCGGGCTGGAGCGGCAGCAGCTTCACCTCGATCGGCACTTTGCAGTGCTTCTTACGCTCGAACGAGAGCTCTTGGTCCTCAATCGGCTCGTAGCCGGTCGCGCTCACGTCCAAACGCGCGGGCCCTTGCGTATAGAGGCCGCACTTCAACGCGAGCACGGCCGCGTTATCGAGGGCAGGCGCGCTCGCGCTCACGCTCGCGCTCGCCCCAGCGGCGCCGCCTTCGCCCGAGCTTGGAGCATCGTCGTCGGACGGCGCGCCGCCGGTGGCTTCGCTACACGAGACCGCTTGCGGCGTCCTGGTCTCGCCGAGCGCGTACGGTTCTCCGTCGGGGTTGCCGCCGTAGCGCACGTTGATGCGCGTGTCGGGCGGCAAGGGCAGACCCATTTCCGTCTTGACGACCAAGTTGAAGCTTGGCCCTTCGCACGGCTCTTCGGGCCGGTGATCGGGCCCGCACGCCGCAAACGGCACCGCCGTAACGCCCAACAACAGTAACCAACGCCAGCAGGTCAAAGCGGCCGGAGCTTAACATTCGATTTTGCCCGCCGCGCAGGCTGGCCATTTTGCTGGGAAATTCTCGGAAACGCGCGCCCGTGATCCGAAGCGCGCGCTCGCCCGCACCAGAGCACCGTGGACGCGGCGATCATCGAGCACACCCTGTGGAGTGACGTGGAGTGACGTGGCTTCGTCACCGACATGTGCCACTCGCAACCCCGAGGTGCGAACGCGAGAAGCGGTTGCCTGATGCGCTCGGACGAGTGACCCTTGGAGAGGAGCGGCGATGAGCGCGAGAATTTTCCCAGTGGCTTTGGTGGTCGCGCTCGGCGCTGCTGGCTACGGTTGCCAGGGCAACCTGCAGGGTCCGCCGGAGCCGAACGTTGGTAGCGGCGGAGCCGTGTCCGGCAATCTGACGCCCGAGCAAGTGCTCGCTTCGCCCGCATGCGTGAGGCCCGCGCCCGGCTCCGCGCCGCTGCGTCGTCTCAGCAACGCGGAATACCGAAACACCGTGCGAGACTTGCTGGCCCAGGTGCCCGGCATTGGCCCGGCCGTTACCAGCGCGACCGCTGACTTCGTGGAAGAGGCCGAGTCTCTCGGCTTTCGCAACAACGTGGACTTTCTCGGCGTCTCGTCGCTGGTCGCGCAGGGGTACCTGAATTCGGCCGAGGTTTTGGCGCCGCTCGTGGCCGAAAATGCCGAAGCGGTCGGCTGCAGCACGGCCGACGCGGCGTGCGCAAAGCAGTTCGTCGAGTCGTTCGGCAAGCGCGCCTTTCGTCGTCCGCTCGGGCCCGAAGAGGTGGCGCGCTACAGCGCGCTGTACGACAAGGCCGCCGCCAAAGGCTACGGCTTCCAGACTGGCGTCGAGTGGATCGTGTTTGCGATGCTGCAGTCCACACAGTTTCTGTATCGAGTCGAGCTGGGCGCGGCCAAAGGCCAAGACTTTGCGCCCTCGGCTTACGAGATCGCCAATCGGCTGTCTTACTTGATCTGGCAGTCGATGCCCGATCAAGCTCTGTTCGACGCGGCCGAGCGCGGAGAGCTCAGCGACAAAAAGCAGATCGAGGCGCAAGCGCGGCGCCTGCTGGCAGACCCGAAAGCGGCGCGCCTGCTCGAGTACTTCGATCAATGGTTGGACCTCGATCGGCTGAGCGCGCTCGAGCGCGACGGCGAAGTTTACCCAGGAATTGCCGCAAATTTGCCGGAGCTCCTCCGTGACGAGACGCACGCCTTCGTGGGCTCGCTGCTGCAAAGCCCGGGCGGTAGCCTGTCCGAGCTGCTCACCGCTCAGTACAGCTTCTTGAACGCCGAGCTGGCGCAGCACTACGGCGTCTCTGGCCCGCAAGGGTCGGCTTACGAGCGCGTCGAGATGCCGGGGCGCGCTGGCATCCTGACGCAAGGCATGCTGCTCTCGCACGACAAGCCCACGCGCACGTCCATCGTACGGCGTGGGCTCAAGGTGCGGCTCGATTTACTGTGCGACAAGGTACCGGCGCCGCCCAACAACGTGCAGCTGAACCTAGAGGGCCTGGGCTCCGGGCTCACGCAGCGTGAGCGGCTCGAGCAACACCGCACCGACGCGTCGTGCAGCGGTTGCCACACCCTGATGGACTCTATTGGCGTCGTATTCGAGGGCTTCGACGCGGTAGGCCGCGCGCGCACGGTGGACGAGAGTGGCAAGCCCGTCGACACGGCCAGCACCATCTCGGCCACGCGCGATCTGGACGGCCCCGTCGCCGACACCGCCCAGCTAGCCCAGGCCTTGGCCAACAGCCAAGCGGTGCGCGACTGCTACGTCGCCCAGTCTTTTCGCTTCTTTTACGGGCGCGACTACACGGCCGCGGACCAATGCTCCATGGCTCAGCTGCTGATCGCGTTCCGCGACGGCCAGCAGAGCCTCTCGGAGCTGATAGTCGCGCTCAGCCAAACCGACCAATTTTTGTATCGCCCTGCTCCGGAGGCCCTCTAGATGAAACGTCTCGACCGACGCACCTTGCTGCGCGGCGGCGCAGGGCTGGCGCTGAGCTTGCCACTGCTCGAGGCCATGTTGCCGAGCGCTAGCGCGCAGGCCGCCGACACGCCGCGTCGCATCCTGTTCGAGTTCAAGGCCAACGGAGACCAAACCGCGCGCCGCTTCAGCGCCACCGGCGAGACGACCTTCGCGTTCGGCGAGTTCTTGGCGCCGCTGGAGCCTTACCGCAGCGATCTGTTGGTCTTGAACAAGTTGAGCCGGCGCTACAACCTGCTCGGAGACAAGCGCTCGGACGGACACCAGCAGGGCGGCGCCTCGCTGGCCCCGTGGGAGTCGGGCGAGGGCTCGTACCCGATAGGCGGCAAAGAGGGCGTGACCATCGGCTACGTGCTCGGGCCGAGCGCCGACCACGAAATTGGCACGCGCGTGCTCGCGACGAACCCGGGGGTGAAATACCGCCACCTCGTCTATCGCGTGGGCCAGAAGAACAACGACATCTGGAACATGCACTCGCACGCGGGCCCGGTGGGCACGCAAAACCCGGTGCAGCCGGAGACCGACCCGTACGCGGCTTACTCGCGCATCTTCAGCTTTGGGAGTGACGACGCCGCGGCCCAGGTCGAGATCGAGAAGCGGCTGCTCAAGAAGCAGTCGGCGCTCGACCTAGTGCTCGAAGAAGCTGGCTCGCTGCAAACCAAGCTGGGCCGCGCCGACCAAGCCCGCGTTCAGCAGCACATGGACGCGCTACGCGACATCGAGCGCACGCTCAGCGGAGACAACGGCGCAGCCGGGTGCTTGCCGTTCGACCTGGGCACCAAGCTCGATCCGTACAAGGACGACAACCACGAGGCTATCGGCAAGCTGTTCCAGAAAATCAGCGTGCTGGCCTTCGCGTGTGATTTGACGCGCTCCATCAATTTCAACTGGAGCGGCAACACCAGTAACCGCGTGTATCGGAACCTCGGCTTGGACGAGGGGCACCACGACATTTCGCACGACAGCTCCGACGAAGCGTTCGTGAAGATCCGCGCCATCCACAAGCACCTGTGGACCATGTCGACCTCGCTGTACGAGGCCTTGAAGGCGGTGCCCGAAGCGGGGGGCACGCTGTGGGACAACACGTTGGTCGTGCACTGGAACGAGCTGGGTCAAGGTGACTCACACTCCGAGAACGACGCCCTCGTCGTCTTGGCGGGCCGCGCCGCGGGCCACTTCAACCTGGGCCGTTACCTGGATTTCCAGAACAAGCTCACCATGGCCGACATGCTCGTCTCTTGTTTTCACTACATGGGTTACGGCGACGTCCTCAAATGGGGTGACGACCGCCTGAACGACGGCGCGCCGCTGCCCGGCTTGACGGCGTGAAGCTGGCGCGCCGGCCCGGTTTCGTTCTATTCATCGAGGGTTGGTGGAGTGCCTTCCCGTTCATTTTGCCGATCGACTGGTCGGCGAGCTAACGCACGACCGCGGGCGCTTGGGTCTCCGCTACGCCAGCGCCAGCGCGCGCGCCGTGGCCCAGAGCCTGCCGCCGCGCGAGGCCGCCTACAGCGACGAAGAGTGCCGCGCGTTCGTGATCAACCTATTACCCGAGGGTGATTGGCGGGGCCTGTTGTGCCGGCGGCTGGGGCTGCCGCCTAGCGATGACTTCGCTCTATTGCGGCACCTGGGCCACGACTGCGCGGGCGCCATCACGTTCGAAGAGTCCAGCCTCGAGCCGGCGGGTGGCGCGTACACGCCGTTGCCAGAGCCGGAGCTGCGCCGCTGGCTGAAGGACGCCATGGCCCGGCCTACGCCCCAAGAGGCGCCCGGCCTGCGGCGCGCGCTGTCGGGCGCCCAAGACAAGCTGATTTTGCACCTGGCGGAGGGCGAGCCCTACCTGTGTGAGCGCGGCGCGGCCAGCACGGTCATCTTGAAGCCGGACATCGTGGGCGGCTTCAAAGGCGTGGAGCTGAGCGCGCTGAACGAGCTATTTTGCATGCAGTTGGCGCTGGCCGTCGGGCTGCGGGCGCCGCGCAGCTTCTGGTTCGGCGGCGCGTACGCGGTCGAGCGCTTCGACCGCGTTTACGCCGGTAGTCACTTGCAGCGCGTCCACCAAGAAGACTTTGCCCAGCTCTTGGGCCTGCCGCCTACCGCCAAGTACGACATCACCTGGCGCGACTGCTTCAGCGTGGTCGAGCAACACTTGAACGGCGCGGAGGCGGCGCGAAAAGAGCTGGTGGAGCGCATGCTGTTCAACCTGCTCATCGGCAACGCCGACGCGCACGGCAAGAACTTCGCAGTGTTGTTCAGCGGGCCGGGCCGCGCCCACAACCAGCTGGCGCCCGCGTACGACCTCTTGTGCACCCAAGCCTACCCAGCGCTGTCCGAAGCGTTCGTGATGAAGGTAGGTCCGGCCCGCCGGCAAGAAGAGCTGTCGGCTGCGGCTTGGCAAGAGCTCGCTCGCGACGCGGGCTTGTCCGTCGAATGGCTCAAACAGCGCGGCGCCGAGCTTTGTGCGGCGGTGCAGCTTGCGCTTCGCGAGCTGCCGTCCCACATCATGGCTCAGAACGCCTCGCTTTCGGCCGACATCTACCCGGCCCGGAGGCGCGACGACTTCTTCCGCAAGTTGGTCGACGTCATGGTCGGCAACTGCAAGCGCGTCGGGCGTGCGCTCGTGGCCCGCGCCTGACCGAGCTCGAAATGGACAACACCGAACGCATTCTGCGAGACTTTCGGAGCATCGCCGTCGTTGGCCTCAGCCGCGACCCCAGCAAGGCCGCGCACGCCATCCCGGCGCGCATGCAGCGCGCCGGTTTTAGGGTCATCCCCGTCAACCCCAACATCGAATCCGCGCTGGGCGAAACGTCGTACGCCTCGCTGGCTGACGTGCCCTTTTCCGTCGAGGTGGTGAACGTGTTTCGGCCCTCGGCAGAGGCCGCCGGCATCGCCAAGGCCGCCGCCGCCATCGGCGCCAAAGCGCTGTGGCTGCAGCAGGGCATCGTGTCCGAAGAGGCGCGCCGCATCGCCGAAGCCGCCGGCATGCTCTACGTGGAAGACCGCTGCATGGGCGTCGAGCGCGCCGTGCACAGCATCAGCAAAACCTGAGCGCCCGTCGCGCGTTCGGGGGCCGAGCCCAGCACGCGGGCGATCCGGGATTGGTCGCCCGTGGCACACCGCTGCAGACGGCCCCGGGGCACAAACCGCCTCCGACGGCCGTTTGTCGGCGATTTTGGCCAGTCGGTGGGCGTGCGGTTTGCATCCGCTCGGGTATGGCCCACTCCCAAGTCAACAATTTATATCCGCCTCCCGAAATTCCCAAGCGTCATACGCCGTGGTTCATGCAGCTGATGGTGGCGTTTGCCGTGTTGGTGTTGGCCCTGGTCGCCTACACCTTTTGGAACATGGGGAAGATGCCCGCGCGCACGCTCAAGCTGCCCGCGGTCGAGCGCCCCGTCAATACCCCGCCCCAAGAACAACCGCAGCGCAAGGCGCCCATGCCTTCGCCGCTCACTCCGTTGCCCACGCCGGCAACGCCGTGAGCCCAGATTTTTTCGCGGCCCCGAACAGTTTTGGGCCTCCAGCCAGTCTTTGTTGGGAAAGGGCGCATTTGGAAGCGCCCTGGCTGGAGGTCCCCCATGAAGCTCTATCAACTCTCCCTATCTCCCAACTGTCAGAAGGTCGTCGCGCTTGCCCACGAGCTCGGCACCCCGCTCGAGCTCGTCTCGGTGGATCTGTTCAAGGGTGAGGCCCGCACCCCGGCGCTGTTGGCCAAAAACCCCAATGGCAAGGTCCCGATCCTCGAGGACGGTGACTTCGTCTTGTGGGAATCTAACGCCATGCTCGGGTATTTGGCGGCTAAGGCTGGCCGAACCGATTTGGCGCCGACGGCCGTCCGCGAGCGCGCCGAGGTAGACCGCTGGATGTCGTGGGGTCTCGCTCATTTTGCGTCCGCCATCCGCAAGGTCGCCTTCGAACGCATCGTGAAGAAGCTGGCCGGCTTGGGCGCGCCCGACGAAGCGATGGTGAAGGCCGGCGCCGAAGAGTTTGCCGTCTGGGCCAATGTGCTCGACCAGAGCCTGGGCAACAAAGAATACCTCTGTGGTCGGCTCACCATCGCCGACTTCTCGCTCGCCCCGTACGCCGCGCTGACGCCCAGCTGCGGGCTGGATTTTTCCCTGTACCCGAAGGCAAACGCTTGGCTCTCGCGCATGCTGGCGCGTGAAAGCATGCAGCGGGCCGTGCTGGCCGCGCGAGAAGCTGCGTGAAGTCCTTCGACGCGCTCGTGGAGCCGTACCGCGCCAAGCTGCGGCTCCACTGCTACCGGATGCTCGGGTCGTCGCACGACAGCGACGACATGGTGCAAGAGACGTTCATCCGCGCCTTGCGGAGCCAGCACACGTTGGAGGATCCGGCGAGCGCGCGCGCCTGGCTCCATCGCATTGCCACCAACGTGTGCATCGACGAGCTGGCCAAGCGCCCGCGCCGAGCGCGTGGTCCAGAGGTGGGGCCCGCCGCGGACCCCGAGCTGCCGCCCGCCGCCGCGACGCCCGACGGAGAGTGGCTGGAGCCTGCGCCCTCGGCTTGGTTGTCCGACGTGAGCCCCGAGAGTGTGAGCCCCGGCGCGCAGTACACGATGAAAGAGAGCGTGGCGCTTGCCTTCGTGGCGGCGCTGCAGGTGCTGACGCCCTCGCAACGCGCCGTTCTCTTGCTACGTGACGTCGTTGGCCTCTCGGCCACCGAGACGGCAGAGGCGCTGGCCTGCTCGCTGGCGTCCGCCAACAGCGCCTTGCACCGCGCGCGCGTCGCCCTGCAAGAGCGGGTAGGGCCCCGCGCCAGCTGGACGCCCCAGGCCACGGCCGTAGATCGCGCCCTCCTGGAGCGCTACGTTCGCACCTGGGAAAACGGCGATCTCGACGCCATCGTCGCGCTGCTCCACGAGGACGTGACGCTCTCGATGCCTCCGAGCCCGACTTGGCTCGGCGGGCGCGCTGACGTCGTGCGTTTCTTCTACAACCGCGTGGAGCAGGCGGTGCGCGAGCATCGCTTCCGCTCCGTCATCGTCAGCGCGAACGGCGTGCCCGGCGTCGCCTTTTACCGGCGGCAAGCCGACGGCTCGCTGAGCTTGTTCGCGCTCCAAGTCCTGGCCGCGCAGGACGGCCTGATTCGCGTCATCGACCATTTCATGAGCGCCAGCGCCCATGAAGCGTTCGTCGCCGACGGCTTGCCGCGCACTTTGGCGGCGCAGCCCTAGTTGCCGTCGCCGCCTCGCGTCTCGCGACGGCCAAGAGACGTCAGTCTACTGCTTCGAAACTGACGTCTCTGCCCGCGGCGCGGCTCAGCCCAAGCCGAGCTTCTCCGACAGCCAATCGCCCACGCGGTCCAGCGCGACGCGCTCTTGGCCGCCCGTGTCGCGATCGCGCGCGGTGACGCTCTGGCTGCCCGCGGTTTCACCGTCCACGGTGAAGCAGTAGGGCGTGCCGGCCTCGTCCATGCGGGCGTAGCGCTTGCCGATGGGCTGCTTCACGTCGTGCTCGATGAAGCCGCGCAGCCCAAAGCGACGCTGTAGCTCGGCGTGCAGCTTCTCGCTCGTCTCGGGCATGCCCTCTTTGTTGACCAGCGGAAATACGCCCGCCTTGATGGGGGCCAAGCGCGGGTGAATCAGCATCAGCTCGGGGCTCGCGCGCGAAGCGTCTTCCGTGAAGGCTTCGCACAGCACCGCCAGCACGCCGCGATCCAAGCCGGCGGATGGCTCGATCACGTGCGGCAGGTACTTTTCGCCCTTGTGCTGGCCATTCGGCAGGAGCTCGCCGCGCTCGGCGTCGAAGTACTCCAGGTTCTTTTGCGAATGCTTCTGGTGTTGGGCCAGGTCGAAGTTGGAACGATGGGCGATGCCTTCCAGCTCACCGAAGCCGGGCGCCGTGAAAGGAAAGCGGTACTCCACGTCGCTCGTGCCCGCGCCGGTCTTGGCGTAGTGCGCCAGCTCGTCTTTGTCGTGCTCGCGCAGCTGCAGGTTGTCGCCGGCCAGGCCCAGGCTCTTCCACCAAGCCACGCGCGTATCGCGCCAGAACGCGTACCACTGCGCCGCCTCTGATTCGTGGCAGAAAAACTCGATCTCCATCTGCTCGAATTCGCGGCTGCGGAAGGTGAAGTTGCGGGGCGTGACCTCGTTTCTGAACGCCTTACCGGTCTGAGCGATGCCGAACGGCACTTTGACGCGCGTCGTGTCGAGCACGTTCTTGAACTGCACGAACATGCCCTGCGCGGTCTCGGGCCGCAGGTAGGCCACGTCGTCTTCTCCGGCCGTGGCGCCGATGAAGGTCTTGAACATCAGGTTGAACGCGCGCGGCTCCGTCAGGCTACCGACCTTTTCGGCGTCCGGGCCCAGCACGTTGGCCCAGTCTTCTTTCGAGACCTTGAGCAGCGGAAAGCTGACCACCTCACCGAAGGCCTTCTCGGCCTTCTTCTTCTGCTTCGCCTCGCTCGGTGCATCGGGCATGTAGGCGAAGAACGGCTTGCCCCCGCGGTCGCCGCTCTGCGGCCCGTACACCATGACGTGATCGGCGCGGTAGCGCGCTTTGGTCTCGCGGCAGTCCACCTGCGGATCGTTGAAGCCGGCGATGTGACCGCTCGCTTCCCACACTTTTGGGTGCTGAATGATGGTCGTGTCCAGGGGCACGACGCGGATAGGCTCGCCCGTCGGCCCGACGGCGCCACCGCACGGGTTCATCACGACGTCTTGCCACCACGCCTCGCGCAGGTTTTTCTTCAACTGGGCACCGAGCGGCCCATAGTCCCAAAAACCGTTGATCCCGCCGTAAATCTCGGAGGCCTGATACACGAACCCGCGGCGCTTACAGAGCGCCATGATCTTGTCCATCGACTTGGTCGTCATCGCTACGTTCGAGCCTTGACGGTCCTCGCGCCCGGCGCAACTATTCTCGCCTGTTTCCGCCTGTTCCTCGCGGTTTGAAGGGTCGAGCGGCCGAGCTCCGAACCCTGGCCCATACCATCACGGCGGCGGCTCCCACGCGGCTCGCGTTGGTGGGCTCGGGCGGCTCCGGCAAGTCCATGTTGGCGGCCGCGCTGGGTCACCGGCTGAGCCGCTTCTTCGCCGGCCGCATCGAGTGGTTCCGGGTCGGCGCGTGGGACTTTGCCACCCTCACCGAGATGCTGGCCCTGCGCTTCGGCACCGCCCGCGGCGAGAGCTCGCTGGAGCGCGTCGGCACCCTGCGTCAGTTCTTTGCCCGCACGGGCCCGCGCCTGGTCGTGCTCGACAATCACGAAGACGACCGCGCCACCGCGCGCCTGCTCGACGCGTTTCGCGAATCGCCGGTCACGTTCGTGGTCACGGCGCGCCGCTGCTTGCTCGCGGGCGTGCTCGTTTTTCCCGTCACCGCGCCCCTGGCCACGCTGGGCCAGAGCGCGTTTCCACGAGTCAAGGTGCTGACTCGCAAGCTGCGCTTCAGCCCGTTGGCGCTCGACATTGCCGACAGCTTGGTTCTGTCACGCGCCGTGAGCGTGAAGGCGCTGGGCGACTTCTTGGAAGCGCGCGGCGTCTCGCGCGTCGTCGCCGTCGAGCACGAAGACGACTTGCCCGAGGTAGCGCTGCTCGTCGAGTGGGCGTGGCAGCGCCTCTCGCCCGAGAGCCGGCGCATGTTGGTGGTGCTTTCGCACGTCGAAGGCGACCACATGGACGCGGCTTCGTTGGCCACGCTGGCCAAGGTCTCCGGCAACGCCGCGCGCGCGCTGGCACCGCTCGAGCGCTGGCACTTGGTGCAAGAGCCCGTGGCCGGTCGCTACACCCTGCACGCGGTGGTGCGCCACGCCGTCAGGCGCCGCAAGAGCTTCGACCCTGCGCGCTTCTATCAGCACTACGTGTCGCTGCTCGAGCGTGAGCCCGAACGGCTGTTGCTCGAGCAAACGCACCTCTTCGCCGCCATGGATCACGCGCACCGCACCGGCAGCCTGTCCGACATGCTACGGGTCGAAGCGCTCTTGCGCGACATGGACGGCTGAGGCGCGCGGAAATTCGCCGGCCGTGTTGCTGCGTCAGCGGTCGTTCAGCCCCTTGCCGGCGAGGATTTGCGGCGCACACTTCTCGATGCGCGCCGTTCGCGTCGGCGACTGTTTGGCGCTGGCAAAGTGCATGACGTAGCCGCGTTGGCGCCCCGGCGTCAGCGCCGAAAACGCTTTGGCAAGCTTGCGATCTTTCTTCAAAATCTCGGTCAGCTCGGCCGGAAGCTCGAGCTCACGCTTGGCTTTGAAGTCGACCTTGAGGCCTGCCTTCTCCACCGCGATGGCCTGCTTCACGTAGTCCTTCAGCACGGCCTTCTTCACCTCGGCTTCGCTCCTGAACTCCAGGCGCAGCGCCGACTGCGTGTTCTCTCCCTGGCTGCGGAGCAGGCCGCGCTCTTCTTTGAACAGCGCGCCCTTGAAGAACAGGAGCGAGCAGTGCTCCTTGAAGGGTTGAATGATGGCCACGTTCGCTCCTTCGAAAGCGAAGCAAGGCTTGCCCCACTTCAAGTCTTCTTCGAGGCCGCATTCGAGCAGAATCGACCGGATTTTTTTGATTTCGCCTTGCCAAGTTTTGGCGCGGCTCACGAACGCATCCACCTTCGAAATTGACGCAGGCATGGCCCGCTGAGCATCGCTTCCCCCGCTCCGCGCGGCAAGCTCTTCGTGTGGCAAAAGTCAGTTCGGTTGCGCTCGAGATTCATACATCCTCCTCTGAGCTCACCGACGAGAAGAGGCCTTCCGGTTCTGAAAAGTGAGTTCGGTAGCGAACTGACTCTTGCGACGAGGAGTGCCCTTCCGGTTCTGAAAAGTGAGTTCGGTAGCGAACTGACTCTTGCGACGAGGAGTGCCCTTC
>Ga0164241_10002685_pt1 | contig 18848 bp, 11 predicted proteins | sample OricomyardsoilBY_FD_108780 | JGI IMG/M metagenome (GOLD analysis project Ga0164241, IMG submission 108780) | Backyard soil microbial communities from Emeryville, California, USA - Original compost - Back yard soil (BY) | ecosystem: Environmental > Terrestrial > Soil > Unclassified | place: USA...
CCCCGAGCGCAGCGCTTGGGCGGCCAGGTGCATGGCGACCAGCGAGGAGGAGCAGGCGGTGTCGACCGAGACCGCCGGGCCCTCGAGCCCGAGGGCGTAGGAGACGCGGCCGGAGACGACGCTCGCCGAGCCGCCGGTCAGCCCATAGCCGTCGCCTCCCTCGACCCCGATCACGCCGCCGTTCTCCTTCGCCATCACCCCGGCGAAGACCCCGGCCTCCGCGCCCCGCAGCGAGGCCGGGTCGATCCCGGCGTCCTCCAGCGCCTCCCAGGCCGCTTCCAGCAGCAGCCGTTGCTGGGGGTCCATGCTCAGCGCCTCACGGGGGGAGATCCCAAAGAACTCGGCGTCGAACCCGGCGGCGTCGGCGAGGAAGCCGCCCTCCCGCACGTAGCTGGTGCCGTGGCGATCGGGGTCCGGGTCGTAGAGGCGCTCGAGGTCCCAGCCGCGGTCCCCCGGGAACCGCGAGATCGCGTCCGTGTCCGCGACCAGCAGTTCCCAGAGGCCTTCCGGCGAAGAGACGCCCCCGGGGTAGCGACAGGAGAGGCCGACGATCGCGATCGGCTCCTCGGAGCGGGTCGCGACAGGAGCGACGACGGCGCGCTCGGTCCCTTCCACCCGCTCGCGCAGGAACCCGGCCAGGGCGCGCGGGGTCGGGTGGTCGAAGACGAGCGTCGAGGGCAGCTTCGTCCCCGCCCGCTCGGCGAGCCGCTTGCGCAGCTCCCCGGCGGCGAGCGAGTCGAAGCCGGCGTCCTTGAGCGCACGGCCGGGCTCGATCGCCTCGCGCGAGGAGTGCCCGAGAACGGCCGCGGCCGCGGCCCGCACCAGCTCCAGCACGACCTCCTGGCGGTCGGCCTCGGGGAATCCGGCGAGACGGGCGGCCAGCGAGCCCGGCGGCGCCTCCGCGCCGGGCTCCTCGACGCTCGCGACCGCCTCGGCGGCGGCGGGCTCCAGCCAGTAGCGGCGGCGCTGGAAGGCGTAGGTGGGGAGCGCCACCCGCTCGGGCCCGGCGGGCGCCAGCAGGGCGTCCCAGTCGACTCCCACTCCGTGGCAGTGGGCGCCGGCGAGGGAGGCGACGAAGCGGTCGAGGCCGTCCTCCTCGCGCCGCAGGGAGGCGACCGTCGCCACCGGGGCCTCGGCGTCCTCGGCGGTCTCGTCCACCGCCGTCGACAGCACCGGGTGGGCGCTGGCCTCGACGAAAGCGGCGAAGCCGTCGCCGGCGAGTGTCCGCACAGCCTGCGCGAAGCGGACCGGCCGGCGCAGGTTGCTCCACCAGTAGGAGGCATCGAGGGCGGCGCCGTCGACCACCTCGCCGCTGACCGTGGAGTAGAAGGGGATCTCGCTGGGACGGGGCTCGATCGCGGCCAGGGCGGCCAGCAGCTCCTCCCGCAGCGGCTCTACGTAGTGAGAGTGAGAGGGGATCGTGGCCGGGATCTCACGAGCGGGGATGCCCTCGCGCTCGCACTCGGCGAGCAGGCCCGCGATCGCCCCGCGCTCGCAGGCGAGGGCGATCGCGGTGGGGCTGTTGATCGCCGCCAGATGCACCCCCTCCCCCCACTCCGGCAGCTTCTCCTCGGCGCGCTCGGGCGAAAGCGCCAGCGAGACCATCGCCCCCTGCCCGGCCAGGCTGGAGATCGCCTGGCTGCGGACCACGCTCAGCAGCGCCGCGTCCTCCAGGGAGAGGGCGCCGGCGACGCAGGCGGCGGCGATCTCGCCCTGAGAGTGGCCGACGACCGCCCCGGGCTCGACCCCGTAGGAGCGCCAAAGCCGTGCCAGGGAGACGGAGACCGCGAACAGCAGCGGCTGCACCACCTCGATCCGCTCCCAGGAGGGAGCGCCCGGCGCCCCTTCGAGCGCCGCCAGCGGCGACCAGTCCAGGTGCGGAGAGAGAGCCTCGGCGCACTCGCGCAGGTGGCGCTCGAAGTCCGGCGACTCCGCGATCAGCCGCAGGGTCATCCCCTGCCACTGCCAGCCCTGGCCGGGGAAGACGAAAGCGGTCTTGGCGCCCAGGGCACGACCCCCGAGGAGGCCCGGGTGCGGCTGTCCGGCGGCGGCCGCGTCGAGACCCTCCAGCAGCTGCTCGCGCCCGGTCCCGACCACCGCGGCCCGCTGCTCGAAGGCGCTGCGGGTGGTGGCGAGGGAGAAGGCGACGTCGGCGGGGCGCAGCTCGGGGCGCTCGCGCAGGTGGGCGGCGAGGCGCTCGGCCTGGGCGGCCAGGGCGGCCTCCCCCTTGGCCGACAGCAACAGCGGGACCGCCGGCAACTCGGCGGCCGGCGCGGCGGGCGCGGCGGCCGGCGCCGGAGCGGGCGCCTCCTCCAGGATCAGGTGGGCGTTGGTGCCGCTGAGGCCGAAGGCGGAGACGCCGGCGCGGCGGGGCCGACCGTCCGGCTCCCACTCAACCGGCTCGCGCAGCAGCTCGACCGCGCCCGAGTCCCAGTCGATGTCGGGGTTGGGCTCGTCGACGTGAAGCGTCTTCGGCAGCAGGCCGTGGCGCAGCGCCATCACGGTCTTGATCACGCCGGCCACCCCGGCGGCGGCCTGGGCATGGCCGATGTTGGACTTGAGCGAGCCGAGGTAGAGGGGCCTGCCGTCCTCCTCGCGCTCCTGGCCGTAGGTGGCGAGCAGGGCGCCGGCCTCGATCGGGTCGCCGAGGGTGGTGCCGGTGCCGTGGGCCTCGACCGCGTCGACCTCCGCGGGCCGCAGCCCGGCGTCGGCGAGGGCCCTGCGGATCACCCGTTCCTGTGAGGGACCGCTGGGAGCGGTCAACCCGGCGGAGGCCCCGTCCTGGTTGGTGGCGCTGCCGCGCAGGACGGCGAGGACCTGGTGGCCGTTGCGCTCAGCCGCCGAGAGGCGCTCGAGCACGACCAGGCCAGCCCCCTCGGAGAAGCCGGTGCCGTCGGCGGCGGCGGCGAAGGCCTTGCAGCGCCCGTCCGGCGCGAGGCCGCGCTGGCGGGCGAACTCCACCAGCGAGGCCGGAGTGGCCATCACCGTCACCCCGCCGGCCAGCGCCAGCGAGCACTCCCCCGCCGCCAGCGCCTGCGCCGCCAGGTGAATCGCCACCAGCGAGGAGGAGGTGGTGGTGTTGATCGAGACGGCCGCACCCTCGAGGCCGAGGGCATAGGAGATGCGGCCGGAGACGAGGCCGCTCGAGCGGCCGGTGAAGGCGTACCCCTCGATCCTCCCCGGAACCCGGCCGCCGCCGTAGTCCTGCGTCATCGTTCCCGCGAAGACCCCGGCGTCCGATCCACGCAGCGAGGCCGGGTCGATCCCGGCGTCCTCCAGCGCCTCCCAGGAGGTTTCCAGGAGCAGCCGCTGCTGGGGATCCATCGCCAGCGCCTCGCGCGGCCCGATTCCGAAGAATCCCGCGTCGAACTCGGTGGCGCCGGCCAGGAAACCGCCGCCGCGAGCGTAGGTGGTGCCCGGGCTGTCGGGGTCGGGGTCGTAGAGGCGCTCGAGGTCCCAACCGCGGTCCCCGGGGAGATCCGAGATCGCGTCTCGATCCGATGACACCAGCTCCCAGAGCCGCTGGGGAGAGTCGACGCCACCGGGGAACCGGCAACCCATGCCGACGATCGCAATCGGGTCGGTGGCAGCGAGGATCGAACTACTCATATGAGGCGCTTCTCCTGCCAACGTCCCCCCTGGACTGACACCGCATCGGCAACTCCCCTCCTCGCATCACCCTAGGTAGGTCACCTGCACCGGTCAAAAACCTGTCGGCGGCGGCCCGGTGGCGCTCGGCCGGCGCTCGGCGACGGCCGCCAGCGCGATCTCCCCGTCGACGATCCACCTCCCCGAGAACCCGGTCAGCTCGCCGCCGTCGACGGCCGGGCCGGGGACCAGCAGCCGGGCGGCGAAAGTGCCGCGGCCGGGATCGATCCGCACGATCGCGTCCTCGAAGCCGAGCCAGCTCCCCGCCAGCGGGAACCAGGCCTTGTAGACCGCCTCCTTCATGCAGAAGAGCAGCCGATCCCACCGCACCTCAGGGGACTGGTGCAGCGCCGCCCGCAGCCAGGCCCGCTCGGGCGGCAGGGCGATGTCCTCCAACAGGGCCCGCGGCAACGGCTCGTGGGGCTCGGCGTCGATGCCGAGCGTAAGCAGGTCCGTGTCGCGGGCGGCGGCGCAGGCGCGGTAGCCGGCGCAGTGGGTGATGCTGCCGACCACGCCGGCGGGCCAGCTGGGTGCCCCTGCCGGGCCGGAGAGAATCGGCCCGGGCGGCACCCCGAGCGCGGCCAGGGCGCGCCGGGCGCAGGCGCGCCCGGTGACGAACTCCCGCCGCCGCTTCGCGACCGCGCGGGCGACGATCGCCTCCTCCTCCGGGTACAGGCCCTCCTCCTCGAGGTCGCCGCGGCTCGCGGCCACCGCCACCTCCGCCGGCAGGATCCGCTCAAGCATCGGCCGCCGGCAGGACCTTGCGCAGGCCGAAGCGCCCGGCCGGCCAGCGCCGGCGCTCGCGCGGGTAGCCGAGGGAGACCTCCTCGAAGCGGACGCCGTCGATCCACATCGTGCGGGGTATGTGCAGGTGGCCGTGGACGACCGCGGCTGCGTTGAAGCGGGTGTGCCAGCCGGCGGTGCGGGTCGTCCCGCACCACTGGGCGAACTCGGGGTGGTGCAGCGCCCGGGTCGGCTCGATCGAGAGCGGGAAGTGGTTGACCAGGACGTTCGGGACCGCGGCGTCGAGCTCGAGCAGCCGGCGCTCGCTCACCTGCACCCGCGCGTGGCACCAGGCCTGACGGCTTAGGTAGGGGTCGGGGTGCAGGAGGAACTCGTCGACGCAGACCACCCCGGCCTCGTAGGCCCGTTCGAGGGATTCCTCCATGGTCCAGTTGGCCTCGGTACGACCGAACGAGTAGTCGTAGAGCAGGAAGAGCGGCACGATCCGCACCGGTCCCCCGACCCCCTCCCAGACCGGATAGGGGTCGTTGGGGGTGAGCACTCCCAGCCCCTGGCACATCCGCACCAGGTGCCCGTAGCGCCGCACCCCGCGCAGCTGGGACGGGTCGTCGCGGTGGGTCAGCAGCTCGTGGTTGCCCGGCACCCAGACGACCTGCGCGAAGCGCTCGCGCAGACACCCCAGGGCCCACTCGACGTCGGGCAGGAGGTCGGCGACGTCACCGCAGACGATCAGCCAGTCGGCGTCCGACTCCGGCTCGAGGCTCTCGACGAAAGCCCGGTTCTCGCGATGCTCGACGTGGAGGTCGCTGATCGCGAAGAGGGCCCCGTCATTCGGCAACGTGGACCATCTGGTGGCCGCAGTGCGGGCACACCATGACCTCGGCGTCGGCAGCCCCCGCGGCGGCTTCGCCCCGCGGCGAGGCGTCGCTGCGCTGGCTGGATCGCAGCTCGATCCTGAGGTCGGCGACCGAGAGTCGCTCCTGATTGGCCCGCTGCAGCCAGTAGCGCTGTTCCTCCGGCTCCAGCGGCGCCAGGAGAACGTGATGACTCCAGGCCAGAGTGTCACTACGTAATGACAAATCGAACTTCGACGCCACCCATGCCATGTTGCGCAGGGTGGCGACGTCGTAGCCGGTGACCCGGGCCGCCTCAACGTACTTCTCGCCCCACTTCGCCGTGCCGTAGCGGATCCAGTCGCCGATCCACCACTGGCTGCAGCGCCCGATCGCGCCGAGCCGGCGCCCCGCGGCGATCCACTCGGCGTGCTCCATCTCGGCCTGCGGGACCCAGGCGATCTTGGAGATGGCGGCGGAGGATCGCTTCGCCTCGCGAGCCATGCCCGACGCGGAGACCGAGCTATCGCCGCGCCCCAAGCCGCGGGCAGGCCGGTCTCGAACCGGACTCGATGACTCAGACATTTAACGCCCCCTGTAAGAGATTCAATTGGTGAAAAGCCCCCGACTTAACCTATTCACAACTTTCACCAAAGGTTTACCACTGAAAACTCAATCGTTTATGCACCGATGTGGTGCGCTGACATGGGTCTTCTGGGCCATCCCGTCCCATCGGCTGGCAAAACCGATTAGGCCGGTTGACCGAGGAGCTCGGGAGGGGCGGGCAGAGCAGGATCCTCGCCGCCGATCTCCTCCAGGCTCAGGCCCACCTCGAGCACCACATAGCAATCGTTGAGCAGGCGTCCCAGCAACTCCTCGACCTTGCGCAGCCGCCGCTGAACCGTGTGCCGGTCGACTTCCAGCGCCGCCGCCGCCGTCGCCGCGTTGCGGCCCGAGGCGAAGTAGGCCCGCAGCGTCTCCCGCAGCACGGCGCCGGTGTCGGGCGAGCCGATGTCGAGCGGCGCCAGGTAGGTCCGCAGCAGCGACCGGGTCAGGGCGCGGTCGCGCATCATCGCCGCCAGCAGCAGCACGTCGGTTCCCCGCGCCAGGGGCTGCGGCTTGCGCAGCATCACCTGATAGCCGGCCTGCGCCTCCTGGTGACTGAGCCGCCAGCCCTCGAGCCCCCGCCCCGCCTCGCCGACCGCAAGCGAGACGCCCACCAGCAGGTCGCGGTCGAGCAGGTCCTCGATGTCGCCGATGCCGAGGCGACCGTGCCCCCCCAGCCAGGCCCAGACCGTCCTCGGCCCGCGCGGGACGATCAGGGCGGGCCGGCCCAGCTCCCTCGCGACCCTCCGCGCCGCCGCCTCCGCACTCTCTCCGGTGACGATGGCGGCGAGGTGCCAGGCTTCGAACTCGTAGTCCAGCTCAGCCCGGTCGACCGTGGTGTCGCCGGCCAGCAATCGCTCGACGAGTTCCGCCCGGCGCTGCTCGGGCGACCGCGTCATCCGCTCCATCTCGTGCATGTACTGGGTCGCCGCGTGGGCCATCAGGCCATCGACCAAGGGCCCGCGCGTTTTCAGCACCTGGCCGACGATCTGCCCGGGAAATTTGTCGGCCTCTTCGACGATGAACTCGCCGACGACGCGGTCGCCGGCGGCGTAGCGACGCAGCACGGTGTCGAGACTGACGCCGCTGCGCGCCGCGCGCTGCGCCTGGATCGCGACCACCGCCGGCGGCTCCGGCGTCCACTCCTCCCCGCGCTCGATGCTGGTGATCCCGAACTCAACCGTCCGCTTGACCGCTTCGCGCAACCCGACGACGTACTCGGCGTCGTTGTTTTCACCCGGCTCCGCGAGCGCCTGGATGCGGTCGAAGATCGCCTGTTCCATTTCGGGCATGCGCAGACGCAGTCGCCCACCCAACTCGGCCCTGACCCGCTCGATCGAGGGGGACCGGTCGACCGGCCTCACCGCCACCGGTGCCCCCGCCGCCACCCCTCCGAGCTTCCTCAATGGTCAGCCCTCAGGGGACCCGATGAACCGAAGGAATTCCGCAGAAGAACTCCGCAAGACATCGCCGTGACGTTAGACCGCCGCGGGAGCGGTGTCAATGTAAGTACATAAGTGTTTGTCAGTCGGCGGGGGTGCCGAACGGCGCCGACTCGTGCTCCAGCGAAAGCACGTGCTCGATCGCCATCGAGCGGCAGCGAACGCTGGTAGACGACCTTCCCGCACCTAAATAGTCCGCAATTTGCGGCTTTTATGGCTTGAATCTGGGATTTATCGCGCCGAGAATGGGAGGTACCCGATGGGTTCGCCACTACGGGACCCTTGAGGAGAGGGGCTTTGCCGCCATGTCCTATTCCGGCGCTACCACCGAGCCGCTTTCGAACCAGCGCGAGCACGCTCTGCTGGCGGCCTGCGAGAGCGGCGACAGCGCCGCGACCGCGGAGCTGGTGGAGGCGTTCCTGCCGGCGATCGAACGGGTCGCCCGGCGCTACCGAGGCTTTGCCGGCCTCGAGTCGGCGGAGCTGTGCCAAGAGGGGGTGGTCGGCCTGCTCCGGGCCGCAAAGCACTACGACCCGGGCTTCGAGACCCAGTTCTGGGCCTACGCCTCCTGGTGGGTGCTGCAGGCGATGCAGCGGCTGGTGGCCGAGCTTGCCGGCCCCGTCGTCCTCTCCGATCGCGCCGTGCGGCGCCTGGTCCGGGTCAGGCGCGCCCGCGGCGCCTACCGGCAGGCCCAGGGCCGGGAGCCCTCCGTCGGCGACCTCGCCGCCGCGACCGAGCTGCCCCGCGACCAGGTGGAGGACCTGATCGCGGTCGAGCGTCCCTGCCGCGGGCTCGACGAGAGGTCCCCTGGAAAAGCGGACGCCACCGTCGCCGAGCGCCTGGCGGACCCCGTCGCCGAGGACGACTACGAGCGCGTGGGCGAGCTGGCCGAGGCCGAGCAGCTGTACGAGCTGACGGACCGCCTCGACCCGCGTGAGCGCGACATCGTCCTCGCCCACTACGGGATCGGCTCCCGGGCCCTGACCCTGCGGGAGATCGCCTGCGGGCTACACCTCAGCGTCGAGCGGGTGCGGCAGCTGGAGGAGCGGGCGCTTGGGAAGCTGCGCGGCGCGGCGGCGACCAGCCCGTAACGTCCTCCTCGCGGCTCGCCAGCAGGCACGCCGCCGTTCTGGCGACCTCGTCGTCGACGACCACCTCACAGTGGTCGGCCCTCATCTCGGCGACGTGGCGGCTCCGCATCGCCGCCTGCGTCGCAAGCCCGACCAGAGCGCCGACCAGGCCCCCGAACCAGAGGCCGCGGAAGGCGATCCAGCCAACCCCCAGGAGCGGGTCGAACCAATCGAAGACGCCGAACAGCCAGGCGATCGAAGCGCCGGCGAGAGCACCCGCGAGGGCCCCGCGCAGCACCGCCTCCGCGTAACCCACGTGCTCGGTCTCCCGCGCGGCGAAGTAGAGGTCGCGGCCGATGATCGAAACGCGCTCGATCGGAAAACCCTGGCCGCTCAGATGGTCGACTGCGCGTTCGGCCTCGGCGCAGCTGGCGTAGGACGCGATGGTGCGGCAGTTCATCTCTTCTCCTTCCCGTATCTGGAGATAGGGCATTGCGCCCGGGTTTCAAGAGGAGATCGCAGATTCGCGCGCGAGCGGCGAAAAATCAGGGTGGGTCCCTGATGCGAAGGGAGCCCGGGGCGGCGACCATCGGTGCATGACCGAGACCAGTGGCAAATCAGGGCCCCCGCCCCGCCGCCGCCGCGCCGGCTTTCAGCTGGCAGAGACGATGGCGGCCGTCGCCCAGATGGCGCTGCTCTGCCCCTGCGACATGGCCGCCGTGATGCGCCGGGAGCTTGCCGACGGCGCCGGCGGCAAGCCCGGCACGGAGCCGTCGCGTTGAGCGTCCAGGCCGCGATCCGGGCCGAGCTGGACGCCCTCGGCGCCGGCGGCATCCGGCCCTTCGACGTCCATGCCCACACCGGCGCCGACCTCGACGGCACGACCCGCTCCAGCGCCGAGCACCTGGCCGACCTCGAGCGGGTCGGCGGACGCTCGGTGATCTTCCCGCTCTGCGTCGACAGCGGCTACGGGCCGGAGAACCGGCGGGTGGTCGAGGAGTGCCGGCGCGAGCCCGAGCGGTTGGTCCCGTTCGCCCGCCTCGACCCCAGGGTCAGCGGTGCCCCCGCGGCCGCCGCGGCGCTCGGCGCCGGCGCCCGCGGCTTCAAGCTGCACCCGCGCTCGGAGGACTTCCGCCTCGACCACCCCAACGTCGACGCGATCCTTGCCGTCGCCGCGGCGGCGCGGGTGCCGGTGCTGATCCACGCCGGGGTCGGCGTCGGCTCCTTCGGGCAACCGCTGATCGACCTCGCCGCACGCAACCGCGAGTGCCCGATCGTCCTCGCCCACGCCGGCATCTCCGACCTCGCCTGGCTCTGGCCGCTCCTGCCCGAGCACCGCAACCTCTTCTTCGACACCGCCTGGCTCGTGCCCGCCGACCTGCTCGCCCTGTTCGCGCTGGTGCCGCCGGGGCGGATCCTCTACGGCAGCGACGCCCCTTACATGGACGTCGAGCTGCTGCTGGCGATCGCCCTGCGCTGTGCCCGCTTCAGCGGCCTCTCGGAGGAGGCGATCGCCCTGGTCATGGGCGGCCAGCTGGAGGTCCTGCTAGCCGGCGAAGGGGCGGTCGACGCCGGCCCCGCCCCCGGCCCGCCCGCGACCGCGCTCTCCCCTGCCGAGAGCAGGACCGTCTCGCTGCTCTCCGGCGCCGGCGGTTGCATGCTCGGCGGCGGCGACCCAGCGCAGTCGCTGGAGCTGGCGCTGCTGGCAGTCGCCGACGATCCCGACGGCGGCTCGCAGAACCCGCTCGCCGGGCTGATCGAGCAGTCCCGCACCTCCTCCCCGGAGGCGATCCGGGCCCTGATCCTCGCCCTGACGCTGGCGATGACGCCGGGTGTCGGCAGCGCGGCGCTGGTCGCCTGAGTCGCGCCGGGGCGGCGTAGGATCGGCGGGCGCCGATGGGGCTAGCGACCGCACTTCTGGAGAGGGATAAGGAGCTCGAGACGATCGAGGCGGTGCTCGGCGCGGCCTCGGCGGGGAGCGGCGGCGTCGTCCTGATCGAGGGGGAAGCCGGCGCCGGCAAGACCTCGCTGCTCGACGCCGCCGCGGCGACGGCCGCCGAGCTGGGGATGCTGGTCCTGCGAGCGCGCGGGGGCGCCCACGAGCGCAACTTCCCCTACGGGGTGATGCGGCAGCTGCTGGAGCCGCAGCTGTCCGACCAGGCGCGACGGGCGCAGGCCCTGAGCGGCGCCGCCGAGCTCGCCGCGCCCGTCTTCGACCCCGTCCTCAGCTCCGCGGCCGACCCCTTCTCCACCCAGCACGGCCTGCACTGGCTGATCTCCGACCTCGCCGCCGGCGCGCCGCTGGCGCTGCTGGTCGACGACGTCCAGTGGGCCGACGAGTCGTCGCTGCGGGCGCTCGCCTACGTCGCCCGCCGCCTCGGCGACACCGCCGCCGCCCTGATCTTCGGGGTCAGGACCGGCGAGCCCGACGCCCGGATCGACCTGCTCGAGGAGCTGCGCCAGGTCGACGGGGCGCTCGACCTCGCCCCCGCCCCGCTCAGCCCGACGGCCGCCGGCGAGCTGATTGCCAGGGGGCTGGAGCAGGCGCCCAGCCCCGGCTTCGCCGCCGCCTGTCACCGGGCCAGCGCCGGCAACCCCTTTCTCGCCGTGGAGCTGACGCGCGGCCTGCGGGCGGAGGGGGTCGCCCCCACCGACGAGAACACCGACCAGGCGGCCAGCTTCGCGACCGCCGGCGTCACCAGCTCGATCCAGGCCCGCCTCGCCCGCCTCGGCGAGTCCGAGGTCGCGGTCGCCAGGGCGGTCGCCGTGCTGGAGCCGAACGCGACCCCGGAGCGCCTCGCCGTCCTCGCCCAGCTCGAGCCGCCGACCGCGGCCGAGGCATCGGCGCGGCTGATCGAAGCCGGGCTGCTGAACGACGGTCGCGAACTCGGCTTCGTCCATCCCCTCGTCCGCAACGCCGTCTACTCGGACACGCGCGAGCCGCGCCGCGCCCTCCTGCACGCGGAGGCGGCGAGGCTGCTCGCCGCCGCCGGGGCCGAGCCCGACTCGGTCGCCGCGCACCTGCTGCTGGCACCGCCGGGGGAAGACCCCGAGGCCGTCGCCAGCCTGCGCGAGGCCGCCGCGGCCGCGCTCGCCCGTGGTGCCCCCGAGGCGGCCGTGCGGTACCTACGCCGAGCTCTCCCTGAGGTGCGCGACCCGGCCGACCGCCAAGACATCGAGCTGACGATCGGCGACGCCCTGCTGCAGCGCGACGACGCCGAGGGAATCGAGCTGCTGAAGGCCGTCCGCGACACCTGTGGGGATCCCGTGCTCCGCGCCGAGATCGCCGCGAAACTGGCGGAATCGCTGACGATCCGCGGTCGCCCGGCCGAGGCGACGGCGATGCTCGACGAGTCGTCCGCCGAGGTCGGCGAAGAGGACGAGCGGCTCTCCCTGTTGATCTGGGCCGAACGAGCCCAGCTGGGCTTCGCCGGCGGCTCGGTGATCGACGGGACGGGGCTGCTGGCCGCGGTCGACCGGGCCGACGCGACGACGCGCGAGGGCCGGCGCTGCCTGGCTTCGGCCGCCTACCTGATCGCCCTCGGCTTCGCCCCGGGAACGATGGCGGTGGAGGCTGTGGAGCGCGCCGTCGCCGACCCCGCCGCAACCCTGGCCGACGCCGCCGACGGCTATCCGGCCTGGTCGAACCTGGCAGCCCTCGCGCTGGTCGGCCAGACCGCCCGCGTCCTTGCCGGTCTCGAGGAGATGAAAACGGTGGCGAACCGGCGCGGCACTGCGGTCGGGCGTGGCATCGGCCACACCCTGAGCGCGCTGGCCGGCTTCCTGCGCGGCGACCTGCTCGACGCCCAGGCCGACGCGCAGCTGGCCCTGGACCTGTTCACGATCGCCGGGGCCACGGTCAGCGGGCGACTGGCCTACACCGAGCTGCTCGGGATCATGGTGGCCCGCGGCGAGCTGGCAGAAGCTGCGGCGCTGCTGGAGCAGCCCGAGCTCGACTCCGACGCCGGCTCGGGAGTGCCACGGGCCTTCCTGCTCTGCGCCCGCGGCGAGCTGCGGCTGGCAGAGGGCGCCGCGGACGCAGCGCGCACCGACTTCCTCGCGGCGGCGGCGGAGGTCGAGTGGCTCCCCCACGCCAACCCGGAGCTGCTCGGCTGGCGCAACGGACTGGCTGCCGCCGAAGTGGCGCTCGGCAACGGCGAGGAGGCCGCGCGCCAGGCCGCGGCAGCGGTCGACCTGGCCCGCGAGTCCGGCCTCGACCGCGGCCTCGGGACCACGCTCCGCACTCAGGGGGTCGTGCTCGGGGGCGAGGCGGGCCTGGAGGCGCTGCGGCAAGCGGTCGCGCTCCTCGCCGGCACCGACGCCCGCCTCGAGCACGCGCGCGCTCTGGTCGACCTCGGCGCGGCGCTGCGGCGGGCCAACCGCCGCAAGGAAGCGCGCGAACCGCTGCGCGAGGGGCTCGACCTCGCCCACCGCTGCGGGGCCAAGGTCTTGGAAGCGCGGGCGCGGACGGAGCTGGCGGCGACCGGCGCCCGCCCCCGCAGCGCCGTCCTCAGCGGCGTCGACTCGCTGACCCCGAGCGAGCTGCGGATCGCCCGCATGGCGGCCGAAGGGATGACCAACCGCGAGATCGCCCAGAGCCTCTTCGTCAGCGCGAAGACGGTCGAGACCCACCTGCGCCACGTCTACCCCAAGCTCGAGGTGGCGAAGCGGACCGAGCTGGCCGCCGCCCTCGGCGGCTGAGGGTACCCCCTACCCGGCGGAGCTCAGAGACCGAACCAGCGGGCGCGGCGAGTGCTGCCGAAGCTCTCCTTCTTGGCCACCAGCTCGGCGGAGGGCGCGTGGAAGGTGCCGGTGCGCGAGGGGCCGGAGAGGAAGTCGATGTCGACGCTGCCGACCCGGTCGCCGCCGAACTCGATGTAACAGGTGCCGCGCCCGAGGTGAGGGCCCGGCCCCTCGCCGCCACGCAGCCTCGCGATCAGGGTCTCAGCGACGATCCGCGCCGCGCCCTCGGCGAAGACGCCGGCCTTGGGCACCCCCGCGGTGGCGACGTCGCCGACCGCGTAGACGCCGGGGAAGCGCGTCTCCAGCGTCGCCGAGTCGACCGGCACGTAGCCGTCCTCGGTCATCCCGCTCGCGACGACGACGTCGGGGGCGCGGTGCCGAGGCACGCCGAGGAAGAGGTCGAAGGGCAGCTCGCTGCCGTCGTCGAGGACGGCGACGCTGCGCTCCGGGTCGAGCGCGCTGACGCGGCGGCCGGCGATCAGCTCGATCCCGCGCTCGGCGAACTCCCGTTCCAGCGCCGCCGAGGCCTCCGGCGAGGGCGGCACCGGCGTCCCGAAGGGGATCGCGAAGGAGATCCGGCAGGCCTCGCGCACGCCCCGCGCCTTCAGCGCCTCGTCCAGCAGCAGCGCGCACTCGCTCGGTGCCGGCGGGCACTTGAACGGCGCCCCGCAGACGCCGATCAGCGCCTGCCCCTGGGAGAAGGTGGGGATGATCGCGGCCAGCCGTTCGGCCCCGGCCACCGAGTAGAACTCGTTCCCGGCCGCGGCCAGCCCGGGCGTGGCGTCGAGGTCGTAGTCGGCCCCGAGCGCGACCACGAGCACGTCGGCCTCATAGGTTCCGGCGTCGGTCGTCACCCGCCGCGCCTCGGGATCGATCGCGGTCACCGTCTCCCGCAGCACCCGCACCCCCGGCTTGGCGATAGCGGCGTAGGGCATCCGCACCGCCTCCGGCCGCTCCTTGCCGAACATCAGGTCGAGCTTCGAGAAGCCGAAGACGAAGGCCTCGCCCTTGTCGATCAGCGTCACCTCGACCTCGTCGCCGAGCGCCTCCGAGAGCACGGTCGACAGCTCCAGACCGCCGAACCCCGCTCCCAGAATTAGAACTCGCTTGCCGATCGGCCGAGCATAAAGCGCTCGGGCGCCCTGGCGGTCGCGGACGAATGCTAACCGAACTTCTTTGTTTAGTAAGGAACTATCAAAGTATGTGTAAGGTACCCGCCCAATATGGCCACCCCATACGCAACAGCGAGCGTCATCAGGGAAGTCGAGCGGGACTTCAAACTCGGTCTGAACTGTGCGAACTGGCCGGAGGACACCCGGCCCCGTCCCCCCGGCTGGAACACCAACCTCGGCGGTGGCTGGCTCTCGCGCAAGATCGCGATGGGCGACGGGGAAGAGAAGCCGAAATCGCCGCGCGGGAAGAAGAAGGCGGCAGGCGACGATGGCAGGGACATCAAGGAGGCCGTCCTGCGCTTCCCATCGGCGCCCATACACGGACTGCACCGGCTCCATGAGTACCACGTCAACGAAGGCGAGTCCGAGAACTTCCACACCTACCGTGTCCTCTCGCACCCGAAGAAACGGAAGGACACCCGGGTGCGGCGGATTTACCTCATGCACAACGGCCTCAACGAGACCCAGTCGATGGGTCTCTACTACCGGCTGGCGTCGTACCTGATCCATCAGGACGACGAGCACAAGGGAACCGTCTGCATCCTCAGGCCCTTCCCGGGGCATCTGGGGAGGTCCCGGTTCGCCGGGTTTGCCGAGACCCCCCTGGACCACTACCTCTGGGACGGGTCGCACCTCTTTCGTCAATTTCTTCGCTACATGATCGAGACGCAGTGGCTGCTGAGCGCGATCGCCCGCCGCTCCTCCTATCGCTGCGTCTCCGGGCTCAACCTCCTCTCCGAACACAAGTCCCCGGCCAAGAGCCGGCTGGAAGACGATGTTCTGGCGAACCGGATGTGGAAGAACTGGGGCGCGCAGTACCAGGCATCGCGCAAGGCGGTGCGGCACTGGCATGACGACCAAGCCAACGCGGCGCGTGTCCGCGGCAAGCCGCCGCGAGAGTCGTTCGACCAGGCGATCGCCTCCCTGCGCCGTGTCCTCAACCTCGAGGAAAAACTCGACGGCGACCTCGGCGAGAAAGACGCCGAGCCCGACATCCACGTGATCGGGTACAGCCTCGGCGGCTTTACGGCGCAATCGGTCTTCATGTCATGGCCGTTCCTGATTGCCTCCTGCTCGACCCTGCTCTCCGGCGGTGCGCTGAAGGAGCTCGCGCCCACCGCCTTCGCCGACCCGGAGGAGTGGCAGACCGTCCTGCACTCGCTGCGCTACGAGCTGGACAACGCGATGCTGAGCGGCAGGTACAAGGCCGAAGGGGGAGACGCGCTGCACCCGAAACGGGTGTCCGGGATCGAATTCGACCTCTTCCTGTTCCTCAAGAGCACCTTCTACGAGGTCTTCCAGCAGGAGTACCGCGGCAGCTTCCAGACCCGACTCGCCTCCTTCCGGCGCCGGATGCTCTTCATCGTCGGCGGTAACGACCCGATCGTCCGGCCGAAGAGCGTCCTCGATTCCGGGCCACCGGACGGGATCAACATGTTCGCCATCGGCGGCCTCGGCCACTTCCTCGGCGGCAGGTCTCGCGATGACGAAGAGGAACAGCAGCGGTCCTTCTGGCTGCCGGAGATGGGCCGCCTGATCGACACGCTCGCCAACGAGGCGGCGACGAGGCTGGCCGCGGATCGCCAGGAGAATTGGCTCGGCCCCGGGATGAAACTGCCAACCGCTCCCCGGGCGGAAACCCAGGCAGCCCTCGGCCGACTCAACACCACCGAGAGGATGGAGGTCGACGGCGACGGCGCTCTGTCGGCCGCACTCTTCCAGCGCTGTCTCGACGATCTCCTCGCCCGCACCGAGGCGCGGCGCGGGATCCTCTTCGTCCTTCGCAACGAGGTCCCGACGGTCCTGATCGACGACGACGCGATCCAGCAGCTCGCGGCGGGCCTCCATCACGACGATGCCGGCATCACCGCGTACATCGAAGGGCTCAGGAGGCGCCGCCGCCTGATCCGGGACAACCCCGAGCGGGTCTCGCTCATCCTGCCCTGGAACGTGCGGACGATCCTGGAAAACATGGATGCCCATCCGGGCCACCCCAGCCAATCGGAGGGGGCGGGTGGTCAGATTCCGAAGCGGGTGAAGCCGGCGGAGACGTGGAAGAAATTCAACGAGAGCTGCGTGACCCTCACCAACGAGGCCCCGCACGCGGTTCGGATCTGTGACGGCCGGCAGGGAGTGTGCGAGTCCAGCGGCTGGCCACTCGTCGACACCACCGCGCTGGCCGATGTCGCCAGGGCCAGGCTCGAGGGGAAGGGGCCCACGGGCAGGCTGCCGGTCAAACCCTCCCTTCCTGACTGCTGGGTTTGGATGTCACCGGACTTCCTCGGCCAGGACATGGACGAGACGCTGACCGTCGAGGCCGGACGGTCACGGCTGTGCAAGGTGGTGGCCGAGGAGTACGAAGACGAGAACGTGCTCAGCAACCGCCTGCGCCGGGACCAGCTGCGAATCGTGACCGTCTCGCGCGCCCGCTACAACCCCCGCTTCCGCGGTCGACTGGTCGTCAACCCCCGCGTCGCCCGACCCCTCCTGCTCCACATCACCCTCTGCATCGCCGCCTCCTTCCCCTTCCAGGAGTACGACCTCGAAAAAGGCGAGCCGCTACCCCAGCTCGACCCCGTCTAAGGCGTCGTGAACGAGACCGAGACGCAGCCGAATTCGTCGTTGTCGGGCGGCGTGTAGAAGCCGGCGAAGACGTTGACGCCGTCGGCGGTGAGGGTGCCGCGCATGAGGCTGTAGGTGCGGGTCCTGCCGCCGTCGGAGATCGTCGGCTGGGCGCCGAGGTCGAGGCCGATCAGGGAGGCGCGCTGGTTCGGGTAGGCGGTGCCGCCGCTGCCGCTGAAGCGGAAGATCGCCCGCGAGGCGGCGCCGGCGATCTCGATCTCGGGATCGGCGGCGGTCAGGTCGATGCCGTGGGCCGCCCAGCGGAAGGAGACGCTGCCCTGGCCGTAGATGCCGGCGCTGCCGCTGGCCGGGTCGAACCAGCTCGCCCTCGGGGCGAACTCGATCGCGTAGGGGAGCTTGGCATCGCTCGTGCTCGGACGGTCCGGGCAGGCCGAGGCGGTCGAGCCGGTGCCGGTGGCGCCGGCCGCGGTGAGGATCCCGTCGCCGGGGGCGACGCCGCTGGAGGCGTAGCGGACCCAGGAGTCGCGCGGATGCCAGACGATCCCGACCGCGCTGACGTCGACGGCGGAGGCGGGACGTGCCAGCGTCGGCGGTTCGCCGGAGATCGGCGCCGACTCGATCCCGCTGACGGGACCGCCGGCCCCCTTCTCCCTGCCGCCCTTCCTGACCTTGCCCCGCTTCAGCTTCGCCCTCACCATGCGGCTGACGACGCCGTCCTGAGAGCGCACCGTGACCCGCAGCTTCACCTTGACCGCGCGGCGGCCGAGACCGCGCAGCACCCGCTTCGGCAGCTTCACCTTGACCTCGGCGCTGCCGCCCGCCGCAACGACTCTCGGCGCGATCACCCGCGCCCAGTAGACGTCGCCGGCGATCTTCACCTTCACCCTCTTCGGCGCCGAGAGAGCGCAGAAGCCCGGGCCCGGGCAGGTCGCCTCGCCGACGACGGCAAGGCCGCCGCGCCCCAGCGTCGCCCTGCTGACCGGGCTCAGCCCGAGCCGGGTCGGGCCCGCCGCGGTGGAGGACGCGCCCCCGCCCGGCTTCGCGGCGGAGCCGGAGCCGCTGCTGCCGCCCGCGGGCGGCGCGGCCGGCGGCAGCGCACCCTGGAAGTCGACGTGGAGCGGCAGCGGCGGCTTGTCGGGATCGAAGCCGCTGCCCGAGGAGTACCAGTAGGAGGCGAGGCCGGTTTTGGCCTGGAAGTCGACGAACGACTGCGGCCAGGAGCCCCAGCCGGCGCCGCTGCGGAGCTGCGGAGCGAGGGGAACTGGAACCGTGGTCTCGACCCCGGCGTAGTCAGGGGCGATCTCGATCTCCCCCGACGGGTCGACCTCGACTCCGGAGAAGGTGGCGACGACGACGTCGAGCACCGGGGCCAGCGGCGTGCGCTCGTTCGGGTTGGCCTGGCTCGAGGCGAAGCCGGAGAGGTCGGCGGTCAGGGTGCCGTCGCCGTCGGCGTCGACGGTCAGCTTCGGATCGGCGAGCGTGAACGGGACCAGGCCGCCGTAGAAGTTGACGCTGAAGGCACCGTCCCAATCGACCGTGGCGGAGCCATCGGGCTCGACCCGTCCCTCGCCGCCGTAGAGGCGGGCGAGCTGGCTACCGCCGCCGGCGACGTGGGCGGCCCGGGTCGGCCAGCTGGCGAGCGCTTCGGTGCTGGCGGAGGAGACCTGGAAGATCGCCGCGTTGCCGGCGACCGCGCGGTAGGTCGCTTCGTCGCCGTCGGAGGGTCCCGCCGAGAGGTAGTTGCTGGCGCCGAAGGGCGGCACCTTCTGCACCTCGGCGCTGCCGCGCCAGTCGAGGCTGACCCGGTCGAGGTCGACCCCGCCCGCCGGGATCGTGGTTTTCGGGTTGACGGTCAGCTTGGCCGTTTTCGAGGTGACCTCGCCGAGCGAGTTGGTCAGCTTGGCCCGGAACAGGGCGCCGGACTGTTCGGTGTTGGTGTCCGGCACCGCCAGCCGGCCCCCCTCGATCTCGAAGTTCTCGTCGCCGGGATCGATCGGCTGCCAGAAG
>Ga0164241_10002686_pt1 | contig 18842 bp, 14 predicted proteins | sample OricomyardsoilBY_FD_108780 | JGI IMG/M metagenome (GOLD analysis project Ga0164241, IMG submission 108780) | Backyard soil microbial communities from Emeryville, California, USA - Original compost - Back yard soil (BY) | ecosystem: Environmental > Terrestrial > Soil > Unclassified | place: USA...
CTGGATTGTTATGTATTGAATAATTCCTTCCGTCCGAGTGAAAGTTTTGATCTGCAAAAAAACCTGAGAACAGTAAAAGATAAATCAGGTGGCGACAGGCTTTATAGAAACGATAATAATTTATTTATTGATATAACAGATAAAGCTGGCATCTATAGTAGTGATATTGGTTTTGGATTGGGTGTTTCAGTTTGTGATATTAATAATGATGGCTACCCCGATATTTATGTTTCCAACGATTTTTTTGAAAAGGATTATTTATATATCAATCAAAAGAATGGAACATTTAGTGAGCAAGGTGAATCAATGATAGCGCACATGAGCCTTTCATCGATGGGGTCAGACATAGCAGATATAAATAATGACGGGAAATATGATTTGTTTACAACAGAAATGGTTCCTGAAAATGATGCGCGTTACAAATTAATTACCGCTTTTGAATCCTACGATGTATTTAAACTAAAACAAAAAGAAGGATACTATAATCAATACATGCAGAATTGCCTGCAACTGAATGATGGTAATAATCATTTTTCTGAAATAGCTAATTACGCCGGCGTACCCGCTACAGATTGGAGCTGGGGAGCATTATTATTTGATATGGATAATGATGGATGGAAAGATATTTTTGTTTCCAATGGAATTTATAAAGACCTCACCAGCCAGGATTATATCGATTTTTTGACCAATGAAAATAATATCCATCGCATATCGCGGATGTCTGGCCGTTTCGATTATAAATATTTTGTAGACAAAATGAGTTCTACTCCAATCTCCAACTACGCATTTTTAAATAACCATAATTTAGGTTTCGTTAATAAATCTGCAGAGCTGGGTTTTGATAAATTATCATTTAGTAATGGTGCTGCCTATGGTGATCTAGATAATGATGGTGATAATGACCTTGTGATTAATAATGTAAATATGCCTTTGTTTGTTTATAAAAATAATGCTGAACAATCATCCAATCATTTTATAGCCATTCATTTCAAAGGCAGTGATAAAAACCCATTTGCTATTGGTGCGGCAATTACTGCATTTGCAAAAGATTCTCAGTTTGTTTACTACCACCAGGCTTCGAGGGGTTTTCAAAGTAGCTCTTCGCCCAATGAATGTATCATGGGCATTGGCACAAATACAATGCTTGATTCATTACGCATTATATGGCCTGATGGAAATTATGCGGTATATAAAAATGTAAAAGCAGACTCATCGTATACTTTACTGTATAATGAAAACATCGGCAAGTTTTCATTTTTACAAAAAGCAGGTAGCAGTTTGTTTACAGATATATCTTCAAAAATTTTTGATAAACCGCCTATACATAAAGAAGATGAATTTATTGATTACAATCGTGAGCGATTGATGCTGCAAACAGTAGCTATGGAAAATCCTTATATGGCAGAAGGCGATATCAATGCTGATGGCCTTTCCGATTTTTATTTTGGAAACGCGAAGGGTAGTGCGGCTTCAATATATGTGCAGCAACCCAATGGAAATTTTCATCAATACATTCCCGGAGATTTTAATAAACGTACAGATCATGAAAATGCAGGAGCTGTATTTGGAGATTTTGATAAGGACGGCGACCAGGATTTGATAATAACCTGCGGCGGCAATGAAACAGGGCAGGGTACTCCTTTTTTAAATCCTGTTTTTTTTGAGAATAATGGGAAAGGAAATCTGAAAATAAATGAAGAAAAATATCTTCCGGCATCCATTAATGCATCTGTGATCCGCGCTTGTGATTATGATAAAGATGGCGACCTTGATTTGTTTATTGGTGCAAGATCGGTACCGGGAGAGTATGGAAGTTTTCCGCCATCTATGTTATTATTGAATGATGGATCCGGAAACTTTTCTGATGTTACCATTAAAAAATTGGGTAATGGCAAACCCGGAATGATTACTGATGCACAATGGGCCGATATTGATAAGAATGGTTTTGATGATTTAATAATTACAGGCCATTGGATGGGTATTATTATTTATAAAAATAACCAGGGATCATTTACAAAAGATGAATCGCTTGCTGGCTACAAAGGTTTTTGGAATTGCCTTTCTATCATGGATGTCGATAAAGATGGCCAACCGGATATTTTAGCAGGGAATATGGGGTTGAATTCTAAACTTCATGCATCGGAGAAAGAACCGATACATATTTATTCAAAAGATTTTGATGATAACGGGACTAAAGAATCGGTGATATCTATTTTTAAAACGGATCATAAAGAATATGTTTTTCACCAGCGAAGAGACCTTGCCGAACAAATTCCTTCCTTCAAGAAAAATTTTTTACGCTATGCAGATTATGCAGGAAGAGAGTTTAATGAAGTATTTACAGCAGCCGAAACAAAAGATGCGGAAGTACATGAAATAAATATTTTGGAATCCTCTGTATTTTATAATAAAGGCAATAAAGGATTTGAGAGAAAGGCAATGCCTGTACAAGCGCAGTTATCCTCTGTTCATGCGATAGTATCTGCAGATATAACTAAAGATGGCAATAAAGAAATTATGCTGTTTGGCAATTTTACTTCTTTCAAACCTGAGATGGGCGCTCTGGATGCGAACAGAGGGCAGGTGTATGTTGTAAAGAATGGCACGCTTGTATTAGAACATACCCTTGGAATCAGCGGTGATATCCGTTCGGCATTGTACATCCGGAACAAGGCTGCCAAAGAATATCTTCTATTAGGCAGGAATAATGCTTCTTTAACAGCTCTCGAAATCAAATGATTAGTATTCATTTTGCTATATCTGTAAAAAAATGTAGTTTTCCTCAACCACTAATTGCTTTGCGAAAAATTGCAGCCATATTATTTTTTGCTGTCCTTATTTTTAATTGGGCAGGGTACCGTATCTTTTTTGGGTATGCCCAGTCTTCACACAACCGCAATCTTTCCGAACAATTTGATAAGAATGAATATAATGATGCAGAACTTGTTTCTGTAAAAATTCATTACCCGCTTCCTTACATTGTAAATTCTTCCGGTTTTGAAAGATGGGATGGCGAAGTAGATATTGAGGGTAAAGTTTATAAATATGTTAAGCGTCGCATTATAAAAGATTCAATAGAGTTTTTATGTTTGCCCGATCAGCGTTCTGCTAACCTGCAGGCAGCAAAGGATGAATTTTTTAAAATGGCAAACGACCTGCAACAGGATAAACCTTCACGCCAGTCCGACCATCAGCAAGTGCCTGTTTTTAAAAATGTTTTGAGTGAGTTTTGCGAGGAGATGAAAGACTGGGAATTGCTCAATACAGAAACAAGTTTAGCTTACAACTATTATTGCCCTGCTATTTACCACGATTTCTTAAGCAATACTTCTGAACAACCTCCGGATTGCGCATAACTCTCATACAACTTATATTCATTTTTATTGAAACCAGAGTATTGCATGGATAAAAACATGCCGTTTACATAATTGTATATTATGCGTTCATTTTATATTGTCATCATTGCTATAAGCAGTGTGTTCATTTTTTCCTGTACTAAAAAAGAGGATTATAAAAATGTTTTACACGATCCTCTTTTATACTCACATACTGTTCATGAATTGAATATGGTTGTGATGGGAAATAATTTTCCCCCCATTGTTGCTTCGCGGAATTATTTATATGCAGCTATTGCCGGCTATGAAGTAATGGCTGCTGGCTATCCTGATAAATATTATTCATTAGCAGGGCAGGTACATGGCTTGCAAGCTGTACCAAAACCGGAAGCCGGAAAGAAGATTGATTTTGAATTTGCATCATTGCTGGCGTATTGTAAGTTGGGTGAGGCGGTTACATTTCCTGCAGGAAGTATGAAAGAATATACCGATAGCCTGAAGCAATTGGCTACAAGCCATGGTATGCCCAAAGATGAATTTGATAATTCAATCGCATTTGCAGATACTTTATCATCAGCTATAATGGGCTGGAGTAAAAAAGACATGTATGCCCAAACACGCACGTTTCCTAAATACACTATTATCGACTCTCCGGGTTATTGGGTAAGAACACCACCAGCGTATGCAGATGCGATGGAACCTTATTGGAGTAAGATAAGACCAATAGTGATAGATAGTGCACGTGAATATGAAATACCACGTCCGCCGCGCTTTAACCTTACCGACAAAAATAGCCAGTACTATAAAGAAGTAATGGCAATAAAAAATGCAGTGGATAGTTTAACTCCTGAACAAAAACATATTGCTGAGTTTTGGGACGACAATCCATTTAAGTTAAATGTATCAGGGCATGTAATGTTTGGAACAAAAAAGTTTTCACCGCCCGGCCACTGGATGGGTATTGTAGGTATTGCAGCTAAACAGGCAAACTTTGATTTCGCAGCTACTACCTATGCCTATGCAGCTACAGCCATAGCATTGTTCGATTCATTTATTTTTTGCTGGGATGAAAAATATCGAAGCAACTATGGAAGGCCGGAAACTGTAATCAATAAATATATTGATGCGGAATGGAAACCTTATTTGCAGACACCTCCATTCCCTGAATATTTATGCGGGCATTCCACTTCATCTTCTACAGCCGCTGAAGTATTGACTGATGTATTCGGTGATAACTTCAACTATACAGATACAACAGAGCTTGAGTTTGGTATTGCAAGCCGTTCTTATGCATCATTCCGGGATGCGGCGATAGAAAATAATTGGGCGCGTTTTTATGGAGGCATTCACTTTCACAATTCATGTATTGTAAGTACAGAATATGGAAAGAAACTGGGTGAACTCATTGTACAACGCTTGAAATTTAAAAAGTAAAATCATTCACTTTAACATTATTTACATGAAGAGCTTATATATAGCTATCAGCTTTGCGATGGTGTTTGCATGTGAGCAGGCAAATAGCCAGGGGTGCGTAGCAGTTCGTAGTACAGGCGGTGCCTGTATGATGCAATCGCACGATTCAATGGCGAGAGGTTGGCAACTAACAACTTCTATGCGCTATTTCCGTTCGTATAAACATTTTCGCGGATCACATGAAGAAAAAAACAGGGTTCAGGAAAATTCTGAAGTGATCAATCACCAGGCATCGATGGATATTACATTGGTTAGAAATTTTAATAGCCGCTGGTCTATGGCAGTTAACCTACCTGTTTTATCCAACGCACGTTCTTCCAAGTATGAACATTATGGCAATGCAAGTACAAGCCCCGATGCACGCCGTTCTACGCATTCATTTGGTATAGGAGATATGCGTATCATTGGCTATTACTGGTTAATCAATCCTTCAAAAGCACATCGGGGAAATATACAGGCAGGGCTTGGATTAAAATTGCCAACAGGAGACTATCGTGTTATGGATCATTTTTATAAAAGTGACGGATCGGTACAGCTAGGCCCTGTTGATCAATCAATACAATTAGGTGATGGCGGCACAGGCTTCACTGGTGAATTAAATGGTTATTATAATCTGTCACCGGTTGTATCTGTATACGGCAATGTATATTATTTAATTAATCCGAGAGAACATAATGGCGTATCAACAGCTAGAGGCGGAGCCACCTCTGCATCTTCTATTACTAATGGAAGTGATGTAATGAGTGTGCCCGATCAATATATGTTCAGGGCAGGCGGTAGTTTCAGTTTCAATAAATTTTCTGCTTCTATTGGTGCAAGAATGGAATGTATTCCTGTTCATGATTTAGTAGGGGGAAGCAATGGATTCAGAAGGCCGGGTTATATTATTTCTGCCGAACCTGGTGTTTCTTACCAGTTTCATAAATTTTCAACTTTCGTCACTATTCCTTTTGCATTAGAAAGAAACCGTACACAAAGTGTTCCTGATAGAATAACAACAGCCCGTACGGGTGTATTTACACAAGGTGATGCTGCATTTGCTGATTACCTGGTAAATGTGGGAGTGAATATCCGGTTTTAAAAAAAATTATTGCTTATCATTTTTTAAAAACAGAAACGCTTCCATTGCTCCATAATGCTCACAGGTACGCGCCGCAATACTGTTAGCTTTGGAAATAATATCGATCCAATCACCGGCGGAAATAGTTTTTATTTCTGCCGGTGATTTTTTTTGTAATTGAAATAAAACTGCACCAGTGAAAGAATCGCCGGCACCTGTTGTATCTACTACGTTGGCAGGAACCGCAGGTATGGTAGTAATAAAATCCTGTACACGCAATAGTGAACCTTTTGCTCCCAACGTAATCGTAAATACTGCTTTTGTTTTTTTGGATAGAATGACAACAGAATCTTCTATCGTTGTTGCGCCTGTTAATAGCAATGCTTCTTCATCACTTAATTTAAAAAAATTAACCTTATCAAGAAACTGCCATGACTGTTTAATAAACGAATCCTTCTTATCATGAAAAAGTAAATGCCTGTAATTGGGATCGAAGCTGGTAAAAATATTTTGTGCCTGTGCTTTATTAAAAAGATAGAAATATGCCTGTTGTAAATCGCCTGATAAAAAAGCAGTAGCAGAACCGAAATGAATGATACTATAATCGTTCATCTTTACAGCATCTATTTCATTTGTATTCAGATAACCATCTGCGCCACGGTTAAAAACAAAATCCCTTTCTCCATTTTGCAATAAAGAAACAAAAGCCATTGTGGTAAAAAGTGCTTTGTCTTTAAAAACAAACTCTGTACAAACATCAAATTGTTGCAATACTTCTATCAACTGTTCACCAAAAGGGTCATTACCTACTTTCGCAAGCATAGTTACATTGCCACCTAACGCCCCTATTGCAGCAGCTACATTTGCAGGAGCGCCACCGGGTTTTTTTAAAAAATGTTCCGCTTTTGATAAGGGCATGTCTTTATCTGTACAAACCATATCTATCAACGCTTCACCTATACAAAGGATTTTATTCATGCGATAAATATAGAATTAAGCTAAAGGAAGTTGAAAAAAGAAATAAGCGCCTTTTCCTGTTTCAGACTTAACGCCAATATTTCCATTCATGGCTTCTGCAAAATCTTTACTGATTGCTAATCCAAGCCCTGTTCCTTTCTTCTCCGGTGAATCCGGTACTTTAAAATAACGGTTGAAAATAGCGGATTGAAATTTTTCGGCAATACCGATTCCATAATCGATAACACCGATCTCAATATAGTTGTCTTTGCGAAATGCTTTGATAAGCAGGGTACTGTTTTCCGGAGAAAATTTTATTGCATTAGTAAGAAAGTTATTCAGTATCCATACCGTTTTTTCTTCGTCGGCTTTTATAGCTGGCAAGGCAGTATCTATTTCATCTTTAATTAAAATATTTTTTTGCCGCAAAGCATTATCCACTGATTGTTTTGCTTTCAAAATAATAGCATAAGCTGATATTGGCAGAATATGTAATTGTATTTTTCCGCTTTCTACCTGAGACATATCTAGCAATTCACTCAAAATCCGAAGCAGGCGCTGGTTATCATTTTTAAGGCTTTGTACCAGCTCTTTTTGTTCTGTACTAAGTATACCTATCCTTTCATCTTCTAATAGTTTTAAACTGAAATCCGATGAAGCAAGTGGTGTTTTTAATTCGTGCGATATAGTAGCAATGAAGTTTGTTTTGGCTGCATCTAATTCTTTATACGGAGTAATGTTTTTCAGAATAATAACATTTCCTATTTTTTGGCCATCAGGATTTATATCGATGATCTCCCTGGAAAAATAATTTTCTTTCCCATCGACTACAATTTTAAAAGGGATATTGCTTTCTTCTTTAATCAGGAAACGAAAAAGATCGTTTTTTTTCTGAATAGCTTCACTTTGTTGCCCGATTATTTCGGCTTCTTTCAGGGTTAATAAATGCAAGGCCTGCTTATTTGCAAAAAGTATAATACTTTTATTGTCGATTCCTATACTTGCATCTTGTAGTGAGTTAATTACGGTTTCAGCCCTTTGCTTCTCAAATAAAATTTTTGAAAGGTTGCTGTGTTCGTACTCATCCAATTTTTCAGCCATGCTATTAAACGCATTTGCAAGTTCGCCAAACTCATCATTTCTGTTCAGGTGAATACGTTGATTATATTTTTTTTCAGCTATGCCCTTAATTGCTTCGGTCAGTTTTGAAATGGGCCCTGCAATAAGCGAAGGAAAGGTGAAAAGAAATGTAAAGCCCATGAGTACACAAACGGTTACAATTATAGAGATAATTGTTTTTGCATATTGGGCTGAAGCCTGCGCTGCATGATTCTTTTTATCAATCGCCGACAGGTTGACCTTCATGATATTACTGATATGGGTACGTATTGGGCTATAAAGGCTATCTGCTCTTTTGTTTTGTTGCAGAAGTTTATAGTTGCTTGCTAGTGCTTCCGTTTCTGCTTTTTCTCCTAGTTCTGTAATATTTTTTCCCTGTAAGCTTAAATTTTTTTCAAATAGACTGAATGCGTCGACACTGTCATTCTGTTTAAACCTGTCAAGGGCATTCAGCATTTCACGGGAATAGTTTAAGGATTCATAATTATTCTTCACGATGTCTTTTGCTTCACTGGTAATGCGGTTAAAATAAATGAAACTAATAGCCCCTACTAATATCAGCAGCAAGAAGAGAAAGATGCCGCCCAATGCTACTTTTGTTTTTAATTTAAATGACATCAGGATAGAATAATAAGGTCAACATCGTTTGCAGAGAGTGTTTTTAAAAGATGGTTAAAAAGGCTCGTTTTTAAAATTACCTGCAACAAATTTAGGTGAGGTTTTCCAATGCATACGGTCGTAATATTTTTTTCTGTAACTGTTTCTACAATGGCAGAGGGAACATTGTTTTTTTTCGCCTGCAACACTTCAGCACCTAATTCTGTGGCATTTTTAAAGTTGTTGAGAAGATGCCGTTGATCCGCCAGGCTTATTTTTTCAGGAGTTTCTTTATCTGTCTGAACATATAGGACATACCATTTGCTATTGTAATAAGAAGCCAGCCTGGCAGTTTTGCGGATAATATTTTGTGCTATTGTATGATTGGATGAAATGCAGGCAAGAAAACGCTCATGGCGCCATGGCTTTTGTTTGGCAGTTACTTCATAATCTACTTTTCTTTCTACCTGGCCGGCTACTTCCTTAAGGGCCAGTTCACGAAGCTGTAATATTTTTTCAGATTGAAAAAAATTTTGCAAAGCCTGCTGCACTTTGCTATGGTCGTATATTTTTCCTTCTTTTAACCTTGTTATCAACTCATCTGCAGTAAGGTCAATGTTTACGACTTCATCAGCTAACTGTAGTATTTTATCAGGCACACGTTCATTTACTTCTATTCCTGTAATATCTTTAACATCATCATTTATGCTTTCAATGTGCTGAATATTGACCGCTGTAATTACATCAATACCTGCTTCCAGTATATCTAATACATCCTGCCATCTTTTTTCGTTCTTACTGCCAGGTATATTTGTATGTGCCAGCTCATCGATGATAACTATTGATGGATGTAATAAAAGTATTGCCTGCACATCGAGCTCGTCCAGTTCCTTGCCTTTATAAAAAACTTTTCTCCGGGGAATAAGCGGCAAGCCTTCCACAAGTGCTTCTGTTTCTTTGCGCTTATGGGTTTCTATAAAACCAATTTTCACATTGATGCCGTTTTTATATAAGCTATGGGCTTCCTGTAGCATGCGGTAGCTTTTTCCTACTCCCGCACTCATGCCTATATAAATTTTCAGCTTTCCTTTTTTTTCCTGCTGAATTTTTGCAAGCCATCTATCTGCTTCATTTTGCTGTATGTTATCTGCGTTATTCATTTGTCTGACTGGTCAAGAGCAATATTTAATTGTAAAACATTTACAACAGGCGGGCCGAATATTGTTTTTTCCGTCTGCTCGTCGATCATCTTTTTAATTTTATTTTCTGGTATATTTCTAATGACAGCAATCCGCTTTACCTGTACATATGCCGATGCAGGAGAAATATGGGGGTCAAGGCCGCTTCCACTTACAGTAACCAGTTCAGCCGGGATATCTTCTTTTCTTATTGATGGGTTGTGAACAAGAAAAGTATCGATTCTGTTTTGCACTGTTGTTAAATAATCATTATTGGACGGGCCTTTATTACTTCCACCAGACGCTGCTGCATTGTACTCTACAGCAGATGGCCGCCCATGGAAATATTTATCAGCAGTAAATTTCTGGCCTATAAGTTTATACCCCACAACTTTTCCATCTACGGTAATTGTTTCTCCTTTGCCATTGCCGGGCGCGGCTTTGCTGATGAATGCAATTAACATAGGGTATGCTACTGCACAAAGAAGTATCATCACCAGCGTTAATTTTAATGATATCAATAAATTATTTTTCATTTAAAATAGTTTTTGTCTTTACATAAAATAGCTGAGTAAAAGATCGATTAATTTTATTCCAATAAAAGGAATGATAACTCCACCAGCACCATAAATAAATAAGTTTCTGCGTAGTAAAGCTGATGCGCCAATAGGTTTGTATTGTACACCTTTCAATGCAAGGGGGATTAATGCAGGAATAATCAGTGCATTGAAAATAATAGCCGATAAGATAGCAGACTCAGGGCTTTTGAGGTTCATTATGTTTAATGCCTGCAATGATGGAATAGAAGCTATAAATAAAGCTGGTACAATTGCAAAATATTTTGCTACATCATTAGCAATAGAAAATGTAGTTAATGTGCCTCTTGTAATTAATAGTTGTTTGCCAATCTCAACTACTTCTATAAGCTTTGTCGGATCATTGTCAAGGTCAACCATATTACCGGCCTCTTTTGCTGCCTGTGTGCCACTGTTCATAGATACACCGATATCTGCCTGCGCTAATGCAGGGGCGTCATTAGTACCATCGCCCATCATCGCTACCAGTTTACCATCGGCCTGTTCCTTGCGGATATAATTCATTTTGTCTTCAGGTTTTGCTTCAGCAATAAAATCATCCACGCCGGCAATATTGGCAATGTATTTAGCTGTAAGCGGATTATCCCCTGTTACCATTACTGTTTTTACGCCCATTTTCCGTAATCGCTGAAAGCGTTCCTGTATGCCGGGTTTTATTACATCCTGTAATTCTATAACACCTTTTATTTCATTATTAACAGCCACTACCAATGGGGTACCTCCGTTTTCAGCAATCTGTTTTATTCTTTCTTTCATAAGTACGGGTATGGGATTACCCGCTTGCTGCACCATCGTATTAATAGCATCGAAAGCGCCCTTTCGTATTTTCATTCCGTCAGGAGTATCTATACCGCTGCTCCTTGTTTCTGCCGTAAATTGTATAGGCATATAGCCAGGCCCGGCTTTTATAACAATGCCTTTCTGCGAAGCAAGTTCTACAATGGATTTCCCTTCGGGTGTTTCATCAGCCAGTGAACTTAATGTACTAAGCTGAATAAATTCTTTTTCGTTTATAGTATTTGATGGATAAAAGTTTGTTGCTCTCCTGTTTCCAATTGTGATAGTACCTGTTTTATCAAGAAGCAGTACATCAACGTCGCCTGCAGTTTCTACAGCCTTGCCGCTTTTTGCAATAACATTCGCACGCAGTGCCCTGTCCATTCCCGCAATACCGATTGCAGAGAGAAGCCCGCCGATGGTAGTAGGTACCAGGCAAACAAATAAAGAAACAAATGCTGCAATAGTAATAGGTGTATTAGCATAATCAGCAAAAGGTTTCAATGTTACACATACAATGATGAATATGAGCGTGAATGCTGCGAGTAAAATAGTTAATGCAATTTCATTCGGTGTTTTTTGGCGCGATGCCCCTTCTACAAGTGCAATCATTTTATCAAGAAAAGTTTCTCCGGGGGCTGTAGTTACTTTAACAACGATACGGTCACTTAATACTTTCGTTCCTCCTGTTACTGAAGATTTATCCCCGCCGGCTTCGCGTATTACCGGGGCCGATTCACCCGTAATCGCCGACTCATCAATGGTTGCTATGCCTTCCGTTATTTCTCCATCCATCGGAATGGTATCGCCTGCCTCACACACAAAAAGATCGCCCATGCCTAAGCGGGAAGAGGATATAATTTCAACTGTACTATTAGTATTCAATTTTTTTGCAGGAGTATCCTGCCGGGTTTTACGCAAACTATCTGCCTGCGCTTTTCCTCTTGCTTCTGCAAGCGCTTCGGCAAAATTTGCAAACAATACAGTAAAAAATAAAATGACAAATACAGCAATATTATACCACAACCTTCCCTGTGCTGCATCACTTGTAGTTAACTGATAAATACATACAGCCAGCATGATAGCTGTTGCAACTTCTACAGCAAACATAACCGGGTTCTTGATCATTAAGGCCGGGTTCAGTTTTGTAAAAGATTGCTTTATTGCTTCGCTGAAAAGATGGCTATCGAATAGTTTAATGGTTCTTTTATTAGTTTCCATTTTTAAAAATTAGTAGAGTGAGAAAAATTCGGCTAAAGGTCCCAGTACCAAAGGAGGCAGGTATGATAAGGCAGTAACAATAATGATAACAGCAAGTATCATTACTCCAAAGGTTCCCGAATCTGTTCTTAATGTACCCGGTGATTCCGGAATAAATTTTTTCTTTGCTAATAAGCCAACAATAGCAATGGGGCCGATGATAGGAAGGTATCTTCCAAGTATCAATGCAATACCCGTTGTTATATTCCAGAAAACATTATTATCTGCAAGCCCTTCAAACCCGCTGCCATTATTAGCATTGGCAGATGTGTACTCATACAACATTTCAGAAAAGCCATGGTAAGAAGGATTGTTTAGCCATGCGGATGGTTTTACTGCCCATGCCATTTCAGGATGATGCGCAACCATATAAGCTGCAAAGGCCGTAAAACCTTTAATGATGAATGCAGATAAAAGTGTAATGAGGGCTGCAATTTTTATTTCGCGTGCCTCTACTTTATGCCCCATAAATTCCGGCGTGCGGCCAACCATGAGCCCGGAAATAAAAACAGCAACTATTATAAAAATGAAAAAATTTAATAAGCCAACACCTACGCCACCATAGAGTGCATTGATCATCATATCAAGCAATACAATAGCGCCCGACATGGGAGTTAAACTATCATGCATGCCATTCACAGACCCATTGGATGTAGAAGTAGTAGCTACACTCCAGAGAGCTGTGGCTGCACTACCAATACGCATTTCTTTTCCTTCCATACTGCCTGTTGTTTGTGCAATACCCAATTTATTGATGGCAGGATTTCCTTTTGTTTCAAAATAAATATTGGTAGCGGAGAAGATGACAAACAGAAATGTCATCACTCCGAATATCATCCATGCCAGTTTTTTTCTATTGAGGTAAAACCCAAGCGTAAAGACGAGGGCAATAGGGATAAGGAGTATGGCAATGGTTTCTACAGCATTGGTAATATAATTGGGATTTTCAAATGGATGAGCCGAGTTTACACCAAACCAGCCGCCACCATTTGTGCCAAGTTGTTTAATAGCTATCATGCCGGCTGCAGGGCCGCGGGAAACCTGAACAGTATCTCCCTGTAAAGTTGTAATTGTATCCTTGCCATCATAACTGGCAGGTGTGCCGTTAAATGCGAGAATGATTGCAACGATAATAGATAGAGGCAATAATATACGCGTAACACTTTTTACAAGATAGTTCCAGAAATTTCCAAGATTAGTGGTTGTCTTTTCTTTTAATCCGTTGAGCAATGCAATTAAACATGCAATGCCTGTTGCAGCACTCAAAAACTGAAGGAATGTAACAACAAAAAGTTGTGTGAAATAAGTAAACCCCGATTCGCCGGAGTAGTGTTGTAAGTTACAGTTCACTAAAAAGCTGATTGCTGTATTAAAAGCAAGGTCAGGTGATTGGCCAGCATTGCCATCGGGGTTCAATGGTAATTTATCCTGAAAAATCAATAGTACAAATGCATAGACAAGCCATAGCATATTTACAGTGAGCATGGCTTTCAGAAATTGTTTCCAGTCCATGCTTTCATTTGGATTGATACCACTTACTTTAAAAATGAACCTTTCTACAGGGTTTAAAAAATCTGTAAATGTCTTTTCGTTTTTAAACACTTTTGAAATGTATTTTCCTAATGGGTATGCAAGGATAACCGTTAAGAAAAAAATAACCAGGGTGCCTGTAATTTCGCTGCTCATACAATTCAGAATTTTTCAGGTTTAATCAATACATAGCACAGATAGCCGAACACCAGTAAGGATATAATGAATAACAGGTACATCATGTTTTTATATTTTTTCGAACCAATCAATTGTTTTGTAAAAAAGCCAGAAGCAAATCAGCCCGATTAATAGCAGAAGGAGTATCATGTTTAATTTTTAATTGTTTATAATAAATGCTGCAATTGCGCAGCTTAGTTGTAGAGTAAGAATGCCAGCCATTATCAACCTTCTTTTATTTCGTGCAGTCATTTTTATATTTTATAGAGTTTGTAAATGATATAGGAGAGGCCCGTAAGAATTAACACTACAAGCGCTACTTTCAATACATCTTTCCAGCCGGGTTCTTTCATGCCAGCATATTGGCAAAACATATACCCCGGGAAAATATGTGTGGGATAGTAAATGCTAAAAGCTGATTAATAATCTTTTAGTAAATGGATATGTATGATGGATGATAGGGGTGCGTTAGCAAAACCTTTTCAAAATGAAAAGGTCTTTTTCAAAATGACAGGGCTATATGCTGATAGCGTATTCTTCAATTTTGCGGTAGAGTGTGGTAAGCCCTATTCCTAGTAGCTCAGCGGTTTTTGTTTTATTGCCGCGGGTATGTTGCAACACTTTTTCAATGTGTTTTTTTTCTACTGAAGCGATGGAAAAATGAGTAGCTGCCGGCCCTGTTTGTTTTTGTATTTCATAGGGCAATGCTTCCGGTAAAATACGATCGCCATCACTGAGTACAACAGCCCGCTCCATTACATTTCTCAATTCGCGGATGTTACCGGGCCAATTATATTTTTGAAGTATCTGGATAGTTTCGTTCGAAATAGATAAAACAGATTTATTCTCTCTCTCCGAAAAATATGCAATAAAATATTTTGCTAATAGTGGTATATCTTCTGTTCGTTCGCGTAGCGCAGGTAAATGAATAGAAAATACATTCAGCCTGTAAAACAGGTCTTCCCGAAACAACCCTTGTGTAATTGCTTCTTTCAGGTCGCGGTGGGTAGCAGCAATTATCCGCACATTTACTTTGCTTATTTTTTCATCACCGATTTTTACAAATTCCCCGTTTTCCAATACCCTCAGGATCTTTGCCTGCAATTCTATATTCATTTCCCCAATCTCATCGAGAAACAGCGTGCCTTTATCAGCTAATTCAAGTAAACCCTTTTTATCTTTTATGGCATGGGTATAAGCGCCGGCCTTGTGTCCAAATAATTCGCTCTCCAGCAAATCTTTCGGGAAAGCACTGCAATTAACAGCTACAATAGCATGTTGCTGGCGTTTACTATTGCCATGTATAGCATTCGCAAAAACTTCTTTTCCCGTACCTGTTTCACCCGTCAATAAAATCGTTGAGTCTGTAGGAGCAATTTTTTTGGCTAATACCAATGCTTGCTGCAAGGCAACGCTATTGCCCGTAATACCGCTGAAGTCATAAGAACTTTTATCTTTTATTTTTATAGCAGACTGCCTGTTATTTTTTGCTTTTTCAAACGCCTGGTATAACAGGGGAATAATGCGGTCGTTATCATTTCCTTTGGTGAGATAATCAAATGCTCCGTTCTTTATCGCAGCTACTCCATCAGGAATATTGCCGTAGGCGGTTAATAAAATAAATTCAGTCAAAGGAAACTGCTGGCGTACTTCTTTTACAAAAGCAACACCATTTCCATCGGGAAGTTTTACATCACATAGCACTACCTGCGGGCTTTCAGATTCTATTTTTTTTAAACCAATTTTTAAAGAAGATGCCTCGCTTACTTCAAAACCTTCGAGGCTGATGATGCGCTTCATCAGGTTTCTTAGCTGTTCTTCATCATCAATGAGTAAAACTTTTTTCTTATCCATAAGTAGAATGGAATGTAAAAGTATGTAACAAAAATCAGAACTATTTCTTTCGAATAGGGGAGGCAACGAAAGCTAATTTAAAATTTTATATCTGATATTTAAAATCGTCGGAGAGTGAAATGCTATAAATGTTAAATATCAGATTTTAAATTCGATTCTTTCTTCACCCATTCAATTCTGCCATTTACCGAAAATCATTTCACTCAATTACTATAAGTTTCCCAACTTTGCCTGATAATTACAACGCATGTCGCTAAAGGTTATCGGTAAATTGCCTTCGGGCAAAAGCAGGGATTTAATACAACAGTCGCCCAACTATAAGAATGGTGTTTTTCAAAATCAATCACCTACTGGTTTAAAAGCGCATGATACCAGCTATTGGCAGATGATGAAAGAGTATTTAAAAAAACATCCTCATACTGCACCACCTAAACCATTACCTTTTGTAAAAACAGACTTATCAATATTAGATGTACAGCAACCTGTTATCGTATGGTTTGGGCATTCTTCCTATTTAGTAAAAGTAGAAGGCAAAACATTTTTAATCGATCCTGTATTCGGTGGCAATGCAGCGCCCTTGCCGGGCATGGTAAAAGCATTTCCGGGTAGCAATGAGTACAAAGCAGAAGATATGCCGCATATCGATTATCTTATCATCACACATGATCATTACGATCATCTCGATTATGATACTATAAAAAAACTAAAAGATAAAATAGGGCATGTGTATTGCGCATTAGGTGTAAGCAATCATTTACAATATTGGGGTATTGATGAAAGTAAGATTACAGAGATGGATTGGTGGGATCAGCATCTTTTATCAGACACCATGCAAATCACAGCAGCGCCGGCCCGCCATTTTTCCGGAAGAACATTGAAGCGTGCACAATCATTGTGGTGTTCGTATGTATTACAAGCGGGCGTGTATACCTTTTATCTCGGTGGCGATTCCGGATACGATGCACATTTTAAAACCATCGGCGAACGCTTCGGTTCTTTTGATTTGGCTATTCTCGAAGCGGGACAATACAATACATTCTGGCCAGCTATACATATGATGCCCGAAGAAACAGTGCAGGCAGCTATCGACCTGCATGCAAAATCATTATTGCCTGTGCATTGGGCAAAATTCAAACTCGGTATGCATCCCTGGAATGAACCCATCAAACGTGTATTGCAAAAAGCATGGGAACTCAATCTTCCTGTATTCACGCCACAGATTGGTGAGCCTTTACAAATAGTTGGAACATCCAACAGAACAGTATGGTGGGAGATGTAGGAGAGAAGTCAGGAAGTCGGGAAGACAGTAAGTCGGAAAATTGGTTTTTCTTTTTTGAGACGTTGATAGAGTTTATAAGTTCTGAGTTTTAAAGTTCTCTGCCTCATCTTCATATTTCCATAGTCTCACATTTCCACTTTTTATTTTTCCGGCTGAATTACTACTATCATCTTCTGTTGCGCTTGTCTCGCCTTAGGCGTAGAACACTCACTTCATCCCTGTCTGCCGACAGGCAGGGTTCGGTATTTCTATTCAGCATTTATAGCAATAGTCTTATTGTAGTTATTGATATTTCACGCAAAGATGCAAAGGAGAAAAGGGTTTATTCGCTAGTCAGAATGTTCAATAATATTAAATCACTTCAAATCTGAAATTCCATTCGTGTAATTCGCTAAAATTCGTGTTATCAGATCTTCGGCAATACCGTCGCTTCCTGCACAATCTTATTGCTAAAATAATTCTGAAAGTTATATTTTGAAATAGTAAGGCTTGAAATGGTTACTTGCTGTGTAACTGTTTGTATTTCCCATTTAATAATAAAACTCCAGGGCGTGCTTTTAGAAGAATATTCTGTGATGGTTTTAATCTCATCAAAGCTTGCTGAAAAATTTGTATCAGCTTGCGTGACCTGAATGTTTTTATCAGCAATCGTAATCACAGTTTTCTTTGCCAGTGCCAGGTGATTAAAAAATAAAAACACAAACGGCCCGACTGCAGCAACAAAAAATATAGCCAATGCTACCATATTGAATATAGGTAATGCTTTGCCGCCACTCATCTTTGAGTAAATTACTACAGCGATCAATACCAGGAAAAAAGCAGGATAAAACCATAAGGCAATCAGCCGGCTGCTGGTAAACTTATATTGGGTGGTAGCCACGTAAAAGATTTTAGAGCGACAATTTACAGCATTACGAATTAATGAAGGCTATACAAAGTCTCTGACTTTGTATTCTTATGTTCTTACCGGTTTATAACCGCATATATACAGCCGAAGGCTGGAAAGAACATAGATGCTACGAAGTCGGAGACTTCGTAGAGCGAGATTACAGAGCGGATTCTTCTATTTCTTTTTATTATTACTACTATCAGCATCAGGATAAGGAAGCTTAAAAAAATTATCCATTGGAATTGCTAATTCCATATCCCATGTAGCTGGATTTGTATTTCGTCTTAATTCAATTTCTTTATTTTTTTGAATAACTCTGTTTATAATTTCCTGCATTTCTTCGGGCCATTTATCCAAATGGCCTTTTGCAGAAATAGTTTTTTGGGTGAACTGCGCTTTTAATTCAACATACACAGTTTCGTTATTAGAGATAAACGATGAATCGGATGTAAGGAACTGCTTTTGCCGGAGCGAAGTAGTAAGATAATCGAAAAATGGCTGGCCGATGGTCCCAATATAATGGCCGGTACTATCGCAATTGCCCAGGCATAAATATTTATAATTTAAACTGCTGTCAATCTCAACAACCATCGAAGGGCAGTTCCCTTTACAACCTCCAAGCGCAAGGGTCAATTTGGTAAGTTGGCCGTTATCATCAGTTTTACAGCCTGATAGTAATAGTATTATCACATATAATAAAGTAGCGCTGCGGAACAGTGAGCTCATGAGGTTAGTTGATGATTAGAATAATTCTATAAGCC
>Ga0164241_10002687_pt1 | contig 18838 bp, 15 predicted proteins | sample OricomyardsoilBY_FD_108780 | JGI IMG/M metagenome (GOLD analysis project Ga0164241, IMG submission 108780) | Backyard soil microbial communities from Emeryville, California, USA - Original compost - Back yard soil (BY) | ecosystem: Environmental > Terrestrial > Soil > Unclassified | place: USA...
ACTTCGAGTACGTGCCGTCCCGGCACGACGACGGCGAGAAGGTCGTGTTCGGCAAGCGCGACGACTACCTGCCGGCGGAGGTCGTGGACGCGACGCTGGCCCACCCGCAGCACGCGAGCTTCTTCGTGCTGAAGCTGTGGTCGTCGTTCGTCGCCGTGCCGCCGAGCGCCGGGCAGCGGCTGGCGCTGGAGACGCTGTACGTGGAGTCGGGCTACGACATCGCCACGGTGCTGCGGGCGATCCTCACCCACGAGGACCTCTACACCGGACCGCCGCTGGTCAAGCAGCCCGTGGTCTTCGGCGCCGGCCTGCTGCGCGCGGTCGGCCGCGGCGTCGAGACGATCGGCTGGCCGGTGATGAGCGAGCAGGCCGGGCAGCGCCTGTTCCTCCCGCCGAACATCGCCGGCTGGCGGGAGGATCGCTGGCTCGACACGAGCACGATTCAGGCCCGCTGGACGCTCGCGCGGTACGTGCTCAACCACCACGAGCTGGGACCGGACGAGGACTACCCGGCCGCCGAGACGCCGGCCCAGGCCGTCGACGCGGCCCTGGCGCACTGGAACGGCGCGGTGGTGCACGACGACACGCGCGCGGTGCTCGAGGCGACCGCCCGCACCATCGCGACGATCCCCTCCGGGTACTCCGCCGGGCAGCGCAACGCGCTGCGCCAGGACGTCCTGCGCCACCTCGTGGCCACCTGCCCGGACCAGCAGGTCTGCTGATGGCCCCGCGCTGCTGCGAGTCGGGGCACCACGACCCCGCGCCGCCGATGCGGGCGGGAAGCGGGCTGAGCCGCCGGAGCTTCCTCCTGGGCGGGATCGGCCTGTCGCTCACCATGTTCGGCGGCCGGGCGCTGGCCCCGGGCGCGGTGGACGACGGGCTGCTGGCTGCCGCCGAGGCGGCGTCCGGCCACCGGGTCGTCGTCGCGATCTCGCTGTCGGGCGGGGTCGACGGCCTCAGCCTGCTGCCGCCGGTCACGGACCCCAAGTACCGCAAGGCGCTGCGGCCGAGCCTGTGGGTCGACCCGGCGCAGACCGGGGCGGTCGCGGGCACCGACGCGCTGCGCTGGCATCCGCTGGCCACCGACCTGCGCGGCCTGCACGACAGCGGCCGGCTCCTGCTCTTCCCGGCCATCGGCTACGAGGGGCCCAACCAGTCGCACTTCACCTCGCGGCACTTCTACGAGGTGGGGGCCACCGACGTCAACGGGGCCACCGGGTGGATGGGCCGCTACCTCGACATCGTGGGGAGCGCCGACAACCCGATGCAGGGGCTGACGATCGGCTCGCTGCTCTCCCCGATGCTCGCGCCGGCCCACACGTCGGTGGCGACGATCGACACGCCCTCGGCCTACGACTTCACGACGCCCGGCCTCGACGGCGGCCCGTTCAAGGACGCGATGGTCGACGGCTTCAAGGCCCTCGGCGCGCTCACGTCGGACGACCCGATCCTCGGGCCGGCGCGCGCCGCGCAGCGGGACGCCGCGGCGGTGCACACGTCGCTGCACGCCGGCGGCCTGGGGGCGGGCGGCCCCGGGTATCCGGACGGGCCGCTGGCCACCCGGCTGCAGGATCTCGCACGCCTGCTCGGCGCGGACCTGCCGATCCGCTGCGCGTCGCTCGACAGCAACCTGGACTTCGACACCCACGCCAACCAGGGCACGGTCGCCGCGGGCGCGGACGGCACGTTCGGCCGCAACGTGGTGGCGGTGGGCTCAGCGCTGAAGGCCTTCCAGGCCGACCTGGAGGCGCGCGGCGTCGCCGACCGGGTGCTCACCCTCGTGTGGTCGGAGTTCGGCCGCCGGCCGGAGGAGAACGGGTCGCAGGGCACCGACCACGGCGCGGGCGGCCTGGCGATGCTCATGGGCACCCGCGTGCGCGCCGGGCTGCAGGGCGAGTTCGTGCCGCTCGGCAACCTCGACCCGGACGGCAACCTGCGCTCCAGCACGGACTTCCGGGCGCTGTACTCCTCGATCCTCGAGCAGTGGCTGGACCAGGATGCGCGTGACGTCATCCCGGGCGCCGCCGCGCTGGGCCGCTACCCCCTGCTGCGGGCGTGAGCGTGCGCGTCGGGTTCTTCGTGGCCGTCCTCGGGGCGCTCACGCTGTGGGGCGCCGTGGGCGCGCGCGCCGACAGCCTCGTCTACGTCCGCGACGGCGAGGTGATGTTCGAGAACGTGGACGGCAGCCAGCGCCGCGCGGTCACCTACGACCCGGGCCCGGTCTCGGCCTACGTCTCCCCGAGCATCGACGACGCCGGCAACGTGGCGGCGCTGCACGTCGCGCTGCCCCACGACCAGCCGACGATCGACTTCTTCCCCCGCGGCGGGACCGCGACCCGCAGCCCGATGCCGTGGGTGCCCGGCGCCGCCAACGGTGCGCCCTACGCCGCCCGGCTGCTGCCCGAGAGCGCCAGTCACCTGCTCGCCTACGCGTACGGCCGCGACGGCGCCCCGTTCCGCGGCTTCGTCACCCCGGCCGACGCCCCGGGCGCGCCGGTGCTGGCCGACGACGTCGCCGGGCGCGCCGGCTGGCGCGACGTGACGTGGCTGGGCGACGACCTCGTGATCGCCGCGGGCGGCGCGCTGACCCACGGGCACCGGCAGCCCGAGATCAGCTGGCTGCGCACCCGCGACGCGACCACCACGATCGCCGGCGGGGAGGTGTCCCGCGATCCCGGGACGCGCCGCCTGCTGGTGCGCATCGCCGGGGCGGGGTCACCGACCCGCCTCGGCGTCTTCGCGCTCCAGGGCGGGATCCCCGAGGGCGTGACGATCGGCGAAGGGTGCTGGCTCCCCGTGGACGGGACGCCGGGCCGCGCCGCGATCTCGCCGGACGGCACGGTCGTCTCCTGGACGGAGGGGACGGCCGTCCGTCTGGCGAGGGTGACGGTGCCCGCGGGCACGGCGGAGACGTGCGTGCTGAGCGGCGAACGGCTCCTGACCGACGACGGCGGCGAGCCCGCGTTCTCGCGCTACACCCAGCCGCCGCCGGACGAGGAGCCGCCGCCGGTCACGACGACGACCACGACGCCGACGACCACCGTCCCCGTCGATCCGCCGCCGGAGGAGACGATCCCGCGAACGACGCCGACGACGACCACGCCGCACCCGCGTCCGCTGACCCTCCAGGCGGCGGCCGCGACCCGGGCGACCGTCCGGCAGCTGCGCGCCGGGTTGGCCGTGCGGCTGCGCGGGTCGGGCGCCGGGAAGGCGACGGTCGTGCTGCGCCGCGGCCGCGCCACGCTCGCCACGGCGAAGGCGACGCTGCCCGCCTCCGGTCGCCGCACCGTGACCGTGAAGGTCGCCCGCCGCACCGCCGCGAAGCTGCGGCGCGGCACCAAGCTGACCGTGGTCGCCACGCTGCGCGTCAGCGGCCGCACGGTGAGCCGGACGCTCCGGCTCACCGTGCGCTGAGGCCGCCAGGCGGTCCGATCGCGCCACGGTCACACAACCGTGACACGATCGATGTCCAAAGGCGTACGCTCGCACGCCATGGGAATCGATCCGATGGAAGAGCAGTTCGCCGCCGAGCACCCCGAGGCGTGGGGCACGCGGCGAGAGTTCCTGCAACGCACCGCGATGACCGCCGGCTTGGCGGCCGGAGCGGGCGTGCTGCTGGGGCCCGACGTCGTCGTCGCCGAGGCGGCGAAGGCGCAGAGCAAGGCGGCGCTGCCGTCGCCGCGCAACCTCCCGATCGACACGTTCGTCGTGCTGATGATGGAGAACCGCTCGTTCGACCACTACCTGGGCTGGCTGCCCGGCGCCGACGGGCGGCAGGCGGGGCTCTCGTACAAGGACATCACGGGGAAGGCGTTCAAGACCGCGCCGCTCGGTCAGGACTTCCAGGGCTGCGCACACCCCGACCCCGACCACAGCTGGGCGGGCGGCCGCACCCAGTTCAACGGCGGCAAGGTCGACGGGTTCCTGCGCTCGGGCGACAACGACATGTTTTCGATCAGCTACTACGGCAAGAAGGACCTGCCGTTCATCGGGCACGCCGCGCAGGCCTTCACCGCCTACGACCGCTTCTTCTGCTCGCTGCTCGCGTCCACGTACCCCAACCGCTACTACATGCACGCCGGCCAGTCGTTCGGCCGCAAGGACAACAAGATCAGCGGCGTGCTGCCGGACGAGACGATCTTCGCCGCGCTGGAGCGCAAGGGCGTGTCCAACCGCTACTTCTACAGCGACATCCCGGTCTCGGCCCTGTGGGGCGCGCCCGGCATCGCCCGCAGCTCCAAGGTCTCGGAGTTCTACGAGCTGGCGGCCGCGGGCAAGCTGCCGCACGTGTCGTTCGTCGACCCGTCGTTCGCGGGGGAGGAGGCGGGCACCTCGGGCGACGAGCACCCGCACGGCGACATCCGCGTCGGCCAGGCCTTCATGTCGGACGTCGTGCACGCGTTCATGGAGTCGCCGCAGTACCGCCGCGGCGCGCTGTTCGTGGTCTACGACGAGTGGGGCGGCTTCTTCGACCACGTGCGCCCGCCGCGCGTGCCCGACCAGCGTGCGTCGAGCGATCCGGACAACGACTTCGGGCAGATGGGCTTCCGCATCCCCGCGGTCGCGGTGTCCCCGTACCTGCGGCCCGGGCACGTCAACCACACGCAGTACGGGTTCGAGTCGATCCTGTCGATGATCTCCTACAAGTTCGGGATCGCGCCGCTCAACCGCCGGATCAAGCACGCCAACAACATCGCGCGCTCGTTCGACTGGAAGTCCAAGCCGCGCACGAAGCCGCCGCACCTGCCCGATCCCAAGGCGGTCGCGCTGCACCAGTGCGGCGGGACGACGGTGCGCTCGCTGGACGGGCAGGGCATCAACGGCCCGGCGCGCCCGAGCGAGCACGACCTGGCGGGGCTGGTCGACTCCGGCTTCCTGGAGCAGCTGGGCCACGACTTCCAGCCCGCCAAGGCCCACGTGATGTTCCGCGAGCCCGACGCGTTCCTGCGCAACCTCGCGGCGGCCGGCTAGGCGTCGCCCCGCCCTCCCGAACCGGTCGATCTGAGCCCCGCTCAGCGAGGCTCAGCTTGACTGGTTCGCGGCCTCAGCCGGGGACCAGGCCGCAGGTGACGTTGGCGATCGTCGCCGTCATACCGCTCGCGCGATCGGAGGCCAGGAAGGCGGGCAGACGTCGCAGACCCGCGGACTCATCGGGGTTGGCGGATCCCGGCGTAACGCGCGCTTCCGCCCGCCGTACTCCTCCTGTGAGCGCGCGTGCCTAGGTACCTGGAGGACGACGAGCCGCTGCTGCCGGTGCCGTTCCTGGTCGGGGTGGAGGTCGTCGCCGGCGTGGCGTGGTTCCTGGCCTCGGGCCTTGCCATCCTCCTGAGCGGCTTGCATCGCCACGTCCACGGGATCTCGACGGCGCAGTACGCCGCCTTCTACCTCCCGCTCCTCGCCGTCGGGCTGTGGCTCAGCCGCCACCCGTACACCGGCCGCGCCCGCCGGCGGTTCCGGCGGCTGGCCGGCCTCGCGGCCGCGTGCTGGCTCACCGCGCTGCTCGCGGCGGTCTTCGCGATCTGATTCACCGCCCACCCACCGCCCCCACCTGCCCCCGTTCCGAACCGGCCGACCAGGTTCCCGCTCAGCGGGAACGTGGTGAGCCAGTTCGCGCAACGGCGTGAACCCGATGCTCGAGCGGGCGGGAAGGATCCGGGCCGCGCGGCGTCTCACGGGTACGTCCCCGAACCCGGAGCCCTTCCCATGCGCCCTGCCCCGTACCTCGCCGTCGCCCTCGCCGCGGTCGCCATCCCCGGCCTCGCGGCCTGTGGCTCGTCCTCCAGCGACGACACCACCACCAAGGCCACCAGCATCCCCGCCGGCGGCCTGACGACGGCCAAGCCGGCCGACACCACCGCGTCCTCCACCGCCTCCACCGGCCCGGTGGCCGTCGACCTCTCGGAGTGGAAGGTCGCGCCCGCCGCTGCCACGGTGAAGGCGGGGAAGGTCACGTTCGACGCCAAGAACGTCGGCCAGGTGCCGCACGAGCTCGTCGTCATCAAGACGGACAAGCCCGCGGGTGACCTGGGCACGGGCTCCGAGGTCTCCGAGAAGGGGAGCGTCGGCGAGATCGGCGACCTCACCCCCGGGAAGTCCGGCAGCAAGACGCTGGACCTCAAGCCCGGCAAGTACGTGCTGATCTGCAACCTCCCCGGCCACTACATGCAGGGGATGCACACCGCCTTCACGGTGAACTGACCCGTCCCCGCGGTCCGCGCCGCCGCCCGCCCCACCCGCTCCTCCCGAACTGGCCGACCACGTTCCCGCTCAGCGGGAACCTGGTGAGCCAGTTCGGGAAACGGGGCCCGGCGCGCCCGCCGCGACGACGGTCAGCGCGTCGCGATGCGGTGGCTGGCCAGGAAGCGCTCGTCCGGGTCCCACCTGCCGCGGACGTCCCGCAGCCGCTCGTAGACGCCTTCGCCGAACGCGTCGGCGGCCTCGCCTCCGCGCTCGGCGAAGTTGAGGTACGTCGTCCCGGTGCTCCAGCCGCGCAGCGCGGTCGTCACGCGATCCAGGCCCGCCGCCACGGCCACCGCGTGCTCCGGCGACATGGGGACGCCGCACGCGAAGAGCAGGAACGCGCCCTCGAAGCGGTCGCGGGCGCCTGCTCCTTTGGGGGCCCGGGCCAGCGCGCCGCCGAGCTGGCGCAGCTCGGCCATCAGCAGCGGCGCGACGACCTGCGGGTCGACCGCGTCGAGGAACGCGTCGATGCCGGCCTCGTCCAGGTCCTCGAGCATCAGCGTGTCGCCCATCGCGGGCACGGGCCCGGGCGGATCCATGTGGATCTCCAGCAGCCCGGCGGGTGACATCGGCGCCCACGTGTCCACCAGCGGGGTGCCGGTGGCGCGGAAGCCGCGCAGCATCGCCTCGGCCTCGGGAGCATCGGCGAGCACGGCGCCGTCGACCACGACGATCGGCGTGTCGCGCATGAACTCGGGGATCTCCGGCAGCGGCGGCGGGCGCAGGATCCGCAGGGACGTCGTGACCTCCTCGGGCGCGGTGCGCGACCAGGCGACCCAGTCGGCGACCACGGCGCGGGCGTCGTCGATCGGCCACACCGTCATCCCGCCGAACACCTCGGTGATCGGGAAGAGGTCCAGCTCGATCGCGGTGACCACGCCGAAGTTGCCTCCGCCGCCGCGCAGCGCCCAGAACAGCTCGGGTTCGTGCGTGGCGTCGCAGCGCACGAAGCGCCCGTCGGCGGTGACCAGCTCGATCGCGTGCACGTTGTTGGCGGCCAGGCCCTTGGCCCGGGCCAGCCAGCTGCTCCCGCCGCCGAGCGTGTAGCCGAGCACGCCCACGTCGTGGGAGGACCCGGACAGCGCGGCGAGCCCGTGGGGCGTCACCGCGTCGACGACGTCCTTCCACACGGCGCCGGCGCCGACGCGGGCGATCCGGGCCTCGGGGTTCACCTCGACGCCGCCGAGGGCGGTCTTCAGCAGCAGGGCCTGGCTCATGTCGGGCAGGGCGGAGGCGAGGTGGCCGGTGCCCTGGGGGACGACCTGCAGGCCGAGCTCGACGGCCAGGTCGATCGCGTCGATGACGTCGTCGACGTCGCGGGCCACGACGATCGCGGCGGGCCGCTGGTCGGCGGCGAGGTTCCACGCCATGCGGGCGGCGTCGTAGTCGGGGTGCTCCGGCAGGATGGCGACGGGAGCGGTGAGGGCGGGGGCGTTGGCGGACATGCGGTTCTCCTGAGCGGTTGGTGTGTGGGATCACCTTCCGTTCCGGGCCTTGCCGTGCCCTTGCGACGTCCTTGCGGTGGCCTTGCGGCTCGTGGCGCCGAGCCCCACCTCGAACCCGCTCAGCGGGTCTCAGGTGGGGCTCGGCGATCAGCGGACCGCGCGCACGAGGTCCGCGAGCAGCTCGTCGGCCAGCTTGCGCTCGACCCGGCCGCGCAGGAGCGACGCCGCCCCGGGGGCGTCCAGCTCCGCGGTGACGTGCAGGCCGATCCGCGTGCCGCGGCCGTCGGGTTCCAGCGTCCAGGTGGCGAGGTACCGCTCGTCGTCCCCGGCGTCGAAGGGCAGGCGCCGCAGCCGGATCGCGCCGGAGTCCTCCTCGACCACGCAGAGCATCACGATCTCCAGCCCGAGGATCTTCCCGGTGACGGTGATCGCGTCGCCGGGCCCGGTCGCCTCGACCCGCTCGATCAGCGACGCCCAGGTGGGGTACGCGGGCACGTCGGTCAGCACCGCGCGGCAGCGATCGGGCGAGGCGGCCGTGACGGACGAGGCGGAGCGGTCGATGCGCAGCACGCGTGAAGGTGTACCCGAACCCGAACCGCCGCCCCTCTCCCGTCGAGCCCCACCTCGATCCCGCTCAGCGGGACCGACGTGGGGCTCGACGGGGAGCGGACGGGCGGGCGCGGGCCGGTGAGGCCGATAGGTTGCGGGGCGATGCGTCTGCGTGTGCACGATCCGGAGCGCGTGGCCCTCAAGGGGGCGCTGCGCACCGCGCTCGTCCTGCCGCCGCTCTTCGTCCTCTGCGACGTGATCCTCGGCAACAAGCAGGGCGCCCTGTTCACCGCGTTCGGCACGATCGGCTTCCTCGTCTTCTCCGACTTCACCGGCCCGCCGCGCCAGCGGCTGCGCGCGAACCTGGGCCTGGCGCTGACCGGCTTCGTGCTCATCCCGCTGGGGACGCTGTGCTCCGACGACACCGCGCTGGCCACCGGGATGATGGCCGTCGTCGGCTTCGCGATCCTCTTCTCGGGGATCCTCAGCGGCTACGCGGCGGCCGGCAGCTCGGCGGCGCTGCTGACGTTCGTCCTGCCGGTGATGATCCCCGGGACCGCGGAGGCGATCCCCGACCGCCTGCTCGGCTGGGCGCTGGCCTGCGTGGGGGCGATCGCCGCGATCTTCCTGCTGTGGCCGTCCCGCCCGCAGGGCCGCATCCGCACCGCGGAGGCCGACGCCTGCCGCGCGCTGGCCGCGTTGCTGCGCAGCTGGGCGTCCGGCCCCGCCGGCACCCCCGAGTCCGCCGAGCTGTGGGAGACCGCCCGCGCGGCCGTGACCGCGGCGGACAACGCGTTCGCGGCCACGCCGTACCGCCCGTCCGGCCCCTCCGGTCCGACCGCCGCGATGGCCCAGCTGGTCGACGACCTGGACTGGATCCTGCCCTTCACGCTGCCGCCGCCCGAGGGCCTGCCGGCCGGGTTCGACGGCGAGCGCGCGCGGTCCCACGCGGTGGTGGCCACCGCGCTGGAGGCGTGCGCGGAGCGGCTGGAAGGCCGCGACGCGCGGCCCGACCTGGACGGGCTCGACGCGGTGCACGACGAGGTCGGAGCGGCCTTCCGCGTCTGGGCCGAGTCGGCGGACGACGACGACGCGGTGCGCAAGCTCCACGAGGCCTTCCGCCTGCGCGCGCTCACCTACGCGGCGTGGCAGGTCGGCCGGCACGCGCTGCTGGCGAGCGGGCAGGGCGCGCCGGCCCAGCAGGATCCGGAGGCGCCGACCACCGCGGCGGACTTCGTGGAGGCGCGCGACGAGGTGATCGCCCACGCCACGATGCGCTCGGTGTGGCTGCGCAACAGCCTGCGCGGCGCGGTGTCGCTGGCCGGCGCGGTGCTGATCGCCGAGGTCACCGGGGTGCAGAACGGCTTCTGGGTGGTGCTCGGCACGCTCGCGGTGCTGCGTTCGCACGCGCTGGGGACGGGCACCTCGATCGTCGACGCCCTGCTCGGCACGCTGGTGGGCATCGTGGTCGGCGGGCTGATCGTCGCCGCCGCCGACACCAACGCCGCGGTGCTGTGGACGCTGCTGCCGATCGTCGTGTTCCTCGCCGCCTGGTCGCCCCGCGCCGTGTCGTTCCTGGCCGGGCAGGCCGCGTTCTCCCTCATGGTGCTGGTGTTCTTCAACCTCATCGACCCGATCGGCTGGAAGATCGGGCTGGTGCGCGTGCAGGATGTAGCGATCGGCTGCGGGGTGAGCCTGCTCGTCGGCCTGCTGATGTGGCCCCGCGGCGCCGCCGCCGTGGTGCGCCGGGCGGTGAAGGACTCCTACGACGCGAGCGTGGCGTACACCGCGACGACGATCGCGGTGCTGCGCGGCACCCTGCCTGCGGCGGCGAGCCGGCCCGCCCACCGTGCGGCGCTCGACGCCCACGACCGCCTCGACACCGCGTTCCGCCAGTTCCTGGGGGAGCGGCGCGCGCCCGACGAGTGCCGGCTGGAGGCCCTGGGGATCCTCGTCGCCGGCGCGGTGCGGGTGCGCCGGACCGGCCACGCACTGAGCCGCGCGAACGCGATGTGGGGGGTGGATCGGGTGGACGTCGACAGCCCCGCGCTGACCCAGGCGCGCGCCGCCCTGGACGAGCAGATGGCCGCGCTGGACGGCTGGTTCGGGGAGCTGGGCGCGGTGGTCGTGGACCGCGGCGAGGCGCCGGCGCCGCAGGGGCGGGACGAGGACCGCGCGGTGCCGCTGCTGCGGTGGGTGTGGGAGGCCTCGGAGGCGGACGGCGGCGCGTCGGAGCCCGCGCTGGCGGCCCGCGGCATGGCGTGGGCGAGCGAGCACCTCGAGACGCTGCGCCGCCACGAGCCGCGCCTGGCGGGCGCCGCGGACCGCCTGGGCCGCCCCCGCGGCACGGCGGCCTAGGGCACGACCCGCCGAGGCGTACATCACGCTCGCCCAGCGGTCGCGATGTACGACTCGATCCCGACCGCGGGCGCCCGCACATCCCGTTGCAACCGTCGCCTGACGGGCATGCCCCCGCTACCTTGGCCCGTCCATGCGCCTGCGCCTGTTCCTCGTCTCTGCCCTCGCCCCGCTCACCGTCCTGGCCTTCGAGCCCGTGGTCTCCAGCGGGCAGACCGCCAGCTCCGCGAAGGTGGCGGAGAAGATCGACGAGACGCGCGCCAAGATCGATCGCCGCAAGAGCAAGGAGAAGGTCCTCACCGGGGACATCTCCAAGTACACGGCGAAGATCGAGACGATGCAGGTCGGCATCGACCGCATCGCCGCCCGGCAGGCCGTCGTCCAGTCGGACCTGGACGAGAAGCAGGCCGAGCTGACCCGCCTGCAGGAGGACCTGCGCTCTGAGCGCAAGCGCCTCGTGCGCCTGAAGGCCCGGCTCACCGAGGCCCGCACCATCCTTGCCGCCCGTCTCGCCGAGCTGTACAAGGCCGACAAGCCCGACCTCGTCTCGGTCGTCCTCAACGCCAACGGCTTCGCGGACCTCATCGAGCGCAGCGACTTCATCGCCCGCATCAACGCGCAGGACCAGCGCATCGTCACCCTCGTGCGCGACGCCAAGAAGGACGCGACGGGCACGGTGAAGAAGCTCGACAAGATGGAGGCCCGCCAGGCCGTCGTCACCCAGCGCATCAAGGAGCGCCGCGACGAGATCGACGCCCTGAAGCAGAAGGAGATCGACGCGCGCAGCGTGTTCGACCGCGCGCGGGACGGCAAGGAGGAGGTCCTGGACTCGGTCAAGGGCGAGCGCAAGGAGCTCGAGGGCCACCTCGCGTCGCTGGAGAAGGAGCAGGCCAAGGTCCAGGCGTCGCTCGCCGGTGCGGCCGGCTCCGCGCCGGCCGGGGGCTACAAGGGCTCCGGCGGCCCGCTGTCGATGCCGGTCAACGGCACGTTCACCAGCCCGTTCGGCTTCCGTTGGGGCCGCCTGCACGCGGGCGTCGACATCGCCGCCGGGGAGGGCACCCCGATCTACGCCGCCGACTCCGGCAACGTCGTCATCGCCAGCTGGACCGGCGGCTACGGCAACTACACCTGCGTGCAGCACACCTCGTCGATGACCACGTGCTACGCCCACCAGTCGCGCTACGGCACGTCGGTCGGCGCCAACGTGAAGCGCGGCCAGCTGATCGGCTATGTCGGCAACACCGGCCACTCGTTCGGCGCGCACCTGCACTTCGAGGTCCGCATCAACGGGAACCCGACGGACCCCACCGGCTACCTGTAGGTCGCGAGATTCCGGGAGGCCGGCGGTGGCCGCCCCGTAGTCTTGGCGCATATGGGAGATCGAACGGGGAGCACCGCATGACCGAGCCGTGGGACCTGCCGGACCGGCAGATCAAGGTGACGATGATGCTGTGCGACTACGCGCAGGTCGCCGACGGGAAGATGAACGTGATCGGCGGCGGTTGGACCATCACCGGCCCGCAGCCCGCCCCGTTCGGGATCGCGCTGATGCTCGAGGTCCCCTGGAACCAGGCGGACGTGGAGCACACGTTCCGCATGGAGCTCATCGACCTCGACGGCGCGCCCGTGGTGCCCGTGGGGGGAGAGGATCCGGTCGTCATCGAGGGCCAGTTCGAGGTCGGCCGCCCGGTCGACACCGAGGTCCGCACCCCGACCGCGCTGCCGTTCATGGCCGCGCTCAACAGCGCGCCCCTGCCGCTCCCGCCCGGTGGCACCTACGAGTGGCGCCTGGCGATCGACGGCGACACGCGTGAGGAATGGCGCCTGCCCTTCAGCACGCGCCCGGCGGTCGTGTAGCGGGCGCACTTCCGGGGGGTTCTCCACATTCCTCCCACCCCTTGGGAGCAATGTGGAGAACCCCCCCTTGCCGGGCCCGCTCCAAGTTGTTGCCGACGTGCGGCAACAACTTGGCGAACGGGCCGCCGGTCATCCTCCGCAGCGCCCGCAGCTGTGCCGCGCGCGCCTCAACCGTGACGTCTTCGGACCGGTTTGCGGCACCGGTGTTACAACCGGCCGCCTGAGGGCGATTTCGCGCTGCGCGTCACCTACGTTGGGTCGAGGTTGGCGTGGGGTGTACGCCTCCTCGCTGGATCGGGGCCTCGCGGGCATGCGGCTTGTCCCCGAGCCGGAAGGAGGTGACCAATGTGGTGACCACGACAACTGTCGCGCTTCTCATCATCCTGGTCCTCGTGATCAGGAGGTAGGAGCACGAAAGAAGAAGGGCCCCGGCTACACCCGGGGCCCTTCGCCTTTGCGGGACCCGTGACACCCGGGTCCTCGCTTGGTCAGGCCCCAGCGGGATGCCGGGGCGATGGACGTGCCGGGCGGTCCCGGCGGAGGTCACCGATATGGCGACCACGACAACCCGATTAGCCTACCATGGACACAGTCTCGTCCGGGAACGCATTGCGTCATCTTCGGACCGGTTTGCGGCAAAAGCGTTACAACTCGGCGGACTGGCCCTCCGGCGTGGCTATGGTCAATGGCGTGACCACGAGCTCGCCTGATTTCACCTCCGCACCCCTCGACCGCCTGCGCGCCCTGACCGGCGATCCGGCCGCGACGTTCCGCGACGGACAGCAGGAGGCGATCTACGACCTGGTCGACGACCGGGCCCGCGTCTTGTGCGTGCAACGCACCGGCTGGGGCAAGTCGGCGGTCTACTTCGTGGCCACCGCGCTCCTGCGATCCCATCCCGCCCAGCCCGCAGGCCCCACCCTCATCGTGAGCCCGCTGCTGGCCCTGATGCGCAACCAGATCGCCGGCGCCCAGCGGCTCGGCCTGCGCGCCCACACCATCAACAGCACCAACCGGGACGAGTGGGACGCCATCCGCGCCGGCCTGGCCGCAGACGAGATCGACCTGCTGCTGATCAGCCCGGAACGCCTCAACAACCCGCGCTTCCGCGACGAGATGCTCCCGCTGTTCGCGGCCAAGGTCGGCCTGCTGGTGATCGACGAGGCCCACTGCATCTCCGACTGGGGCCACGACTTCCGGCCCGACTACCGCCGCGTGAAGGACATGCTCGCCGCCCTGCCCGAGCGCGTCGCGGTCCTCGGCACGACGGCCACCGCCAACGACCGGGTGGTCAAGGACGTCCTGGACCAGTTGGGCGGCGGGCGGGACGAGCCGCTGCGCTCCTACCGCGGCCCCCTCGGCCGCCGGAGCCTGCGCCTGGAGACGCTGGATCTGCCCACGCCGGCCCAGCGGCTGGCCTGGCTGGTGGAGCACCTGCCGAGCCTGCCGGGCTCGGGCATCGTCTACACGCTGACCAAGCGCGACGCCGAGCAGGTCGCGACCTTCCTCACCGATCACGGCATCTCCGCGCTGTCCTACAGCGGCGACCAGGAGACCGAGCAGCGCGTGGTCGCGGAGGAGCGGCTGCTGGCCAACGAGGTCAAGGCGCTGGTCGCCACCAGCGCGCTGGGCATGGGGTACGACAAGGCCGACCTCGGCTTCGTCGTCCACTACCAGGCGCCCGGCTCCGTGGTCTCCTACTACCAGCAGGTCGGCCGCGCGGGCCGCGGCGTCGACCACGCGGACGTGGTGCTGCTGCGCGGCGCGGAGGACCGCAAGATCCAGGACTTCTTCATCGACCAGGCGTTCCCGGGCGAGGAGCGGGTGCGGGCGGTGCTCGACGCGCTGGAGCAGGCGGGGCCGACCGGCTGCACGAGCCGCGAGCTGATGGCGGCCGTCAACCTGGGTGCCGGGCGGATCGAGGCGATGCTCAAGATCCTCGACGTCGAGGGCGCCGTGACCCGCGACGGCACGCGGTGGGTGTCGGTGCCGGGCAGCGACTGGCACTACGACGGCGAGCGCTACGCCCAGGTGACGGCGCTGCGCCGGGCCGAGCAGCAGGCGATGGCCGCGTTCGGCGTGGACGGCCGCTGCCTCATGCGCGCGCTGGAGGAGGAGTTGGACGACCCGGAGCCCGCCGACTGCGGCCGCTGCTCCGTCTGCACCGAACGGCGCTTCGACCAGCTGCCGGCGCCCGAGCTCGTCGAGCAGGCCCAGCGGCACCTGCGGTCGCGCCCGATCGTGCTGGAGGCGCGCAAGATGGCGCCGGATCCGGCGGGCACGATGCGCAAGATCCCCGAGGACGCCCGGACCACCGACGGCTGGGCGCTCGCTCGGCTCGGCGACGGCGGCTGGTGGCCTGCGGTCGAGCGCGGGCTGGCGGCGAGCCGCCTGGACGACGAGGTGATCGAGGCGGTGGCCGAGATCGTCCGGCGGGGCGGCGCCACACCGAGCTGGGTCGCCTTCGTCCCCTCGACCACGTGTGGGTCGCTGCTCGCCGACACCGCGGCGCGGCTGGCCGGTGCGCTGGGCGTGCCCGTCGCCGACCTCCTGGAGCGGACCGAGTCGCGGCCGCCGCAGCGGGACATGGCCAACGCGGCCCAGCAGGCGAGCAACGTGCGCGGAGCGTTCCGGGTGACCGGTCCGCCGCCGCCCGGGGCCGGGGTGCTGCTGGACGACCGGCGCCTGTCGGGTTTCACGCTCGCGATGACCGGCGGGCAGCTGCGCAAGGCCGGCGCGGCGGCGGTGATCCCGGTGACGCTCGCGACGCTGGTCTAGGGCGAACGAGCGGGCCATCGTCCGGCGCTCCCACCGAGGCGTACATCACGCTCGCTGGGCGGATGTGATGTACGGGTCGGCCCGGATTGGCGGCGGACGAGCCGACTACGGAGCCGCCGAGGACGCCGGCCCCACGTGCCCGATCCGCTCGAGCAGCTGCTCGATGTACGGGCCGAGCAGGGTGGAGATCGACGCGGCCGTCATGCCGGCAGGGCCGGCGGGGAGCGCGGCGTAGCTGATCGCCAGGCGCACCACGGTCTCGGCGAGCAGCGCGGTGTCGGCCGCGGGGAGGTCAGGCCAGGCGGCGATGATCACGCCGCTCAGGCGGTCGGTGGCCCGGTGGAGGACCGGCTCGCCCTGCGTGGTCACCAGCGCGAGCAGCTCGTCGCTGCCGTCGCCCGAGACGATGCTGCGCACCAGGGGATCCTCGGCGGCGGCGGTGAGGAAGACGGTGAATGCGGCGGCCAGCGCAGTGGCGGGATCGTCCAGGTGCTGGTGGACGGCGGTCTCGACCGCGGCGATGAAGCGATCGGTCTCGCGCAGCACGTACGCCTGGGCGAAGCCGTGGCGCGAGCCGAACTCGTTGTAGAGCGTCTGGCGGCTCACGCCGGCGGCCCGGGCGATGTCGCTCATCGTCACGTCGGGCCACGGCTTGTCCAGCAGCAGCGTGCGGGCAGCGTCGAGCGCCGTGTTGCGCAGCAGGTCGCGCGCGGCGACGGCGAAGGGGGTGGGGGAATCCGGGGCGATCGGCTGAATGTAACCGACGGTCACGCGTCGCTCGCCGGCCGCGCTTCGAAGTCGATCTTGTCTCTGACCCCGCAGTCGGGGCACGCCCAGTCGTCCGGCACGTCCGCCCAGGCCGTCCCGGGCGGGAACCCCTCGCGCGGGTTCCCCTGCTCCTCGTCGTAGACGTACCCGCAGACCGGGCAGGCGAAGGAGCTCACGCCGGCACCTTCTTCCCGTACCGGGCGAGCATCCGCTTGCGGGCCCGCGGGTTGATGTTGGCCCGGGTGACGTCGCCGTCGTAGTGGGCCATCACGCGCGGGTCCATCACGCGGCGCCACACCGGCGGCACGACGGCGAGCACGATCATCGTCGCGTACCCCGACGGCAGCTCCGGCGCCTCGTCGTGGTGGCGCAGCGCCTGGTAGCGCCGCGTCGGGTTCGCGTGGTGGTCGCTGTGGCGCTGCAGGTGGTAGAGCAGCACGTTGGAGGACACGTTGTTGCTGTTCCAGCTGTGGTCGGGGCGGGTGCGCTCGTAGCGCCCGTCCTCCCGCCGCTGGCGCAGCAGCCCGTAGTGCTCGAGGTAGTTGACGACCTCCAGCAGGCTGAACCCGAAGACGGCCTGGATCAGCAGGTAGGGCAGGACGACCCAGCCGAAGATCGCGGTCAGCCCCGCGAACAGCACGACGGTCATCGCCCACGCGCCGAGGATGTCGTTGCGGAAGGACCACAGCGAGTGCCCGGCCCGGTGCAGCCGCACGGCCTCCAGCTCCCAGCTCGACTTCAGGCTGCCCACGACGGTGCGGGGCAGGAAGGCCCAGAAGCTCTCGCCGAGCCTCGAGCTGGCGGGATCCTCCGGCGTCGCGACCCGCACGTGGTGGCCGCGGTTGTGCTCGATGAAGAAGTGCCCGTAGCCGGTCTGGGCGAGCGCGACCTTGCTCAGCCACTTCTCCAGGCTGGCGCGCTTGTGCCCGAGCTCGTGGGCGGTGTTGATCGCGACGCCGCTGACGCAGCCGACGGTGGCGGCGAGGCCGACGCTCTCGATCACCGACAGGCTGCCGTCCGCCCACCACCAGCAGGCGAACACGAGCGAGGCGTACTGGATCGGGATGTAGGCGTAGGTGCACCAGCGGTAGTAGCGGTCCTGCTCCAGCCACTTGATGACGCCGTCCGGCGGGTTGTTCGGATCGGTGCCCACGAGCTGGTCCAAGACGGGGAACACGCCGAAGATCACGAACGGGCCGAACCACCAGAACACGCCCAGGCCGGTCGCCTCGACCAGGCCCCAGGAGATGAACGGCAGCGTGGGGACGAGCAGGCCCAGCAGCCAGGCGTAGCGCTTGCCGTCCCGCCAGGTCGCCTCGGGGACCGGCTCCCCGTCGCCGTGGGAGTGCGAGTGCGAGTGACCATGCTCGTGCTCGTGCGCGTCGAATGCGTCGCGTGTTTCGGTGGACATGGACACAGGGTACCCATCTTGTAAAGAACTTCAACAGAACATCGTTCTGTGTAAACGAACCGGGCGCGAAGCCGCACGATCAGCGAAGCTGAGGCCCATGCCCGCTGCACCGCTCCGCCATGCCCCGCACGTCAGCGCCGCCGCCTTCGCGGGGATCAGCGCGATCCACGTCCTCTGGGCGACCGGGTCGAGCTGGCCACTCCAGGACTTCGACACCCTCACGGACGCCGTCGCCGGCCAGGGCCCCGCCGGCGCGCCCGGTCCGCTCGCCTGCCTGGGCGCGGCGAGCGCCTTCGCCACGGCCGCCGCCGTGCTCGCCGGCGTTCCCCGCGACCGGCCCCGCATCAGGCGCGCGGCCGCCACCGGCGTGGTGGCCGTCCTCACGGTGCGTGGCGCGTTCGGACTCGCGGGCCGCACGGACCTCCTCGTGCCCGGCTCCACCTCATCCCGGTTTCGTTCCCTGGACCGGCGCTTCTACGCCCCGTTGTGCGTCACGATGGCCGTGCTCGCGCTGCCCGCGACGGCGCCTGCGGCCACCCCCGCGCCCTAGACCGCGTCCCCCAAAACTGTGGCCTGAACCAGCCCGCCCCGCCCCGTTCCGGACGGGGTCCCAAAACTCGGCACGGGTTCCGCGGACGCTTTACATTCGCGCAACTTCGTGGGTCCATCAGCGCCCTTCAATGCAGCCATGACCACCATCCGTCGCCGTGAACTGCTCGCCTCCGGGGCCGTCGCCGCGGGCTTCCTCGCCCTCGGCCCCGAGCTGTGGAAGGCCGCCTTCGCGGCGCCCGCCACGGTGGGCGTCGGGCCGTACGGCCCCCTGCAGGACGCGGACGCCAACGGCCTGCGGCTCCCCGACGGCTTCCGCTCCCGCCTCGTCGCGCGCGGCAAGCAGACGGTGGAGAACACGAGCTACGCCTGGCACACCGACAGCGACGGCCAGGCCGCGTTCTCCGAGGCCGACGGCGGCTGGGTCCTCGTCTCCAACTCCGAGACCGTCGCGGTGCTGGGCGGCGGCTGCTCGTCGATCCGCTTCGGCCCCGACGGCACGATCCGCGGCGCCCAGCGCATTGCCAGCACCCAGATCAACTGCGCGGGCGGCCCGTCGCCGTGGGGCACGTGGCTGACCTGCGAGGAGCACGCGGGCGGCCTGGTGTGGGAGTGCGATCCGCTCGGCCGCTTCCCCGCCCAGCCGCGTCCGGCGATGGGCACGTTCACCCACGAGGCGGTCACGGTCGACCCGGTCGGCCAGCGGCTCTACCTCACCGAGGACAAGCCGGACGGCTGCCTCTACCGCTTCACGCCCACCGTCTACGGGGACCTGCGCGAGGGCCGGCTCGAGGTCGCGATCGTCGGCGACCGGGGCGCCACGACGTGGGCGGTCGTGCCCGATCCGGCCGGTATCGCCGCCGCCACGCGCGCCCAGGTGGCG
>Ga0164241_10002688_pt1 | contig 18837 bp, 14 predicted proteins | sample OricomyardsoilBY_FD_108780 | JGI IMG/M metagenome (GOLD analysis project Ga0164241, IMG submission 108780) | Backyard soil microbial communities from Emeryville, California, USA - Original compost - Back yard soil (BY) | ecosystem: Environmental > Terrestrial > Soil > Unclassified | place: USA...
AAGCGTCCCGACCTCGGTCGGAAATGCTTCGGTTTGCCCGCGGATTCGAGTAGGCGCCGCGGCCGCATTTCGTAACTTCGTCGCTTCGTTCGCCTCCGGCATGCTCCGTGATAAGGTCCCTTCGCCTATGGGGCTCTACGAGCTGTCCATCGACTCGGCGCGTGTCGCAGAAGCGGAGACGATCACTTCAGTCGAGGCACTCTCGCGTCGGGAATTTCCGACGCTGGTGATGCATTGGGAGTCGAAGGTCTTCGGTCAACCGTGGACCACGACGCTCGTGCTCGATTACAACCTGGCGCTTCCGCCACTGGAAGCGCACACCACGTTCATCCCGGTGCGCGTCGGCGCGTTCGTGGGCTCGGCGCCGACGAAGTATTTCTACTTCGGCACCGAGATGAACAACACGGTGCCGCGCCTGGCCCCGGAAATGGAGAACCTGGCGACGCCGCAGGTGACGTTCCAGGAGTTCTTGATCGACGAGCGGACGAGCCCGATCCCGTATCTCAAGCTCATCCAGGCAACCCCGCGCATCTACGGAAACGGTCCGCAGGACTATTACGCGCCGCCGCTCAAGGTCGAGCGCTTCGACGCGCAGGTTCAGCCCGAGCACCTCGCCGACCTCTTCAGCGCGCAGACGGCGAACCTGCCGATCGTGCCGGGCAACGTCCTGACGAATCCTCAGTGGGGACACTGGGACGGGGCGCGATTCGCCGGCATCCGGGCGATCGCCGTGCTCCGACAGGGGCAGGTCGTGGGCATGCTTCGCAAGCAGGGCAAGCTCGACAAAGAGGTCGCGCCGCCGATCGTCACGCGGCGAGACCCCAAGCTCGATCTTCGGCCCGAGTGGGTCGCGATCGACATCGGGGCGAAGTCCGTCGTCATCGCGGCACGCAGCGAGAAGGGCCAGCCCGAGTTCTTCCGGCTCGGCACCCAAGAGGCGGTCAAGCGCCCCTCCGACTACGAGAACCCATCGGAGATCGCCTTCAACAGCTTGAAGAACACGCTCCGCGCTTGGCGCGAACGCGTCATCCAGCCCGACACGCGCTTCGAGGACGTTCGAGTCGGCTTCGGTGCGACGGCGCTGCGTGCGTCCGAGGACTCCGATCCGGTCCAGCGCGCGGCGAGCGCCGTGACCGAGCTACCGCTCGTGCGTGAATGGACCGACGCCGGTCTTCCGTTCAAGCTGCGTGGCTACAAGGACAAGGACACCGCAGAGGGCCTGAAGAAGCCAGCGCCGCCCGTCATCGACGAAGAGGGCATCGGGGCGTTCGATCCGTTCGATCCGATCGAGATCTACGCCTACCAAATCGGCCTGCACGTCAATCACCGGCTCCGCGGCATCTCGAACAAGTACCTGGTCTGCATGCCGACCGGCTGGTCGGCCGAGCGCCGCAAGAGCGTGCTCATCGCGATCCGTCGCGGCATCTACCGCAGCCTGCCCGCGGGAATGCTCGAGTACCACGAGCTCGACAAGCTCATCGTCGCCGACGCCGGACCGAGCGCGATCTGCTTTTTGGCCCACGCGTATCGCGCCTTCAGCGCATCTCCGAAGGACGGCCCGATCAACTTCGCGGTGTTCGAGGCCGGCGCGAGCGAGGCGGGCCTCGAGTTCGGCGTCCTCCGCGAGCCGACCCACGAAGAGAAGAAAGAGGGCTTCGCCCTCATCATCGAGCACCTCGATACCCAATCGATCCCCTGGTTCGGCGCCGAGCGCCTGCTTCATCGACTCGCGTATCGCGTCTACGCCGACCACGCCTCCGACATGGTCGAGCTGAAAATTCCCTTCGAGGTTCCTCCCGGCGATCCGGCGGTCCCGGGTGGGGAAGCGCTGCTCGTGACCAGCCCCGACGCGCGCGCGAACGTCTGGCTCTTGAAGGAAACGCTTCGACCGCTCTTCGAGGGCGACCCGACGTATCGATTGCCGACGTCGATTCGTCTTGGCTCCGCCGAGGGCGGGACGCGCGAGATCAAGCTCAGCTTGAACCGCGTCACGCTGCGTCAGCTCCTCGATCATTGGTTCCAGTCCGCGGTCGCCGAGTTTCAGCAGCACCTGGCGGCGGCGCTCCAACGTTTGGCGCGCGGGTCCGACCCGTATGAAGGCCTGCGCATCTTCATGGGCGGACGCCTCGGCATGAACACGAACCTGCAGGACATGCTGACGAAGGCGCTCCCGCCGAACGTCCGGGTCCACCGCTTCCGTGAGCCCGATCGGACGAACCTCGCGGCGCCCACCGTGAAGACGGCCGTCGCGCTCGGCGCGCTCTCGCTTCGTCTCGACAAGATCGGCGTCACACGTCGCACAGAGGCCCGCGACGCGTTCCGCTATCGCGTCGGTCGCTCGCGTCACGGACAGCTGAGCGACGTGCTCGAGCCTTCGGTCGACTACGACGCGTGGCGGGAGATGGGGCCGTGCACCAAGCCCATCGTCGACGTCCTCTTCATGAAGGCCGACTACGACGGAGAGGTCGCCGCCGACGACCCGCGCGTCATGCGCGTCGAGCTCGATCTCGGTGCGGAATCGGTGGGGCGACGCATCTATCTGCGGGCGGTCGGGACGCACCGAATCGAGGTGAGCGTTGCGATCCCCGGTGAGGATCCAGACCCGAACGCACCGCGTCTGGCGATCGAGCTCCAGACAGGCATGGCCTTTCCAGTGGGCTGACCGAAGGCAGCCGCGCTCTCACGCAAAGGGCCCGGCTCGCGTTTGGCCCCTCGGGCGGCGGTTCGCTACGCTGGGGTCCTCGTGAGCGAGACGAAGAAGGATCCTGTTCGAAAGCGCTCGGCGAGTGGTCGCGGTCGAACGTGGCGTCGACGACTGCTCGTCGCCGGCGGCCTCTTCGTGGGATCGACGGCGGCGCTCTGGATCGCGATCCACGAGGTGCCTTGGCTCGGACCCACCCTGGCCGACGGGGTGCGTTCGGTCGTGGGCCCGAAGCCCGTCGCGTGGGCCGAGGACTTCGTCTACGGCGCCGAAGATTGGGTGAACCTCCGGACACGCGCGGAGGAGAAGCCCAAGACCTTTTGGACCGAGACCGACGTAGAGCCCATCCCGACGGCGATCCCGGACGGGAAGGGTGGGACCAAGGTCGTCGATCCGATGGCGAACGCCCCGGCGTCATTCACACCGCCGCAGGCAACCGTCGCTTCCGACGAAGACGGGAAGTGGGTTCCCGTTCGCGGCCCTCACGAGGTCGGTGAAGTCGTGATGTGGAAGTCCGTCGTCCACCCCGATCCGAAGCGGCCCTTCGCAGCCGTAGCGGTCGTCGCGGTCGACCGACAGAAGACCGAGCTGCACCTGGTCGCAGGCACCGACGAGCCCAAGAGCCGCGAGGTGCCGCGCTCCGAACGGCCTGGGCTCATCCCCGACGGCACGGATCCGAGCCTCATCGCCGCCTTCAACGGAGGGTTCAAGGCGATGCACGGCAACTACGGCATGCGCATCGGCGATGCGACCTTCATTCCGCCGCGCGACATCGCGTGCACGATCGGTGAGAGCTCGGACGGGACGCTCGCAGTGCGCACGTTTTCGAAGGCAAAGTCAGAGTGGGAGAGCGCGCTCTGGTATCGACAGACGCCGCCGTGCCTCATCGAGCAAGGCGAGCCGAACCCCGGGCTGCTCTTCGAGTTCAACAAGAACTGGGGCGCCGCGGTCGGTGGCGACACGATCATCCGACGCAGCGCGTTCGGGATCTCGAAGGACGGTCGCCACTTCTTCTACGGGTTGGGCGATGCCGTCACCGCGCAGTCGATCGGCCGCGCGATGCTCGCGGTCGGCGCATACGACGCGGCGCAGCTCGACGTGAACTACTCGTACCCGCGGTTTCTTCTCTTCGATCACGGAGAGGGCGGCGCGTCCGCGACGCACCCAATCATCCCCGACATCAAGTACTCGCCGAGCGAATACGTGCGAACGCCCGCGCAACGCGACTTCTTCTACATCACGAAGAAGCGCGAGGCTTCTTAGCCCCGCGCTCTTTGAAATACGAAGTCGACCGAGCTGCGCGTCAGCCCCGGCGGCCGTCAGACCCGGCAGCCGTCAGCCCCGGCGGCCGTCAGACCCCGGCGGCCGTCAGACCCCGCAGCCGTCAGACCCCGCAGCCGTCGAACCCCGCAGCCGTCAGGCCCAGCCGGCGGTCAGACCGACCCTTGCGCCATCGTGCGCGGGCCGTCCTCGAAGAGGACCTCGACCTTCGTCGCGTCGATGACACGCGCGACGACGCCGTCGCCGAACTTGCTGTGTCGAATCAACTCGCCGTCGCTGAACGACTGCTTGATCGAGTAGCCCTTGAAGGCAGTGGGTGGTTGGCCAGCGATGGCCTTCTCCCAAGACTGACGTGCTCCGCGCTCGGTCTTTGCGGTGGCCGCCTTGGAGGTCTTCGACTTCTTCGCGGCCGCGGCACGCGGGGTGGCCGGACTGTTTGCTGCGCGTTCGCTCATCGGCTTTCGGTAGTTGTGCTCCCCATCGCACGTGAGACATTTCACGCGCTTTGGCTCGTCGCCCACCATAGCTACCACGCGGTGCGCGAGATCCATGCGGCATTTTGTACAAAACGAGTCGACGTCGCCGCCGACCTTAGGCTTCTTCTGCGTGATGACGATCGTCACTTCTTCCTCGGATCTACGGAGTCCCGGGACGGTTTGCCGTCGCGGTTCTTCACGCTTACTTCGGTGGTCACCTTCGGCTTGGCTGGAACTGCAGAGTCGCCTTCGCCGTCGGCGCGGTCATTCGGAACGAAACGGATCTCGGTCTTGATCTCGAAAGAGAGCTTCGTGAGGGCGTTCACGATCTCTTCGGCGATGTGGGTCTGCTCGAGGACGTCGCGGATCTCTTTCGCGACTACGCGGTAGAGGCCGTTCTTCGTGTCGTCGATCTGGCCGTAGATGTCGCCGATCATGTCCTTCGGAAGGCGGAGATCGCCGACGAAGTTGCGCAGCGTCTCGGGCCTCTCGCTGAGCTCGGTGAGCTTGTCGACGCCGCTCTCGACCGCGCGCTCGATGACGCGCTTGACGATCTCGGGCACAGCGCGCTCGAAGAGGCGGCGTCGCTCGTGCTCTGGTGTGCCCGGCGGCGGCATCGTCCCGTGACGCTCGCCGCGCGGCGAGTCCGGACGCGCGCTTTCCCCCGGGGACGGAGGCTGGCTCTTGCCATCGCCAACCGGCCTGCGCTGCCCGTGCCCCTCTGAGTCGGGAGCTTGGTCCTCGCTTTCGCCGTCGTTCACGCGGCTTCGCGTTACCCCCTCGGGTCGGAACCGTCAACGCTTCGCGTCGTGGGGCGGGACTATTGTGCGCCGCCGGCTTCGTAGATCTCGAGCGCGAACCGTCCGTGACCGGACCCGGCGGCCACATCGACCTCTGCGGCGTCGTCCTCGAGGGCACAAACCGGCCGGTCCGGCTGGACCATGGCCAGGCGCCCGGCCGCGTGATCACTAGCGATGGTGGTACCGCGACTGGAGCGGATCAAGACGACGAGATCTCCGACGTCCGAGGTCGCTGCGGCGAAAACGCGGTAACAGGAGCCCTTCGACATGGAGAGGGGGATCGTGACGTGGACTCCGTCGGCCGCGATGGCGCCCTCGTGGGTCACCGAGCCGAGCCGGTTCATCCCGGTCGCGGCGCCGCAGGCCAGACTCAGCCGCGTGACGTCTCGAATCGGCTCCCAGGTCGGCACGAGGCCTTTCGCGCAGCTCGCGAGCACGCCACCCGCGGGACCAAGCGTCGGGAGGTCGTCCTCGAGCGGCGGCGACGACGCGGCTGCTCTCGGACCGAGGACGCGTGGGCCGGCCGAGCCGCTCGACGACGCATCCCACGCGTAGCGCTCTCCGCACGCACTCGGCAGCGTCACGAGCCCGAGCGCCAGGACGACGGCCGAGCCGCGAATGGCTTTGGGCTCTGTTGGGCCGAGCGCGTTGGACGGCCGCATCGGCGCGAGTGATACGCTGCGCAGCCCGGTCGGCCAAGTGTTCGAAAAGGAGCGAAAGCGGCGCATCGTGAAGGCGCTGGTCACGTGGTTCGATCGCACGCGACGCGACATGCCCTGGCGCGAGACGAAGGATCCGTACGCGATCTGGCTGAGCGAGATCATGCTCCAGCAGACGCGCGTGGACACGGTCGTTCCGTACTACCAACGCTTCTTGCGTCGCTTTCCGGACGTCGGCTCGCTTGCGGCAGCTACAGAGGACGACGTGCTCGCGGAGTGGTCGGGCCTCGGCTACTACCGGCGAGCGCGGATGCTCCACGCCGGGGCTCGCGAGGTCGTCGCGACATGGGGAGGCTCGGTACCGGCGACGGCCGCTGATCTCCGGACGCTGCCTGGCATCGGCCGGTACACCTCCGGCGCCATCGCGAGCATCGCGTTCGGCGAGCAGGTGCCTCTCGTCGACGGGAACGTCGCGCGGGTGCTCTCGAGGGTCGCCGCGCTGCACGGATCGCCTAGCGAAAAGGCGCTCTACGCCCTCGCGGAAGAGTTGGTGCCGAAGGCTCGCCCTGGCGACTTCAACCAAGCGCTGATGGAGCTCGGCGCGACCGTGTGCACGCCCGAGCGGCCGCGCTGCGGACAGTGCCCCATCGCGAAAGAATGCCTCGGAAGAGACAGCGCTGCCGAGCTCGGACGTCCTCGAACCCGCGCGAAGACCCAGACGCTCGCGCTCACTGCGGCGCTCGTGCGGCGTGGCGAGCGCGTCCTCCTCGGCAAGCGTCCTCGCGGCGGGCTCTTCGGAGGGCTATGGGAGCCTCCGATGACCGAAGCGACCGGCGCGGCCGCCGAGACGACTTTGAAGGGCGCGGGGATCACTCTCGGCGCCTCGGTCGGCGAGGTGCGCCACGTCCTCACACACCGAGTCCTCGAGGTGACCGTGCGGGCCGGCGAGGCCGAACGACTCGGCGCCCTCGCCCCATACGAAGCGCTCGAGCTTCGCTCCGCCAAAGAGACGCCCGCGCTCTCGAAGCTCGCGAAGCGCGTGCTCGGGCTCGGCGTGGTGGCGGTGTTGCTCGCGTTTCCCAGTCGCGCGGACGCGGCCGATACGAACGACGAGCCCGCGGCGAGCACGACCTCGACGGAAGAATTGCCGACGGACGCGGCGACCGCGGCAGAGCCTCCGCCGTCTCCGCCGGAGGGGACGTATCTCCGGATCTTCGGCGCGCTCTCGCTCGGGAAGGGGCTTCGCTTCAACAATCCCTATCGACTCGACGCCGAGCTCGGCGACGGGGCCTCCTCGCCGTCGTTCAGCGCGGCGTTCTTCGACGCGGCGTTGGCGTTGACGTTCGGCGATCCCGACGGTCTCCAGCACGGGGGCGCCGTCCACCTCGGTGTGAGCCTCGAGGGCCCGACGCAGCCCTACGCGTTCGCCGGCTACGAGGCGGCCTACCGCGCGGGCCTTCCATTCTTGGTCCATGGACGGATCGGACCGGTGTTCTTGCTCGCACCGGACTTCAACGTCGGCGGCGAGGTCGCTGGCGGCTTCTCCTACTTCTTCACGTCCGGGATCGGTCTCACGAGCGAGCTGGCGTTCGATCTGTTCTACGGGGCGGCGACCCTCGACTCGCGCTTCTCGACCATCCCGGTCCTTTCGGCGTCACTCGGTGTCGCCATCGACTACGAGGTGTTGCCGTGAAACGAAGGCGAGGATCCCTCCAGAAGGCCTTCGGCCTGATGCTCGCCGTAGCCGCGATGGCGCCCACGGCTGGCAACATCGGCAGCTGCGGACAAGAAGCGGTCGCCCTCGACCCCGACAAGTTCTTCGCCGCGAAGCAGGGCCTCGATTGTGAGCATTGCACCGACTGCTCGATCCTGAGCGACGCGTGCGAGCTCGCGTGCAGCGCCGAGCCAGTGACGGCCGAGTTTCCGTCGCACTGCGTCCCTCTCGTCCACGACGGCGAGGTCTGTCTCGACGCGCTGAGCGCCTCGAGCTGCTCGGCCTACGAGAGCTTCATGGCGGACACGGACGCGACCATCCCCACCGAATGTGATTTCTGCCCGGTCGACGAGTTCGGCGACCCGCGGAGCGGCGAGTGAGTCGCGGACGAGCGCTGATCTCGAGATCGACCCGCAAGGTTCGCGCGGCGAGCATCGCGGGAGCTGCGTGGCTCCTTCTCGCGACCTCCGCGTGCAGCTGGATCAAGGCGAGCCCCGGCGACTACGCCGACTACCGACAGACCCGCGTCGGCGAGACCGAGGAGCGTCGCCTCACCGCGGCGTCACGCTACCTGTCGGATCGACCCGACGGCGCCTACGCCGAAGAGGTGGCGCGGCTCCTGAAGAAGCGCGAGCCGGCCTACTTCGCCGCGCAAGAGAAGAGCCCCGCGGGCCTGGCGCGCTACGTGGCCATGCTCCCGAACGGTCCCCACGCACGCGAGGCGCGCTCTCGCCTCCGCGCGATCCGGGAACAAGAGGCGGGTCCGGATCCGCTGCTCGTCGCTGCGGCGGCGACACGCGTCCGCCTCGAGAAGGCGGCGGCACGCCGCGACGCGGCGCAGGCCGCGCTCCACGACTGGATCGCACGGCTCGTCGATCCGTCGGTCTACGCGGCGCCCTTGTCAGAGGCGCGCGGCGATCTCGTGGTCGCGTTTTCGCTCTCGCTGCCGACGCCGCTGTGCAAGTCGGCGTCGTTCGATGGCGAAGAGGTCCGCGTCTGCGCGAAAGAGCAACACCTGCTCTACGACATCCCGGTCGACAGGAAGCTGACCGAGCGCGAGCTCGGCTTCACCGTGGAGATCGCGATGAATGGGGCAGGGGTGCCGACGCGCGCATCGATCGCTGGCGAAGAGCTGCTGAGTCGGTTGGCCGAGACCTATGCGAAGTCGGCCATCTCCGCCGAGAAGGTCCGCGATCGCATCGACGCCGTCGAGCGGGGCGTCGACTTCGTCGCGGGCGTGTTCGAGAGCAGCGTCTCTGCCGATCCGTCGTGTCGCAAGGACGTCGTCGCGCCGACCGTCCTCGCGCTGGAATGCAAAGGCACGCGCGTCGAGCTGCGCGCCGGGGACGCGGACGGGGCGCTCGACGAGATCACGATCACGCCTGCGCCCGTGAAGTAGCCGCTCAGCAGGGCTTCGTCTTCTTCTTCCCCTTCAGCTTGGCCGTGTTCTTCGGGCAGACGTCTTTGATCGTCTTGTTCGCGGCCTTCAGCGCTTCGCGCATCTCTTCGTACTTCGCCTTCTCTTTGCGGGAGAGGTCGGTCTTCTCTTCCGGGTCGGCCGCGAGATCGAAGAGCTGGAATCCGTCCGCGTCGCCGCTCTCGATGATTTTGTAGTTTCCGCGTATCAGCGACCGCCTGCGATCGTTGTCGCTCGTGCGCGCGAGATCGCTGATGACGTCGCGTGGCGCGGGCTCGCCGCCGGCGAGCTCCGGCACGAGGCTCACGCCGTGGAAGCTCGGGTCGGGCGCGACGTGCATCACGTCGAGGATCGTCGCCGGAAGATCGATACCACTCCGCGGCACGTCGATGCGGCGCGGGACGATCCCGGGCGCCCGGATCATGAGCGGTACGTGGAGCAGCATGTTCCAGAGCTCGAAGCCGTGGCGGTACATCTTGTGCTCGCCGAACGCCTCGCCGTGGTCGCTCGTGACGATGATCATCGTCTTCTTTCCCCACGGCTGACCGTCGACGAAGTCGAAGATCTTCTTCAGGTGCATGTCGACGAAGTAAAGCTCGCCGTCGTAGAGCGCCTTGGCGCCTTTGCCGAAGCTCTTGCCCTCCGGGTGGCCCATGTATTGATCGTGCGGATCGAGCAGGTGGTACCACGCGAAGAAGCGCTTGCCCGTGTTCGCCGGGTCTCCGAGCTGCTTCAAGATGAGCTCGGTGTGCGCGGGGCTCGTGATGTTCTCGTCCGTCGTGTTGCTCTTTTTCAAGCCTGGAACGATCTCGTACGTGTCGAAGCCCTGTCCGAAGCCGGACTTTTCGTTCGCGAAGTAGAAGTGAGCCTGCGCGCTGACGGTGCGGATCCCCGCCTTCTGGAGGAGCTCCGGGAAGAACAGCTCTTCGTCCGGATAGAACCCGAAGAAGTAGCCGCTCCGCTTCAGCTCTTCCGGGTAACGCGCGCCGAGGAAACCTCCGAGCGTCTGCGAGGTGTACGAGCTGACCGAGTAGAAGTGCGTGTAGCTGACGGCGGTCTTCTCGAACGCGGTCAGGTTCGGCATCACGTCCTCTGTCGCGCCGCCGACCAACAGGTGATCGGCGCGCAGACTGTCGATGCCGATGACGAGGACGTTGAGATCGTCCGGGATCCCGGGCGGAGTGACCGCCGCGCTCGCGGTGGCGCCTGGCGCGCTGCTGGACGCGGGCGGGGTGATATCGACGGTCGGCACGGCGGTCGACTCGGGCAGGGCAGTACCCTGGACGCCGGTGCCGGTCGGGACCTTGTCGCCGCCACACCCAGCGAAGCTCGTCAGCGCCCCGACGAGGAGCCATGCGGGAGCGCGCGTGGACGAACGGCCGAGAAATGGAAGTGAACGCATCTGCCCGCTTCCTACCGCGCTTCTCACGAGTCGTCGAAAAAAGCCGAGGCCCCTCCACCCGCTCGCGGCCGTCCTCTATCCTCCGGCGCAGATGACTCAGCATCGGCCGCCCCCGCCGCCACCGCCTCCGCGCCCCGCGTCGCCGGGTGGTGCTCCGAGACCTCCGCTGCCACCACCCATGCACGCGCGGCCCGCGATCCAAGCTCCGGAGGTCGGCCAGGCGATCAGCCAGGCCTCGAAGGACGCCATCACCGAGAGCGCGCTCGGCCTGCTCGAGGAGCAGGTCCAGGCCCGCATCGTCCATTACAAGGCCGAGCTCGAGACGAACCCCGAGCTCGACGCGATCACCGCGCAGGTCGTCGCGCAGCTGCGGCAGATGCAGGAGCAGATGGGGGCGAGCAGCTCGAAGACGCCGAGCGATCGCGCGGCCCTCGCCGCCCAACAGGAGCGGACGCTGACGAACCTCCTCGCGCGGCTGTTCCCGGACGGTGCGCCGACCTTGGTGGTCGAGCGCGCGGTGAAGTCAGTCCTGCGCAACCTGGCGAAGGTGTACTTCCAATCCGAGCTGCACGAACGCACGCGAGGCGCAGACGGCGCCGTGAAGGTGATCCAACACGGGGAGCAAGCGATGTTCTACTTGCTGACTCGTTATCACCACAGAATGAAGAATGAGCTCGAGCACTTCGACTACATCTCTGATGAAATACGTGAACGTTCCTACGAGGTCCTCTCGAAGCTCACCAAGGACATGCAGGATGCCTTCCTCTCGCGGCGTAGCAGCGAGTTGAAGCGCATCGTCGGCATCTTCAACAACGTCCTTCTCGAGCTGTGCACGAAGGTGCTCCCGACGATCGCGGCGCCGCTCGCGCACGAGGTCATCGGGCAAGCTGGGACCGCAGACGGCAAGGCGTTCGGCTACAAGATCACGAAGGACGCGTTTCCTCGGTTCCGCGTCGCCTTCGAGCGCCGGCTCATGACGCGCCTGGTCTCGTTCGTGGAAGACCAGCTCGTGACCCGGCTCGCCGACACCGCCGGTCCCGCGCGCGACGAGACGATCAAGTTCATCACCGACCCGGCGATCTTCTCGATGATCTGCGGGCAGCTCTCGGAGTGCGTCTATGAGTTCCTGTGCAACGAGGGCTTCCTGGACCTGCCTCCCGAGTGGATCGAGAGCCACGGTAAAAGCCCCGCCCGCTGACGCTCGGCACCCCGAAATGCCCTACTCGGGCTTTCTTGGCGCCCCGCTTCGCCTGCGCTAGGACGGCGGGATGTCCGAGAAAGTCCCGATGACCCCAGAGGGTCAGACGCGCCTGCGAGAGGAGATGAAGCGCCTCAAGGAGGCCGAGCTCCCGCAAGTGATCAAGGACATCGGGACCGCCCGTGAGCACGGCGACCTGAGCGAGAACGCCGAGTACCACGCGGCGCGCGAGCGTCAGGGCATGATCATCGCCCGCATCACCTACATCGAGCAGACCCTCTCGCGCGCCGAGGTCATCGATCCGTCGAAGATCCACAGCGACAAGGTGCAGTTCGGCGCGAAGCTCGTGCTCTCGAACGTCGATACGGGAGAAGAGGCGCGCTACCAGATCGTCGGACCGGAAGAGGCGAACCTGAACGAGGGCCGCATTTCCGTCGCTTCACCGCTCGCCCGCGCCATGCTCGGGCACTTCGTCGGGGACGAGGTCAAGGTGCGCTTGCCCGTTGGCGAGCGTCTCTACGAGATCCTCGAGCTCAGCTACGGCTGACCACTGTCCGACCTCTGGTCGGCATCGGACGGCGCCTGCGGTGGGCGCAGAAAAAGGGAGAAGGGCAGTGCGGCTCGGCGAGAGGCTCTTCGACGCCTATCTCGTGTGCCTCGGGCTCTTGCTCGGCGAGCTCGTCGCCGTGGCGATCTTCGCGCACACCGAGCTCGCGAGCTCGGCGGAGCTCTTCCTCGCGCTCCGGGGTCTCGGGCCGATCGCGGCCGTCGCGGTGGCCCCGATCGCAATCGCGTGCGGCGCGCTCGTCGAAGGGGTGGCGAGGAGCACGCGTCGGCTGCCGCGTACGCTCGTCGCGGCGGCGCTCGCCATCTACGGCGGGCTGACGGGCTGGGGAGTCGCAGGGGGCCGGCACTTCGACGGGGCGACGCGCACCGCGTTCGCGATCGCCGTGGGCGCTGTCGCCGGGGCCGCGGCGTTTCTCTTCGCGCCTCGGATCGCTCGCGCGGTCGGCGCCCTGGCGGGTCGGCGTCGCGCGATCCTCGTGACGACCACGGCCCTCGGCCTCGCGATCGTCGTCGAGATCGCGAACCACGTGATCTTGCCGCGCCTGTATCCCGCGTTCCACACGGCGCTCGTCCTCTTGTCGTTCGCGTGCGCCGCGGCCGTCACGCTCGGGTATGGCCCGCTCGACCGCAAGGGCCTCGCGACGCGCGCCGGCCTCGCGCGCGCGATCGCGGCGCTCGTGCTCTTCGCGACTTCGGCCGCCTTGGTCCCGAGCTCGGCGAGCCGTGTCGCGCTCGCCGACAACATTCGAATCGTGTTCGTCGATCACGCGCCTGCTCTCGGAAAGGCCGTCGAGCTCGCGGCCTTGATCGAGCCGCCCGAGCCCATCGTCGATCTCGAGCCGACAGCGACGGCCTCGAGCGGCGGAAAGCTCGACCTCGGAGGATGGGACATCATGCTCGTCACGGTCGACGCGCTTCGCGCCGATCACGTCGGCTCGTACGGCTACGCGCGCCCCATCACGCCCGAGCTCGACGCGCTCGCAAAGGACGGCGCCGTCTTCGAAGCGGCATACACCGCGACGCCTCACACCTCCTACGCCATCACCTCGCTGATGACGGGCAAGTACATGCGCCCGCTCCTCGCGATGGATCTCGGCGCTGACAGCGAGACGTTCGCCGAGCACCTCCGACGCTATGGTTACAAGACCGCAGCGTTCTACCCGCCCGCCGTGTTCTTCATCGACCAGACACGCTTCGTCCCGTTCGCCGAGAAGCAGCTCGGGTTCGAGTACGCGCGCGTCGAGTTCCTGCCGGCGCACGATCGGACCGCGCAAGTCGAGACCTATCTGGACGGCGAATCTGCCGACGATCGCGTGTTTCTCTGGGTGCACCTCTTCGAGCCGCACGAGCCCTACGAGACGCACCCAGGCCACGAGCTCGGAGCCCGCGACATCGATCGCTACGACTCGGAGATCGCCGAGGCCGACGCGGCCGTGGGCGATCTGGTGCGCGCAGTGAGAAAGCGCCGGCCGAAGACGCTCGTCATGATCGCCGCGGACCACGGCGAAGAGTTCGGTGAGCACGGTGGTCGCTACCACGGCACGACGGTCTACGAGGAGCAGGTGAGGGTGCCGCTCATCGTGAACGCGCCGGGCCTGGTGGCGCCGCGACGGATCGCGCCTCCGGTGAGCCTCGTCGACGTATTGCCCACCACGCTCGCTGGCCTCGGGATCCCGCGCCCGGCGCGTGTGAGAGGGCGCGATCTCAGCGGGCTGCTGACGGCGGATGCGCCGAAGGACACGCCGGGTTTCGCGTTCTCGGAGACCGAAGAGATGGCCATGCTCGCGCGGAGCGAGCTTCGCCTCGTGTGCGTTCGCAAGGCGAGCGCCTGCGCGCTCTACGATCTCGTCGACGATCCCGCGGAGCTTCGAGACGCCTCGAGCCGCAAACCAGAGGAGTTTGCGAGCATGCGCTCGGCGCTGCGGAGCCTCGATGCGTCGCACGGTCGCTTCGAAAAAGAGGGCCTGACGAAGGAAGGTCGCGCGCTGCCCGAGCCGATCCGACGAGGGCTCGGGGGAGACGTCGAAGCCGCTCCGGACATCGCCGCGCTGCTCGACGACGCCGACGTCGCGATACGGCGGAAGGCGGCCGAGGTCCTCTTCGATCTCCGCCGCAAAGAGGTGACGCCGGCGCTCCGCCTCGCGCTCACGAGGGAAGACGACGCAGAAGCGCGCGCGTACTTGGCGCTGGCGCTGACGAGGCTAGGGGAGGGCGCGCCGCTCACGTTCGAGCTCCTCCACGGCGACGATCTGCGCATGCAACGGCTCGCCGCGCTCGCGCTCGCCGAGGCAGGCGACCTTCGCGGCCAGGACGTCCTCATCGCGTGGGTCCGCGCCGCGTTTCCGAAGGAAGGCAAGCCGTCGCCCACCGACGAGATCCCGTTCGAGCGCGCGCGTGAGGTGCTCGACGCCGTCGCGTCGACGAAGAGCGACGAGGCCGTCGGCCCGCTTCTATATGCGCTTCGCGATGTCCGTCTTCGGCCATACGTGGCGCGAGCGCTCGCGCGAATCGGCGAGGACGCGGCGCGGCCCGCGCTGGCCTCTCGCCTGATGGAGGAGCGCTACGTCCCGAGCCGCATCGCGATCACCGAGGCGCTGCTCGACCTCGGTGCGGGCCCAGAGCTGCGCGAACCGCTGGTGTCTCTTTTGGGGATGCCCGATCCGCTCGCGAACGGGCTGGACTACGCGATGCGGGGCGAGGTCCTGCGCTTCATCGGGGGCCCGTCGCGCGACGGCGAAGAGCGGCGGCTCGAGCGCTTCGCGACGTCTGGCGTCTCGGTCGACTTCGTGGTCCCCGAGATGGTCAAGGGCGCAGTACCTCCGCCCGGCGCGACCGCAGAGGTGAGGGTGGTCTGTCGCGCGAGCGCGCCCAAAGGCGGAGAAATTCGGCTCGGCCCACGCCTCGGGTTTCCTTCGGGCGCTGAGAAGAAGGGCCCCATCCCGTCTGACTTGCCGCCTCTAGACTCGAGCCGCGCGGTCCTCTTGCGCGTCCCGGAGTCGGCGACGCCCGTCGAGGTCTATGGGGACATGCCGCGAGACGCGGGGGTCAAGCTCGGCAAGCAGACGACGCTGGTGGTCTACGCGACGCAAGGGGTCGTCGTGCAAGCGTGCGCGCTCGTACCGCTGCGCGCCGAGCTTCCACCTCCGGCAAAAGAGCCCTGGTCGCCCGAAGGACACCGCGATTGACGCGGAATACCCGAAGACTAATGTGCGCGCCGTGAGCGCCAAGGACGAAGACGAGCGAGAGGACGACGCCAAAGCCAAGAAGGCCGAGGAGGCCGACCTGGACGAGGACGAATCCGAAGACGAAACGTCCGAAGAAGACGCTGACGACGACGATTCGGACGACGAGTCCGAAGACGCCTCCAAGGACGACGAGGACGCCTCGGATGAGGACGACGAGTCCGACGACGATGAGAACGCCTCGGATGAGGATGAGGACGAGGACGACGACGCCGAGCGCGACGCGTCGACCCGCGGAGTGGCCAAGGCGCTAGGCGTCGACGAGGATGAAGAGGGCGCAGGGGAGGATGGCGAGACCGCCACCGCCGACTCGCCCGCGCAGAATCGCGCCTCGCGTCGCCGCGCAGACGCCGAGAAGCGTCGCCAAGAGCGCGTCGCGAAGCGCCGCAAGGCGGACGGAGACGACGAGGACGACGGAGCCGTCGCTGCGAGAGAGGCCCTCCCGAAGGACAAGAACGCCCGCGCGAAAGAGCTCCTCAAGCGACGGCAAGAGGCCGCCGAGGGCAACCAGAAGATCGGGCTCTCTGCAGGCGAGGTCGTCCAAGACCAGCTCGCGCGTGCGGGCAGCGGCATCGGCCGCTGGTTCCAAAAGAACGTCAAGGTCATCGTGGGCGTCGGCGGCGTCGCCATCGCCGCGACCATCGGCGGATTGTATTGGCTGGACCATCAAGACCAGGTCATCGGCAAGGCCAGCGACGATCTTGCTCGCGGCCTCACGGCCGAACGCGGCTTGGTGATGAAGGAAGACAAGCGGACGGACGAGCAAAAGAAGCAGGATCCGACGCCCGTGTTCGCCACGGTCGGGGCTCGCGCGGACGCCGAGCTCGAGGCCTTCGGCAAGGTCGTGGCCGACCGACCCGGCAGCGGCGCCGGGATCGTCGCGCGCCTCGCGCAGGCCGGCGCGTACCTCGACAAAGGCGACGCCGACCAGGCCGTCGCTGCGTGTGACGACGTCCTCGGCAGCGAGCTCGCGAAGGCGGACATCGACGTCAGGGGTCGAGCGCTCGAGATCAAAGGCTTCGCCTTGGAGGCCAAGAAGGATCTCGAGGGGGCGCTCGCCGTCTTCAAAGAGCTCGAGAGCTCCGACAAGAACTTCGAGGATCTCGGACGCTACCACCAAGCCCGCATGCTCCTCGCGAAGGGGCAGACGGACGAGGCGAAGGCGATCTTCGTCGCGATCGACAAGAAGCTCGAGGTCCCGACGCTCGAGGGCCCACAGCATCCAGAGCTTCGCGCCATGGTCGACGAATACCTGCGCCAGCTCGATCCATCGCACGCGCCCTCGAAGCGAAGCCTCGGGGGCCCGAAGCAATCGCCGTCGATGGAAGAGCTGATGAACATGCAAAAGCAACTCGAGGACCTGAAGCGCAAGGGCGAGCAGGACCAAGAAGGCGGACCTCCGGGTGGCCCGCCGGGCGGCGGGGACATGCCGCCGCCGCCAGCTCCGGGTGGCGACGATGCGCCGAACTGAGCTCGAGCGGCGCGCGTTCCTCGGCCTGGTCGGGTCGCTCCTCGCGGGCGCCGGCACCGGGTGCGAAGCGCTGCGCGGCGAAGCCGTCCCAGAGACTCCGCTGTGGGTGCATCGCCCGAACGGCGCGCTCAGCATCGTGTTTCGACGCCTCGTCACCGACAAGACGAAGATCAAAGACGAAGCCTACGAACGTGGTCGCCCCGCGATCGACGTAAACCACATGCGCCTCTTCGTCGGGTCGCAGGACGGGGGCCTGTACGCGATCGATGCGCGGACCGGCGACACGCTCTGGCGCTTCAACACGAGGGGCCCCGTCCAGTGCGAGCCGCTCTACGATCCCGAAGAGGACGTCGTCTACTTCGGCTCGACCGACGGCGCGCTCTACAAGGTGCGCGCGCAGGACGGCAAGATGCTGTTCCGCTTCTCGTCGAGCTCCGAGATCTCGCGAAGCCCCGTGATCTCTGGCGAGACGGTCTTCTTCGTCAACGCGAACGACACGCTGGTCGCCATCGCTCGAGGGACCGGCAAGCTCAAGTGGTACCAGGCCCGAACACCCGCGTTCGGCATCGAAATCAGCGGCTACGCGGGTTGCGCGGTGGGCGACGGGCGGGTCATCACGGCGTTCTCCGACGGATCCGTCATGGCCTATGCGACCAGCGACGGCGCCGAGCAGTGGCCGAGCGTAGATCTGTCGCTCGACGCCCAGAGCCGCGACGGCCAACCCCCACAGTACCTCGACGCAGACACGACGCCCATCCTCGCGACGGTGAATGCGCCCGGAAACCCGTCCACGGGGGGCGTCATCTTGGCGCACTTCGAGGGCGGTATTCACGCGCTCGAGGCCTCGAGCGGTCGCAGCCTCTGGTCGAACACAGAGGCGACCGGCGTCAACCACTTGCTGCTGTGGGACCAACCGGCCCATCGCGGACGCCCCAGACCGAATGGGAGCGTGGGTCCCGACGCGCCCGAGCGGCGGGTGATCATCGCGTCGAGCGGACGCACTGGCCTCTGGGGAATCGATCCCGACACCGGAACGACGCTCTGGCGCAACAAGCTCCCGGAGGGCGGTATCAGCGCGCCCGTGGCGATCAGCGGCGCGATCCTCGTGACGACCACGCGCTACGGCATCTTCCTGTTCGAGCCCACGAGCGGCGGCATGATCGATGGCATCGCTCCCGGCAACGAGATCGCGATGACGCCGGCCGCATACGGCCAGCACGCGTACGTGATGACGAACGGCGGCGAGCTCATCGGCCTCCTCGTCAGCCCACCGATCACGCTCCCGAAAAAGAAGCCCGCTTAAGGGCTCTCGAGGTTCGTCTCGTCGTCCGACGCCCCAGCTCGGTAAGCGGGGCTGGGTCGCAGGAAAACGCGGGCCGGGTCGCAGGAAGACGCGGGCCGGGTCGCAGGAAAACGCGGGCCCGGGTCGCAGGAAGACGCGGGCCGGGGTCGCAGGAAGACGCGGGCCGGGGTCGCAGGAAGACGCGGGCCGGGTCGCAGGAAAACGCGGGCCGCCGAACTGGGCGAGAGAGTTGAGCCGACCGCCAGGCGTCTCGCGGCCTGCCCAATCCCAATGCCCGTTGCCTTAGTTGACATAATCTTTCTTATGCGAAGTCCGTAGTGCGGTTTTGACGGTATTGGGGGCGCGGCGTCCTAATCAAGGCGCGGCGAGCAGCGACGGTTCCTGGCGCAGCAACGCCCGTCTCGGCCCAGCGCACTTGGTGCGGCGTATCGCAGCGCCGACTGCTTCTCGGCCCAGCGCACTTGGTGCGGCGTATCGCAGCGCCGACTGCTGGCCCAGCAACACGAGCAGCGATGCGTTCTCGGCCTAGCAACACGAGCAGCGATGCGTTCTCGGCCCAGCGCACCTGGCGCGGCGTATCGCAGCGCCCACTGCTGGCCCAGCAAC
>Ga0164241_10002689_pt1 | contig 18834 bp, 17 predicted proteins | sample OricomyardsoilBY_FD_108780 | JGI IMG/M metagenome (GOLD analysis project Ga0164241, IMG submission 108780) | Backyard soil microbial communities from Emeryville, California, USA - Original compost - Back yard soil (BY) | ecosystem: Environmental > Terrestrial > Soil > Unclassified | place: USA...
ACCTCGCTGTCGGTGATCAGGGTGTCGACCTCGGACAGGTCGGCAACGTGGGCGAACTCGTCCCGGCCGACCTTGCTGTGGTCGGCGAGAACGACGGTGCGGCGGGCCGAGGCGATGAGCGACCGCTTGACGGCCGCCTCGGCCAGGTCGGGGGTGGTGAGCCCGCGGTCGAGAGAAATGCCGTTGGTGCCGGCGAAGGCGACGTCGGCCAGCACACCGCGGTAGCCGGACTGCGCCCAGCTGCCCACCGCGGCGAGCGTGCCCTGGCGGACCTGCCCGCCGACCAGCAGCAGGGTGATGTTGGGCCGTTCGGCGAGCATCGCGGCGATCGGCAATGCGTGCGTGACAACGGTGAACTGCCGGTCGGCGGGCAGCATCTCGGCGAACCGGACGGTGGTGGTGCCGGCGTCGATGATGATCGATCCGCCGTCGGGCAACTGCTCGAGGGCTGCTTTGGCAATCCGCTCCTTCTGCTCAGCGTTGTGTCCGGCGCGCTGGGCGACCGGCAGTTCGAGCCCGAACCGCTCCATCGGGATGGCGCCGCCGTGCACCCGGCGGACCAGCCCGCGGCGCTCCAGCTCGTTCAGGTCGCGGCGGATGGTCTCCGGGGTCACGTCGAACAGGTCCGCCAGCATGTTCACGTCCACCCGACCGACCGAGCGGGCATGGCCGAGGATGGCCTGCTGCCGTTCCGGTGCGTACATGTCGACTCCACTGTCGGGTTGGGGGCCGTTTGACCCTGGTCAGCCGGCCGTGCCTGCTAAATCGTGGCCTCAACGTCTGGAGTCTGCGAGTCGGCGCAATCCCTGCCGTGTGATGCCGGTTACGAGTATGAACCACATGAGACCAGGATGTCAACACACTCGGAAGTAATCGGATGCAATCAGGACCTAAGACCTGTCCGAATGAGTTTGTTTGCTCGTCCGGCTGGTCGGCAGACGCTCTCTTCGGGTGTGTCGGGCCGGGCGCTCGGTGCATCGGGCGTCACCGGATCGGTAGCAACCGTTGACCCGCCGTTGTCCCTGGTCTCGATCCGATCTCGATCATGGGAGAATGGGCCGGTCATGCCTGCCTCGCTGCCGTTGGTCTTCTCCGCGCCCCGCCGGGGGCGTCCACCAACCCATCTGATCGATCTCGACGCCGACGAGCGCCGCGCCGCGGTTCGGGCTGCCGGCCAGCCGGATTTCCGGGCCAGGCAACTGGCTCAGCACTACTTCGCCGGGCTGACCCGGGACGCCGCCGACATGACCGATCTGCCCGCCGCCGGCCGCGCCGAGTTCGTCGACGCGTTGCTGCCCGAGCTGCTCACCGAGGTCAGGTCATTGGCCTGCGACGACGGGACGACCCGCAAGACGCTGTGGCGGGCGCATGACGGCACCCTGATCGAGTCGGTGCTGATGCGGTACCCGGACCGGATTACGTTGTGCGTGTCGTCGCAGGCCGGCTGCGGGATGGCCTGCCCGTTCTGCGCGACCGGGCAGGGCGGCCTGCAGCGGAATCTGTCTGCCGGCGAGATCGTCGAGCAGGTCCGGCTCGCGGCGCAGATGGCTCGCGACGGCGCGCTGGGCTCGCCCGGGCGGCTCTCGAACGTGGTGTTCATGGGTATGGGCGAGCCCCTGGCGAACTACAACCGGGTGCTGGCCGCGGTCCGGGCGATCATCTCGCCGCCGCCGTCCGGGTTGGGCATCTCGGCCCGGTCGGTGACGGTGTCCACGGTCGGGCTGGTGCCGGCGATCCGCCGGTTGACCGAGGAGAAGCTGCAGGTGCGGCTGGCGGTGTCGCTGCATACCCCGGACGACGAACTGCGCGACACCCTGGTGCCGGTGAACGAGCGGTGGCATGTCGCGGAGGTGCTCGAGGCCGCGCGTGGGTACGCCGACGCCACCGGCCGCCGGGTGTCGATCGAGTACGCGCTGATCCGGGACGTCAACGACCAGTCCTGGCGGGCCGACCTGCTCGGCTCGCTGCTGCGCGAGCATCTCGGCCCGCTGGTGCACGTGAACCTGATCCCGCTCAACCCGACGCCCGGATCCAAGTGGGACGCCTCGCCGCGCCCTGTGCAGGACGAGTTCGTCCGCCGCGTCCGGGCGCAGGGCGTCGCCTGCACGGTGCGGGACACCCGCGGCCAGGAGATCGCCGCCGCCTGCGGTCAACTGGCCGCCGAGGGCGTGCCGTCGGCGTAGCGGGGTGCAGTCCCAGGGCTCATCGAGTGAACCATGTGCGGGGTCCGGGCAGGCCGTTCGACCCGCACGGCGTTCACTCGACCGAGCCCCGGCGTCCGATACGCGCCTCATCGGTCATTCGGTGGGCACGATCGCCGACTCGAGCCGGACCCGCAGCTCGCGCGCCGCCCCGGCCCGCTTGACGTTCGCGACGATGAAGAACGGCGAGGCCAGCACGTAGAACACAATGGCGAAGATTGCCACGACTGCCGACACCGGGTCGTTGCCGACCTGCTCGGAGTCCCCGATGCCGCCGACGCGGTCACCGCAGTCGGGCAGGCCGGCCTCGCCGGGCAGGAACGGCCGCACCTTGAGCACTGCGCCGTCGACCGGCGTCACCCGCAGCACCCAGGGCCGCCATGCGCGTCCCACCGAGGAAAGGTCAAGCGCCGCCCAGTCGCCGTCCCGCTCGCGGAGCAGACCGACCGGTCGGCCGTCGCGGACCCGGAGCGCGCAGAAGCGGCGCTCGATCTGCACCATGCTGACCCCGGCCGGCCACTGATTGCGGCGATAGCCGCGGTCGCGAGCCACGGGATCCGTCAGGGCCGGCGGCGCCGCTCGCGCTTGATCGAGATCTCGCCGGCAACGATCCAGATCGCCATGAGCGCGGCGATCGTCACCATCCAGTAGTCCTCGACCCTGGACTCGTGGTTGCCGAAGAACGCCAGCAGCAGCAGTCCCAGGACACCGAGCCACAGCAGCGCCCGGGAGCCGCGGGGGGCGATCTTCTCCCGCCAGGAGCCGTGCCAGCCCCATTCCTCGCTGGGTGCGTCGGGGTTGTAGGAGACGACGGCGCCGTGGTCGGTGGTCGCGACCTGCGAACCGACGTGTGCCCCGGTCTGCCCGCCGTGCGGCTCGATCGATGTGCCGGCCATGGGCCCTCCAACTGTCCGCGGAACTGTCCGGTGCTTCGCGTGCGAGATCATTTTTGCATGGGGTACCCGGCCGGGCCCCTTGGGGATCGCCGGGCCGGCTCATGCGGAGACCGGCCGGCCCAGGTCAGGGCCCCGGTGTGCGGGTCAGGCGCAGATCGGCCTGGACCGTCCGTTCGCCGTCGGTGGTGCCCGCGTCGACCCGCAGCGCGGCGTCGGTCGCGCTGATCCACCCGGTGACGGTCGCCCCCTTGGCCAGTGGCCGGGGCAGGCGCACCCCCGAATCCGTCTCGCAGGGCTGCAGATCGGTCTCGCTGTCCACCAACAGGTTCGGTGGCAGCGCCCCGCCCAGTGGCTGGTCGTCGACCAGCGTGGCGGAGATGAGCGTCCGATCCGCGGCCGACGGGTCGGCGGTGGCGTCCACCGTCCAGGTCCGCCGGATCGACCCGTCGCGGCCACTGGACGTGGAGTAGATGGACAGGCCCGGCAGATCGGTGGGGGTGATCCCCAAGGTCATCGAGACGGGTCCGAACGGCGGGAGCGCGGACGTCGTCGGGGTGGACGACGCGCCGGCCGTTGCGGAGTCGGGTGGCGAGACCGCGTCGGACCCGACGGGTCCGGCAGACGCGGTGGCCGCGGTGGCGGTGCTCGCCGGCGGCGAGGACACCTGCAACGCGAACTGGGCCGGCCGGGTGTAGAACGACGTCCCGCCGGTTGCCGCGCATCGGCCGTGCACCGTGATGGTCATGTCCGCCGTCCCGGTCCACGCCGCGGGAAGGACCAGCCCGGAGCCGGCGAGTATCACCGGCGTGGTGGTCGCCGTGGTGCCGGTCGCCCGTCCATCCGGAATCGTGGACGAACCTGCGCTCGCCGACGGCCCCGCGGACGGGGAGGGCGATGCGGAGTCGGGCGTGGCCGATTCCGATGCCGCCGACGACGACGGGCTGCCGCCGGTGATCTGGATCAGTCCGATGACCACGAGCACCGAGGCCAGCAACGCAACCACCAGGATCCCGGTCACCCATCGGGTGCTGGTGGTGGTGCGGGCGGCCATCCAGCCAGTATGTGCGCCCGGCCCGGCCGCCGAGACGGACGTGGCCCAATCGCGACGTGCGGCACAGGGCCGGGAAGGATCTCACCCATCGACGTCCGAATCGGGGAGAATGGACCGGTGAGTCACCCCCGCGCCGCCCCGCTGCCGGAAATCGGATATTCGGCGACGAACGGCGCCGTAGCTCCGGCTGCCGGTCGTCGTCGCGTGGTCGTGCTGGGATCGACGGGGTCGATCGGGACGCAGGCGCTGGAGGTCATCGCCGCTCATCCGGGCCGGTTCGAGGTCGTCGGGCTGGCCGCCGGCGGATCGAACCCGGAGCTGTTCGCCGCCCAGGCCGCCGCCCACCCCGGCGCCGTCCTGGCCTCGGCGTCGCCGGTGGACGGGACCGACCGGACAGTCATCACCGGCTCTCGGGCGGCCACCGAACTGGTCGAATCAGTCGCGGCGGACGTGGTGCTCAACGGCATCACCGGTTCCGTCGGGCTCGAACCCACCCTGGCCGCACTGCACGCCGGCCGCACCCTGGCCCTGGCCAACAAGGAATCGCTGGTCGCCGGGGGACGCCTGGTCACCGCCGCCGCGGCCCCCGGACAGATCGTGCCGGTGGACTCCGAACACAGTGCGCTGGCGCAGTGCCTGCGCGGCGGCGCACCGCAGGAGGTCGCGCGACTGGTGGTCACCGCCTCCGGTGGCCCGTTTCGCGGTTGGAGCCGGGCGCGGATCGAAGGGGTGACGGCCGAGCAGGCGCTCGCGCATCCCACCTGGTCGATGGGCCCGGTCGTCACCATCAACTCGGCCACCCTGGTCAACAAGGGCCTGGAGGTCATCGAGGCGCACCTGCTGTTCGGCATCCCGTTCGAGCGGATCGACGTCGTCGTGCACCCGCAGTCGGTGATCCACTCGATGGTCACCTTCGTCGACGGCTCGACGATCGCCCAGGCCAGCCCGCCGGACATGCGGCTGCCGATCGCGCTCGCCCTGGCCTGGCCGGATCGGCTCGACCCCGTCGCCCGGGCCTGCGATTTCGCCGAACCGACCGCGTGGACGTTCGAGCCGGTCGACCGCGAGGTGTTCCCCGCGTTGGACCTGGCCTACGCCGCGGGCCGGGCGGGCGGCACGGTGCCGGCCGCGTTCAACGCCGCCAATGAAGAAGCAGTGGAGGCGTTCCGTCATGGTCGGGTGCATTTCACAGGTATCTCCGACCTCCTGGCAGGCATCCTGGACGAGGCCGACCACGCGCGGAGCAACCCGCGCGACGTGCACGACGTCTGGGCCACTGAGCAATGGGCCCGGCGACGGGCCAGCGAGATCATTGCGCGAGCGGGCACACCGATCGCGGTGGGCGGATTGAATGTGGGGGCGCAGCGCTGATGTGGACCGTCATCGGCATCGTCGCGTTCCTGCTGGCGCTGCTGTTCTCCATCGCCTGGCACGAGGCCGGCCATCTGACGTTCGCCAAGCTGTTCGGTGTCCGCACCACCCAGTACATGATCGGGTTCGGCAAGACCGTCTGGTCCAGGCAGGTCGGCGAGACCGAGTACGGCATCAAGGCCATCCCCCTCGGCGGGTACATCCGGATGATCGGCATGGTGCCGCCCGGCAAGGACGGCAAGCAGAAGATCACCACCACCGCGATGGGCGCGACCGGGTTCGTCCGCAACATCGTCGAAGAGACCCGGGCTGGCGACCGCTCCCAGGTCACCGCCACCGACGAGGGACGCCAGTTCTATCAACTCCACCCGTTCAAACGGATCATCATCATGGCCGCCGGTCCGGTGATGAACCTGATCCTGGCCGTGGGCATCTTCGCGATCCTGCTGGTCGGCATCGGCGTGCCTACCGCGAGCACGACCGTCGCCACGGTCAGCCAGTGCGTGATACCCGCCGCGGCCGCAGGCCAGACCCAGCGCACCGAGTGCTCGGCCACCGACCCGGAAACCCCGGCCGCCTTGGCCGGGCTGCTGCCGGGCGACACCATCACCGCCTTCAACGGCACCCCGATCACCGGCTGGAGCCAACTCACCGGCCTGATCCAGGCAGTGCCCGACCAGACCGTCACGATCGACTACCTGCGCGACGGGCAGCAGTACACCCAGTCGGTGACCATCGTGCGGAACGTCCGCCCGGTGTTGGACGACAACGGCCAGCAGGTCGGCGTCAAGACGGCCGGGTTCCTGGGCATCTCCACCACGGCGCCCTACCAGCAGCAGTCGATCGGCGCGGCCGTCACCCGTACCGGGCAGTTCATCGGTGCCGCGGCGACGGCAGTGGTCGCCATCCCAGCGCGCATCCCCGCCCTGTGGAGCGCGATCTTCGACGGTCAGGATCGCGACCTGAACTCGCCGGTCGGCATCGTCGGGGCCGGCCGGATCGGCGGCGAGATCCTGGAGTCGGACAACACGACCACCCAGGACAAGCTGGTGCTGTTCCTGAATCTGGTCGCCGGCTTCAACATGAGCCTGTTCCTGCTGAACATGCTGCCGCTGCTACCGCTGGACGGCGGGCACATCCTGGGCGCGGTCATCGAATGGGTGCGGCGTGGCTGGGCCAAGCTGCGCGGCAAGAAGGACCCCGGACCGTTCGACGTGGCCAAGCTGATGCCGGTGGCCTACGTCGTCGCGTTGCTGTTCATCGGGCTGACCGCGCTCACCCTGGTTGCCGACCTGGTCAACCCCGTCAAGCTCTTCGGCTGAGAAACGGATACCGCATATGAGTACAGCAGTGGGCCTTGGCCTGCCGAGCATGCCTGCCGATCGCGCCGTGCCGGTGCTGGCGCCGCGCCGTCGGACCCGCCAGCTCGAGGTGGGCGGCGTCGGCGTGGGCAGCGACCATCCGGTGTCCGTGCAGTCCATGACGACCACCGTCACCGCCGACATCAACGCCACCCTGCAGCAGATCGCCGAGTTGACCGCGTCCGGCTGCCAGATCGTCCGGGTCGCGGTGCCGAGCACCGACGACGCCGCGGCGCTGCCGATCATCGCGCGCAAGTCGCAGATCCCGGTGATCGCCGACATCCACTTCCAGCCCAAGTACGTGTTCGCCGCGATCGATGCCGGCTGCGCCGCGGTCCGGGTGAACCCGGGCAACATCAAGGCGTTCGACGACAAGGTGGGGGAGATCGCACGCGCGGCGACGGCCGCCGGCACCCCCATCCGGATCGGTGTGAACGCCGGATCCCTGGACAAGAGGCTGCTGGCCAAGTACGGCAAGGCGACCCCGGAGGCCCTGGTCGAGTCCGCGCTGTGGGAATGCTCGCTGTTCGAGGAGCACGACTTTCGCGACATCAAGATCTCGGTCAAGCACAACGACCCGGTGATCATGGTCCGGGCCTATGAGCTGCTGGCCCAGCAATGCGACTACCCGCTGCACCTGGGTGTCACCGAGGCCGGCCCGGCCTTCCAGGGCACCATCAAGTCCGCGGTGGCGTTCGGCGCGCTGCTCTCCCAGGGCATCGGCGACACCATCCGGGTCTCGCTGTCCGCGCCGCCGGCCGAGGAGGTCAAGGTCGGCCTGCAGATCCTGGAGTCGCTGAACCTGCGCGAACGCGGCCTGGAGATCGTGTCCTGCCCGTCCTGCGGCCGCGCGCAGGTGGACGTGTACAAGTTGGCCGACGAGGTGACGGCCGGCCTGGAGGGGATGGACGTGCCGCTGCGGGTGGCCGTGATGGGCTGCGTGGTGAACGGGCCCGGCGAGGCCCGCGAGGCCGACCTCGGTGTCGCGTCCGGCAACGGCAAGGGTCAGATCTTCGTCAAGGGCGAGGTCATCAAGACGGTCCCGGAGTCGCAGATCGTCCAGACGCTGATCGAGGAAGCCATGCGGATCGCCGACGACCTGCGCGCGGCCGGGGTGCCATCGGGCGAGCCGACCGTCGTCAACGTCTGATCCGGACCCGCCCATCAACATCAGGTGGGTGGCCTGCCGCGGGCCCGGAATGGGGTCGACGCGTGGCATTCTTGCCTCACCGACTCAACCGGCGCCGGATCAGCGAAGGCCACGCATGCTCACCGCGAGTTTCTCCAGGGTGCTCGGCCCCGGGCACGCTGCGCAGGTGTCCCGGGTGCTGACCGCCGATCCGTTGTCCTCGTGCATGGTCGCCGCCAGGTTCGAGCAGGTCGGCATGAACGAGGCGGCCATGGGCGGGCAGTTCTGGGGCATCGGTGGCGGCCGGGACGGCCTGCTGTTCGCCGGCGCGTCCATGGTGCCGCTGGCCGGGGACGCGTCCGCGATGCGGACGTTCGCGCACACCGCGGCGCGCCGGGGCCGCAAGTGCGCGACGATCCTCGGGCCGGCCGGGCGGGTGCTGCCGTTCTGGGAGCGGCTGGAACCGCGGTGGGGTCCGGCCCGCGAGCTGCGCCCGGACCAGCCGCTGATGGCCTGCCCCACCGATCCGCTCGGTCCCACCGATCCGCACGTCCGGCTCGTCCGGCCGCACCAGCTGGAGAGCTATTACCCCGCCGCGGTCGCCATGTTCACCGAAGAGGTCGGTGTCGATCCTCGCGGCGGCGACAACGGGCGCAGCTACCACGCCCGGATCTCCGAGCTGATCGGCGCCGGACGGGCCTACGCCCGGTTCGACGGGGACACGGTGATGTTCAAGGCCGAGCTCGGGTCGCTCTCCCGTTCTGTCGCGCTCATCCAGGGGGTCTGGGTGCACCCGCAGCTGCGCGGCCGTGGGCTGGCCGCGCCCGCGATGGCCGCGGTCGTCCGGTCCATCCAGGCGGACCTGCACCGAGTGCCGAGCCTGTACGTCAACGACTTCAACATTCCGGCCCGCCGGACCTACGAGCGGATCGGGTTCCGGCAGGTCGGGACGTTCGCGTCGGTGCTCTTCTGATCACCCGCGCAAGGATCGACCGATCACCCGGTGCTCGACGTCCGAACCCCGGGCGATCAGCACGTCGCCGACCATCGACGGCGGGAAGAGGCCGTGCTCGACCAGCCCCGGGGCAGCGCTCAGCCGGGCCGACAGCACGGCCGGGTCGGCCAGGTCGCCGTGATAGTCGCCGATGATGCCGCCGTCCGGGCTGCGCGGAACGTCGCGCAGGGCCACGTGCCCAAGTTCGCGCAGGGTCGCGGCCAGCCCGTACTCCAGCAGTTCGACGGGCACCGATCCGTGCAGCGCGTCCACCGGCTTGCTCGAGTCGGCGATCACCACGAACCGGTCTGCGGCGTTGGCGACGACCTTTTCCCGGGTGTGCGCCGCGCCGCCACCCTTGATCAGCCATCCGTCGGGGGCGATCTGGTCGGCTCCGTCGATGGCGATGTCGAACCGGTCCACCTCGCTGAAGTCCAACACCAGCAGGCCGAGGGCGGCGGCGGCCTCCGCCGTCCGCGGCGAGGTGGCCACGCAGCGGATGTCCAGGTGCCGGTCGGCGAGCGCCGGGAGCAGGTAGGCGACCGTCGACCCGGTGCCCAGGCCGACCGTCATGCCGTCCGTCACGAAGGCGACGGCGGCCTCCGCGGCGATCCGCTTCTCGTCCTCGCTGGTCATCTGTCGTCCTCCGGGTGGCCGGTTGTCGTCCATGGAGGGTACGTGGCGTCCCGGGCGAGTCCTACCCGCGAGCCATCTCGTCGATGCAGACGGTCACGGCAAGGATGAACGGCTGGTTCTCGTCGGCGCCGATCTCGACCCCGTAGGTGTCGCGCACCCGGAACCACTTCTTGGAGATCGTCGCGATGGTGTTTCCGTCCCGTTCGATCTCGTACTCATGGTCGACGAAATTGCCGTGCGCATGTAGCTTCTCGCCGTTGTCCGGGTCGATCGTGTAACGGTCACGGATGCCCAGCATCGCCTTGTGCACGGTGGCCGACGTGCCGCCCCACTCGATCTTCATCTTGTCCCGGACGGACAGCTTGCGTTCCTGGATCTTGGCCAGCTCGCCGCCGGCGTTGTCCTCGAGGAGGAAGGTGTCGCGGAAGCGGATCGCCTTCCCGTTGACCTTGTACACCTTCTCGCCCTGCTCGTTCTCGATCCAGAAGTCGTCGCCGATGGCGAGCAGCTTCTCGCGCATCTGGTAGCGGCGCGGCGGGGGGCCGTCGGTGTGGTGGCGGAAGAGTCCCATGGCGACGATCATTGCGCTGTCGGGCGCCCCGCCGCGCCGCCCGACCAGGGTGAATCCTCACCGCGAGGGCCACACAGGTGACCCGTTCGGCCGTCACGCGATCGGTGGCCGTCCCCGTAAGGTCGAATGTGCAGGCGTGCGGGGGTGCACGCGGCCGCCCGGCTCAACGGCGACCGGACGCACAAACGGGAGGGTCATGTTTTGCCTGCGTTGATTGCGGGTCGCTCGGCGCACCGCGGATATCGGCACGAGGCGGTCTACTACCGGGGTGAGGGCGAGTTCCTGGACCTGGTCGCACCCTTCGTCCGGGACGGGGTGCAGGCCGGGCAGCCGGTCATGGTGGCCGTCATCGGTCCACGGCTGACCGTGCTGCGAGCCGCCCTGGGCCCGTTGGCCGACGCCGTCGAGTTCGTGGACATGACCGACCTCGGCCGCAATCCCGCCCGGATCATCCCGGCCTGGCGGGACTTCCTGGCCCGCCACCGCTCTGCCGGACCGGTCCGCGGGGTGGGCGAGCCGATCTGGGCCGGCCGCCGGGCGGTGGAGGTCGAGGAATGCCAGTTCCACGAGTCGCTGCTGAACCTGGCGATCGCCCCGAGCACGCCCTTCTGGAAGCTCTGCCCCTACGACCTCGCCGCACTGGACGGGGCGGTCGTCGCAGAGGCGGCTCGCAGCCATCCGGTCATCATCGAGCCGAAGGTGTACCGGGGCAGCACCGCCTACGGGGGCGCCTACCACGCGGCCGAGCTGTTCGGCCGGTCGCTGCCGGCGCCCGCCGAGCCGGTCCGGCACCTGATGGTGGACCCGGCCGCCGGACATCACGTCTCGGACTGGGTGCGGCGCTGGGCCGAGGGCTCCGGGGTTCCGCGGCGGCGAGCCGCCGGGCTGGCCGCCGCGGTCCGCGGGCTCGCGCAGGCCGGGGACGCCCACACCGGCCGGGACCAGATGCTGCAGCTCTGGCAGCAGGGCAGTGACCTGGTGTGTCAGCTGCACGATCCCGCCCAGGTGGGGGACCCGATGATCGGGCGCCGTCCGCCGGGCCAGGACAATTCGCGCGGACGGGCACTGCTCGCCGCCCATGCGGTGTGCGATCTGGTGCAGGTCCGGTCCAACGAGGCCGGCACCACGGTGCGGGTGCACACCTGGCTGTGAGTCGGTCGCGTCGGGGGATGTCGTAGCGGTCCGGCCGGCCGCGTCTTGGGATACTGGAGCCCATGGCGGGGCAGCGAATCACCGGGCGACCGCATCAGGGCGCCCGGTCGAGGGGCCCGTGGCCGGTGTTCGTGCTGGTCGTCCTGCTCACCCTGCTGGCCGCTTGTTCGTCCGACCCGAACCAGGACGACCCGGGCCCCGGCGAGCGGATTGCCGCGTTCATCGACGCCTGGCAGCGGCTCGACGGCGACGCCGCCGCGGACCTGACGACCAGTCCGGCCGCGGCCGCGGTCATGCTCGACGAGGTCACCGGCGATCTGCGCCCCGACCGGCTGACCATCAACGCGGGCGACGTCGCGCGCAACGGGGCCACCCAGGCCACCGCCACGGTCACCTACACCTGGGTGCTTCCCGATGGCACCTGGACCTACCCGGCGACCTGGACCTGGAAGAAGGACCGCGACTGGGAACTGGTCTGGTCGCCGGCCGTGATCCATCCGAAGCTGGGCGAGCGGCAGACCCTGGCGGCGCGGACGACCCCGAGCGAACCGGGCGTGCTGGTCGACCGCAACAACAATCAGATCGTCCAGCCGGTCACCGTGTACTCGGTGGTGTTGCTGCCGGCCAAGACCCCCGACATCCCGGCGGCGGCCGCCGCGTTGGTGCCCGTTCTGTCGCCGATCGACCCGACCGTCACCGCCGATGGCATCGTCGTCGGCGTCGCCCGGGCCCAGGCCGACGCAGCCGTGGCGACGGCATCCACGTCCGGTTCCGCACCGTCCAGCGACGATGCGGTGCCCCCGGCCGACCCTTCGAGCATCGGGTACACGGTGACGAACCTGCGCGAGGCAGATTTCTTGAAGGTCAAACCGCAACTGGACGCGATCCCCGGACTGAGCTTCCCGTCGCAGGTGCGCAACCTGCCCCCGACCCGCGATTTCGCCAAGGCCATCCTGGCCCAGGTCGACCCGATCGCCGCACCGCTGATGCGCGGCACCGACGGGTGGTCGGTGGTCATCGTGGACAGCACCGGGGGCGTCCTGGACACCCTGGACGACCATCCGGCGGTGGCCGGGCAGCGGGTCACCCTGACCCTGGACTCCGGCATCCAGCAGGCCGCCGAGGCGGCGATCGCCGACCAGGACAAGCCCGCCGTGATGCTGGTCATGCAGCCGGCCACCGGTGAGCTCCTGGCGATCGCGCAGAACGCCGCGGCCAACGCGCAGGGCACTCCGGCGTTGACCGGGCAGTACCCGCCCGGCTCCACCTTCAAGATGGTCACCGCGAACGCGGGACTCGAACGCGGTCTGATCGCTCCCGGGCAGCCGACCGACTGTCCCGGGGTGTTCACGATCGGCGGCCGCGCCATCCACAATTCGCACGACTTCGCCCTCGGCACGGTCGATTCGACCGTCGCCTTCGCGCGATCGTGCAACACCACCTTCGCCAACCTGGCGACCCAGATGCCGGCCGACGCGCTCCCGGCCGCCGCCGCAGGCTTCGGCGTCGGTCTCGACTTCGTCATGCAGGGTGCCGTCACCCTGACCGGAAAGGTGCCCGACGCCGACTCGGTGGTCCAGCGAGCGGAGAACGGATTCGGTCAGGGCCAGGTATTGGTTTCGCCGTTCGGTGCGGTGCTGATGGCCGCCACCGCCCAACGTGGCCAGATGCCGATGCCCACCCTGATCAGGGGGACCACCACCGCGGTGGACCGGCCGGCGCCGGCCCGGTCCGCACAGGCGGTGCAGGGTCTGCAGACCTACATGCGGGCCGTGGTGACCGAAGGGACCGGCGCCGGCCTGGAGCCTTTCGGGGACGTGTACGCCAAGACCGGAACCGCCGAATTCACCGGTGACGACGGCGCCACCCACGCACACGCCTGGACCGTGGGGTACCTCGGTGACCTGGCCTTCGCCGCGTTGATCGTGGGCGGCGAGAACTCGATCGCCACCAACGCGGTGGTGGCGAGGCTGCTGGCCGCGGTGACGCACTGACCGGTCCGTAGTCTCGTTGGCATGTTGCGCACTGCCCTGCAGCCCGGCCGCCCGACGCCGATCCGCACCGTTCCGGCGTCGATCGCCCGACCCGAGTACGTCGGTCGGGACAGGCCGGCCCCCAGCGACGACCCGTGGGTGCAGACGCCCGAGATCATCGAGAAGATGCGGGTCGCCGGTCGGTTGGCGGCGCGGGCGATGGCGCAGGGGTCGAAGCTGGTGCAGCCCGGCGTGACCACCGACGCCGTCGATGCGGCGGTGCACGAGTACCTGTGCGACCACGGCGGGTACCCGTCGACCCTGGGCTACAAGCACTTTCCCAAGTCCTGCTGCACCTCGCTGAACGAGGTGATCTGCCACGGCATCCCCGACTCCACCGTCATCGAGGACGGCGACATCGTCAACATCGACGTCACCGCCTACATCGACGGCGTGCACGGCGACACCAACGCCACCTACCTGGCCGGTGATGTCGGCGAGGAGAACCGGCTGCTGGTGGAGCGGACCGAGGAGGCGCTGCGCCGGTCGATCAGGGCGGTGGCCCCCGGCCGGCGGCTCAACGTCGTCGGGCGGGTCATCGAGTCCTACGCCAAGCGTTTCGGCTACGGGGTGGTCCGCGACTACACCGGGCACGGCATCGGCCGCACGTTCCATTCGGGACTGGTCGTGCTGCACTACGACGAACCGAACGTGACCACGGTCCTGGAGAAGGGGATGACGTTCACCATCGAGCCGATGATCACCCTCGGCGGTATCGAGTGGGATCTGTGGGACGACGGCTGGACGGTCACCACCAAGGACAAGTCGTGGACCGCGCAGTTCGAGCACACCCTGGTGGTCACCGACACCGGCGCGGAGATCCTCACCCTGCCCTGACACTGCCGGTGGGTCGTCGGCGGCGTTTCTTTGGTTGTCCTATGACCGTTAGTTTCGCAACGCAGACACCCGGCGGGGAGCGGGGCAGGCTCTACTGCAGAGCGGTTCGGACGCCCCGATCGCCACAAGTGAATCACCGCCGGTCGACACGCCGTTCGACCGCAGGCACTGCTGAAGAACCCCGGGACCGCACGCCGCGCACCGGGGTTCTTGCCTGTCCCGCCCCGTTCGGTGAGCATGCCCGATGGTTAGGATTCGCCGGTGACGCCCCCGCAATCCAGTGCACAACCCGCCGGGCGCCCCACCCCGGCGCTGGATGTTCGATTGCTCGGGCCATTGGAACTGTGGGCGGACGGCACACCGGTGCCGTTGCCCGGCGGCAAGCCCCGGGCGCTGCTGGCGGCCATGCTGATCAGCCGGAACCGGGTGGTGCCGGCCGACTCGCTGGCCGACGCGATCTGGGACGGCGACGTCCCAGCCAGTTTCCTGGCCACCATGCAGGTGCACGTGTCCGCCCTGCGGCGGGCGCTGCGCCCGCTGTCCGACCCCGGATTGCTCACCGTCATCACCCAGTCGCCCGGCTACCGTGTCGTCGTCGACGAAGCGCTGGTCGACCTCGGTCGGTTCGGTCGGTGGGCCCGAGCGGGCAACGACCTGCTCGCCGCCCACCGGTACGCCGAAGCCGCCGACCGACTCCGGGCGGCCCTGGCGGAATGGACCGGGCCGGCGCTGGCCGACCTGCGTGGGTTTCGCTTCGCCGACGACTTCGCCGCCGCGGTGGAGGAGGAGCGGCTCGTCGCGCTGCAGGCGCGGATCGAGGCCGACCTCGCGTCGGGATTGGCGTCCGCGGTGATCGGCGAGCTGGTCACGCTCACCGGGCAGTACCCGCTGCGGGAACCGTTCTGGATCCAGCTGATCACCGCGCTGTACCGGTCCGACCGGCAGGCCGACGCGTTGGACGCGGCGCGGCGCATCCGGGAACTGCTCGGTGACGAGCTGGGCATCGACCCGAGTCCGGCGCTGCGTGAGCTCGAGCGAAAGGTGCTGCGGCAGGAGATCCCGGCGTCGGCCGCCCCCGCTCCGGCGCCGTCGATGCAGCGGACGGTGGCCGAGACCGCGGTCGTGCTGTCCCGGGCCCGGGTGCGACTGCCCTCCGGCGAGACGATGCCGGTGCCCGGCCGCGGCTTGCGGCTCGGACGGATGGAGGACAACGACCTGGTGGTCGCCGGGGAGAAGGTCAGCCGGTACCACGCCGTCATTGCCGAGACCGTCAACGGCTTCACGGTGACCGATCTGCGGTCGACCAACGGCACTCACGTCAACGACGAGCGGGTGCTGGACAGCCACCTGTTGCGCGACGGCGACCGGATCCGCATCGGCGGCACCGAGCTCGTCTTCGGTGTCGACCCGCTGGCCTGACGACCGCCTTAAGTCAACCTTCGGTGGGCCTTCAGTGGTGGGCCGGATTCTTTGTTCAGCAGCCGATCAGGCCCCGAACGCAGAGTCCAGGAGGACACCATGACCAGCACAACCGGCACCGTTTCCGGCGCCGCCCGCACCCTGGTCCGCCGGCTGGCGGGCATCATCGTGGCCACCGCGGCGATGCTGATCGGGTTCGCCGCGGCCGGCTCGGCCGGCCAGGCGCACGCCGACACCGTCGCCGGCGACACCGTGTTCGGCAGCACCGTGGAGTGCGGCGGCGACACCCTGATCTTCACCACGACCTCGGATGCCGACTACGGCAGCTACGCCAAGATCTGGGTGTGGGACAGCTACATGCAGCAGTGGGTGAGCGACGAGAACTGGGTGGAGGCCGACTACTACGCCTCGTACAACATCGTCGACCTGACGTTCGACCCGGGCTACTACATGGTCTACGTGCAGTACGCGCAGTGGAACGGCTACGACTTCGACTACAGCGGTGAGTACATCGACACCTACGAGCAGTACTACAGTTACGCCGATCACCAGGCCGAGTCGTTCTGCTACATGGGCAACGACCTGACCGACTACTGAGCGGTGGGTGGGGCCGGGGGATTGCCGGTCAGCCGGTGGGCTTGGGCAACGCAAGCAGGGCGTTCTCCACCACTTCGGAGAGGGCGGGGTGGATCCAGTACTGACCGCGGGCCACGTCGTGGGCCCGCTGCCCGAACGACATCGCCTGCACCAGCGGCTGTATCACCGTGGCCGCCTCCGGCCCGATCAGGTGCGCGCCGAGCAGCAGGCCGGTCCTCGGGTCGGCCAGCACCTTGGCGAACCCGATGGTGTCCTCCCGCGCCCAGCCGGCCGCGGTGCCGCCGTAGTCCCGCCGACCCACGACATACTCGACCCCCCGCTCCCGCGCCTGCTGTTCGGTCAACCCGACCGAGGCGATCTGCGGCTCGGTGAACACCGCCGCCGGCACGAAGCGGTGGTCCACGGTGATCCGATCCTCGGAATGCGTTAGGTTGTGCCGCACCACCCGGGCCTCGTGATTGGCCACGTGCTTGAGCGCGTAGGGCGAACTCAGATCGCCCAGGGCGTAGATGCCCGGGACGACGGTCTCCTGGTACTCGTCCACGACGACCAGGTGCTTGGAGTCGACGGTGACCCCGGTGGCGGGCAGGTCCAGCAGATCCGAATTGGGTCGCCGCCCGGTCGCCAGCAGCAGCATGTCGGCGTCGACGGTCGTCTCGCCGTACGGGCCCTCCAGGAAGACCCGGATACCGTCCGGGCCCAGCGGCTTGACCCCGCAGATCTCGGTGTCGCGCCGCAGGTCGTACCGACCCAGCACGTGGCCGGTGAAGGTGGACGCCACGTCGTCGTCGTGGTGGCGCAGCAGCCGGGACCCGCGGACCACCTGGGTCACCCGGGTGCCGAACGAATCGAAGACGTGGGCGAACTCGGCGGCGATGTACCCGCCGCCGACGACCACGATCCGGTCGGGCCGCTCGCCGATGCGCATGATCGTGTCGGAGGTGTGCACCACCCCGTCACCGACGACGTCCTCGTCCAGGCCCGGGATGTCCGGGATCACCGGACGTCCGCCGGCGGCCAGCACGAACCGGTCCGCGGTGAACTCCGTCCGGCCACCCGCGTTCAGGTCGACGACCATCTTCTTGAACCCGGTGAACCGGGCGGTGCCCAGGATCATGTCCAGATTCGGCCACTTCTCGCCCTGGCGGAACTGCAGCCCGTGCGACGAGATCTCATCGGTCCGGGCGAAGATGCGGTCCCGCAGCACCGGCCAGTCCACCGGAGCGACCGTGGCCGTCAAACCCAGCCGGCCGGCCCGGACGATCGCGTCGGCCAGGTCCGCCGGATACACGAAGCTCTTGGTCGGTATGCAGCCGACGTTCAGGCAGGTGCCGCCGAATGCGCCGAACTCGACCAGAGCGACCCGCTGATCCCGAAACTCCCGACCGAGAACGGTGTTGCCCGAACCCGAACCTACGACGACCAGATCGAAATGCATGCGGTCAGGCTACGACGCCCCTGGCGGTGGCCAGCCAGGAGGTCGTCAGGAGTCGACCGGCGCGGTCAGTAGGAGAACACCGGCGTGATGATCGCCCGGGCCAGGGTGTGGAACACCAGGTTGAAGGAGATCACGGTGGCACCGGCGCTCCCGTCCGGGCCCAGCCGGGGTACGTCGACCGCGTGCACGACGAAGAAGTACCGGTGCACCTGATCGCCGGGCGGCGGGGCCGGGCCGTCGTAGCCGGAGGACCCGAAGTCGTTGCGGACGTGGAACGCGCCGTCGGGCAGGGTCCCGCCGGCGCTGCCGGCGCCCCTGGCGAGCGCGGTCACGCTCGGCGGGATGTCGACGACCGTCCAGTGCCAGAAGCCCGACGGGGTCGGCGCGTCGGGGTCGAAACAGCTCACCGCGAACGACTGGGTGTCCGCCGGAAACCCGGACCAGGACAGCGCGGGGGAGATGTTCAGACCCGCCGGGCCGTCCGGGCCATAGCGGAATTCGGGACCGACGACCGCACCGTCGGCGATGTCCGAACTGCTGACGGTGAACGAGCCCACCTCGGGCAGCAGCGCGTAGGGGTCCGGGGCGACGGGTCGATCAAGGCTCACGCCGTCAATTCAACCATCCCGGAATCGACGACGACCGGGCGACGCACGGGTCGCGGCTCACGGCAGGGCCAGCCCGCCCAGCCGCAACGCAAGAGTGTCCGCGTCGGCCGCGAGCACTCCTCGGCGGGCGAAGAACTCGGCGATGTTCCGGCAGTCCCGTTCCAGGAACTCGGCCCCCGACGGGTTCGCCACCAGGTCCACCACCTGAGGCAGATCGATCATCACGCAACGGGTGTCGTCGACGAGCACGTTGTACGGGGACAGGTCGCCATGGGTCAGACCGAGTTCGGCGACGATCTCCAACGTGCCCACCAGATCGTGCCAGAGGTCGGTGAACTCGGCCGTGGTCGCCTCGACGGCAGCCAACCGCGGGGCGGCGGTGCCGTCGGGGCCGCCGATGAACTCCATCATCACCTCCGACCCGATCAGCTGCACGGGGTACGGCACCCGCGCGCCGGCCACCCACAGGGCGCACAGCGCGCCGAACTCCGCGGTCGCCCACTTGCCGGCCAGCAGCTCGCGGCCGAAGCCGGTCCGCGC
>Ga0164241_10002690_pt1 | contig 18828 bp, 13 predicted proteins | sample OricomyardsoilBY_FD_108780 | JGI IMG/M metagenome (GOLD analysis project Ga0164241, IMG submission 108780) | Backyard soil microbial communities from Emeryville, California, USA - Original compost - Back yard soil (BY) | ecosystem: Environmental > Terrestrial > Soil > Unclassified | place: USA...
CGCGCTTCAGCGCGGCATTGGCCTGCTCGATCTTTCTGGCCTGCTGCTCACGCTGTGAATACAGCGTGGCGTTCTCGATGGACACCGCGATCTGCAGCATCAGCACATTGAGCGCCTCGAGCCGCTCCGCCGTGAAGGCGCCCGCGATCTGGTTGTTCTCGAGGTAGATCAGGCCGGTGAGCCGGCCCTTGTGCTGAATGGGCGCGCACAGCACGGACCTGGGGCGCTGCGCCGTGACGTACGCATCCTGCCGGAAGCGGCCGCTGTGCGCGGGCTCGGTCAGCACCAGATTCTCGCGCGTGCGGATGACGTAGTTGGCGATGCCCTCGGACAACAAGCGGGATCCGTACAGCGATTCACCCATCAAAAGGCGGGTCTCACCGCCGAGACTGTCACGCACACCCTGAATCAGCGGCCGGCCCTGCTCGTGCAGCACCAGCACGGCACGGTCGCCGCCCGCGTTTTCGAGAATCATCTCCAGCAACTTTGCCAGCAGACGGTCCAGCACGATCTCGCCCGAAAGCACCTGGCTCGCCTTCAGCAGCGTGGCCAGATCGAGCGCGTCGCCGCGCTGCTCGGCGCCGCGTGAAGTGGAGCCGGCCGTGCCGGATTCATTTGCGCCGCGCAATCCGAAGTTCTGGCGCAGCGCGGAAATCCTGCGCTGCGCGCCCCAGCTCTCGTAGACCTGGATGGCCCGCTCCACGTACAGCGATCCGAAGTCGCTCTTGCCGGCGTCGAACCAGAAGCGCGCCGCCACTTCCGCGATAAGGGCTTCCATATTGAGGAACCCATGTTCTCCCGCGGCGGCCAGGGCCTGATCGTACAGATGCATGGCCTCGGTCGCGTTGCCGCCGGTCCGCGCGCGCTCCGCGCGGACCAGCAGATGCGCGTGCCGGAAATTCTCCGGGCATTCACGGCTCCAGCCGTCCAACTCGACTTCCTGGGAAGCCAGCAGCGAGTAGAACTGCTCGCGCTCATCCGCCGCCGCGCTGGGCAGCAGCGCCGCGAGCGTCAGCGCATAGAACAGCGTGTGCTCGCTGCGCGTCACGAAGGCGGCACTGAATGGCAGCAGCTTCTGCGATTCGCGCGCGAACGCCAGTGCCTGGCGATATTCGCCGCGCAGATACCGATTCATCAGCAGCAGGATGAACCATTCAGATTCAAACGAAAGATTGCCCCGCGCCTTGATCGCCGCGGTGCATTCGGCTTCGCTGGTGTCGGCGGTACCCAGGTCCTGCCGATCGCCGTTCTGGCCCCGCAGCCATTCTATGAAGCGGATGCGCGGCTCGAGGTAGGCCAGCTTGTGCATCTCGCCCACGCGCAGCAGCAGTGCGCGGGCGGCCAAGGCCTCTTCATGCACATCGGCCAGCGGGGCGCCGCGGAACTGCTGGTGGCTGACGCTGCGCGCGGCACTGTATGCCGCATGCAGGTGATCGCCGGTGGCCAGGCCGTGAAGCACGCCTTTGCGATACAGCTCGACGCTCTCCTCCACCGGCTTGACCCAGTGCGAGGCCAGCAATCCCCAGACGAAATAGGCCCCCGGCAGCACGGAGGCGTCGCCGAGCCTGTGCAGCAGATCGACAGCGAGCTTGGCGAAACGGTAGGCATCGCGGTAGCGCGCCATGGCGTTGCTCAGCACACCGGCGAACGACACGTAGCCGCGGGCCGAATGCGCGCAGTTACCGGCCTGCAGCGAGAGATCGATCATGCGACAGCAGATCAGCGCATACAGTTGCTGGTTCGTCTGAAAGGCGGCCGGCAGGCAGTGAGTCAGCAGCGCCATCAGCGCCACCTTCTCCTCGTCCTGCATGGTCGGCAGATCGAGCAGCTTCTCGATGCCGATTGTTTCGGTCTGTCCCAGCACGGCGCCAATCTGGCCGGGCAACACACGCTCGAGGCCGGCGGCATCCTGCGGCAACTCGATGTCGAATTCGGAAGCCGCGGCGCAGCCGCAGGCCAGCGCCTCGGCCATCTGGCCGATGCTCAGATGGGTCTGCACCTGCAGCGCGCGCAGTTGCGTGCGCTGCAGCCGCGATTGCGCCCGCGCCAGCGCCGTCTCGATCACGCCGAATGCGTCGGCGTGCTGGGCATTGAGCGCCAGCACCTCGGCCAGCTTCAGATGCGCCTCGATGGCGCGCCGCTGATGGCGCTCCCAACCCTGCTCACCGCCGAGCAGGGCGAGCGACTGGCTCAGGCAGCGCACTGCCAGGGAATAGGCCGTGGAATTGCGCGCCCGCAGGGCTGCCCTGTAGTTCAGACGCGCCAGATTCAACCGCTCCTGCTCCTCCTGGATGAGCGATTCGCCCTGGTTCAAGTGGTTCACCACCTCGAACAGGCGTGGCCCCAATTCATCGGCGCCGGCCCCGCCGCCGAGCATGCGACCGATGCGCAGGTGCAGCGCCGGCCGTTCCGGCGCATCGATCAGATCGTAGGCGGCGCTCTGCACCCGGTCGTGCAGAAAGGCGTAGCGGCGATGAACCAGTGCGGAGTCCACCGCATTGGCGTCGAGACTTTCCAGTGGCGTGAGCGCCAGCACCAGTTCCTCGGCCAGCGCAGGCTGCAGCTGCTGCGCAACGGCGCCTTCACTCACGCGCAGCACCGTAGCCAGCGTCGACAGATCGAAGCGCGCGCCAATGGCGGCGGCGAACCGCAGCGCATCGCGCGTGTCTTCCGGCAGCCGCGCCAGCTTGGCGGCGAGGAATTCCGCCACGTTCTCCGTGATCGCCGCGCTTCGCACGGCTTCCAGATCCCAGATGAAGCTGCGGGTGCCCGCGTCGAAGGCCAGCAGGCCTTCGGCGTGCAGGGTACGCAGGAACTGGCGGATGAAGAAGGGATTGCCGGCGGTCTTCTGGCAGATCAGGGTGGCGAGCGACTGCACATTCTGTGTCGGCGCACGCAGGGTGTCGGCCAGCAGCGCCGCAACGTCGGCCACCTGCACGGGTCCGAGCGGGATCGTGCTGGCGCTGATGCCACGCTTGTCCTGTTCCAGCATGGCCAGCGCGAAGGGGTGCGAGGCGTCGACCTGATTGTCGCGGTAGGCCTGGATGACGAGCAGCGATTCCGTATCGGGGCGCGCCAGCATCTGCGTGAGCAGGCTCAGGCTGGCCGGATCGGCCCACTGCATGTCGTCGAGGAACAGCACCAGCGGGTGCGCGCGCCGCGCGAACACCTGGATGAAGTTCTGGAAGACCAGTGTGAAGCGGTTCTGCGCCTCGAAGCCCGTCAGTGCCGGCAACTCGGGCTGCTCGCCGATGATCAGTTCGAGCGAGGGAATGACGTCGAGCAGAACCCGACCGTTGCCGCCCACTGCCGCGCGGATTTCCAGCCGCCATTGCTCCACCGCTTCGGGCCCGCCCGTCAGCAGCTGTTCGACCAGTTCCTGCAGCGCATCCACCAGGGCCGAAAACGGTACGTCCCGGCGCAGCTGGTCGAATTTTCCCGATGCGAACAAACCACGGCAATCGGTGATCGCCTCGTGCATTTCCTGCACCAGCGAAGTCTTGCCGATACCCGCCGCACCAGCCACGCGCACCGTGCATACCTTGCCGGCGGCGGCCTGATGCAGCGTCTCGACCAGCACCGCGGCCTCGCGGTCGCGCCCGTAAAGTTTCTGTGGCGGCTCGAAGCGCTCGATCACATCCTGCGCGCCGAGTTCGAAACGCCTTATCGCATTGCCGTCGCCCAGCTCCTGCAGGCATCGCTCCAGGTCCGCGACCAGCCCGGCGGCACTCTGATAGCGCTCTTCGGGCGCCTTGCGCAGCAGCCTCGCGACGATGGCCGACAGCATCTCGGGAATGTCGCACAGCTGGTGCAGGGGCGCCGGCGTGCCCGCGATGTGGAAATGCACCAGCTCCAGCGGATCGCTGCTCTCCTTGGGCAGCCGGCCGCTGAACAACTCATAGAGCGTGACGCCAAAGGAATACCAGTCCGCGCGATGATCCACGCTGCGATTCATCCTGCCGGTCTGTTCCGGTGCGATGTATGCCAGCGTGCCTTCCAGCGCCGTGGCGGGCCGGAACCTGCCTTCCTGATAGCGCAGTCGTGTGGCAAGGCCGAAGTCCACGAGACAGGCCCGCGACGCGCGCGCGTCGTAGAGCAGGTTCTGGCTGTTGATGTCCTTGTGGATCACGCCGGCCGCGTGCACCGCACCGATCACCTTCGCGAACTGGATCGCCGCCCGCAGCCGCGCGTGAAGCGCCGGCTTCTTGCGCGTCAGCCACTCGCGCAGTGGATACCCCGGGAACTGTTCCGTCACCAGCGCCAGCTGCCCGTGGGATTGAACCAGCTCGTATGCGTTGACGACGCCTTCGACACTGAGCGAGCGCAGCAGCGCGAATTCGTTGCGCAGCCGCGTAAGCTGGCGCGAGGTCGATGCGCCCACCGGCGTGCACTTGAGAATGACCGGGTGCCGGTCGCGGCCACGCACCGCGCGACACACGATGGAGCTCGCACTCTCGTGCACCGACGCAACCACGTCGTATCCGGGAATCTGGACTAGCGGCTGACCCAACGCATACTCCCGCGGAGAGGGCCACGCGTCCATGCCACTCCGCCCCGGGTGGAAATAAGACAACTATCCTCTGGTTGCCGAAGCAATGCTGGACCGGGCCGCGGTTCCGTGACAGCAATCACGGCGAGCGGCACCGCCGGTGGCCACTAGCCGGTGGCCACTAAGGGAAACCCCGAGAAAAGGCGTATCGTCGGCACATGTCCATCGTGATTTCGATGCACGAATCCGGCCAATACCTGGTAGCCAGGTTCAGCGGCAGGATCTCTGACGGCGAACTGCGGCCGGCCTACGAGAGCTTTTACAACAGCCACGATGTCCCGACGAACTTCCCGGAGCTGTGCGATCTTTCGAAAGCGGACATGGATGGCCTGACGCATCGTGGATTGATCGCATTCGCGGAGTGGGTGCAGGAATTGCTTCGCCTGCGCGGGGATACGGCGAGAAAGACGGCCTACTATCTTCCGGGGTTGTCCGGCAGATCGAAGGTGATCATCTACGAAACCCTGATGCACGAGTCACCCGAGATCACGCGGACTTTCTCGAAACTGGATGACGCCGTGCGCTGGCTCGTCGATGCTTCGCCGGAATCCGCGGTGCGGGTTCCAACGCGATAGAACCTCAGGAATTCGCGCAAAAGACGGCACCCTGACGGGGGCAGGCATCGACACGGCCTGGCGAGGTTCCTTGCGCCCGGTCACATCGGGGGTGCGGAATTGGCTCTATCGTCCGGTTATGGCAATGAAGTCGCTACCCAGTTCAAGGGCTCTGCAAAGCGCAGACCCGGCGATGCGCTTCGATTCCCAGCTGGAAGCCGAATACGTCCGCAGCCGGCTGCTGAACAGCCGCACGCTGATCCGCATGGCCTGCCTGCTCGCCCTGGTCACGATAGTCCTGCGCATGGGCGAGATCGCCATGATGGGGCGTGGAATGCTCACCTCCGCCCCCCGATTCACGGCCGTCTTTCCAGTGGTCGTGCTCCTGTCATCCGTGTTGCTCACCTGGCTGGCATGGAGCCCGGGGTTCGCGCGCCGATATCTGCCGCTGGCAAACTTTGCCGTGCCGGCGCGGAACGTCTTCGCCGCCATCGCCATCGCGGCAATGGCGACCCGGGGCCAGGTCGAACTGCTGATCTTGCTGCCCGCCATGGTGCTCAGCCCTTTCTTCTTCCTGGGACTGCATTTCCGCTCGGCGCTGACCTGCGTGGCCTTGACGGTCGCCGCATTCGCGGTCTCGGCACTGGTGTGTGCGATGCCGATTTCCGTGCTGCTGCGTTCCTGCGGCTTTCTTATCGTGACGGCCGCCACCAGCGCGGTGGCCGCGTGGCAGGTCGAAAAACAGTCGCGCCAGAGCTTTCTCGAGGGCCGCTTCATCGCACAGCTCGCCGAACACGACGCGCTGACAGGAGCAAAGAACCGTCGCGTATTCGACGATCATCTTGCGCGCCTGTGGCTGCAGGCGATTCGCGACGGGCGTCGGATCGCGACGCTGCTGATCGACGTGGATCACTTCAAGGCCTACAACGATCGCTACGGACACCAGGCCGGTGACGTCGCGCTGCAGAAGGTAGCGGAGGCTGTGCAGGCCCAGATCGGCCGGCCGCTCGATCTGCTGTCCCGTTACGGGGGTGAGGAATTCGCGGTGCTGCTGTACGACGTCGATGCCGATTCGGCCCTCGATATCGCCGAGCGGATGCGCCTTGCCGTAAGCGCCCTGGGGCTGGAGCATCGGGGCTCGCGCGCCGCCCGCGTGGTGACTGTCAGCATCGGCGTTGCCGCGATCCAGCCCCTGGCCGAGCGCCAGCCACTCGGCGCGCTGCAGCTGGCGGATGAAGCGCTGTACGCGGCGAAAGCCCGTGGCCGCAACAATGTCCATCTCGCCGCGGAGTCCGACTACAACGGCCTGCAGACCGGCGTCTTCACGCAGTATGCCGCGGCGAGTTGATCACGGCGGCAGATGACCCTTGGGCGGCTTGCCCTTCGGCTCAGTCCTTGAAGAAGGGTTCGACCTGGCCTTTGAGGGTGATCGTCAGTGGCTTGCCCTTGCGATCCAGCGTCTTGCCGACCGAAGCGCGGATCCAGCCCTCGGAAATGCAGTATTCCTCGACGTTCGTGCGCTCCACGCCATTGAAACGGATGCCGATGTTGCGGGCCAGAAGCTTCTCGTCGTAGTGCTTGCTCGATGGATCGACAGAAAGGCGGTCGGGCAGCGTATCGGTCACTTCATGTCTCCAGGCTGGGTGCGCAAATATACAGGTAACGCTAGTGCGCAACGCGCGCGTCGTCCTGCGCATGGAACCAGTCTACGTCGATATGACCGCTGCCTGCAGCCGTGCCGGGGGGCGAGAGCACATAGGTGAACAGCGCCGGCCGCGCGCCCTTCCACCAGGAGAAATTCAGTTGCACCGCCTTGCCGGCGGCGGTGAAGTGCCGCCCCTCATCCAGGCTGAATGAGAAGTGCGCCTGCTGGTCGGCACCGACCTGCGCGCGCAGCTGAACCGTCGAGGCGTCGAGTGCCGTGATGGCGGACTCCTCACCGGCGCTGGCGAACACCACGCGCACGGCGCCCTCCTGTTTCACCACCCCTATCCACGCGGGCAGCACGCCGAACAGGGCAAGGCCCGCACGCTGACCCTCGCTCATCCCCGTCGTGTCGAGGCGCGTGGTGAAGGTGGCCATGGGACCTTGCAGAATCTGGGTGAGCGTGTTGCGGGCCGTGACCAGATGCGCGGCTGGCAAGGCACGCAAGCGCAGCCATCCAGCGCGCGCCGTCAGGCTCCACGCGGCATCCACGGGATTGTGGTTCCACTCCCACTGCACGCCCAGTGCCGGTGAGGCGAACTCGTCGGAATCCTGCAACTTCGGCCACTGCCGCGCCGGCACGCTTACCGGCACAGGCGCCTGCTCCACCGGCTGGCCCCAGGTCTGGCCCGACACGGGCTCGCCCATCAACGGCCAGTCACCCCGCCACCGCACGGGCTCGAGATACACGATGCGTCCGAACGCGCCGGTGCTGTTGAAGTGCAGGAACCAGCCCTCGCCCTTGGGCGTCTCGACGTAGCCGCCCTGGTGCGGACCCTGCACTGGTGTGCTCCCTCTGGCCAGCACCACACGCCATTCGTAAGGGCCGGTGATCTTCCTCGCACGACCCACTGCCTGCGACCCGGTTTCGACGCCGCCGATGGGGGCGAAGATGTAGTACCAGCCATGGCGTTTGACGAGCTTGGGTCCCTCGAGCACCGGCAGATTCACCGGATCCTGCGCGATCACGGTGCCCGCATCGAGCACTCGCGTGCCATCCGCGCTCATGCGATGCAGGATCAGCGGCCCCGCTCCGACACGCGAGTGAATCAGCCACGCGCTGCCGTCCTCATCCCAGAATGGACAGGGATCTTCCAGCCGCGGCTCGCTGATGACGGCGACGGGCGGCGACCAGGGCCCCGCCGGATCGGCGGCGGTGGACATGAAGATGCCCTCGTCCGGCGTGGGCCAGTACACGTAGAAGCGTGACCCGTGATGGCGGATGGCCGGCGCCCAGACACCGCCGGCATAGCGCAGCCCCGGTCCTGTGGGCCGGCGCGTGGCGTCGGTCAGCGTGAACGGCGCGATCATGTCGTACTCGGCGGCGAAGGACAGCCGCGGCAGCACGTGCCCGATGATCCGCCAGTGCACCAGATCCGGCGACTTCAACACCGGAATGCCCGGCGAGAAATGAAAGCTCGACGCGACCATGTAGTAGTCGCGGCCGACGCGGATTACATCAGGGTCGGAGTAGTCGGCGAAGAGTACGGGGTTGGTGTAAGCGGGCAACCCCGCGGCCTCGCAGCGGCCCGCCACAGGCAGCGCCGCGCACACGAGGACGAGCAGGTGGTGTAAGCGGATGCGCGACACAGTGGTCCTTCATGTTTCTTAAACATGCCGGACTCTATGATCGGCGCCCGGCCCCGGTGAAGACATGAGGATGATAGTGGACAGGCTTCGCGGAGTGTGGGTGCAGGTGGCGCTGTTCGCGGTTGGCGTGGCCATCGGGCTGGGCCATGTCTATGCCACGCGGCCTGTTGCTGCTGTGCAGGTGCAAGCCACGAACGGGCTTCAGAGTGCAGCAGTGCTGCCCGCCGTGGCGGACACGCGGGACGCCGCCATTTCCGGGACAGGCAACTCTGTAGAGCCCGACAGCATCGAGGGACCGGCATCGATGGCATTTGCCGACGGCGCCGGAAACTAGCAGCCGGCGCACCGCAGGAAGCAGTGCGCCGGCCCGCGAAGGACTACGGCCTAGCGGCGGTTCTGGTTGTCGTCGTGCCGGTTGCCGTTTTCACGCGGCACCAGGCCGATCGCCGGGTCGACATACAGCGCCAGCAGCTGTCCGCCTTCAACCAGTTCCGCGTCGGCGCTCGCCTTGTGCGCCTGCACGTTCAGCAGGAACCAGCCCTCGCCGAGGATGGCGCCCGCATCGATGATGCCGGTGGTCTCCTCGTCGCGGGTGATGAACTCCGGCTGCAGGGAGTCGGGATCGAAACGCACCGGATTGTGCGCGGCCACCTGCAGGAACTGCTCCGTATCGATGCTGTACAACCACACCTTGGCGATGCGGTTGTCGTTGCCCGGATCCTCGTCCATCAGCACGCGGCCGAGCCTGTCGATCGTCACGTTGTCCAGCATGCGGTGGCCCTCATCGCCACGCAGCAGGATCTCCACCGTGCCGCCGGCCAGCGGATTGCCGATGTCGTCAAAGCTCAGGCACCACAGGCGGCAGTTGGCCGTGCTGCTGGCCGTCGTGACGAAGTAGAAGTCGCCCTGCTTGCCGTCGCGCGGATCCCACGCGCCGTCTTCGCAGCGCTGCAGGCGGGCCACACCGTGGGCATCCGACAGCACGTCGAGATTGCTCGAGATCGTCTGCCCGCCTTCATCCGCCAGGGGTACGAGCGTGAAGCGCGCGGCACCGATGTAGCCACTGGTGGCATCGCCGAGGCCGTACTGGTCGCTTTCCGCCGGGATCAGCACGCCATCGCGATGGATCGACAGGCCGAACAGCCTGCCGTTGGTGAGCCCCGCGCTGTCGACCGGATGCCGTCCCGCGTACTTGGTGCCGATGTAGAAATAGACCTGACTGGGCGCGGCGTTGCCCGAAGCCACCGACGCGGTGGACTGGTTGCTGTCATCGGTGAGTGCAACGATGGTCTGGCGCTGCGGATACGGGCAGGCCACGGCATTTTCGTACGACAGGCCGCCGAACAGCGGCAGATGCCAAGCCTCACCGGCGTGCTCACCGGTCACCACGCGGGCCCAGCCGCGACCGCTGGTCACTTCCTCGCCGTTCAGATACAGGCGTTCGCGCGTGCCAACGCCATTGGCGAAGTAGGCACTGGGTGCCGCGAGATCCGCGGAACAGTGGCGTTGCCACTGGGTCGTGCCCCGCACATATTTCGCGCTGGGTTTGTCCCACACGAACACGTCGTTCGGCGACTTCGTGAAGTCTTCGCCCCTGGCGACCTTCAGCGTCTTCGAGTCGATGATCCAGCGCGACACAAACGCGCCATTGCTGCCGTGCGCGCGCACGATGCCCGGCGCCGCGGAAGTCAGTTCGTGGTTCATCAGCAGCGTGAACTCATTGCGGCCGCTGACAAATGCCCCCAGTCCATCGGGGATACCGACCATGCGGTAGCCATTGGCCGCGGCTTCCCCCACGGTCAGGATGGAGACGGCTTTGACACCGGCGATGGAGGGAGCGACGTAGGGCTCGCTGGCGGTGCTGGGACCGGTGGCAACGGTGTCATCGCTGCGATGATCCTTGCGCCAGCGATTGTCCCTTCCGCCATGGGCGTCCGCTGGCGGTGGAGCCAGCAGGCTGGAAGCGGCGGCGACGGCAACGGGCGCGGTCAGCGCACCTTTCAGGAAAGAGCGACGCGGGGTGGTTTGATCTGGCACGGGATCTCCTGAAGAACTCGGTGGGGGAAACGACCGCTCATAGTTTCCCCGCCGAATCTTTCAGTTTCTTTTCGACCCGCCGCGGTGCGCCGGGCCGACGACTAGCGCGACGCAGCGTCCAGTTCGCGCCCCCAGGGATCCTTGCCCGGCACGGCGTTGCCGCTGGCCGCGAAATCCATGATCTCGTCCTTCGCCCGGACATAGCGCGGCCACACCGGCAGGCCGGCACCGTTCGGATCACCACTCTTCGCGAAATTCACCAGGTAGGCGCTGATCGTTTTGCCCATGGCGTTGTCGCGCGGTGTGGTGCCCGCTTCGTACTTGATCGCCTGGGTGTTGAAGAAGAATGGAATGTCGCTGGCATGCCCGGCGCCTTCCTGCGCCGGAGCGCCCGCGGGGGCCGGCGGGAGTTTCTCGGCCACATAAGAGAAGCGATACGCATAGACCGGCACACCCTTGCCCGCGATCACCGTTTCGAGATTGCGGGCACCGGCGATCATCGTGCCGGTCTTGCCACCGATGTCGGCACTGGTCGCGCCGATCATCATCGGCACATGCGCGAAGGCGTTGGCCTTGTACGCCGCGCCTGCATCCACAGCCAGCTTGCCGTCGGAAAAGGGGTTGGCGAAGGTGGGTGGGCCTGATGGGCGGAACAGTGCCGTCATGCTCAGACCGTCGGTCACCTGTTCGGCGCTGAGCGCGCGCAGCTTCTGCAGCGCGTCGGCATCCGACTGCGCGATGCCGAACTTTTCGGCAAAGCGCGCGCCGATCTGCTCGGTGGCGGCCAGACCTGCTCCGCCCATGCCACCACCATCGCCGCCAGACATCACCACGGCCCTGGCGAACAATCCCTTCGTCAGGGGCGAGGTCACCAGCACATGCACCGACATGCCGCCGGCGCTCTCCCCGACGATCGTCACATTGCGCGGATCGCCGCCGAAGGCAGCAATGTTGCGCTGGACCCAGCGCAATGCGGCGATCTGGTCCATGTAGCCGTAGTTGCCCAGCAGGCCCGCATCGGCATTGGCGCGGGTCAGCGCCGGATGGGCGAAGGTGCCGAAGCGACCGACGCGGTAATTGGCGCTGATGAACAGCACGCCCTGCTTCGCCAGTTCCGCTCCGGAGTAAGTGGGCGGCGATGCACCGCCGTTGACGAAGCCGCCGCCGTAGATCCAGAAGATCACCGGCAGCTTGCCGCGCGCGCCTGCGGGCCGCCATACGTTGGCATACAGGCAATTCTCGTTCGGCGGTGTGCCGAGCGGCGCGGCATCGCCGCCGAACGGAACCTGCATGCAGTCATTTCCGTAGGCGCTAGCGTCACGCACGCCCGGCCAGCTTGCGGCCGGCTGGGGGGCGCGCCAGCGCAGTGCGCCCAACGGAGGCGCGGCAAAAGGGATGCCCTTCCAGCTGAGCACACCCGCTTCGAGTGCGCCCTTCAGCATGCCAGTGTCGATCTTCACCGTCGCCGGGTCGGCCGAAGCAGCGAAGTCATTCGTGGAGCACGCAAACAACGTGCATAGTGCGATGCAATGCAGGACGGATTTCATGGGAAACCTCTGCGGGTTCTTTCGGAGACTGACCCGATTCTGGATGCCTGCGGCATCCTTGTCACCCGGTCAGTCGCTGCCGGACGTGACCAGGCTGTTCTGCACCTTCTTAACACCCTTTACCTGCGCGGCCACGGCCTGCGCCGCCGTCCGATCGGCCGCCGAAGGCACGAGTCCATGCAGACCTATGGTCTGCTGCACATCGCTGCTGACCGTGACCTGCAGCTTCGAGGTGCGCGCATCCCTATGCAGCGCCGCTTCCACATCACGCGCCAGCGCCCTCGAAGCCGAACCTGCCGCGTCCGCGGACGGCGGGTCCACCTCGAGATTCGCGGAGATCCGCACGCCATCGGCTGCCTTTTCGGCAATCGCCCGCGCGCGCGCGGCCGCCGCCTCGTCCGCTACCGAGCCGCTGATCACCACCGCCGAGGCGTGCGTCGTGACCGAAATGCGTGAAGCATCGACCTCGCGCGAGCTGCGCAGCGCCTGCGTCACGGCTGCGGCGGCCAGTTTCGGATCTTTCTCGGGAGCCACTTGGGATGTAGCAACGCTTTCGGCTCCCATCGCCCAACAGGGGGACAGCGACATTCCCAAGGCCAGCGCACCGAGGATGGAAATCTTCATGCAAGGCTCCCGTTCCAGCATTTCGGCACCTTGCATGGTGACCTCTTCCTTCAGCCATCCGCATCATCCTGTGGAGGGTCAGCAGGTAGGACTTCGTCCCGCGCGCTTCCCTGCCTGAGCCGCAACAGACTGGCCACTGTGAACCTCGTCTCAATCGTGCGGCGCGGCAAGAGAGCGGCATCTCATTGCCGCAACTGCGGCTGAAGTACTCCCTACCCGTGCCGTTAGCCCCTGCAGGTAGACCACGAGGAACCTGCTGGTAGTCCCGCGTGTGCGGGCTGAACATTATGTCACTGGGCATCAATACCAACGTTGCCGCGCTGAACGCGCAGCGCAACCTCAACGCCTCCCAGAGTGTGCTGGGCAAGGCGTTGCAGCGCCTTTCTTCCGGCCTGCGCATCAACAGCGCGGCGGACGATGCGGCGGGGCTGGCGATTGCCGGCCGGATGACCACCCAGATCAACGGCCTGAACCAGGCCGTTCGCAATGCCAATGACGGTGTCTCGCTGCTGCAGACCACCGATGCCGCACTGGGCACGGTCTCGCAGGCCCTGCAGCGCATCCGCGAACTGGCCGTGCAGGCGGCAAACTCGACGAACAGCGATTCAGACCGCGCAGCGCTGCAGCAGGAAGTCTCGCAGCTCACCGCGGAAGTCGACCGCGTGGGACGCACGACATCCTTCAATGGCCAGAAGGTATTTGGTCAGGATCAGACCAGCATGGTCGGCGATGCCGACCAGCTGGCCGTCGTCGATGGGCTGCAGGCGGGCTGGCTGTCGTCCGCGGAAGACCTGATCAAGCAGTACTACGGGATCGAAGGCAACGACAATCCGATCGCCATCGATCTGACTGGCTTCACCGACGGCGCAGGCAACACGCTGGCGCGCGTTTCGGCCAGCGTCGGTGCCAGCGGCATCGGCACGAACATCACCTTGCAGATCGACATGGCGGACTTCGTGCCCGCCAATCCGCCCAATGGCGGCAGCGCGCCGTTCTACAACGATCGCATCCTCACGCATGAAATGACGCACGCGGTGATGGACGCCACGATGAACGTGGGCTCCTTCTTCACGAACAATCAGCAGTTCTGGCTGGAGGGCACGGCCGAGCTGATGCACGGCGCCGATGAGCGTCTGTATGCCGACATCCAGAACGGCGGCGGCGGCGCGACCGGCATCGGCGCGGTCATGGATAAGGTGGACGACTGGGGCACATCCTGGGGCGGCACCAGTGCGGACTATTCCGCGGCGTACGCCGGCATGCGCTACCTGGATCAGCAGATCAAGGCGGCCGGCGGTCAGGGCATCAAGGATGTCACGACGTACCTCGCGGGCGATTCCACACGCACGCTCGACCAGGCGCTGCAGAACGCCACGCATGGCGCGTTTTCCGGCGCGGCGGACTTCAAGAGCCAGTTTCAGGCCGACGGCGACGCCTTCATCGCTGACCTGCTGAGTTCCGGCAAGCTGACGGATACGGACACCGGCGCGATCGGTGGTTCCGCGGCCAGTGGCGGCCCGGTGAGGACGGCGGCTTCCGTCATTTCCGACACGCCGTCGCGCAGTGGCGAGGACCAGCTCGCCGGATTCAAGGAAACCTGGGAGAAGGTGGCCTCCGCCGCCGGCGCGGACGCCAACACCAAGAAGCAGGCCTTCCAGATCGGCGCGAACGTGGGCGAGCAGATCAGCATTGGTTCATTCGCGATGAATGGTGGGGCGCTGGGCATCGCGGATGCCAACGTCGACACCAACCCCAACGGCGTGATCCAGAAGATGGATCGCGCCATCGACTACATCAACGCCCGGCGCGCCGACCTGGGCGCCCAGCTCGGCCGGCTGGATTCGGTGGTATCGAACCTCTCGACCAATGTGGAATCGCTCAGCGCCAGCCGCTCACGCATCCAGGATACGGATTTCGCCGCCGAGACCGCCCGCCTCACGGTATCGCAGATTCTCCAGCAGGCCGGCACCGCGATGGTGGCCCAGGCCAACGCCGCCCCCCGGCTGGTACTGCAGTTGCTGGGCGCTTGATCGCCGGCCAGGGGTTACCTGGATGAATTGCGACCCGGGATGACATATCTACGGGCGGTTGGTGAAATCCGTCACAAGGAGTTTCCCCGCTCCGCTGGTAACGTCGGTGTCAGTTATTCCACTGAACGTGTCTTCCCATGCTGCAGAAGATTGTCGTGCTCAACCCCAAGGGCGGTTCGGGCAAGACCACCATCGCGACCAACCTTGCCGCATATTTCGCGGCGCGGGGAAACAAGCCCGCACTGATGGATATGGATGCGCAGGGTTCCAGCTCGCGCTGGCTCAGCAAGCGCCCCAAGGTGCTGGCACCGGTCCACGGCATTGCCGGTTATGAACGCAACCTGCGGGTCACTCGCAGCTTCGCGATGCGCGTGCCCACCGACTGCGAAACGCTGATCGTCGACACGCCCGCGGCGATCGCATCGCAGGACCTGCCGGATCTCACCCGCGGCGCGGCGGCCATCATCGTGCCGGTGTTGCCTTCGGATATCGATATCCACGCCGCCACGAAATGCATTGCCGATCTGCTGCTGATCGCGAAAGTCAAACGCGAGCAACGGCGCCTGGCCGTGGTCGCCAATCGCGTCAAACGCCACACGATCATGTACCGCTCGCTGATGCGGTTCCTGGAGTCGCTGGACATACCGGTGATCACCACGCTGCGCGATTCACAGAACTACGTGCGCGCCTCGGAAAGCGGCGCGGGCTTGTTCGAGATGAAAGCGCGCCTCGTGCGCGAGGACACCGATCAGTGGCAGCCACTGGTTGGCTGGATTGCGCAGCGGCCGGCCATGGCAGTGGAGCTGCCGACCTCGCAGGCCAGCACCGTGGCCGCGGCGGATCCCGTGCATGCCATGATGGCCTCCCACATTCCTGCCATGGGCGCGCCGCAAGCAGTGATGTAACAAGCGGCGAGGCGGTTCTTGCCATCCGTGCCCCGCGCGTGCTTCATATGTCGATCATGAGCCCGCGAGCGTTCCTGCCACTTGCGATGCTGATCGTGCTGGGATGCCAGACGGCGGCGTTTGCCAATGACAATCCCGGCACCTCACGACCGACTCCCGACTACATGCGCTACATGGAAGACGCGCGCAGCGCCCGGCTGGAGATCGCGATCCGGTCGTTCAGGATGCCCTCCGGCCAGCAGGTGGATCTCATAGGGGTCGTGCACATCGCAGATGACGCCTATTACCAGACACTGAACCAGCGCTTCGACCGGTACGACTCCGTGCTCTTCGAACTGGTAGGCAACCCTCAGCGCCTGACCCAGACACCGCCGCAAGTGCTGAAACAGCAGCAGGAACAGGAATACAGCGGCCTGCTGAGCACCTTGCAGCAGGCCATGGGAAAGTACCTGCAGCTCACCTTCCAGCTCGGCGAAATCGACTACACGAAGAAGAACATGGTGCACGCCGATGCCAGCGCGGCGCAATTCGCCGAGATGCAGCAGCAGCGCGGCGAGACCATGCTGACTTTGTACTTGCGGGCCGTGAACGCGCAATTCAGTACCGGCTCGAACACGGCGGCAATGAGCGAACTCAACGCCTTCTCACTGATCCGCATCCTGCTTAGCCCCGATGCGGCGACCGAGTTCAAGAAGGCACTGGCCCGGATGTTCGACCAGACGGAGTCTCTGACGCAGCTCATGGAAGGCGATAAGGGATCGGCAGTCCTCAGCGGGCGCAATGACGTGGTGATGAAGAAAATCCAGGAAGTACTCGCCAACCGGAAGCAGCGCCGCATCGCGGTGTTCTACGGCGGCGGGCACATGCCGGGCATCGAGACATCGCTGATCGAGAAACTGAACGCCAGGGTGACCGGCGAAGAATGGTTGCCTGCCTGGACGATGCCCAAGTAAGCCGACGGATGTCACCAGCGCTGGTGCACGAACGGTCTGACGTCCGCCGCATAGAGCGCAGCAAGCGCCGACAGCAGGGCGGCATCGAGCGCCCCCTTGGAACCCGCCGCCACGTTCTGCTCCACCTGCTCGACCCGCCGCGCGCCGGGAATCGAACAGGTCACGGCGGGGAACGATGCGATGTAGCGCAAAGCGAGCTCTGGCAGCGTCATGTCCGCGGGCAGCAGGCCGCGCAACTTCTCGACTACTTGCAGGCCCCGGTCGTAGTCGAAGCCGGAAAAGGTCTCGCCCTTGTCGAACGCCTCCCCCTCCCGGTTGAAGGCACGGTGGTCATCCGGGTGAAAGCGGGTGGCGCTGGTCAGTTTGCCGGTCAACATGCCGGACGACAGCGGCAACCGCGCGAGGATGCCGACATCGCGCTCGGCCGCTCGCGGAAACAAATGCTCCGCGGGACGCTGCCGCAGGATGTTGAAGATCACCTGCACTGATTGCAGTCCGGGATATTCCAGCGCCTTGAGGCCCTCTTCGACGCGTTCGACGCTGACGCCGTAGAAGCGCACCTTCCCGGCCTTTACCAGATCATCGAACACACCGAACACCTCCGGCATGTAGTAGACGTCCGTGGGTGGGCAGTGAATCTGCACCAGATCGAGCGCCGACACATCAAGGTTGTTCAGGCAGCGCTCGACATAGCGGGTCAGGTTGTCGCGGGTATAGCTCTCCTTGACGTGCGGATTCGAGCGGCGCCCCACTTTCGTGGCCACCCAGAACGGGTCGCGACGCTCACGGCGCAGGCGGGCCAGCAGCCGTTCGCTATGCCCGTCACCGTAGACATCCGCCGTGTCAAAGAAGTTGACGCCCAGGTCCAGCGCGCGATGCAGGCAGCGCATGGCCTCCGCATCATCCAGCGCGCCCCAAGTGCCACCGATGGCCCAGGCGCCGAAACTGACCGTGGAGACCTTGAAACCGGTTCGGCCCAGCATTTTGTATTGCATGGCCACGTCATAGCAGGTCGTTCGGCGACTTGCCAAGCTTGCAGCACCGACACCCCGTGCGCACACAGACGCCCACGCCTATTTCCCTTTCAAAGCCGCCAAAGTCGGCTCGAGCGTCAAATCATGGCCTTCGAGGCGCTTCACGATGATTCCTTTCGCATCGGCCACGACCACGGTCGGCACCGTCATCACGCCAAATCGACGGAACAGCCGCGCGCGTTCATCCAGTGACAACGGCAGGGTCACGTTGTTGTCTTTTGCATAACTGACGAGATCGTTCCGGGATGTCCAGATACCCGATGAAATGCCCAGCCAGCGAAAGCCCGGATATCTGGCCTTGAGCGACTCGACCTGTTCGCGCACCTCCCGACAGGCCTTGCCGGACTGCGGCCGCGCGGCACCCAGATAGGATTCGCACCAGGGAACCATGAACACCAGCACGGTACCGCGCGTGCCGACAGAACCGCGCAGGGCAAGGCTTCCGCCGCCGGCAATGGCTAACGTCTCGTCAGGCAACGGATCCCCCGGTTCGAGGTGGGCGTTGGCTGCGGCAAAAGCCTTCGCCTTGAACAGCCTGGCCGGCGCCTTGCGTTCGCGCTCCAGAACGGCATCGAGCTGGGCATCGGCGCGATTGCCGACATATTTGACGATGCCATCCTTGCCGATCACCACATGCTGCGGCGTAATGCGCAAGTTGAAGAGGCCCGCCAGGCTGCCATCGTCCACCACGATGGGCATATGGATACCCAGCTTCGTGCGGTAGGCCTTGATGTCCTGCAATGTTTCGCTGAAGCCGGCGTTCAATGCGATGACAGCCAGGTCATCGCCCGCGTGTTGATACACATTCTCCAGGTGCGGCATCTGCTGGCGGCAGGGCGTACACCACGTTGCCCAGAACTTCAGGTACACGGCCTTCTTGCCATATAAATCGGCGCTATCGATCTGTTCACCGTCGATGGTCGTCAGCCGCAGCGCAGGCGCCCGCATCCCTACGACACCTTGTCGCGCGGCCGTTACCAGTGGATTGATCGGCGCCTCCGCCGCTCCTGCCTCCCCAATGGCGCCGAGCAGGATCAGGGCGCAAACACGCAGCCCGCTCATGCCGGCAACACCAGTTTCTGGCCCGCGGGAACCACCATGAAGGCCAGCAGATGCGCTGGACGACCTGGATCGGCGCTGGCACTGCCGCTGTGCAGGGCGCCCCGCTCCTCGAAAAAAGCCTCGCCCGCCCGGATGACGCGTGGTGTCTCGCCGTTGACGCCAAAGGCATAGGCACCTTCCAGCACGTACCCCAGCACGAAGCCGGGATGGCGATGCGCATTACCTGCGCCACTGCCCGC
>Ga0164241_10002691_pt1 | contig 18825 bp, 22 predicted proteins | sample OricomyardsoilBY_FD_108780 | JGI IMG/M metagenome (GOLD analysis project Ga0164241, IMG submission 108780) | Backyard soil microbial communities from Emeryville, California, USA - Original compost - Back yard soil (BY) | ecosystem: Environmental > Terrestrial > Soil > Unclassified | place: USA...
AGCTGGAGGTAGAGCGTCTGCACGAGCAGGATCCCGCCGATGCCGGCGAAGAAGAGCGCGGTGATCCCGACGCCGCTGGTGAACGCCTTCTTGGTGAACAGCGACGGCGTCACGATCGGCGTGTGGCCGGGGCGGTCGGCGGCGCGCTCGAGCAGCCCGAAGGCGACGAACAGGGCGACTCCCGCCGCCATCATCGCGAAGCACCACCACGGCCAGTCCTGCTCGCGGCCCTGGATCAGCGGGTAGATGAGCAGCGTCGCGGCGACGACGATCGTCGCCGAGCCGCGGACGTCGAGCGTCAGGCCCTTCTCGCCGCGCGACTCCGGCAGGACCCGCAGCGCGCCGATCACCGCGAGGATCCCGAGAGGCAGGTTGATCAGGAAGATCATCCGCCACTGGGTGCCGAAGAGGTCGGCGTCGGTCAGCAGCCCGCCGAGGACCGGCCCGAGGATCGCGCCGAGGGCGATGACCGGGCCGAAGAGCGAGAACGCCTTCGTCATCTCGTCGGGCGGGAAGACCTGGCGGATGATCCCGAAGCCCTGCGGGATCATGATGGCCGCGAACAGGCCCTGGACGAGCCGCAGCGCGATCAGGACGCCGGTCGACGGCGCGAGCCCGCAGGCGAGCGAGGCGATCGTGAACCCGACCGCGCCGACGACGAACATCCGCCGGCGGCCGAAGATGTCGCCGAGGCGCCCGCCCGTGACGAGGCCGACCGAGTAGGTCAGCGCGTAGCCGCCGACGATCCACTGCAGGGCGGTCTCGCTCGAGCCGAGGTCGGCGCTGATCGTCGGGACCGCGACGTTGACGATCGTGGAGTCGAGGAGGTCCATCGCCTCGACGGCGAGGAGGATGAAGAGGATCAGCCAGCGGCGGGGGTGGGCTGCATTCAGAACTGCGTTCGCGTTCACGAACAGTGTTCTACACGTAGAATCGCGTTCGTGTCAAGCCCGGCGGACGACCCGCTGCCTCCCCATCCGCTCTCCGCCGGCCGCAGCCGCCCGCCGCGGGCACGCCGCTCGCTCTCGCGCGAGGCGATCGTCACCCAGGCGCTGGCGATCCTCGACGCCGAGGGCCTCGACGCCGTCAGCATGCGCCGCGTCGCCGACGCGCTCGGCACCGGGCCCGCCTCGCTCTACGCCCACGTGGCGAACAAGGAGGAGCTGCTCGAGCTGCTCATCGACCGGGTGATGTCCGTCGTGGTCGTGCCGCCGCCCGACCCGGAGCGCTGGCAGGAGCAGATCAAGCAGCTGATGCGCGACGGGCGCGACGCGCTCGCCGCGCACCGCGACATCGCGCGGGCGAACATGGGCGTGGTGCCGATCGGCCCGAACGCGATCCGGATCGCCGAGGGGATGCTGGCGATCCTCCGCACAGCCGGGGTGCCGAAGCGGGTCGCGGCGCTGGCCGCCGACACGCTGTCGCTCTACATCGTCGCCCACGCCTACGAGGGCACGCTCTGGGAGAAGCGGCTCGAGGGCGAGGGCGCTCACTACGCCGAGCGGCTCCACGACTACTTCTCGTCGCTGCCGCCCGACCGCTTCCCGCACCTCAGCTCGATGGCCGCCGAGCTGATCGGCGACACCGACGACGGCGAGGAGCGCTTCGAGTTCGGGCTCGACATCCTCGTCGCGGGCGTCGACGCCGCCGCGAAGCGGGCGCGATGAGCGCCCGCGACCGTGCCGCGCGCCTCGCCGACGCGGCGGGCCTCGGCGGCCCGCTGCGCCGCGTCAAGCACCGCTTCGACCCGCCGCACGTGAAGTTCGACCGCGCCGAGCACGCGCGGCTGCTGGCGCTCGTCCGCGCGACGCTCGGCCCCGCGGACTGCGCGGTCGAGATCGGCGCCAACGAGGGCGCGATCCTGGCGACGATGGTCGCGGCTGCGCCGCGCGGGCCGCACCTCGCGTTCGAGCCGATCCCGGCGCTGGCCGCCACGCTGCGCGAGCGCTTCCCGAGCGTCGAGGTCCACGCCTGCGCACTCTCCGACCACGACGGCGAGGAGGACTTCGCGCACGTCGTCACGCGACCGGGGTGGAGCGGCCTGCGCGCGCGGCCCACGCCGGACGCGAGCGACCGGATCGAGACGATCCGCGTGCCGGTCCGGCGGCTCGACGACCTGATCGGCGACCGCGCGCCGCGGCTCGTCAAGATCGACGTCGAGGGCGCCGAGCGCGAGGTGCTCGCCGGCGCCGCCGACACGCTCGCCCGCCACCGCCCGGTGGTCGCGTTCGAGCACGGGCTCGGCAGCGCCGACCACTACGGCACCGAGCCGCGCCACCTGTTCGAGATCCTCGTCGGCCACGCGGGCCTGGAGATCTCCGGGCTCGAGCCGGGGGAGGGCCCGTACACGCTGGCGCGCTTCGAGGAGGTCTTCGCGCGCGGCGAGCGCGTGAACTTCGTCGCGCGGCCGCCGGCGCGCTAGCGCAGCAGCAGGCCGAGCAGCCAGCGCGCGTGGTCGACGAGGCGCTCGATCGGGTACTCGGCCTCGTCCGTCAGCAGCAGGCGCGCGGCGACGTCGGAGACGCCGGAGAGCGTGTGGGCGGTGAGCTCGGGATCGGGCGAGCCGAGCACGCCCGACGCGGCGCCCTCGGTCCCGGCCGGCCGCACGACCTCGGCCAGCGCGGCGACGACCGCGGCGCGGCCCTGGGCGATCTGCTCGCGCAGCAGCTCCGGCGCGCCCTCGGGCGGCATCAGCACGAGCCGCCACGTGATCGGGTCGGCGCGGACCGCCTCGAGGTAGCCGCGCAGCCCGGCGAGCAGCGCCTCGGCGGGGTCGCCCCGGCCGAGCGCGCGGGGGAGGATCGCGTTCAGCTGGCCGATCGCGCGCAGGTTCTCGCGGGCGACCATCGCCTCGAGCAGCGCGGTGAGGTCCTCGAAGTGCCCGTAGACGACCGGGCGCGTGATCCCGGCACGGCGCGCGACGGCCTCGATCGAGACCTCGTGGAACCCCAGCTCGCCAACGATCGCGCGCGTCACGTCCAGCAGCTGCTCGCGCCGTTCCTCGGCCGACATGCGTGTGCGCGACATCACAGGAGCTAAGGTTACACTTGTGTAAGTTACGCACCTGTAACCACGGGGGAAGAGGAGCGAGCATGGACACGAGCAGCGCATGGATCCGCACCGAGGTCGCCGTCGTCGGCAGCGGCTTCTCCGGCCTGGCGATGGCCGCCGGCCTCAAGCGCGGCGGCCACGACGACTTCGTGGTGCTCGAGCGCGCCCGCGACGTCGGCGGCACATGGCGCGACAACGCGTATCCGGGCTGTGCCTGCGACGTCCCGAGCCACCTGTACTCGTTCTCGTTCGCGCCGAACCCGGAGTGGAGCTCGACGTTCTCGCCGCAGCCCGAGATCCAGGCGTACCTGCGGAAGGTCGCGCGCGACGAGGGACTGCTCCCGCACGTGCGCTTCGGCTGCGAGGTCGAGGACGCGGCGTGGGACCCGCAGGAGCGGGTCTGGCGGATCGCGACGTCGTCGGGCACCGTCGTCGCCGGCGCGCTCGTCGCCGGCGCCGGCCCGCTGAGCGAGCCGAGCATCCCCGAGATCCCGGGCCTCGCGGACTTCGAGGGCACGGTCTTCCACTCCGCGACCTGGGACCACGACCACGACCTCGCGGGCGAGCGCGTCGCGGTGATCGGCACCGGCGCGAGCGCGATCCAGTTCGTCCCGCGGATCCAGCCGCGCGTCGCGAAGCTGCACCTCTTCCAGCGCACCGCGCCGTGGATCATGCCGCGCCCCGACCGCCCGATCACGCGGCTCGAGCGCGAGGTCTACCGCCGCGTGCCGGCCGCCCAGCGGCTGATGCGCGCGGCGATCTCCTGGGCGCGCGAGGGCTTCGCGATCCCGATCCTGAACGTGCGGCTGTCGGGGATCACCGAGGTGGCCGCGCGCCGCCACCTGGCGCGGCAGGTGCCCGACCCGGTGCTGCGCGCGAAGCTCACGCCCGACTACAAGCCGGGCTGCAAGCGGATCCTGGTCTCCAACGACTACCTGCCGTCGCTCGGGCGGCCGAACGTCGAGGTCGTCACCGCCGGCATCCAGGAGATCCGCGGGCGCACGATCGTCGGCCTCGACGGGACCGAGCGCGAGGTCGACACGATCGTCCTCGGCACCGGCTTCCACGTCACCGATCTGCCGATCGCCGAGCGGGTGCGCGGCGACGACGGCCGGACGCTCGCCGAGCACTGGGGCGGCAGCCTCGCCGCGCTGCGCGGCACGACCGTCGCCGGGTTCCCGAACCTGTTCGTCCTGCTCGGGCCGAACACCGGCCTCGGGCACACCTCGGTCGTGATCATGGCCGAGGCGCAGGTGGGGTACGTCCTGCGCGCGCTGGAGCACCGCCGGCGCTCCGGGGTCGTGGCGCTGGCGCCGCGCCGCGCCGCGCAGGACCGCTGGAACCAGGGCGTCCAGAAGCGGATGCGCAACACGGTCTGGACGGCCGGCGGCTGCGCGAGCTGGTACCTGGACGCGACGGGCAGGAACACCACCCTGTGGCCCGACTTCGCGTTCCGCTTCCGCGCCGCGCTGCGGCGGTTCGACCCGGCCGAGTACGAGGTCGTCCCGGCGCGGCCCGCCACCGCTCCGGCGGCTCCGGTCGAGGTGACGGCGTGAGCGCCCGGGTGATCGTCACCGGCGCGGCGAGCGGGATCGGCGAGGCGACGGTCGCGGCGCTGCGCGAGCGCGGCTGCGCGGTCGCCGGGCTCGACCTGGACGAGCGCGAGGGCGTGATCGCCTGCGACGTGCGCGACCAGGCGGCGGTCGACGCCGCGGTGGCGGCCGCGATCGAGCGGCTCGGCGGCCTCGACGTGCTGATCAACTGCGCCGGCCTCGGCGATCCGCAGAGCGCGGGGGAGGCCCCGGCCGAGGACGCGCTGCGCGTGCTCGACGTCAACCTCCTCGGGCCGTGGCGCGTGACGTCGGCGGCGCTGCCGGCGCTGCGCGAGTCGCGCGGGCGGGTCGTGAACGTCGCGTCCGGCCTCGCGCACCTGACGGTCCCGTTCGCGACCGCGTACTGCATGAGCAAGAAGGGCGTGGTCGCCTACTCCGACGCGCTGCGGCTCGAGCACGGCGACGCGATCACCGTCACCACGATCTACCCGGGCTACATCCGCACGCCGATCCACGCGGCGGCGGCCGCGAAGGGGATGGCGCTGGAGGGCATGGTCCCGCCGGAGCCGCTCGCGGCCGCGGTCGCGACGCTCGTCCGCGCCGCGCTCGGCCGCCCGGCCCGCGACCTCGCGACCACGCGCCGCGGAACCGCGTCCTACGCGTTCCTGCGCTTGATCCCGCGCGCATGGATCGACCGCGGCGTGCTGCGTCAGACGCGCGCTGCGGCGAAGAACGGCGCCTTCCGCGACGGGATCGCGAAGGAGCTCGGCGAGCGCCTGAGCGCGCGGCGCTGAGGGGAAGCGGCCGCGGCGCGAGCCCGGGCGCGCGCGGCGCTGAGGGGAGCGGCCGCGGTGCTCGCTCGCCCGCGGGTGCTCGCCCGGCCGCCGCGGCTAGCTCGCGAGCCGGCGCTCGCTGTGCGCCGTGTCGCGGGTGATCCCCGCGTCGCTCTGGGCCTGGACCCAGTCGGCGTAGCTCTTGACGTGGGCGATCCGGTCGCCCTCCACGCGGAAGACCCACGCGGTCGAGAGGTGCTCGTTGTCGAGGACCGCGTGGGCGAGCACGACGACGTTCTCGTTGCGCTCGAGCAGCACGAGCGGCGTGACCTCGGCGCTCTCGAGGTCCTTGCCGACGGTCTTGAGGAACTCCTGGATCGCCTCGGGCCCGCAGCAGACCTGGTCGTGGCGGAGGGTCTCCCAGCTGACGTCGTCGTCCATCAGCGCGTAGGCCGCGTCGCGGTCGCCGGCGTTCCAGTGCTTGAGCAGCTCCTCGACGAGGTCGCCCGGGCGGCTCGACGCGGTGCCCCGCAGCGCGTTGCGCAACGCGTCGGGAAGGTCGAGCACGTTGCGCGGCTTCTCGAGGTACGCGACGGCGCCGAGGTCCAGCGCGCGGCGCTCGAGCTCGGGCGTCCACGCGGTCGAGAGCACGATCACGGTGGTGCCGGGCGACTGCTCGCGCAGCCGCGGCAGCGCCTCGAAGCCGTTCATCAGCGGCATGTCGACGTCGAGCAGCACGACGTCGGGGCGGACCTCCGGGACGCGCTCGAGGCACTCCTTGCCGTGGCCGGCCTGGCCGACGATCTCGAAGTCCGAGTCGCCCGCCAGCACGGTGCGGAGGAGGGCGCGGTAGTCCGCGGCGTCGTCACAGAGGAGGAGCTTGTACATGCCAACCGCAGGTTGACGTCAAGCGTGTCGCTCCACAATCCCCATTTTTGAGGAGAGAGCGGATCCCCACAAACGGCCCCTTAACTGGCGCGAGCCGCGATGTCACAAGGACATCGCGGCTTCGCGGCCGCTCCGGGACAAGCTGTGAGAAGGAGGGGAGGAGAGAAGGGAGCCGGTGGGGAAGCCGGCCGGCGTGCTAGACCGTCGGGGTGGTGCGAGCGGGCCCGGCGTACTGATCGGCGTTGCGGCGGGTCTTCGTCGCGAGATCCCACACGAGCAGAAGCAGCGGGACCGACGTGATGCTTGCGATGATGATGGTGGCCATGTGACCTATCCCTTGTCCGTGGAGTTCCGGAGTTGCTGGGCAAGCATCGGTTAGGTTGGTCATCAGGTGGTCTGCACGAGGTAGGAATCCGGTCAGTGGCGCTCATCCCCCGAAATATCGCTGCACACGTCGGCAGAACGCCGATGGTGGAACTTGCGCGGATGGCCCCCGAGGGGGTGCATCTCTACGGCAAGCTCGAGGCGCTGAACCCGGGCGGCAGCGTCAAGGACCGGATCGGCGTCGCGATGATCGAGGCGGCCGAGGCCGAGGGCCGGATCGAGCCCGGCCGGACGACGATCGTCGAGGCCACGTCGGGCAACACCGGGATCGCGCTCGCGTTCGTGTGCGCGGCCAAGGGCTACGAGCTCGTCCTCTTCCTCCCGCAGGGCATGAGCCGCGAGCGCGAGGGACTGCTGCGCCTCTACGGCGCGCGCGTCGAGATCACCGAGTCGCTGGGCGGGATGAACGAGGCGGTCGACGCGGCCCGCGCCGCCGCGCAGCGCGACGACGTCTTCCTCCCCGACCAGTTCTCCAACCCCGCCAACCCCGAGGCCCACCGGCGCACGACCGGGCCCGAGCTCGTCGAGCAGATGGACGGCAAGATCGACGTCCTCGTCGCGGGCGTCGGCACCGGCGGCACGATCACCGGCGTCGGCGAGCACCTCAAGGCCCGCGATCCCAAGGTCCACGTCGTCGCGGTCGAGCCCGCCTCGTCGGCCGTGCTCTCCGGCCGCGCGCCCGGGCCGCACAAGATCCAGGGCATCGGCGCCGGCTTCGTCCCGAGCGTGCTGAACCTCGAGATCGTCGACGAGATCATCCCCGTGCCCGACGAGGCCGCGATCGAGACGGCGCGGCTGGCGGCGCGGACCGAGGGCGTGCTCGGCGGCCTGTCGTGCGGCGCGGCCCTGTGGGGCGCGCTCGCGGTGGCGCGGCGACCGGAGTCCAAGGGCAAGCGGATCGTGGCGATCCTGCCCGACTCCGGCGAGCGCTACGTCTCGACGCCCTTCTTCGCGCCCTGATCCGCGGCCGCGGCGAAGACGCCGGCGCCGCCGCCCTCCAGGCACCACGCGACGACCTCGGGCCACTCGCCGTAGCCGGACTCGACGTTGACGTGCCCGGCGCCCGGGAGCACGACCGCCTCGAGCCCGAGCGGCCGCGCGTACGTGCGCACGACGCCGGCCGGGCAGTACGGGTCGTCATCGCCGGAGACCACGAGCAGCTCGCGCGCCGAGGAGCCGACCGCGGCGGCGTCGAGCGGCGTGGGGAAGAAGTCGCGGACGCCCGGCAGCTTCGTCATCGGGCAGATCGGGCCGACGAGCAGCACGCGGTCGACCGGGTGCGTCCCGATCCGCGCCGCCTCGTGCGCCCACAGCATGCAGCCGAGCGAGTGGCAGACGACGACCCGCTCGCCCTCCATCGCCGCGAGCTCGGCGTGCAGCACCTCGGCCCAGGCGTGGGCGCTCGGCGTGTCGGCGTCCGGGAGCGCCGGGTAGCGGACGGCTTCGCCGGCGGCGCGGAGGTGGTCGGCGAGGAGCGTCTGCCAGTGCCCGGGCCCGTTGCCCTGCCAGCCGTGCACGATGAGGAAGCTCCGCTCCACAGGGCTACTGTACGTCCACCATGCTGGGGCTCGGAGCCGTCTCCCGCATCGCCCGCGAGCTGCGCCGTGACGTCCAGGCGGTGCACGAGCGCGATCCCGCCGCGCGTGGGGTCTCCGACGTCGAGGTGGTCGTCCTGTGGCCCGGCGTCCAGGCGCTCCTCTCGCACCGCGTCGCGCACGTGCTCCACGAGGCCGGTGTGCCCGTCGTGCCGCGGACGCTCGCGTTCGCCGCGCGGGCGCTGACCGGGATCGAGATCCACCCGGCGGCGAAGGTCGGCGAGGGCTTCTTCATCGACCACGGGGCCGGGGTCGTCGTCGGCGAGACGGCCGAGATCGGCCGCGACGTGACGCTCTACCAGGGCGTGACCCTGGGCGGCACCGGCTTCGCGACCGGCAAGCGCCACCCGACGATCGAGGACAACGTCACGATCGGCTCCGGGGCGAAGCTGCTCGGCCCGATCACGATCGGCCACGGCGCGAAGGTCGGCGCGAACACGGTCGTGATCCACGACGTCCCGGCGAACTCCACGGTCGTCGGCAACCCCGGCCACCCGGTGCGGATCGACGGCAAGCGGCCGGAGGGCCCCGACGCCGACTGGGTCCACCTGCCCGACCCGATCGCCGACGCGATCAGCGGCCTGGCGTCGCGGATCGGCGCGCTCGAGGCGGCGGTCGCCGAGCTCTCGGGCCGCGAGCACAAGGGCGCCGAGGTGCGCCCGATCCGCTCCGCGCGCGGCCCGAACCCCGCCGGCGGATAGGGTCGGCCGCATGGCCAAGGAGATGCGGGTCGACAACCTGATCCTGCGTCTCGACGACCGGGTCGTGGAGGTCTTCGCCACCGACTCGACGTTCAACACGAGGATCCACGTCGACGCGTTCGGCGTGATGGCCAAGGGGCCCGACCGCAACGGCGAGGTGAAGGTGCGCTTCGGCGTCCTCTGGGAGGGCAAGGACATGTTCCTCGGCGGCCACAACGGGATGACCCTCGACGCCCAGGACTGGATCCGCTTCCAGGCCTTCCACGCCGACGTCAAGGCCGTGCGCGCCGTGCGGCCCGAGACCTGGTGAGCTAGTAGAAGACGGTCCGCGTGCGGTGGCGCGGACGCGCCTTGTAGGCGTCGCCCTGGCCGCGGTTCCACAGCCAGGTGTCGAGCGCGCGCGGCGGCACGTCGAGGCGCCGGGCGAGCAGCTCGCAGGCGTGCACGGCGCACGCGCGGATCTCGCGCTCGCGGTCGTCCATCGGCAGGAGCGTCCCCGAGTCGACGTGCGCGGCCAGCGCGTCGTCGTAGACGAGCACGCCGTCGCAGCGCAGCACGTGCGGGACGAGGTTGTCGGCGAAGATCGTCAGGCGGTCGAGGTCGCGGAAGCGCTCGACGCCCGCGAGGTCCATGTCGCTGCCGACGATCTGCGCGCGCTTGTAGAAGCCGCGGTCGGCGAACAGGGCCATGCCCGAGGCGAGCGTCTGGGCGAGGACCTCGGCGCTGCCGCGCGCGCCGCGGACGACCTCCAGCGCGGTGCGCGTCCCGAGGAAGCGGCCGAGGTCGCGGAGCGCCTGCGCGTAGAGCGCCATCAGCTCCAGCGACGGCTCCTGGCCGAGGATCCCGGCGATCCGGTCGGCCGACATCGCGCGCAGCTGCTCGTTGGTCAGCGGGCCGAACTGGCGCGCGTGGTCGGCGAGCGCCCAGGAGACCGTGTAGTAGCCCGAGGAGAACGGGCGCTTGCGCAGCAGCGGGAACCAGCCGGAGCCGAAGTTGATCGCGTCCAGCGCGAGCATGTAGGCGGCGACGTCCTCGACGCTGCCGTCGAGGAAGTGGCGCTCCGCGTCGAGCGGGTCGGGCTGCGCGGTCGGGCCGCCGCCGTCGCCGAAGTCGTAGGCGTCGAGGCGCTCGCGGTCGATGCGCACCCAGCGCGCCGTGCCCGCGATCGCCGCGCAGCCGGCTCGGACGTCCTCGCACAGGGCCATGACCGGGAGCCTACGTATCCTCGGATGCAGTGCCCTCCACTCCCGCCATCGACCAGCTCCTCGAGGGCCTGAACCAGCCGCAGCGCGACGCCGTCACGCACCCGGAGGGGCCGCTGCTCGTGCTCGCGGGCGCCGGCTCGGGGAAGACCCGCGTGCTCACGCACCGGATCGCGTGGCTCGTGCACACCGAGCGCGCGCGAGCCGGCGAGATCCTCGCGATCACGTTCACGAACAAGGCCGCGCAGGAGATGCGCGAGCGCGTCGAGCTGCTCCTCGGCCGCTCCACCCGCGCGATGTGGGTGATGACGTTCCACGCCGCCTGCGCGCGGATCCTGCGCGCCGAGGCGCCGCGCCTGGGCTACACGCGCCAGTACACGATCTACGACCAGGCCGACGCCCGCCGGCTCGTCAAGCGCTGCCTCGACGACATCAACGCCGACTCCAAGCGCTTCACCCCGGCCGCGGTCCTCAACCAGATCTCCGACGCCAAGAACCGGCTGCGCAGCGCCGAGGACCTCGGCCAGATGGTCGGCGGCTACTTCGAGCAGACCGTCGCCGAGTGCTACCGGCTCTACGAGTCCGAGCTGATCCGGATGAACGCGATGGACTTCGACGACCTGCTGATGCGGACCGTCAACGTCCTCGAGCTGTTCCCCGAGGTCCGCGCCCGCTACGCCGCCGCGTTCCGGCACGTGCTCGTCGACGAGTACCAGGACACCAACCACGCCCAGTACCGGCTGCTGCAGCTGATCGCCGCCGAGCACCGCAACCTGCTCGTCGTGGGGGACGAGGACCAGTCGGTCTACTCGTTCCGCGGCGCCGACATCCAGAACATCCTCGGCTTCCAGGACGACTTCCCGGAGGCGACGACGATCCGGCTCGAGCAGAACTACCGCTCGACGCAGGTGATCCTCGACGCCGCCAACGCGGTCATCTCGCGCAACCGCGGGCGGCTCGGCAAGACGCTGTGGACCGACCTCGGCGAGGGCGACCCGATCCGGATCCGGGAGCTCGAGGACGAGTACGCCGAGGGCCGCTACGTGGTCGGCGAGATCGACCGGCTCGTCGACGAGGGCGTGTCGCTCTCGGAGATCGTCTGCTTCTACCGGACCAACGCGATGTCGCGGGTGCTCGAGGACACGCTCACGCGGCGCGAGATCCCGTACCAGGTCGTCGGCGGCACGAAGTTCTACGAGCGCGCCGTGGTCAAGGACGCGATCGCCTACCTCACGACGCTCACGAACCCGCAGGACGCGATCTCGTTCGCGCGCTGCGTGAACGTGCCCAAGCGCGGGATCGGGCAGACGTCACTGGCCAAGGTCCGCACGCACGCGGACACGGTGGGGATCTCGATCTGGGACGCCGCGGCCGACCCGGGGGCGGTGCCGGGGCTCGGGACCGCGGCGGTCCGCGCCCTGGAGCGGTTCATGACGACGATGGCCGGGCTGCGCGAGAAGGTCCGCGACGGCGTGCCGGTCGGCGATCTGCTCGAGGCCGTCCTGCACGAGACCGGCTACGTCGAGGCGCTCGAGGCGGAGCGGACGTTCGAGGCGCAGGGCAACCTCGAGATCCTCGAGCAGCTCGTCGAGGTCGGCCGCGAGTTCGACGCCCGCGCCGCCGGCGCCGAGGGCGACACGCTCGACCTGTTCCTGCAGCAGGTCGCGCTCGTCGCCGACGCCGACACGCGCCAGGACGACGAGGGGCTCGTGACGCTGATGACGCTCCACAACGCCAAGGGCCTCGAGTACCCGATCGTCTTCATGGTCGGCCTCGAGGAGGGCGTGTTCCCGCACTCGCGCGCGCTCGACGAGGGCGGGCTCGAGGAGGAGCGGCGCCTCTGCTACGTCGGGATCACGCGGGCGATGCGTGAGCTGACGATGACCTTCGCGCGGCGCCGCAACGTCTTTGGCGCGGCGACGCCGGGGTTGCCGAGCCGGTTCCTCGCGGAGATCCCGCCGGACCTCGTCGACGAGGACAGCCGCCCGTCGAGCGCGGGGCCGGCGATGCGCGCGACCACGTGGTCCTCCTCGCAGAGCTCGGGCTCCGCCGGCGCGAGCACCGGCGGCGCCGTGGACTACCGGATGGGCGACGACGTCGTGCACCCGGCGTTCGGCGACGGCGTCGTCACCGGGACCGAGTCGGGCGGGATCGTCGTCGTGCGCTTCGCCAAGGACGGCTCGGAGCGCAAGCTGATGGCCGAGTACGCGCCGCTCGCCAAGCGCTGACGGCCGCCTACGCCGGGCAGAGGATGGGCAGCAGGCACGGGACCGGCGGCGGTGCGGGCGCGGGCGCCGGCGTGGTCGCCGGCGGCGGCGCGGGGGCCGGCTCCGGCGTGGGCTCGGGCGGCGGCGGCGCCGGTGGGTCCGGCGTGGTCGGATCGCCCGAGGGCGGCCCGCTCGGCGGCGGCGCCGAGACCGGGAACGGGGCGATCGCCGGCGCCTTGGCGGGGTCGCGGCCGCGGAAGCGCGCGAGCACGTCGAAGCCGGCGCGGCGCCCGCCCGCCCAGTCGACGAGGCCGGAGTCCCACGCGTTCGCCGGCGAGTCCGTGTTCCACTTGTAGAGGTAGATCCGGCCGATCCGCGGGTGGCGCGCGGCGAGCTTCAGCGCGTAGTCGGTCGCCCGCGCGGCATGCGCCTCGGACTCCGTGAACGCGATCTGCTTGGCGTAGTGCGTCCGCCGCACGATCCCGCCGGTCTCGGTGATCCAGACGCGGCCCTTGACCGTGCGCAGGAAGCGCAGCGTGCCGGACGCCCGCAGGCGGTTGACGTCGAGGTAGTTGTGCAGCCCCCACAGCGGCGTGCGGTGCTTGACCGCCTTCTCGTACGCGCGCAGCCACGCGACCATGTTCCCCTGGTCGATCACGTCGGCGGCGACGACCCGGCAGCGCGGGCAGACCGAGACCAGCGCGTCGTAGTAGGCGGCGGCACGCTCGGGGTGGTGGCACGTCGGCTGCGAGCAGTGGTTGGCCTCGTTCCAGGCGATGTAGTCGCGGACCCACGGGTACCGCGCGTGGAACGCGGCGACCGCCCGGCGGTACTGGGCGACGCTCGGCAGCTTCGTGCGCTCGCGGCCCGCCCACACGTGGCCGAACCCGACCAGCGGCCGGACGCCGGCGCGGCGTGCGGCCTTCAACCAGTTGTCGACCCACGGCCGTTCCCAGCCCGCCTGCCCGACGCGCCAGGAGACGACGATCCGCGCCGTGGTGATCCGCAGCCATCCGAGCCGCGGGTCGGCGAACATCGTCGGCTTCTGGTCGCCGATGCCGACGACCGGCTTGGCCGACGCGGCGGCCGGCGCACCGAGGGCGGCCGTCAACGACAGGAGCAGGGCGATCCGTCGACCCACGCGGGTGATCCTTCCCGGGATCGCCGCCGGGCACGCCGGTAGCCTGCGGATCCGCATGGCGGCAGAGATCATCGACGGCAGGGCGGTCGGGGCGCGGGTGCGCGCCGAGGTCGCGAAAGAGGCGGCGGCGTTCGCGAGCGAGGCCGGATATCCGCCCGGGCTGGCGACGATCCTCGTCGGCGACGACGCGGCGTCGGCGGTCTACGTCAACGGCAAGCAGAAGGCGTGCGCCGAGGCCGGGATCCGCGGGTTCGATCACCGCCTGGCGGCCGACACGCCGCAGGCCGAGGTCGAGGCGCTGATCGCGAAGCTCAACGCCGACCCCGACGTCAGCGGGATCCTGCTCCAGCTGCCGGTTCCGTCGCCGCTCGACGGCGTCCACCTGACCGGCCTGGTCGACCCGTTCAAGGACGTCGACGGGCTCACGCCGCTGAGCGCCGGCTACCTCGCGCTCGGCCGCGAGGGCCTGCGCTCGTGCACGCCCACGGGCGTCATGGAGCTGCTCGCCGAGGTCGGCGCCACCGTGCGCGGCGCCGAGGCGGTCGTGATCGGCCGCTCGAACTTGTTCGGCAAGCCGATGGCGCAGCTGCTGCTGGCCGCCGACGCGACCGTGACGATCTGCCACTCGCGCACGCGGGACCTCCGGGAGGTCTGCCGCCGCGCCGACATCCTGATCGCCGCCGTCGGCCGCGCCGAGATGGTCCGCGGCGACTGGGTCAAGCCGGGCGCGGTCGTGATCGACGTCGGGATGAACCGGACCGAGGACGGCCTCCGCGGCGACGTCGCGTTCGCCGAGGTCGCCGAGGTCGCGCGGGCGATCACCCCGGTCCCCGGCGGCGTGGGGCCGACGACGATCGCCTTCCTCCTGCGCAACACGGTCCAGGCCGCACGCCTGCAGCGCGCTGGGTAGCGTTCGCACCGTGGGACGCCTGCGCTACGGAGACTGGATCGGCGGCATCGGCGCCGTCTGCCTGCTGATCGTCCTCTCGACCTACAAGAGCGGCTGGACGAGCCTCGGCTGGTTCACGGTCGCGCTGAACGTCGTTGCGGTCGCCTCGATGCTCGGCGCGATCTACGTGACGATCACCCGGGACAGCCCGGTCGGCCCGCTGCTCGGGCTCACCGGCGCGCTGCTGCTCGGCTTCGGCGCGACGGTCGCCAACCTCGTCGAGGGCTACTGGATCGGGATCGTCGACGCGGCGATCCTCACGGCCGGCGCCTACCTCGCGATGCGCGACGAGCGCGCGCCCGGGGTGCCCGAGCCGCCGGTCGACCTGCGCCCCGCCCCGCCCGCCGTCTAGCCTGGATCGCAGATGATCGACCGCGAGCAGGTCCTGCACGTCGCACGCCTCGCGCGCCTGCGGCTCTCCGACGAGGAGGTCGAGACGATGGCCTCCGAGCTGTCGTCGATCCTCGGGCACATCGAGACGATCTCCGAGCTCGACCTCGAGGGCGTCCCGGCGACCACGCACGTCGTCGAGGTCGCCAACGCGCTGCGCGCCGACGAGCCGCGTGAGTCGCTGCCCCGGGACGTCGTCCTCGCCGCCGCGCCGGCCACGCAGGACGGCGGCTTCCTCGTACCGAGCCCGCAGGCGTGAGCGACCTGATCGCCCTGTCCGCGGCCGCCGCGGCCGCGAAGCTCGGCGCGGGGGAGATCTCCGCGAGCGAGCTGTTCGAGGCCTACCGCGAGCGCGCCGCGGCCGACGAGCTGAACGCGTTCACGTGGGTCGCCGGCGCGGCGCCCGCCGACGGACCGGCCGCGAGCACCCCGCTCGCCGGCGTCCCGCTCGCCGTCAAGGACCTCTTCTGCACCGAGGGCGTCCCGAGCCAGGCCGGCTCGCGGATCCTCGAGGGCTACCGCCCGCCGTACACCGCCTCGGTCGTCAAGCAGCTGCAGGCCGCCGGCGCGACGCTGCTGGCCAAGACCAACCAGGACGAGTTCGCGATGGGCTCGTCGAACGAGAACTCCGCCTACGGGCCGGTGCTCAACCCGTGGGACCGCACGCGCGTCCCGGGCGGCTCGAGCGGCGGCAGCGCCGCGGCCGTCGCGGCCGGGCTCGCGCCGTGGGCGCTGGGCACCGACACCGGCGGCTCGATCCGCCAGCCCGCCGCGCTGTGCGGGATCGTCGGGCTCAAGCCGACCTACGGCAGCGTCTCGCGCTACGGGATGATCGCGTTCGCCTCGTCGCTCGACCAGGCCGGCCCGTTCGCCCGCGACGTCACCGACACCGCGCTGCTCTACCGGCACATGACCGGCGCCGCCGACCCGTGCGACTCGACGTCGCTCGGCCACCCGGAGGCGATCGCGCTGCCGACCGCCGAGCGCCTCGACGGGATCCGCCTCGGCGTCCCGGAGGAGCTCTCCGGCGAGGGCATCGAGGAGGGCGTGCTCGCGCGCTTCCGCGAGACGCTCGCGAAGGCCGAGGAGCTCGGCGCGACCGTCGAGACCTGCCACCTCCCGCACGCGCCGCACGCGCTCAGCGCCTACTACCTGCTGGCGCCGGCCGAGGCGAGCTCGAACCTCGCGCGCTACGACGGCGTCCGCTACGGGATCCGGGCCGAAGGCGCCGGCGACCTCGTCTCGATGTACACCGAGACGCGCCACGACGGCTTCGGCGCCGAGGTCAAGCGCCGGATCCTGATCGGGACCTACGCGCTGTCCAGCGGCTACTACGACGCCTACTACGGCACCGCGCAGAAGGTCCGCACGAAGATCTCCGACGACTTCAAGGACGTCTTCGGGCGCTTCGACTTCGTCGTCACGCCGACGACGCCGACGACCGCGTTCGAACTCGGCGCGAAGACCGCCGACCCGCTCTCGATGTACCTCAACGACTTCTGCACGGTCCCGATGTCGCTCGCCGGGATCCCGGCGATCTCGATCCCGTGCGGCCTCAGCGACGGGCTGCCCGTGGGCTTCCAGCTCGCCGGCCCGGCGTTCAGCGAGAACCGCGTGCTGAGCGCGGCGTACGCGCTCGAGCAGGCCATCGGCTTCGACGGGAGCGCACCCCGTGCCTGACTTCGAGCCCGTCATCGGCCTGGAGATCCACGTCCAGCTCAACACGCGGACGAAGATGTTCTGCGGCTGCGAGCTGGGCTTCGGCGAGGAGCCCAACACGCGCACGTGTCCGGTCTGCCTCGGGCTCCCGGGCGCGCTGCCGGTCGTCAACGCCGGCGCGATCCACCGCGGCCTGATGATCGGCATGGCGGTCGAGTCCACGCTCGCCGCGCGGTCGATCTTCCACCGCAAGAACTACTTCTATCCGGACAGCCCGAAGGCGTACCAGATCAGCCAGTTCGACGAACCGCTCTGCCTCGGCGGGCGGCTCGGCGACGTGCGGATCCACCGCGTGCACCTCGAGGAGGACGCGGCGAAGCTGATCCACGTGGGGGCCAGCGGCCGGATCCACGGCTCGGACTCGTCGATCGTCGACTTCAACCGCTGCGGCACGCCGCTCGTCGAGATCGTCACCGAGCCCGACGTGCGCTCGGCCGAGCAGGCGCGCGAGTGGCTGACGCTGCTGCGCGAGACGCTGCGCCAGCTCGGCGTCAGCGACGTGAACATGGAGGAGGGGTCGCTGCGCTGCGACGCCAACATCTCCCTGCGGCCCGTCGGCACCACCGGCCTCGGCACGAAGACCGAGCTGAAGAACATGAACTCGTTCCGGTTCATCGAGCGCGGCATCAACGCCGAGGTCGCGCGCCAGGAGGCGATCCTGCGCGACGGCGGCCAGATCGTCCAGGAGACGCTGCACTTCGACCCGCGGACCGAGCGGATCACGTCGCTGCGCTCCAAGGAGGAGGCGCACGACTACCGCTACTTCCCCGAGCCCGACCTCGTCCCGATCGCGATCACGTCCGAGATGCTCGAGGCCGCGAGCGACGCGATGCCCGAGCTCCCCGCCGCGCGCGCCGAGCGGCTCGCGGGCCTGGGCCTCAGCGCCGACACCGCGCACCTGCTCGCGTTCCGGCCCGAGCTCGGCGACGCGTTCGAGGCCGCGCTGGGCGCCGACGCGCCGCCGCAGGCGCTCGCCAACTGGCTGGCCAACGAGGAGGCCGCGCTCCAGGTCGAGCCCGCCGCGCTCGCGACGCTGGTCGGGATGGTCGAGCGCAAGGAGATCACCCGCGACGCGGGCCGCCAGGTGCTCGAGAAGCTGGCCGCCGAGGGCGGCGATCCGAAGGCGATCGTCGCGGCCGAGGGGCTCGCCGCGGTCGGCGGCACCGACGAGCTGTCGCCGATCGTCGACGCCGGGCTGGCCGCCAACCCCGACGTCGCGGACAAGCTCCGCGGCGGCGACATGAAGCCGATCGGCGTGATCGTCGGCTTCGTGATGAAGGAGACCCGCGGCCGCGCCGACGGCGGCGCGGTCACCAAGCTCGTCCGCGAGAAGCTCGGCCTCTAGCCGGGCGGCGCCGACCCGCTCGACGCCGGGTCGAAGGGTGCGAGAGGGATGTTGGACACGGGGCCAACGAAGAACGGCGGCCCGGCGCGCATGATGCTGTCCATGATCAATCGCACCCCCGCTCGACTCGCACTCGTGCAGGAGGCCCGCTTCATGCGGGGGGAAGCCGCGCAGGGCGCGCGGCGGCCCGCTGTGCGGCGCTACCGGCTGGTCAGGATGGCTCCCCTGACCGAGCCGGTTGCGTCGCGCTTCGCGCACCTTCGCGCGATGCACGATTGATCGGCATCTGCGCTCTCCTCCGCGCAGCTAGGTGAGGCGTGCCGGTCGACGCAGCCGGCACGCCTCACCGCTTTAAACCCCGACCCCGCGGCACGGTACGCTGGGTCCATGTCCGAGACCCGCTCCTCCTCCTGGGGTACGAAGATCATCGCGGCCGTCGTCCTGCTGGTCGCCGCGTGGGTGCTCCTCAAGGTCGTCATCGGCATCATCGCCACGGTGGCGTGGGTAGTCGTGGCCGTCCTGGCCGTCGTGGGCGTCCTCTGGGCGTACCGCACGCTCAGCTCGTAACGGAGCGGCCGTGGCCTACATCGTCATCGCGTTCTTCTTCGGGCTCGCCGGAGGGGTCGTCGGGCGCCTGAAGGGCAGCTCGTTCTTCGTCTGGTTCCTGATCGCCGCGATCGTCCCGTTCGTCGGGCTGATCGCCGCGATCCTCTACCGGGGCGAGGTCGACGAGCCCCGACGGCAGTGTCCGCGCTGCGGAAAGACCTGCATGCTCTACGACGCGCTCTGCACGAGATGTGGCATGGAACTCGAATTCACCCGGGATACACTGGCCTGATGCGCGCTGTCGATGCCCTCATGGAGAGCCTGAAGGCGGAGGGTGTGGAGGTGATCTTCGGGCTTCCCGGAGGCGCGAACCTCCCCACA
>Ga0164241_10002692_pt1 | contig 18824 bp, 15 predicted proteins | sample OricomyardsoilBY_FD_108780 | JGI IMG/M metagenome (GOLD analysis project Ga0164241, IMG submission 108780) | Backyard soil microbial communities from Emeryville, California, USA - Original compost - Back yard soil (BY) | ecosystem: Environmental > Terrestrial > Soil > Unclassified | place: USA...
ATGGCCAAAGGCAAATTTGAACGTACGAAGCCGCACGTGAACGTGGGGACGATAGGACACGTGGACCACGGCAAGACGACGCTGACGGCGGCGATCACAACGATCCTGGCGGCGAAGTTTGGCGGCGAAGCCAAAGGCTACGACCAGATCGACGCGGCGCCGGAAGAAAAGGCACGCGGCATCACGATCAACACCGCGCACGTCGAATACGAGACGGCCAACCGGCACTACGCGCACGTGGACTGCCCGGGCCACGCCGACTACGTGAAGAACATGATCACGGGCGCGGCGCAGATGGACGGCGCCATCCTCGTGTGCAGTGCCGCCGACGGCCCGATGCCGCAGACGCGCGAACACATCCTGCTGGCACGCCAGGTGGGCGTGCCCTACATCATCGTGTTCCTGAACAAGTGCGACATGGTCGACGACGCCGAACTGCTCGAACTCGTCGAAATGGAAGTGCGCGAACTGCTGGACAAATACGACTTCCCCGGCGACGCCACCCCCATCGTTCACGGCAGCGCCAAACTCGCGATGGAAGGCGACAAAGGCGAGCTCGGCGAACAAGCCATCATGAAGCTCGCCGACGCGCTGGACAGCTACATCCCCACGCCCGAGCGCGCCATCGACGGCGCCTTCCTGATGCCCGTCGAAGACGTGTTCTCCATCTCCGGACGCGGCACCGTCGTCACCGGGCGGGTCGAACGCGGCATCATCAAAGTCGGCGAAGAAATCGAAATCGTCGGCATCAAGCCCACCCAGAAGACCACCTGCACCGGCGTCGAAATGTTCCGCAAACTGCTCGACCAGGGCCAGGCGGGCGACAACGTAGGCATCCTGCTGCGCGGCACCAAACGCGAAGACGTCGAACGCGGCCAAGTGCTGTGCAAGCCCGGCAGCGTCAAGCCGCACACCCACTTCACGGCCGAAATCTACGTGCTCAGCAAAGAAGAAGGCGGCCGCCACACGCCGTTCTTCAACAACTACCGGCCGCAGTTCTACTTCCGCACGACCGACGTGACGGGCGCGGTGGAGTTGCCCAAGGACAAGGAAATGGTGATGCCGGGCGACAACGTCAGCATCACCGTCAAGCTGATCAACCCGATCGCAATGGAAGAAGGTCTGCGCTTTGCCATCCGCGAGGGCGGCCGCACCGTCGGCGCCGGCGTCGTGGCCAAGATCATCGAGTGATAACAAGGTCTGAAGGGGTATAGCTCAATTGGCAGAGCGTCGGTCTCCAAAACCGAAGGTTGGGGGTTCGATTCCCTCTGCCCCTGCCACCCGGTTCGCCGAGTGGGCCTGAATCACCAGCCCGCGGGGCCTGCAAGGGCTCGCGGGCTTTGTTCCTGAAAATCTAGAGCGCCATGGCCACCCAACCTCAAGTCGAAACCGTCTCCACGGGCGCCGACAAAGCCAAGCTGGCTGCGTCGGTGCTGTTGCTGGTGGGCGGGATCGTCGCCTTCTACGCCCTCGGCCAGAAAGATCTGTGGCTGCGCGTGATCGCGCTGCTGGTGCTGATCGGCGGCGCGGTGGCGATGTTCTTCACGGCCGAATCGGGCCGCCAGTTGGTGGCGTTCGGCCGCGACTCGACCAAGGAAGTCAAGAAGGTCGTCTGGCCGACGCGCAAGGAGGCGGTGCAGATGACGGCCTACGTGGTGGGCTTCGTCGTCGTGATGGCCTTGTTCATGTTCCTCACCGACAAGATTATCGAGTGGGTGTTCTACGACCTGATCCTGGGTTGGAATCGTTGAGGTGACCTGATGAGTGAACCCGAAGTCACCCCCGTCCAGGGCGTCGATGGCGCAGCCGCCGGGGCATCCGGCAGCAAGCGCTGGTACGTCGTGCATGCCTATTCGGGCATGGAGAAGGCCGTCGAACGCAATCTGCGCGAGCGCATCGACCGCGCCGGCATGCAGGACAAGTTCGGCCGCATCCTGGTGCCGACCGAAGAAGTCGTCGAGCTGAAGAACGGCAAGAAGGCGGTCACCGAGCGCCGCTTCTTCCCCGGCTACGTGCTGGTCGAGATGGACATGGCCGACGACACCTGGCATCTGGTGAAACACACCAGCAAGGTGACCGGCTTCGTCGGCGGCGCACGCAACCGCCCGGCGCCGATTTCCGAAGCCGAGGTGATGAAGATCGTCAACCAGATGCAGGAAGGCGTCGACAAGCCGCGGCCCAAGGTCCAGTGGACGGTCGGCGAGCTGGTGCGTGTCAAGGAAGGTCCGTTCACCGACTTCAACGGAGCGGTCGAGGACGTCAACTACGAAAAGAGCAAGGTCAAGGTCTCGGTCACGATCTTCGGCCGCGCCACCGGCGTCGAACTCGATTTCGGGCAGGTCGAGAAAATCTGAATTCCAGCGCTTTTTCCGTCGCAGCCCCGGAAAAAGCGCGTTGTTGTCTTGGGCTGAGTGACGAGGAGCCGGCCGAACATGTTGTTCACCGGCGTTTGAACTCGATAGGAGTGCCTTCATGGCAAAGAAGATCGTCGGCTACATCAAGCTGCAAGTCCCGGCGGGCAAGGCCAATCCTTCGCCCCCGATCGGCCCGGCCCTCGGCCAGCGCGGCCTCAACATCATGGAGTTCTGCAAGGCGTTCAACGCCCAGACGCAGAGCTACGAGCCGGGGCTGAAGCTGCCGGTGGTGATCACCGCGTTCGCTGACAAGTCGTTCACCTTCATCCTCAAGTCGCCGCCGGCCACCGTGCTGCTGAAGAAGGCCGCGAAACTCGACAAGGGTTCGGCCAAGCCGCATCTGGACAAGGTCGGCGTCGTCACGCGCGCCCAGCTCGAAGAAATCGCCAAGACCAAGATCAAGGATCTCACCGCCGCCGACATGGACGCCGCGGTGAAGACGATCGCCGGTTCCGCCCGCTCGATGGGCATCACCGTCGAAGGAGTCTGAACATGACGAAGCTGAGCAAGAAGGCCAAGGGCCTGCAGGGCAAGGTCGACAGCAACAAGCTGTACCCGCTGAGCGACGCGCTGGCGCTGGTGATGAGCGCGGCGACCGCAAAATTCGACGAGTCCATCGACGTGGCGGTGCAGCTTGGCATCGATGCCAAGAAGTCCGACCAGGTGGTGCGCGGCGCGGTGGTGCTGCCCAACGGCACCGGCAAGACCAAGCGCGTGGCGGTGTTCGCGCAGGGCGCGAAGGCCGACGAAGCCAAGGCCGCCGGGGCCGACATCGTCGGCATGGACGATCTTGCGGCCGAGATCAAGGCCGGCAAGATGGATTTCGACGTCGTCATCGCATCGCCCGACACGATGCGCATCGTCGGCCAGCTCGGTCAGATCCTGGGCCCGCGCGGCCTGATGCCGAACCCGAAGGTCGGCACCGTGACGCCCGACGTGGCGCAAGCGGTGAAAAACGCCAAGGCCGGCCAGGTGCAGTTCCGCGTCGACAAGGCCGGCATCGTGCACGGCACGATCGGCCGCCGTTCGTTCGAGGCCGACAAGCTGGTCGACAACCTGCGTGCGCTGGTGGATGCACTGAACAAGGCCAAGCCGGCCAGCAGCAAGGGCGTCTACCTGCGCAAGGTGGCTGTGTCGTCGACGATGGGCGTCGGTGTCCGTGTGGACACGCAGTCCATCGCAGCAGCCACGGCCTGATTTGAAAATGGTGGGTTGCGCGCAGGGTCTGGCGCACAACCCGTGAAGTTTGGTGGGCCGTTTGCCGCAAGGCAGGCGGGCCATCCAAGACCGCTGGTGGCGCCGTGCAGACACCGCACGGCGCCTTAATGGCCAGCGCAGATGGCGGTCCCGCTGAAGAAGAGTCTCTCTTGAGGGTTCTCGAAAGCAGCAGGTCGCTGATTCCCCGGTGTGCGAAGCCCTCAAGGCAACGCACGTTTTGTGTGAGGAGCAGACCTTGAGTCTCAATCGCAACGAGAAGGCAGCCGTGGTCGACGGCGTGTCAGCGCAAGCTGCACGTTCGCAGACGCTGGCGTTGGCCGAGTACCGTGGCCTCACCGTGGCTCACCTCGATACGCTGCGCCGCCAGGCGCGCGACAAGGGCGTTTATCTTCACGTGCTGAAGAATTCGCTCGCCCGTCGCGCCGTCGCCGGCACGCCGTTCGAGGTGGTCTCGGATGCCATGGCCGGCCCGCTGATCTACGGCTTTTCAGAAGATGCCGTCGCCGCCGCGAAAGTCATTGCCGACTTCGCCAAGAGCAACGACAAGCTGGTCATCAAAGCTGGCGCCTACGCCGGCAGGGCCCTGGATGCCGATGGCGTCAAGGCGCTGGCGGCCATTCCGAGCCGCGAGGTGCTGATTTCGCAGGTCGCAGGCCTGTTGAAGTCGCCCATTCAGCGTTTTGCAGCCGTGCTGGCTGCGGTCGTGGAAAAGCAAGGTGGCGCAGCGCCGGCCGAGGCCGCCGAACCTGCCGCCGCCTGACGACGACCTGCATCTTTCTACATTGAACTTTAGTTTTCGAGGAACCCCAAATGGCATTCGATAAAGACGCTTTCCTGTCCGCGATGGACAGCATGTCGGTGATGGAACTCAATGACCTGGTGAAGGCCATTGAAGAGAAGTTCGGCGTTTCCGCCGCTTCGATGGCCGCCCCGGCGGCTGGCGGTGGTGGCGCTGCCGCCGCCGCGGTCGAGGAGAAGACCGAATTCAACGTGATGCTGCTCGAAGCCGGCGCCAACAAGGTGTCCGTCATCAAGGCCGTGCGCGAACTGACCGGCCTGGGCCTGAAGGAAGCCAAGGATCTGGTCGACGGCGCGCCCAAGGCGGTGAAGGAATCGATTCCGAAGGCCGATGCCGAAGCCGCGCTGAAGAAGCTGCTCGACGCCGGTGCCAAGGCTGAAGTGAAGTGACCACCTCCGTAGCGCCTGCGGCGCTCTCCCTCAAGGGGGCGCCGCCAGCGGCCCGGCGAAGCCGGGTCCGCGGCGGCTGCTTGACGCAGCGAGGCGCTCGGGCTTAGTCGCCGATTGCTCCCGGGGGCATGCCCCGGGGGGCACTTGTAAATGCCGCAAGCGTCGGCATTTACGAGTGTTCTCTGATCCGACTGCAGAGAACGGGTTTGGTCGGACTCCGGTGCAACGCCGGGGTTGTCCGCCAGCGGTGGGTAGTGGCCCGCCACCAAGCTATCAGGCGCAAGGTCTGAGCAGCCAGTCGCCGACGAAATGTGCCCCGAGGCCAGGGGCGTGTTTTCGACACGGAGAGTTCAATGGCGCAAGCAACCCCCTACACGTTCACCGAGCGCAAGCGTATCCGCAAGAGCTTCGGCAAGCGTGCGAGTGTCCTCAACGTCCCCTACCTGCTGACGATGCAGCGGGAGTCCTACGTCGCGTTCCTGCAGAAGGACGTGCCGCCGGCCAAACGCAAGCCCGAAGGGCTGCAGGCCGCCTTCCTCTCGGCGTTCCCGATCACATCCCACAACGGTTTTGTGGAGATGAAGTTCATCGAGTTCAACATCGCCAAGCCGCCATTCGATGTGCGCGAGTGCCAGCAGCGCGGCCTGACCTTCGCGGCGGCCGTGCGCGCCAAGCTGCAGATGATCATCTACGACCGTGAATCGCATCCGGCGAAGGTGGTCAAGGAAATCAAGGAGCAGGAGGTCTACATGGGCGAAGTGCCCCTGATGACCGACTACGGCTCCTTCGTCGTCAACGGCACCGAGCGTGTCATCGTCAGCCAGCTCCACCGCAGCCCGGGCGTGTTCTTCGAGCACGACAAGGGCAAGACGCACAGCTCGGGCAAGCTGCTGTTCAGCGCCCGCATCATTCCGTACCGCGGCTCGTGGCTCGACTTCGAGTTCGACCCCAAGGATGTGCTGTTCTTCCGCGTTGACCGCCGCCGCAAGATGCCGGTGACGATTCTGCTCAAGGCCATCGGTCTGAACCCCGAAGCCATCCTGGCGCACTTCTTCGTCAACGACACCTTCCGCCTGATGGACTCGGGCGCGCAGATGGAATTCGTGCCCGAACGGCTGAAGGGCGAAGTGGCGCGCTTTGACCTCACCGACAAGAGCGGCAACGTGATCGTCGAGAAGGACAAGCGCATCACCGCGCGCCACGTCAAGCAGATGGAAGCGTCGGGCACCGGCTTCGTCAGCGTGCCGGAAGACTTCCTCGTCGGCCGTGTGCTGGCGCGCAACATGGTCGACCCGGACACCGGCGAGATCGTCGCCAAGGCCAACGAAGAAGTCACCGAAGCGCTGCTGAAGAAGCTGCGCGGCGCCGGCATCAAGGACATCCAGTGCTTGTACACGAACGAGCTCAACCAGGGCGCCTACATCAGCCAGACGCTGGCCGCTGACGAAACGGCCGACCAGTTGGCCGCGCGCGTGGCGATCTACCGCATGATGCGTCCCGGCGAGCCGCCGACCGAAGACGCCGTCGAAGCGCTGTTCCACCGCCTGTTCTACAGCGAGGACACCTACGACCTGAGCCGCGTCGGCCGCATGAAGTTCAACGCCCGCGTGGGCCGCGACGCGCCCGAAGGCAAGATGACGCTGAGCAACGAGGACATTCTCGACGTCGTCAAGATCCTCGTCGACCTGCGCAACGGCAACGGCGACGTCGACGACATCGACCACCTGGGCAACCGCCGTGTGCGCTGCGTCGGCGAACTGGCCGAGAACCAGTACCGCAGCGGCCTCGCGCGCATCGAGAAAGCGGTGAAGGAGCGTCTGGGCCAGGCCGAGACCGAAGCCCTGATGCCGCACGACCTGATCAACTCCAAGCCGATCAGCGCCGCGCTGAAGGAGTTCTTCGGCGCCAGCCAGCTCAGCCAGTTCATGGACCAGACCAACCCGCTGTCCGAGATCACGCACAAGCGGCGTGTCTCGGCGCTGGGCCCGGGCGGCCTGACGCGCGAGCGTGCCGGCTTCGAGGTGCGCGACGTGCACCCCACCCACTACGGCCGCGTGTGCCCGATCGAGACGCCGGAAGGCCCGAACATCGGCCTCATCAATTCGCTGGCGCTGTTCGCGCAGCTCAACGAGTACGGCTTCCTCGAGACGCCTTACCGGCGTGTCGTCGACGGCAAGGTGACGATGCAGATCGACTACCTGTCGGCGATCGAAGAAGGCAAGTACGTGATCGCGCAGGCGAACGCGTCGCTGGACGGCCAGGGCAAGCTGGTCGACGAACTGGTTTCGGCACGCGAGAACGGCGAGTCGGTGCTGCTGTCGCCCGAGCGCGTGCAGTACATGGACGTGGCGCCGGCGCAGATCGTCTCGGTGGCGGCGTCGCTGGTGCCCTTCCTCGAGCACGATGACGCGAACCGCGCGCTGATGGGCGCCAACATGCAGCGCCAGGCGGTGCCGGTGCTGCGCCCCGAGAAGGCGCTGGTCGGCACCGGGGTCGAGCGTGTCGCTGCGGTCGACTCGGGCACGGTCGTCACCGCGCGCCGTGGCGGCATCGTCGACTACGTCGATACCAACCGCATCGTGATCCGCGTCGACGACGCGGAAACGGTGGCCGGCGAGGTCGGCGTCGACATCTACAACCTCATCAAGTACCAGCGTTCGAACCAGAACACGAACATCCACCAGCGGCCGATCGTCAAGCGCGGCGACCACGTCGGCGCCGGTGACGTGGTGGCCGACGGCGCCAGCACCGACCTCGGTGAGCTGGCGCTGGGCCAGAACATGCTGGTCGCGTTCATGCCGTGGAACGGCTACAACTTCGAAGACTCGATCCTCATCAGCGAACGTGTCGTTGCCGAAGACCGCTACACCTCGATCCACATCGAGGAACTGGTGGTGATGGCGCGCGACACCAAGCTGGGCTCGGAAGAAATCACGCGCGACATTCCGAACCTCTCGGAACAGCAGCTCGCGCGCCTGGATGAAAGCGGCATCGTCTACATCGGCGCCGAAGTCAACCCGGGCGACGTGCTGGTCGGCAAAGTGACGCCGAAGGGCGAGACCACGCTGACGCCGGAAGAAAAGCTGCTGCGCGCGATCTTCGGCGAGAAGGCCTCCGATGTGAAAGACACGTCGCTGCGTGTCGACCAGGGCACGAACGGCACCGTCATCGACGTGCAGGTCTTCACCCGCGAAGGCATCGTGCGCGACAAGCGTGCGCAGCAGATCATCGACGATGAATTGAAGCGCTTCCGCCTTGATCTGAATGACCAGCTTCGCATCGTCGAGGCCGACGCCTTCGACCGCATCGAGAAGCTGCTCGCCGGCAAGATCGCCAACGGCGGCCCGCAGAAGATCGCCAAGGGCACGGCCATCGACAAGGCGTATCTGGCCTCGGTCGAGAAGTACCACTGGTTCGACATCCGGCCGGCCGACGACGAAGTGGCCAACCAGCTCGAAAGCATCAAGAACAGCCTCGAGCAGACGCGCCACAGCTTCGACCTCGCGTTCGAGGAAAAGCGCAAGAAGCTGACGCAGGGCGACGAACTGCCGGCCGGCGTGCTGAAGATGGTCAAGGTCTACCTGGCCGTCAAGCGCCGTCTGCAGCCGGGCGACAAGATGGCCGGCCGCCACGGCAACAAGGGTGTCGTCTCGAAGATCACCGCGATCGAGGACATGCCCTACATGGCCGACGGCACGCCGTGCGACATCGTGCTCAACCCGCTGGGCGTGCCATCGCGCATGAACGTCGGCCAGGTGCTCGAAGTGCATCTGGGCTGGGCCGGCAAGGGCATCGGCCAGCGCATCGGCGACATGCTGCAAAGCCAGAGCCGTGTCGCCGAACTGCGCAAGTTCTTCGACGAGCTGTACAACAAGTCCGGTGGCAAGACCGAGCGCATCGAAGACCTGAGCGATGGTGATGTCGTCGAGATGGCGCAGCACCTGAGCCTGGGCGTGCCGTTCGCGACGCCGGTGTTCGACGGCGCGGCTGAAGAAGAGATCCGCGGCATGCTCAAGCTCGCCTACCCGGACGACATCGCAGCGAAGAAGGGCCTGACCGTCACGCGCACGCAGGCCGCGCTGCACGACGGCCGCACCGGCGACGCCTTCGAGCGCCCGGTCACCGTCGGCTACATGCACGTGCTGAAGCTGCACCACCTGGTGGACGACAAGATGCACGCGCGCTCCACCGGCCCGTACAGCCTGGTGACGCAGCAACCGCTGGGCGGCAAGGCGCAGTTCGGCGGCCAGCGCTTCGGCGAGATGGAAGTCTGGGCGCTGGAAGCCTACGGCGCTTCGTACATCCTGCAGGAGATGCTGACCGTCAAGTCCGACGACGTGAACGGCCGCACCAAGGTGTACGAAAGCATCGTCAAGGGCGAACACGCCATCGAGGCCGGCATGCCGGAATCCTTCAATGTGCTTGTCAAAGAGATCAGGTCTCTGGGCATCGACATTGAACTGGAACGCAATTAAGGAGCAGATGCATGAAGGGACTACTCGACCTTTTCAAGCAATTCACCCCGGACGAGCATTTCGATGCGATCCGGATCGGCCTGGCCTCGCCCGAGAAGATTCGTTCGTGGTCTTTCGGTGAGGTGAAGAAGCCCGAGACCATCAACTACCGCACCTTCAAGCCTGAACGCGACGGCCTGTTCTGCGCCAAGATCTTCGGCCCGATCAAGGACTACGAGTGCCTGTGCGGCAAGTACAAGCGCCTGAAGCACCGCGGCGTGATCTGCGAGAAGTGCGGCGTCGAGGTCACGCAGACCAAGGTGCGCCGCGAGCGCATGGGTCACATCGACCTCGCCGCGCCGTGCGCGCATATCTGGTTCCTGAAGAGCCTGCCGAGCCGCCTGGGCCTGGTGCTGGACATGACACTGCGTGATATCGAGCGCGTGCTGTACTTCGAAGCCTACGTGGTGGTGGACCCAGGCATGACGCCGCTGAAGAAGTTCAGCATCATGACCGAGGACGACTACGAAGCGAAGCACGCCGAGTTCGGTGACGAATTCGTCGCGATGATGGGCGCCGAAGGCATCCGCAAGCTGCTCGAAGAGATGGACCTGGACGTTGAGATCGACAAGATCCGCAACGACATGACCGGCTCCGAGCTGAAGATCAAGAAGAATTCCAAGCGCCTGAAGGTGATGGAAGCCTTCAAGAAGAGCGGCATCAAGCCGCACTGGATGGTGCTGGAAGTGCTGCCGGTGCTGCCGCCGGACCTGCGCCCGCTCGTTCCCCTGGACGGTGGCCGCTTCGCCACCAGCGACCTCAACGACCTGTATCGCCGCGTCATCAACCGCAACAACCGCCTGGCGCGGCTGCTGGAGCTGAAGGCGCCGGAGATCATCGTGCGCAACGAAAAGCGCATGCTGCAGGAAGCGGTGGATTCGCTGCTGGACAACGGCCGTCGCGGCAAGGCGATGACGGGCGCCAACAAGCGCGCGCTGAAGTCGCTGGCCGACATGATCAAGGGCAAGAGCGGCCGTTTCCGCCAGAACCTGCTGGGCAAGCGTGTCGACTACTCGGGCCGTTCCGTCATCGTCGTCGGCCCGACCCTGAAGCTGCACCAGTGCGGCCTGCCCAAGCTGATGGCGATCGAGCTCTTCAAGCCGTTCATCTTCTCGCGCCTCGAAGCCATGGGCATCGCCACCACCATCAAGGCGGCGAAGAAGGAAGTCGAGAGCGGCACGCCGGTGGTCTGGGACATCCTTGAAGAGGTCATCAAGGAACACCCAGTGCTGCTCAACCGTGCGCCGACGCTGCACCGCCTGGGCATCCAGGCGTTCGAGCCGGTGCTGATCGAAGGCAAGGCGATCCAGCTTCACCCGCTGGTCTGCTCGGCCTTCAACGCCGACTTCGACGGTGACCAGATGGCTGTTCACGTGCCGCTGTCCATCGAAGCGCAGATGGAAGCCCGCACACTGATGCTGGCGTCCAACAACGTGCTGTTCCCGGCCAACGGCGAGCCGTCCATCGTGCCCAGCCAGGACGTGGTGCTGGGGCTGTACTACGCGACGCGCGAACGCACCAACGGTCGCGGCGAAGGCATGGTGTTCAGCGACATGCAGGAACTGCAGCGTGCGCTGGACAACGGTGTCGTCGAGATCACGGCGAAGATCGCGGTGCGCATGGTCGAATGGAGCAAGGACGCCGAAAGCGGCGAATTCGTGCCGTCGACGAACCTGGTGGACACGACGGTCGGCCGCGCGCTGCTGTCGGAAATCCTGCCCAAGGGCCTGCCGTTCAGCAACATGAACAAGGCGCTGAAGAAGAAGGAAATCTCGCGCCTGATCAACACGTCGTTTCGCAAGTGCGGCCTGAAGGAGACCGTGGTCTTCGCCGACAAGCTGCTGCAGGCGGGTTTCCGGCTGGCCACGCGCGCCGGCATCTCGATCGCGATCGACGACATGCTGGTGCCGAAGGAAAAGCCGGGCCTGATCGAGAAGGCCGAAAAGGAAGTCAAGGAGATCGAGCAGCAGTACGTCTCGGGCCTGGTGACCGCCGGCGAGCGCTACAACAAGGTGGTCGACATCTGGGGCAAGACCGGCGACGAGGTCGGCAAGGTCATGATGAGCCAGCTCGCCAAGCAGAAGGTCGAGGACCGCCACGGCAAGATGGTGGACCAGGAGTCGTTCAACTCGATCTACATGATGGCCGACTCGGGCGCGCGCGGTTCCGCCGCGCAGATCCGCCAGCTCGCCGGCATGCGCGGCCTGATGGCCAAGCCGGACGGCTCGATCATCGAAACGCCGATCACCGCGAACTTCCGCGAAGGTCTGAACGTTCTGCAGTACTTCATCTCCACCCACGGCGCCCGCAAGGGCCTGGCGGACACGGCGCTGAAGACCGCGAACTCGGGCTACCTGACGCGGCGTCTGGTCGACGTGACGCAGGATCTGGTGGTCACCGAAAACGACTGCGGCACGCACAACGGCATGAACCGCCGCGCGCTGGTCGAAGGCGGCGAGGTGATCGAAAGCCTGCGCGACCGCATCCTCGGTCGCGTCACGGCCGTCGAGGTGCTGCACCCCGAGACGCAGGAAGCGATGGTCGACGCCGGCACGATGCTCGACGAAGACCTGATCGACGTGCTGGAAACGGCGGGCGTCGACGAGGTCAAGGTGCGCACGGCGCTGACCTGCGGCACGCGCTTCGGCATCTGCGCCAAGTGCTACGGTCGCGACCTCGGCCGCGGCGGCCTCGTCAACGTCGGCGAAGCGATCGGCGTCATCGCCGCGCAGTCGATCGGCGAGCCCGGCACGCAGTTGACGATGCGCACCTTCCACATCGGTGGTGCGGCGTCGCGCGCGGCGGTGGCTTCGAGCGTGGACGCGAAGAGCGAGGGCATCATCGGCTTCAACGCGACGATGCGCTACGTGACCAACGGCAAGGGCGACCTCGTGGTGATCTCGCGTTCGGGCGAGATCGTCATCAGCGATCCGCACGGCCGTGAGCGTGAACGCCACAAGCTGCCGTATGGCGCCATCCTGAACATCCGGCCCGACCAGCATGTGAAGGCCGGCACGGTGCTCGCGAACTGGGATCCGCTGACGCGCCCGATCATCACCGAGTTCGCCGGTCGCGCGAAGTTCGAGAACGTCGAGGAAGGCAACACCGTTGCCAAGCAGGTCGACGAGGTGACGGGCCTGTCGACGCTGGTCGTCATCGACCCGAAGCGCCGCGGCGCGGCCAAGGTCGTGCGTCCGCAGGTCAAGCTGCTGGACGCCGCTGGCGTCGAGGTCAAGATCCCGGGCACCGACCACGCGGTGACGATCGGCTTCCCGGTCGGCGCGCTGATCCAGATCCGCGATGGTCAGGATCTCTCGCCGGGCGAGGTGCTGGCGCGCATCCCGATGGAAGGCCAGAAGACGCGCGACATCACCGGCGGCTTGCCGCGCGTGGCCGAGCTCTTCGAGGCGCGCTCGCCAAAGGACGTCGGCATCCTGGCCGAGATCACCGGCACCGTCAGCTTCGGCAAGGAGACCAAGGGCAAGAACCGCCTGCAGATCACCGACCCCGAAGGCAAGGTGCACGAAGAACTGGTGGCCAAGGAGAAGAACATCCTGGTGCACGAAGGCCAGGTGGTCAACCGCGGCGAACTGGTGGTCGACGGCAGCGCCGACCCGCAGGACATCCTGCGCCTGCTGGGCATCGAGGAACTGGCGCGCTACATCGTCGACGAGGTGCAGGACGTGTACCGGCTGCAGGGCGTGAAGATCAACGACAAGCACATCGAGGTGATCGTGCGCCAGATGCTGCGTCGGGTGCAGATCACCAACGTCGGCGACACCGGCTACATCGCCGGCGAGCAGGTCGAACGTTCGGAGTTGCTGGACACCAACGATCGCATGCGCGCCGAGGGCAAGCTGCCCGCGACGCATGCCGACGTGCTGCTCGGCATCACGAAGGCGTCGTTGTCGACCGACTCGTTCATCTCGGCGGCGTCGTTCCAGGAGACCACGCGCGTGCTCACCGAGGCTGCCATCATGGGCAAGCGCGACGAGCTGCGGGGTCTGAAGGAAAACGTCATCGTCGGGCGCCTGATCCCGGCCGGTACCGGCATGGCCTTCCACGAAGCCCGCAAGGCCAAGGAGGCCATGGACGAGACCGAGCGCCGTGCGATTGCCATGCAGGAGGCCGAGGAACTGGCGGCCGTGCAGATGGCCAACGTCGACGCGGCCACCGCAGCGGCGGCCGGTGGCGAAGCGAGCGAGTGATCATCTGAACCCGGTCGGAAACGGCCGGACACGAATGGGCGGCCTCGGCCGCCCTTTTTTCGTGGCGCTGTTCAGGCCTGCGTCACGGCCCAGCGCGCAGGCGTCAGCACCTGCACGCCGTGCACCTGGGCCGGACGCGCCAGCGCGAGCAGGGCGCGGTCGCGCGTGAAAAGCCAGCGCGCCTTGCAGGCGACGGCGAGATCGATGAAGACCTGGTCATCGGCGTCGCGGCAGCGCAGGCCCGGCGCCGTGGCGGATCGGCACAGGGCCGGGTCGATGCATGCCAGACGGTCGAAGTGCGCCAGCGAGGCGGCCGCATCCGGCGCCCAGCGCGCCAGGTCGCTGTGCGCCAACATGTGGGCCAGCTCTGCACGCATCGCCGGGTGAGCGAACCAACGCAGGCGCCGTGTCTCAACAGCGTGGCGCAGCGGCCGCACCGCGACGTCATCGAACACCAGCCAGTCGAGCGCAACGTTGGTGTCGATGACGATCGGCACGGCCATCGTCGCCGGGGCGTGCGAGGGCAAGGAGGGCAAGGCGGACAAGGCAGACAAGGCAGACAAGGCGGGCAAGGGCAGCAAGGGCAATTGGCAGCGCACTTGTTCGTCGGCGCTGCTCGGGCTATGGTCGGCCATGTGCCATTGTCCGGGAGACGATCAATGAACGACACCGCCGAGCAACGCGAAAAGCTGGTAGCCGATTTGAAGAGCGTGATTGCCGACGCCGAAGAGATGCTGAAGCTGAGTGCCGGCCAGGCCGGCGAGGACGCCGTGAAACTGCGCGAACGTGTCCAGGTGCTGCTGGCCAATACCCAAGAGCGCCTGGCCGATGTGCAGCATGCGGCGTTCCAGCGCGCGCGGGCTGCCGGCCACGCCGCCGACGACTACGTGCATGACAACCCGTGGCAGGCCATCGGCATCGGCGCCGGTGTGGGGCTGCTGGTCGGTCTGCTCATCGGCCGCCGCTGAGCCGCGCCGCCCATGAGCGCCGGCAGTGGTCTGTTCACCTCAGCGCGGCGCTTGCTCGCGACCGGGCTCGAGATTGCGCAGGTGCGGCTGGAACTGGTGGCGACCGAACTCGAGCTCGAGAAGCTGCGCCTGTTCGAAGCCATCCTGCTGGCCGCGGCAGCGCTGTTCGGCCTGGGCATCGGCGTGATGCTGCTGTGTGCGCTGCTCGTGCTGCTGGTGGGCGAGGGTTATCGCCTGCACGTCCTGGGCGCGCTGGCGGCGCTGTTCATCGGCGGCAGCCTCTGGGGCTTGCGCGCCGCGCGCGCGAAACTGCGCGGCACGGGCACGCTGTTCGATGCCAGTGTCACCGAGTTGGCGCGTGACCGCGCCCAACTCATGCCGCACGACTGAAGGCTCGGCGATGGCCTCACCAACGGAGCTGGAACTGCAGGTACGACGCGAGCAGCTCGTGCGGCGCAGCGGCGAATTGCGCGCCGCGCTGGGTGCGCGATCACAACGCCTGCAAGAGCCGCTGGTCTGGGCCGAGCGCGCCAGCACTGGCTGGCAGTGGCTGCTGGCGCATCCCGGCTGGGTTGCCGGTGGCGCGACTGCCTTGCTGGTGCTGCGGCCGCGCCGCACGCTGCGGCTGGCAGGCCGATTGCTGCAGGCCGCGCAGTTGTGGCAGCGCGTGTTGCCGCTGTGGGTGGCGTTCGGACCGCGCCGGCCGTGAAGCGGCCGCAACGGTGGGCGCAAGAGCGGATGAAGCGCCTCGCTTGCCGGACTGTGGTCAAGGGAATATACTAGAAGGCTTTTCGGCAAACGTTGGCCGCGCAAAATCCTGCGCCGCCGCGTCATTGCCGTGTTTCGCGCTCTTTCCTGCGTCGCACGGTTTCCCGAAAAGAACAGTAGCTTCAAACGGGAACAAGTTACCAATGCCAACCATCAACCAGCTCGTGCGCCAAGGCCGCCAGGTCGAAGCCACGAAATCGAAGTCACCTGCGATGCAGAACAGCCCGCAACGGCGCGGCGTCTGCACCCGGGTCTACACCACCACGCCGAAGAAGCCGAATTCGGCCTTGCGCAAGGTGGCCAAGGTGCGTCTGACCAACGGGTTCGAGATCATCTCGTACATCGGCGGTGAGGGTCACAACCTGCAAGAGCACAGTGTCGTGCTCGTGCGCGGCGGCCGGGTCAAGGATCTGCCGGGTGTTCGCTACCACATCGTGCGCGGCTCGCTCGACCTGCAAGGCGTCAAGGACCGCAAACAATCGCGTTCGAAGTACGGCGCGAAGCGACCGAAAAAGGCCTGACGGCCAATCGTGAATGGCCGGCCCGCAGGCCGGCGAAGCGCAGACCTGCCGTTTTGCAGGTCGAGTAAGTGAAGGGTCCGGATGGCTCTTCGCGGTGCGCGCCCAAACGGCCGCACCAACTGAAACCGAAGAAGGAACTCCAATGCCACGTCGTCGCGAAGTACCCAAGCGGGACATCCTCCCGGACCCGAAGTTCGGCTCGGTCAACCTGTCCAAGTTCATGAACGTCATCATGGAATCGGGCAAGAAGGCGGTCGCCGAGCGCATCATCTACGGTGCGCTCGACCAGGTCGAAACGAAGTCCGGCAAGGACCCGCTGGAAATCTTCATGGTTGCGCTGAACAACATCAAGCCGATGGTCGAGGTCAAGTCCCGCCGTGTGGGCGGTGCGAACTACCAGGTTCCCGTGGAAGTTCGCCCCGTTCGCCGCGAGGCTCTGGCCATGCGCTGGCTGAAGGAATCGGCCCGCAAGCGCGGTGAGAAGTCGATGGCCGCACGGCTGGCCAACGAACTGCTCGAGGCCTCGGAAGGCCGCGGCGGCGCGATGAAGAAGCGCGACGAAGTGCATCGCATGGCCGAAGCGAACAAGGCGTTCTCGCACTTCCGCTTCTAAACCCTGCTTCCGGCCGCCTCTACGGGTTAACACCAACCCGCGGGCGGCCCCTGTATTTGGAGAAAAGATCATGGCCCGCAAGACCCCCATCGAGCGCTACCGCAATATCGGTATCAGCGCGCACATCGATGCCGGCAAGACCACCACCACCGAGCGCATCCTGTTCTACACGGGCGTGAATCACAAGATCGGTGAAGTGCACGATGGTGCTGCGACCATGGACTGGATGGAGCAGGAGCAGGAACGCGGCATCACCATCACGTCGGCCGCGACCACGTGCTTCTGGAAGGGCATGGACCTGAGCCACCCCGAGCACCGCATCAACATCATCGACACCCCGGGCCACGTCGACTTCACCATCGAGGTGGAGCGTTCGATGCGCGTGCTGGACGGCGCCTGCATGGTGTATTGCGCCGTCGGCGGCGTGCAGCCGCAGTCGGAGACCGTCTGGCGCCAGGCCAACAAGTACAAGGTGCCGCGGCTGGCGTTCGTCAACAAGATGGACCGCACCGGCGCAAACTTCTACAAGGTCTACGACCAGATGAAGGCGCGCCTGAAGGCCAACCCTGTGCCCGTGGTGCTGCCGATCGGCGCCGAGGAGAACTTCACCGGCGTCATCGACCTCATCAAGATGAAGGCGATCATCTGGGACGAAGCGTCGCAGGGCATGAAGTTCGAATACCGCGACATTCCTGCGGACATGCAGGCCGAAGCGCAGAAGTGGCGCGAAAACATGATCGAAGCGGCCGCCGAGGCGAGTGACGAGCTGATGAACAAATACCTCGAGTCGGGTGAACTGACCGAGCAGGAGGTCATGTCCGGCATCCGCACGCGCACGATCGCGGCCGAGATTCAGCCGATGTTGTGCGGCACCGCGTTCAAGAACAAGGGCGTGCAGCGCATGCTCGACGCCGTGATCGACTTCATGCCGTCACCCATCGACGTGCCGCCGGTTCCCGGCCACGACGACGACGACAAGGAAGTGGTGCGCCGCGCCGACGACGGCGAGAAGTTCGCCGCGCTCGCCTTCAAGCTGATGACCGACCCCTACGTCGGCCAGTTGACCTTCGTGCGCGTCTATTCGGGCGTGCTGAAGTCGGGTGACTCGGTCTACAACCCGATCCGCGGCAAGAAGGAACGCATCGGCCGCATCCTGCAGATGCACGCCAACCAGCGCGAAGAGATCAAGGAAATTCTGGCCGGCGACATCGCTGCCTGCGTGGGTCTGAAGGAAGTGACCACCGGCGAAACGCTGTGTGATCCGGACGCCATCATCACGCTCGAGAAGATGATCTTCCCCGAGCCCGTGATCTCGCAGGCGGTCGAGCCGAAGACCAAGGCCGACCAGGAGAAGATGGGCGTCGCGCTCGGCCGGCTGGCGCAGGAAGATCCGTCGTTCCGTGTGCGCAGCGACGAGGAAAGCGGCCAGACCATCATCTCCGGCATGGGCGAGCTTCATCTGGAAATCATCGTCGACCGCATGAAGCGCGAGTTCGGTGTCGAGGCCAACGTCGGCAAGCCGCAGGTGGCCTATCGCGAGACCATCCGCAAGCCGGTCTCCGACGTCGAAGGCAAGTTCGTGCGCCAGTCCGGCGGCAAGGGTCAGTACGGCCACGTCGTGCTGAAGATCGAGCCGCAGGAACCGGGCAAGGGCTTCGAGTTCGTCGATGCCATCAAGGGCGGCGTCGTGCCGCGCGAATTCATCCCCGCCGTCAAGAAGGGGGTCGAGGACACGCTGCCGAATGGTGTGCTGGCCGGCTACCCGGTGGTCGACGTGAAGGTCACGCTGACCTTCGGTTCGTACCATGAGGTCGACTCGAACGAGAACGCGTTCAAGATGGCTGCATCGATGGGCTTCAAGGACGGCTGCCGCAAGGCCAGCCCGGTGATCCTGGAGCCGATGATGGCGGTCGAAGTCGAGACGCCGGAAGACTACGCGGGTGGCGTGATGGGTGACCTGTCCAGCCGTCGCGGCATGGTGCAGGGCATGGACGACATGCCCGGCGGCGGCAAGATCATCAAGGCAGAGGTGCCGCTGAGCGAAATGTTCGGCTACAGCACGACCTTGCGTTCGATGTCGCAGGGCCGCGCCACCTACACGATGGAGTTCAAGCACTACAGCGAAGCACCGAAGAACGTCGCCGACGCCATCATCACGGCGCGCGGCAAGTAAAGGTCATCAGACTGGTCTTCGATCAGGCGCCGGTTGCTGCCCGTGGCAGCCGGAATCCCACCTGACCGGAAACCTTAAACCCGTCACGGGCACGCTCTTTACCTGGAGATTTGAAAATGGCCAAAGGCAAATTTGAACGTACGAAGCCGCACGTGAACGTGGGGACGATAGGACACGTGGACCACGGCAAGACGACGCTGACGGCGGCGATCACAACGATCCTGGCGGCGAAGTTTGGC
>Ga0164241_10002693_pt1 | contig 18815 bp, 18 predicted proteins | sample OricomyardsoilBY_FD_108780 | JGI IMG/M metagenome (GOLD analysis project Ga0164241, IMG submission 108780) | Backyard soil microbial communities from Emeryville, California, USA - Original compost - Back yard soil (BY) | ecosystem: Environmental > Terrestrial > Soil > Unclassified | place: USA...
AACCGACCCTGGCGGCGCGGCCGACGACCGATGTCGCCGATTCGCCGTCGGGCCTCGACGCCCACCTGCACCTGCCCCAGGAAGAAGACCCCGGAAGGCCCGGCACGCCGGACCTCCGCGACGTCACGGTGAAGCTTCCTCCCGGGCTGGTGATCAACCCTTCGGGCGCGAACGGCCTCGAAGCCTGCTCGCCCGCCCAGGTCGGCCTGAAGAGCGCCGACGGGGTCACTCCGCCGACCTTCGGCCCCCAGCCCGCCGACTGCCCGCAGGCTTCGCGGATCGGGGAAATGACGGTCAGGACGCCGTTGGTCGATCATCCGCTGCCCGGCGACGTCTACGTCGCGATGCCCCATCAGAACCCGTTCGACTCGCTGCTGGCGATCTACCTGGTGATTGACGATCCGGCCTCGGGAGTGATCGTCAAGCTCGCCGGCAAGGTCAGCCCGGACCCGGCGACCGGGCAACTGACCGCGACGTTCGACCAGAACCCCCAGACGCCCTTCGAAGACTTCGAACTGCACTTCTTCGGTGGCGCGAATGCCGCCCTGCGCACGCCGCAGACCTGCGGTCCCGACGAGACCGACTCCTCGCTGACCCCTTGGTCGGCGCCGTTCTCCGGGCCGCCGGTGCAGAGCGTCGACCGCTATGCGATCACCCAGGCGCCCGGTGGCGGGGCATGTGCGACCTCGGTGCAGGCGCTGCCCAACGCGCCCGAATTCGAGGCGGGCTCGCAGGCCCCGATCGCCGGCGCCTACTCGCCGTTCACGGTGCGGCTCTCGCGGCCCGACGGGTCCCAGGAATTCTCCTCGATCACCGTCTCCCCGCCACCGGGCCTGCTCGCCAGGCTCGCGGGCGTGCCCTACTGCCCCGACGCCGCCCTGCAGGCGGCAGGGGAAAAGAGCGGCCACGCCGAGCAGGCCGATCCGAGCTGTCCCGCGGCCTCGCAGGTCGGCACCGTCGTGGCCGGCGCCGGCGCCGGGCCGTCTCCCTATTACACCTCCGGCAAGGTGTATCTGGCCGGTCCATATAAGGGCGCGCCCTTGTCGCTGGCGACGATCACCCCGGCGGTCGCCGGCCCCTACGACCTCGGCGACGTCGTCGTCAGGGTGGCGCTCGAGGTCGATCCGCTCACCGCCCGGGTGACCGCCGTCGCCGACCCGCTGCCCCGGATCCTCGAAGGGGTGCCGCTCGACGTGCGCCAGATCACCCTCAGCCTCGATCGCCCGCAGTTCTCGCTCAACCCGACCGATTGCGACCCGCTGGCGATCGAGGGTTCGGAGAGCTCGGTGCTGGGGGCCTCGGCGCCGCTCTCGGGCCACTTCCAGGTCGGCGAATGCGGCGCGCTGAAGTTCAAGCCGAAGCTGAAGCTGGCGCTGAAGGGAGCGACGAAGCATGCCGGGCACCCCGCCCTGCGGGCCGTGCTCACCTACCCCAAGCAGGGCGCCTACGCCAACATCGCCCGCGCCCAGGTGAACCTGCCGCACTCGGTGTTCATCGACCAGGGCAACCTGAACAAGACCTGCACGCGCCCGGTGCTGCTGGAAGGCAAGTGCACCGCGAAGTCGATCTACGGACGCGCGAAGGCCTGGACCCCGCTCCTCGAAAAGCCGCTCGAAGGACCCGTCTACCTGGTCGGCGGCTTCGGCTACAAGCTGCCCGCCCTGGTTGCCGAACTGAACGGCCAGATCCGGGTGCTGCTGGTCGGCAAAGTCGACTCCGGCCCCAACAAGGGGATCCGCAACACTTTCGAAGCGGTGCCCGACGCGCCGGTCGAAAAATTTGAACTGCGGATGAAGGGCGGGCCGAAGTACTCGCTGCTCGAAAACTCCGAAGACCTGTGCAAGAAGCCCCAGAAGGCGATCGCGCGCTTCACCGCGCAGGACGGCAAGGTGCTGCAGTGGAAGCCGAAGATCGCGATCTCCTGCGCGAAGAAGAAGCATAAGAAGGCGGGGCACCACAAGGCCCACGGGCACGGCCATGGGCCTGGCGGGAGCCGGTGAGCGCCGCTCCCGCGTGTCGCCTACGTGCAGGCGGGCGAGTCGCCGCCGCCTTCCGGTCGTAGCGCTCGTCGCGGGGGCCTGCCTCCTCTTCCCAGGCGCCTCGGTCGCGGCCTCGCCGCCGACCGTTGGCAACACGTGGGTGGGCACGCAGTCCGCCGGCACGGTGATAGCCAGGGCCTACGTCGATCCCGGCGGTGCGGCAGCCGCCTGGCACTTCCAGTACCTCCCCGACGCCGAATACGAGGCCAACCTGGCCGCCGGCCGTGAAGCCTTCTCCGGGGCCGCCTCGGCCCCGTCGCCGGGCCAGGCCCCGACGACGACGGTGGCGGGCGAAGTCTCCTGGCAACTCACCGGCCTCGTGCCTTCGACCCCGTACCGCCTCCGCGCCGTCGCCGAAAACGAAGCGGGCGCGGCGGTCACCCTGGCGCCGCCCCTCTTCTTCACCGCCTCGGACCAGATCGAATGCGAAGGCGATGCCTGCCAGCCCCTGCCCTCGCCACCCGCCGAACAGGCGGTCACGACGCTCGTCCCCGGGCTCGGCAACCCGCCGGTGCGCTACGTCGACCGGCGCCCTGCCCACCACGGTCACCGCAAACACCACCACAGGCGCCGTTCCCACCACAGGCGCCATCCCCACCACCGGACGACCAGGCGATGAGCTCGGCCACTGCCGTCCGCGTCGCGCTGCTGGTGCTCCTCGCCGTCCTCCTCGCTTTCCCGGCGCTCGCCGCGGCCGCGCCCGCGCCGGGCGCCGAGGGCTTCCAGGCGGCCCTCCAGGCCGAAGGAGGAGGGCCTGCGACCGTGGCGGGCGCCCATCCCCGCGCCTTGACGGCACACCTGGCACTGGGCACCGGCGAAGAAGGACTGCGCGACCTCCGCCTCGGGCTGCCACCTGGGCTCCTGATCGAGCCGCTCGCCGTGGCGCGTTGCACCCCGACCGTCTTCAGCCTCCCGGGCCCCTCGCCCTTCGAACCGGCCGGGGTGGGGGAGAGCTGCCCGGACACCTCCCAGGTGGGCACCGTCGACCTCGAGATCGCCGGGGCCGGAGGAGGGGCGGTGCGTCGCTTCGCGCTCTTCGACCTCGTGCCGACGCCGGGCGCCCCCGCCCAGCTCGGGTTCGTCGCCTACGGGACGCCGATCGTGCTGGATCTGCAACTGCGCGCCGGGGCAGGGGACCAGTACGCCTTCAGCATCGAAGCCACCGCGCTCCCGCGCGCGCTGGGCATCACCGGGCTCGGCCTCGAAATCTGGGGAGCGCCGTGGGGAGCAGGCCACGACGGCGAAAGGGGCGAGTGCCTGAACCAGGTCGAACCGTCCTTTCCCTGGGCGAAATGCCAGGCCGGTTCACCGGCCCGCGAACCGACCGCCTTCCTGACGACGCCGACCGATTGCGGCCATGAACTCGCCTTCTCCTTGTCCGTCAGCAGTTGGAGCGATCCGGTCGCCTCGTCGGTCGGCTCCTCCGGTCCGGCGCCGACCGGTTGCCGGCAGCTCGCCTTCAGCCCCGTCGCCTTCGGCCAGCTGAACGGCACCAGCGCCTCCTCGGCCAGCGGCTTCGCCTTCCGCCTCCTGCAGGACGAAGAAGGGGAATTGACCGATCCCGGCGCCCGCATCCGCACCGAGGTCGGCGAAGCGACCGTGCTGCTGCCCGAAGGAGTCACGATCAACCCCTCGCTCGGCGTCGGCCTCGGCACTTGCACCCCCGCCCAGTACGCGACCGAGGCGGCGATCGAGCCCGCCGGTTCGGGTTGCCCGAACCAGGCGAGGATCGGCAGCCTCAGCGTCGACACCCCGCTCCTCGAAGAACCGCTCGAAGGGGGGATCTACCTGGCCGAGCCCGACGACCCGCGCACCAGCACCCCCGGCGCGGAGAATCCCTTCGGCTCCCTGCTCGCCGTCTACCTGATCGCCCGCTCGCCGCAGTACGGAGTCCTCGTCAAGGTCGCCGGCGAGCTCATCCCCGACCCCCGCACCGGTCGCCTCACCGCCGTCTTCCGCGAACTTCCCCAGCTCCCCTACACGGCGCTCGAAGCGAAATTCCGGGTCGGGCAGCGGGCGCCGCTGGTGACCCCGGCCACCTGCGGCTCCTTCGCGACCCGGATCGAACTGGCGCCGTGGGGGGAAGCGGGCCGGACGGTGGGAAGCGAAACGATCTCGAAGATCGAAACCGGGGCCGGCTCGGGGTCCTGCCCGAGCGGCGCCCTTGCCCCGTTCAGCCCGACGATCACCGCCGGCTCGGTCAACTCGGAGGCCGGTGCCTACACCCCCTTCTACCTCCGCCTCGCCCGCAACGACGCCGAACAGGAGATCACCTCCTATTCGGCCGTCCTGCCGCGCGGGGTGACCGGGCGCATCGCCGGCATCCCCTTCTGCCCCGACGCCGCGATCCAGGCGGCGCGCGGGCGCAGCGGCGCCGAGGAGATCGCCGAACCATCCTGCCCCGCCGCCAGCCAGGTGGGGCGGACCCTGTCGGGGTACGGGGTGGGCTCCACCCTGGCCTACTCGCCGGGGCAGGTCTACCTGGCCGGCCCCTACAGCGGCGCGCCGCTCTCCCTGGTCACGATCGACGCCGCCGTCCTCGGTCCCTTCGACCTCGGCACGATCGTCATCCGCTCGGCCTTCGAAATCGACCCGACGACCGCGCAGCTGCGGATCGACCCGGGGGCCTCGGACCCGATCCCTCACATCCTCGACGGCATCCCGCTGCACCTGCGGGAAGTCCGCGTCTACATCGACCGTCCCGAATTCACCCGCAACCCGACCAGCTGCGAACCCTCGCAGGTGATCTCGACCGTGACCGGGTCCGGGGCGCGCTTCGACGACCCCTCCGACGACACCTCGGCCACAGTCTCGAGCTACTTCCAGCTGCTCGACTGCCGCGAACTGCCGTTCCGCCCGAAGCTCGGCCTGCGGCTGCGCGGCGGATCGCGGCGCGGCGCCTTCCCCTCCCTGCGCGCCACCTTCGCCGCCCGCCCGGGCGACGCCGACCTGCGCCGCATCGCCGTCACCATGCCGCATTCGGAGTTCCTCGCCCAGCAGCACATCAGGGCGATCTGCACCCGCGCGCAGTTCGCTGCCGAAGCCTGCCCGGCCGGCTCCAGGTACGGCCGGGCGGTCGCCTACACGCCGCTCTTCGAACAGCCCCTGCGCGGGCCGGTCTACCTGCGCTCCTCCTCGGGCCGGCTCCCCGACCTGGTCGCCTCGCTGCGAAGCGGCACCATCCACATCGTCCTCGACGGCCGGATCGAACCCGCCCACGGAGGCATCCGCGCCTTCTTCGACGAACTTCCCGACGCCCCGATCGAACGCTTCGTGCTGCGGCTCTACGGTGGCCGCCGCGGGCTCCTCGTCAACTCGTCGGACATCTGCGCGGCGCCGCCGCAGGCCACGGTCAAGGCGCTCGGCCAGAACAACCTGGGCCGCATCTTCCAGACGAAGCTGCGCGGCCGGTGCGGCGGGCCGAAGAAGCGGGGGCGACGTTGATCGCCGCCCGCAGGCAGCTGATCGCCTCGGCGCTGCTCGCGGTGGCGCTGCTCGTCCTGCCGGCGGGCGCCGCCGCCGGGGAAAGGTTCTTCGCCGACCCGATCATCGAAGGCCCCGCTCACCTCTATCCGCCGGCGCAGGGGTTCGACTCGCCCTGCGGGCTCGCCGTCGACTCCGGGCAGGAGCTCTACGTGGCCGACTACTTCCGCGACGTCGTCGACATCTTCAGTCCCCAACGCGAATACAAGACGCAGCTGAAGGCGGTGGATCCCGAGGACGGTCCCTGCGGCCTCGCCGTCGGCCCTGCCGGCGACCTCTACGTCAACGACTTCCACCGCAGCGTCATCAGGTATCCGAAGGGCCCCGCCACGTTCGGGGCCGGGGTCACGATCGACTCCGACCAGCCGACCGGGGTCGCCGTCGATCCCGAAAGCGGCGACGTCTACGTCGACGACCGGGCCTACGTCGCCGTCTACTCGCCCTCAGGCGCGCCGGTCGAAGTCGGCGGGCAACCGTTGCGGATCGGCGAAGGGACGCTCGGCTCGGGGTATGGCGTCGCGGTCTCGGCCGGCGCCGATCGCGTCTACGTCGCCGACGCGGCCGACGAGACGATCAAGGTCTATGACCCGGCGGTCAGCCCGGTGAGCCCGATCGCCACGATCGACGGCCAGGCTACCCCGCCGGGCCGCTTCGTCTCCCTGCGCGACGCGGCGATCGCCCTCGACCATGCGAGCGGCGACCTCTACGTGGTCGACGACCTCCAGCCCGAATTCTTCGAACGCCCCGAAGCCGCCGTCTACGGCTTCTCCGCCGACGGCTCCTATCTCGGGCGGATGCCCGACGACATCGTCGACGCGCTTCCGGCGGGTCTCGCCGTCGACAACTCGGGAAAGTCCTCCCAGGGGACCGTCTACGTGACCAGCGGCAACGGGGAAGGCGCGTTCGTCTGGAGCTTTCAGCCGAGCGAGCTGGGATCGGCGGCCTCTCCCGCATCGGCGGCATCGGCCGCGTCAGCTACCTCCCCCGTGGCGACCGCATCGCCCGCGTCGACCGCCGCGACCTCGGTCGCCGCCGCGGCTCTACCGGCGCCGGATGTCGGCGCCGCCGCGGCTCCGGCGCCGCAGGCAGGCGTCCTCCGTCCGCGAGCCCGCGCTCGCCGCCACCGCCTCCGCCACCACCACACCGCCCTGCGGCATCGCCGGGGAGGGGGGCGGCGATGAGGCGCCTGGTCGTCCTGCTCCTCGCGCTCTCCCTCGCCGCGACCGCCCCGGCGCAGGCCGAGACCGTGCAGCGCGACGGCGTCCGGGTCAGCGTCCAGGGACGGCTCGATCCCACCTCGCTGCCCCGGCGCGGGTCCGCCCCGGTGGCGGTCGGCGTCTCCGGCCGGATAGCCGCGCCCGACGGTGGTGACCCGCCCCAGCTCCTCTCCCTGCGGATCGAGTTGAACCGGCACGGCCACCTCGATCCCGCCGCCGCTCCCGTCTGCCCTTACGCGCGTATCCAGCCTGCCTCGAGCGCCCGTGCGCTCGCCGCCTGTCGCCGCGCCCTGGTCGGACGCGGGCACTTCGATGCCGAGGCGCGGCTCCCCGGCCAGGAGCCGTATCCGACCGGTGGGGAACTCCTGCTCTTCAACGGTCGCGACCGAGGACGGCCGGCTCTCCTCGGCCAGATCTACTCGCCCCGCCCGTTCGCGACCTCCTTCGTCATCGACTTCGCGATCCGTCGAGATCCCCGTGGGGCGTTCGGCACCGAACTGGTGGCCCGTCTTCCTCATGCATTGACCAGCTGGGGGTACGTGACGGGGATCTCCATCAACCTCTCGGCCGGCGCGGGCGCTCACCCCTTCCTCAGCGCCGGCTGTCCCGCGCCCGCGGGCTTCCCCTCGGCCGTGTTCCCGCTCGCCCGCGCCACCTTCGGGTTCTCCGGCGGCCGGGGGCTCGACGTGACCGTGACGAAGAGCTGCCGGGCGAAGGGGTGACGATCGGGACGCGGGAGCGAACGTCCCCTGGTATACGGCGTCGTCCCGGCCGGGGACGATTTCTGGTTCGGGGCGATCGACGAGGCGTCGGCCGCCTATGGCCCTGATGAATCCCAGCTCGTCCTCGCTCCTCGGGCGCCGGATTCATCCGACCGGCGAGTAGGCCTCCTCGAGCATCTGCGCCAGGTCGGGGATCGCCGTCCGCAGCGCCCCCGCCTCGCCGCCCGAGAGCTCCTGCGCGGCGATCGTCTCTGTCGCGGCGACGATGAAGGGCGCCGCCATCCGGGGTGCATCCCCGCCAGGGGATCCGAGATGCCGCCAGCGCTCGTCGATCACCTCGCCGAGCTCCGCGAGCGCCCGTACGCGTGCGGCCTGGGTGCGCGGCCCCGCGCCCCGCGCCTCGATCAGCAGGCTCCTCGCCACCGCCGGCCTCTCGGACAGGAGGTCGGCGAGGATCGCGAGCGCCGCCTCGATGCCGCCGCGGCGGCCCGGGCCGGGCACCTGGTCGGCGGCGAGCGCCATCCGGCGCGAGAGCTCCTCCGCCGCGTGCTCGTAGGCCGCCGCGAAGCACTCGTCCTTGTCGGCGAAGGACATCGCCGCCCAGCAGGCACCCCGCTCCCCGCAGACCTCCTCGGCCTTCACCGACCTGTAGCCATGCTCGCCGCAGGCCAGCAGCATCCGCTCCATGACCTCCGCCCGCGTCGCTGCCGCTCCCCGCCGTGGTCGCCCGGTGCCGGCACCGGCCCTCGATCGATCCGGATCCGCGGAAATCCTCGTTCCCTGTGGCCCCATCGTCGCTTCACCCTCTCCCTGGTTCCCTTCTCCCTGATCTCGATCCCCTCGCGGACGCTACGCCCGCCTCGCCGTCGCGGTCAACGTCTTGCCTCAGTGGAATCGCGTCGATCAAATCGGGGTCCTTGATCGGCGGATTGGCATCCGGCTCTCCCTGCCCCGGCGCCTCCACCGCGAGCAGGTCCACTTCGCCTTCGAACCCGGCCTCGCCCCCTGCACCCAGGCGCTCGGCCGCCCGTCCCTTCAGGTCGACCAGTTGCTCGAGGGCAGCGCTGCAGATCGCGATCAGCTCGCGCCAGCCCTCCTCGTCCAGCCGCAGGGTGATCCGGGTGACGAAGGGGAAGTGGGAGTCATAGGTCGATCCCGCGGCGACGAAGCGCGCCATGCTCCGCGCCATCAGCCGCAGGTAGTGGTTGATCGCCGCCCGGCGCTCGGCAGGTGAGAGTTCCGCGTAGAGCTCGTCGTCGAGGTATCCGAAGGTCGCCCTGGTGAAGCTGTACTCATAGGTGTTGCGACGTTTGGCGGCTCTGCGGGCGACGACGAATCCCGCCTCCCGCAGGATCCGGAGCTGATGGCGGGCCGATCGCGCCGGGACGCCGAGCTCCGCCGCGATCTCCGCGCTGCCTGCCGGACCCTCCTCGAGCATCACCAGGATCCGCGACCTGACCGGATGGGAGATCGCCTCGAGGAAGGCCTTGCCGGAGGTCGCCTCGCGCTTGGGTTGCGATGTCTCGTCCATGCTGCGCTCCGCCCGCCGCCGAAGCCGGCCGGCGCCCCGGCGACCGGTCGCGGAAGGCTTATGCCAAAGTTCTACCGACCTGGGTCTGCGGCCGCTGGCGAATCCTCGTCATCCCACGGGCTGGCGATCGCGATCGACCAGCGGCCCGCGTCCCGAGAGAGCACGAGACGGGTCACCGTGGCTGATCTGGGCCAGCACCTCCCATACCGCTGACCGCCCGACGACCTCGGTCCCGTCGGGTGTGAGGATGCAGTTATCGAGGGCGAGGTAGGTGGCGGCTCCCTCCGCGTCCCGGGCCAGAAGCGCCGCCGCGAAGCCACGCGCCGTCGCCGCGGCGGCGCGCACATCGCCCTCGTCGCGACCGTCCTCGCCGACGACGATCGTCGCGCCTCCCTCGCTCATTCCTGAATTGTTGCAAACATTTGGGCTGGTATTTGTAGACGCTAACCTAGGAGCTCCGGTTCCCGGGCAGGGCGAGGGCGGGGAGGAGCGCCGCGACGGTGATGCCGATCGCCCACCAGAAGGCTCCGTGGAAGGCGGCGAGGGTTCCGCCGGCGAGGAGTGACTGGAGGGCGACGGCGACGATCGCGGTGCCGAAGGAGGCGCCGACCTGCTGGGTGATGCGGGTGCTCATGGTGGCGTCGGGGATGGCGGTGGGGGAGACGTCCCGGTAGGCGACCGAGATCGGCGGGATCAGGACGGCGCCGAGTCCCAGGCCGCGGACGAACAGCACGACCGCGAGCCACGGGGCGCTGGTGCCGGCGTCGGCGAAGGCGAAGGGGACGGTCGCGAGGGCGGTCAGCAGGAAGCTGGCGATGGTGACCGCGCGGGCGCCGAAGCGGTCGACCAGGCTGCCGATGGCGAGGCGGCAGACCAGCGAGCCGATGCCCTGCGGGATGAGGAGGAGGCCCGCGTCGAGAGCGCTGTCGCCGCGTAGCTGCTGGTAGTAGAGCGGCAGCAGGAACATGCCGGCGTAGAGCGCGGCGCCCGCGGTGAAGAGGACCGCCGAGGCACTGCCGAGCGAGCGGAGCCGCAGCAGCCGGACGTCGACGAGGGGCCGAGGGTTGTCGGGGCGTGCGGCCCAGACGAGGAAGGCGCCGAGCAGCGCGAGCCCGGCGAGCAGCGGACCGAGCACGCCGGCGTGTGCGAGCCCGCCGTCCTCGGAGAGGCTCGAGAGCCCGACGAGGATCCCGGCAAGCGCCGGGGCGAGCAGCGCCAGGCCGACGACGTCGAGTCGCTCGCGCGGGCCCCGCGGCGGCGGGCGGTCGGCGGGGAGGAGGCGCAGGGCCAGGACCAGGGCGACGGCGATCACGGGGACGTTGACGAGGAAGAGCCAGCGCCAGCTCAGCCAGTTGAGGATCACGCCGCCGATCACCGGGCCGAAGATCGGGCCGAGCGCCAGCGGCACGCTGAGGACGGCGATCAGCCTGCTGCTCGCGCGCCCGCCCGCAGCGCGGACGCCGAGGGTCTGCATGAGCGGGAAGATGAGCCCGGCGCCGAGTCCCTGCAGCACCCGGAATCCGATCAGTGACGCGTCGTCCCACGCCAGCGCCGACAGCGCCGAGCCGACGACGAAGATCACCAGCGCCGCCATCCACGCGCGCCTGCCGCCGAAGCGTCCCTCCGCCCATCCGGTGACCGGGATCGCGACCGCGATCGCCAGCAGATAGCCGGTGGTCACCCACTGGATCGTGCCGACCGTGGAGTGCAGTTCGACCACCAGCGTGTGCAGTGCCAGGGTCACCATCGTCGAGTCGAGGACCGCGGCGACGCCGCCGACGATCAGGGCGATGGCGGCGTCGCGGGCCTGCGGAGTGAGCTCGCAAGTAAGAGAGGTATTCATCTCTTACGAGCCTGGCAGACCTTGATAAGGAATGCAAGCCTCTCTAAGGTTCACCCCGATGGCGACCCCGCGGAAAGGCCGACGACGCCGCGGCCCGGAGCTCGACGCGGCTCTCCTCGAGGCCGCCTGGGACGAGCTGCTCGAGGTCGGCTTCGCCGGGCTGACGATGGAGTCGGTGGCGGCGCGGGCGCACACCGGCATCGCCGTCCTCTATCGCCGCTGGGCCAACAAGGGGGAGCTGGTGCTGGCGGCGATCGAGCACCACCACGACACCCACCCGATCGAGCTCCCCGACACCGGGACCCTGCGCGGCGACCTGATCGCCCTCCTGACCGCGTTCGGCGAGGCCCGCGCCACCTTCGTCGCCGTCAGCGCGGCCGCCTCCCTCTCCGGCCTCCTCGCGGACACCGGCCTGACCCCGGCCCAGGTCCGCGCCCGGTTCCTCGGCGACCGGTCCCCGCGCAACGACGAGATCGTCTACCGGCGCGCGCACGACCGCGGGGAGATCGACCTGAAGAAGATCCCGCCCGCGGTCCTCGCGATGCCCTTCGACCTGGTGCGCCAGGATCTGCTCCTGAACCTCGAGCCGGTCGGCCCGCAGCGGATCAAGTCGATCGTCGACGACCTGTTCCTGCCGCTGGCCAGGCCCTGACCTGGATTTTCGGCCAGGCGTTACTCTTGGTCTCGGATTTACGCAAGCCGATCTGGGCTGAGGAGATGGATCGAGCGAGGGTGCACACCGGCAATGCTGCGATCGCGGACGCCGATCTGATCGGCGGGCTGATGGACTTCGTCCAGAGCCTGTCCCAGACCGCGACCGTGACCGATCTCGAGCGCACCTACCTGCGGGAGGTCGAGCGGATCCTGCCCCTGCCGATGCACGGCGTCTACCACCTGAACCCCCAGACCAGGGTGGTCGAGCGGTACGCCGCCACCAACGTCAGCGACGTCTTCCTCAGCCGTTACGAGCAGATCGGGCGCACCGAGGATCCGATCATCGCCCACGTGATGAGCTCCGGCACGGTCGGTTACAGCCTCGCGGTGATGCCGCCGGACCGGTGGCTCGCCTCGACCGTGTACCGCGAGGTGTTCTCGCTCCACGGGATGGTGCACGCGGCGCAGGCGCCGGTGTTCAGCGGCGGGAAGATCGTCGGGACGCTTGCCTTCGGGAGCGACGAGTCGCGCCCCGCGCTGTCGGCCGGGGAGCTGGCCCGGATCGAGTTCGTGGCGCGCGCCTTCGGCTTCGCCCTGGCCGCGGTGGAACGGGTCGAGGACCTCACGCGACGCTACCGGCAGGTCGGTGCCGCGCTGGACCTCTGCGCCACGCCGGTCGCGATGGTGACGGCGGCAAGCGACGTGCCCCAGCTGAACCTCGCCGCCCGCCGCCTGTTGGACCGCGCCGTCGACGGCGAGGGGCTTCTGTACCGGCTGATCGCCACGCCGGACTCACACGAGCGGGCCTTCTCGCGGGAGGCAAGGGTGCACTGGCTGGACGGCGGTGAAGGCACGGTCAGGGCCCACTCGCGCGCCTCCGAGGACGATCCCGACGGGCTGATCACCGTGCTCGAGTCCGATCGGGTCGAGCCGCCGCTGGCCGGCCCCCGCTGGACGCAGCTGACCGCGCGGGAGCGCGAGGTCGCCGTCCTCCTCGTGCGCGGGCTCACCGACCGCGAGATCGGGGAAGGCCTCCACCTCAGCCTGCACACGGTCAAGCAGTACGCCAAGAGCATCTACCGCAAGACCGGCGTGCGCTCGCGGGTCGAGCTGGCCGGCATCGCCCTGGCCGAGCGTGACGGCGGCGGCTGAGTAACCACCCGCTCGGTCGCATCCCTCTTTCGAGGGAGCGCCACATATGACTCCTGGGAGGGCTTGTGACCCGTCCCGCCCGCTCCTACGGTCGCATGATCCGAAGAGATGACGGGAAGGAGACACATGGGCGACGACAACGTCAGCCTGATCCGAGCGATCTACAAGGCCTTCGAGCAGGGCGACATGGACGGGGTGTTCGACCGGCTCGACGAGGACATCGACTGGCGCGAGCCGGTCGCGTACTTCTCCTCCACCGGTGGCCTGCCGGGCCACGCCGGGGTGCAGAAGGCGCTGTCGCGCTACCCGGAAGTGTGGGAGCGGATCGAGCTGCTGCCGGAAGAGTTCTTCGTCGACGGCGACCGCGTCTTCGTGATCGGCCGCCAGCGCGGCAAGGCGAGCGCCACCGGGCGTGAGTTCGAGGGCCGCTTCGCCAACGTCTGGCGGGTGGAGGGCGGCAAGGCCCAGACCTTCGAGGCCTTCAGCGACACCGCGCTGATGTGGCTGGCGATGGGCGAGCAGCCCTCCGAGGACGTGCTCGGCGGCGGGGAGGCGTAGCGATGAAGCGCAAGATCGCGATCGTCGGCGCCGGCCAGGCCGGGCTGCAGCTGGCGCTGGGACTGGCGGGGGCCGACCAGGAGGTGACGCTGGTCACCGACCGCGCGGCGGAGCAGATCGGCAGCGGCCGCGTGCTCTCGACCCAGTGCATGTTCGGCGAATCGCTGGCGACCGAGCGCTCGCTCGGCATCGACTTCTGGCAGGACGAGTGCCCGCAGATCAAGGGCGTCCGGTACAGCCTCGGCGAACCGGGCGGCGACCTCGCCCTGCAGTTCGGCGGGCGGCTGCGGGCCCCGGCCCAGTCGGTCGACCAGCGGCTGAAGATGCCCGCCTGGATGGACGAGCTGGAACGGCGCGGCGGGCGGATCGAGCTGCGTGACCTCGACCTCGAGTACGTCGAGCAACTCGCCCGCGAGAACGACCTGCTGGTCGTCGCCTCCGGCAAGGGCGCGTTCGGCAAGCTGCTGCCGGAGATCTTCCCGACCCAGCCACGGTACTCACCGTACGAGAAGCCACAGCGGCAGCTCGCCGTCGCCTACGTCCGGGGGATGGAGGACCTCGACCTCAACTACTTCTCGATCTGCATCGTCCCCGGTGTGGGTGAGTACTTCTGCGGGCCGGCGCTGACCCTCGACGGCCCCTGTTACACGCTGTGCTTCGAGGCGATCCCGGGCGGTGAGATGGACCGCTGGGGTGACGTGTCACTCGACGAAGTCGACCGTCACTGGGAGATCTGCAAGGACGTCCTCGAGCGTCACTTCCCGTGGGAGTGGGAGCGCGCGCAGAAGTGCGAGCTGACCGACGACCTCGGGATCCTCAAGGGCGCCCTGACCCCCGTCGTGCGCGACCGGGTCGGCCACCTCCCGTCCGGCGCCCCGGTGCTCGGCGTCGGCGACGCGGTGGTCCTCAACGACCCGCTCGTCGGCCAGGGGGCCAACAACGCGTCGAAGGGCACCACCGTGGTGCTGCAGGAGATCCTCGACCGTGAATCCGGTGACCTCGACGAGGAGTGGATGCGGGTCGCCGGCCGCCGTTACTGGGAGACGGTGCGCTTCGCGGCGCGGTTCACCAACATGATGCTCAACCCCCCGCCGTACGTGGGCAACCTCTTCGACGAGGCGAATGCCAACCCCGCGGTCGCCGACCACTTGGCGAACGGCACCAACAATCCGGCCACGCTGTTCCCGTGGATCATGAACGCGGAGGGCGTCGAGGCGCTCGCGCACGAGCTGGCGCCGACGGCATCGGCCCAGGTCGCGGGATAAGAGGAGGAGATCATTGATGGGAATCACGAAACGCCTTTTGTGTGTTGCGGTCCTCTGCCTGGTCAGCGCCTTGGCGTTGGCCGCCTGTGGGGGTGGCGGCAGCACCACCGACGACTCGACCACCGCGAGCGGTGGCGAAGCGACCGAAGCCGCCGGCGGTGGTGGCGGCGAAGCCAAGCCGGAATCGACCGGCATCGTCGTCGGGCACGTCAGCCCCAACCTCTCGAATCCGACCCTCGGCGCCCTGAACCTGGGACAGCAGGAGGCGGCCGCGGACCTGGGCTGGAACGTGCGGACGCTGGACGCCGCCCTCTCCCCCGAAAAACAGGTGACCAGCCTGGAAACGCTGCTCAACCTCAAGGTGAACGCGATCACCACCTGGACGCTCGACCCGGGCGCGGTCGAAGGAAGCTACAAACAGATCAGCGACGCGAAGGTCCCACTGGTCGGCTTCAACTCCAAATCGGAATTCATCAACACCAACGTCGAAACCGAACTGTCGTCGAGCTGCAAACCGTTCGAAGCCGAGGCCGCCTACATCGCCAAGCAGGTCCCTGGGGCCGAAGTCCTGATTGTCGGGCCGCCGCCGGTGCCGCCGCTCGAAATGCGCCAGCACTGCTTTGAAACCGCGGCCAAGAAAGAAGGGCTGTCGGTGCTCGAAAGCCAGGACAACCTGGAAGACAGCTCGAGCAAAAGCCAGGTCCTGGTCCAGAGCATGCTGACCGCCCACCCCGACGCGCAGGCGATCTGGTCCTACAACGATCCCTCCGCGCTCGGCGCCTCGGCCGCCCTGCAGGCCGTCGGCAAGACGATCTGGTCGGGCGAAACGGAAGGCGTGATCGTGATCGGCAACAACGGCGAACCGACGGCGATCTCGGCGCTGAAGGAAGGCACGCTGACGCTCACCTACGACGAGAACACCTTCGAAGCCGGGGTCGAAGCGATCAACGTGCTGGCGCCAGTGCTGAAAGAAGGCAAGCCGGCGTCCTCGATGCCGAAGAAGGTCTGGGTGAAAAGCACCATGTACGACGCCGAAAACGTTGACGAATACGTGCCGCCGGCCAACCGCGAGGTGCAGGTAGGTGGTTGACCCCGACGATGGCGGGACGCACTACCGTGGCGTCGGTTGAGCAAGCCGTAGGGCGCCTGCGCAGCGGCCGCAGTGTGGTCGTCTGCGACGAGGTGGTGTGTGCGATCGCGGCCGCCGCGGAGCTGATCGAGCCGAGTGAGGTGAATCGGCTCACCCACCTCGGTGGGGTGCTCAGCGTGGCGGTCGCGGCCGACCGCCTCGACGAGCTCGGCGTCGGGCCGATGGTGAGGACCGCGGCGGGCAACGAGTCCGTCGCGGCGGTGTCGGTCGACGCGGCCAACGGCGGCACCGGCATCAGTGCCACGGATCGGATGGAGACGCTGCGGGCGCTCGCGCTCGATTCGAGCGGCGCGGGGCTGGTGTCGCCCGGCCACGTGTTCCCGTTCCGGGTCGACGAGAGCGGCGAGCGGATCGCGGGCATCCCGGATGCCTGCGTGAGGCTCGCCCGCGCCGCCGGCCTCGTCCCGGCGGTCGCCTTCTGCGTCATCCTCGATCCCGAGGGGAACGCGGTCGGTCCCGCCGATCTGGCGCGGCTCCCGGACCTGGAGTCCTGCCCGGTGGTGTCGGTCGACGACGTCGAGGCGTGGCTGCGTGGCGCGGGCGACGCCGCGGTCGACAAGGAGGCGTTCCGGTCGACGATGGCGCGGCTCGTCTCCGGCGTCGCGGCGGTGACCGTCCGCGACGATCTCGGCGCGCCGCGCGGCCTGTTGGTGACCTCGGTCACGCCGTACAGCGACAGCCCGCCGTCGGTCCTCGTCTGCGTCTCCCACAGCTCGCGTACCCACGATCCGCTGCGGGAGGCGACGGGCTTCGGCGTCCACCTGCTGGACGCGGGCCAGGCCCCGGTCGCCCACGCCCTGGCCGGAAAGGGCGCCGACAAGTTCGACGCGATCGACTGGCGCTGGGACCGTGACGTGCCCAAGATCGACGCGGTCGCCGGCTATCTCCGCTGCACCAAGACCGCCTCGTTGGCCCACGGAGACCACACCATCCTGATCGGCGACATCGAGGTGGCGGAAGGAACCGGCTCGGACCCGCTCGTCTACTTCCAGCGAAGCTTCGACTGGGAGTTGAAGGCGGTCTCCTGAGGCCGCCCCCCCCCGGAACCTTTCGCCAGCTCGCTTGACTCTAGGTGTGGTACGGGCCGTCGTCGTGGCCACCACCATGGCCGCCGTCGTCGTCACCACCGGAGTCGTCACCACCGCTGTTGTCGGAGTCGGACTCGATCTGCGTCGCGACCCACTGGCCACTCGCGTTGTTGGCGTCGATCTCGACCGCCAGGCCCTTGGTGAGGCCGGAGAAGCCGCCGCCGATCCGCTCGAACTTGGTCCGGGCGTTCACCTTGAAGGTGAGCTTGGCGCCGCTCTCGGTGCGGACCTGGACGGTCCTGGCCGCCGCGTTCTTCGACAGCACGGTGGCGTCGAAATGACGGACCGCCGCCTGGGCGCCGACCGCGAAGACCGCGACTCCGAGCGCCGCGCAGACCGCGCTGATCCCGACAATGGACGAAACACGCTTCCTCATCTGGCTCCCTCCTGAGGATTCGATTGCTTGGGAGTTGGTACGACGGAGCCGGCACCCAGGTTCAGAGGCCCAGCTCCGGCCTCCGAGCGCCACTCATAGGCTGTTCCCACTTCTGGGTGAGGAAGGCGACGATCTCGTCGTGCCCGGTGAGGAAGCGGGAGCGGCGATTCGGCGGGCGCGGCCAAGACGCCCTCGTGTCTTGCGCGCGAGCACGGGTTGCGAGGTCGATCGAGGCGCGCAGCACCCCGGTGGGGGCGAGGTCGGTGCGGATGTCGTTCAGGTCCATCGGGCCAACCCCTACCCGCGCGCCGCGGGCTAACAGGGCTCGTCGGCGCTGCCCAACTGCCAGCGGCCCCGGGGACCGTAGGTCAGAACCAAGTTCTCGGGGGTGAAAAGTTCCCAGTTCTCGATCTCGTCGTCCCCTTCGTCCCAAACGGGGCCGATCGTGAACGAGGTCCCGTCCGAGAAGCCGATCGTGAGATCCCCTGGTCCTTCGCCAAGGTGGGCGGAGATGACTGTTTTGCCGCTGAACACCTCGGGGTCGGCGGGGGAATAGTCCGCCCCCCAAGTGGCCAGGTACCACCTTCCGCCTTCATGGTCCGCAAGGTTGATCGCGGCTCTCTCCGGGTAGGTCAGCCGGGCTTTTGTCACCCGGCCGCGAAAGCGACTCAAAAGTGCCGCCGGGGAGGTGTCTGGTTTCACCGCTGGCATCTGTCCTCCCACCAGTCTCGCAGCCAAATAGTCAAATCTCCATAGGGCATGTGGTGTCGATAACCGGACGCCCGCTTCTCGGCGTGAAAGTCATCAGAGGCCCGCTCCCATTCGGTCCTGGGGATGCCCACCTCGCGGCACGCCTGCTTCCACTGGTTGACGTCGCGCCTCGGAACCATCCCAGGTCCAAGGGCCGGGGCGGAGGAATCTCTCCCCCGCGTAGCACTCTTGTCACCCGCAGAGTGCGGGTTATGAGGAGCTATCGGGCTGGCCGGAGGGGCCGACCATCGTCGGGCGGGCGAGGCCGGTGTCGATCAGGGTCCAGGCGAGGATCGCGCCGACGCCGGCGATGATGGCGCCCGCCAGGTAGGCGTCGTGGAACGCGTCCAGGGTGCCGCCGGCGCCCGCGACGATGGTCGTCAGCAGGGCGATGTTGATCGCGATCGAGGATTGGCGCTGGGTGTTGTAGATGGCGGAGGCGTGGCCGGTGTCGTCGCTGGAGATGTGGGTGAACATCGAGGTCTGGATGGCGAGGAACGAGCCGGAGACGCTGAGGCCGCCGAAGAACATCAGTCCCCGGATCAGCCAGACGTTGGTCGAGGCGTCGACGAGAAGGAACAGCGCCAGATAGATGGTGACGAAGATGCCGCAGACGCCGCACATGACCCGCGGGCCGAACCGTGGATAGAGATGGGCGAGGGTCTGCGAGCCGACCCCGACACCGACCGCCTCGAGGAAGGTCGTCGTGCCCGATTCGATCGGCGACTGGCCCATCACCTGCTGGAGGAAGATCGGCGTCAGGTAGAGGCTGGCGAGGAAGACGCCGGAGGTCAGCGCGAAGACGATGTTGGTCGAGCGCAGGAGGGGGTCGCGGAGAAGCCGCAGGTCCAGGATCGGGTCCGGCTTGCGCAGCGCGTCGCGGACGAAGGCCCAGAGCAGGAGGATCCCGCCGATGCCGGTCGCGAGGACCTGAGGCGAGCCCCAGCCGAGCACCGAGCCCTCGCTGATCGCGTAGAGGAGCGCGCT
>Ga0164241_10002694_pt1 | contig 18815 bp, 12 predicted proteins | sample OricomyardsoilBY_FD_108780 | JGI IMG/M metagenome (GOLD analysis project Ga0164241, IMG submission 108780) | Backyard soil microbial communities from Emeryville, California, USA - Original compost - Back yard soil (BY) | ecosystem: Environmental > Terrestrial > Soil > Unclassified | place: USA...
CCGCATCGCGAACGACATCGGTGGGATCGAGAACGTCGTCACCACGACCGCGACGTCCGTGCTCGGCAACGTGACCACGGTGATCGCGACGATCATCGCGATGGTGCTGCTCGACTGGCGCCTGGCCGCGTTCGCCCTGGCGCTACTGCCGCTCTTCGTCCTGCTGACGAAGCGGGTCGGCGACCAGCGGAAGAAGGTCACCGCCGAGCGGCAGGTCTCGCTCGCCGACGTCTCCTCGATCGTCCAGGAGTCGCTCTCCGTGTCGGGGATCCTCCTCGGCAAGACGATGGGCCGCTCGGGCGACCTCGCGCAGCGGTTCGAGACCGAGTCGCAGCGCCTGGCCCACCTCGAGGTGCGCAGCCGGATGACCGGCCGCTGGATGATGGCCGCGATCCAGACCTCGTTCGCGGTGATGCCAGCGCTCGTCTACCTGTTCGCGGGCTGGACGATCTCGCGCGGCTCGACCTCGATCACGATCGGAACGATCGTCGCGTTCACGACGCTTCAGACACGCCTGTTCTTCCCGATCGGTGGCCTCCTCGGCGTCCAACTCGACGTCCAGAGCTCGCTCGCGCTGTTCGACCGGATCTTCGAGTATCTCGACCAGCCGGTCGACATCGTCGAGGGCACCGAGCGCGTGGAGGAGCCGAGGGGGGACGTGGTCTTCGACGACGTCTGGTTCCGCTACGGCGGCGACGCGTGGACGCTCGAGGACGTGACGTTCTCCGTGCCGGCGGGGACGACGACGGCGCTCGTCGGCGAGACGGGGTCGGGGAAGACGACCTGCGCGTACCTGGTCGCGCGCCTGTACGACGCGACGGAGGGGCGGGTGACGATCGACGGGCTCGACGTCCGCGAGCTGACGTTCCCCTCGCTGACCGCCGCGGTCGGGGTCGTCTCGCAGGAGACGTACCTCTTCCACGCGACGGTGCGCGAGAACCTCCGCTTCGCGCGACCCGAGGCGACCGACGAGGAGATCGAGGAGGCGGCGCGGGCTGCGCAGATCCACGGGCTCATCGCCTCGCTGCCCGAGGGCTACGAGACGGTCGTCGGCGAGCGCGGCTACCGCTTCTCGGGCGGCGAGAAGCAGCGGATCGCGATCGCGCGCACGATCCTCCGCAACCCGCCGATCCTCGTGCTCGACGAGGCGACCTCGGCGCTGGATACCCAGACCGAGCGGGCGGTGCAGGCGGCGCTGGAGCGCCTCGCAGAGGGCCGCACGGTGATCGCGATCGCGCACCGGCTCTCGACCGTGCGCGACGCCGATCAGATCGTCGTCCTCGACCACGGGCGGGTCGTCGAGCGCGGGGCGCACGACGAGCTTCTCGCGCTCGGCGGCCGCTACGCGTCGCTCGTCGCGCGCGACGCCGACCTCGACGCGCTCCCGGCCGCGACGTGACGAGACGATCGTCGAGAGGTACTGCCATGTCAGCGCCGTTCCGACTACCGTTCCGCCTCGGGGATACGCGCGGGCAGATCCCGAGCACAGGCAGACGCGAAGAGAGCTGACGGAATGACGGCGACGACACCTGAGACGGGGCTGGAAAGGCACGGGATCGATCCGTCCGGCGAGGTCCTCCGCAACCCGACGACCGCGCAGCTCTACATGCACGCGCTGCGCGGCGGCGACGGGCAGCTCGCGGAGGGCGGCCCGCTGGTCGTCGACACGAGACGCTTCACAGGTCGGTCGCCGCAGGACAAGTTCGTCGTCCGCGAGTCGGGCTCGGAGGATCGGATCGGGTGGGGAGAGGTCAACCGCCCGCTCGACGAGGCGAACTTCGACGACCTGCGCGCCAAGGTGGCCGCGCACCTCGCCGCCGAGCCGCGCCTCTACGTGATCGACGCGTTCGCGGGGGCCGATCCCGACCACCGGATCGGCGTCCGGGTCGTTACGGCGAGCCCGTACCACGCGCTCTTCGCGAAGACGATGTTCATCCGCCCGACCCCGGAGGAGCTCGACGCGCACGAGCCGCAGGCGCTCGTGCTCCACGCACCCGAGGTCGAGGCGGACCCCGCGACCGACGGCACGCGCACGGGGACGTTCGTCGTGCTCCACCCGACCCGAGGCGAGGTGCTGATCGGCGGCACGTTCTACGCGGGCGAGATCAAAAAGTCGATCTTCACGGTGATGAACGACCGGCTCCCGCTCGAGGGCGTGTTCCCGATGCACTGCTCTGCGAACGTCGGCTCCGGCGGCGATGTCGCGATCTTCTTCGGGCTGTCGGGAACCGGGAAGACGACGCTCTCGGCCGACCCGTCGCGGACGCTGATCGGCGACGACGAGCACGGGTGGGGTCGGAACGGCGTCTTCAACATGGAAGGCGGGTGCTACGCGAAGGTGATCCGCTTGTCACCCGAGGCCGAGCCCGACATCTTCCGCATGACGCACACCTTCGGGACGATCCTCGAGAACGTCACGGTCGACGAGCGCGGCGTCGTCGACCTCGACGACGACTCGAAGACCGAGAACACCCGGGCCGCATACGAGATCGACGGCATTCCGAACGCCCATCCGGACAAGATGGCCGGGCACCCGCGCAACGTCGTCTTCCTCACGGCGGACGCGTTCGGGATCCTGCCGCCGATCGCCCGTCTCACCCGCGAACAGGCGCAGTACTGGTTCCTCTCCGGGTTCACGGCAAAGCTCGCGGGGACCGAGATCGGCGTCACCGAGCCGCAGCCGACGTTCTCGACGTGCTTCGGCGCGCCGTTCATGCCGCAGCCGCCGCAGCTCTACGCACGGATGCTCGCGGACAAGCTTGAGGAGCATGCTGCGACGGTCTGGCTCGTCAACACCGGCTGGACCGGCGGGCCGTTCGGTCAGGGGCACCGGATGCCGATCAAGGCGACCCGGGCGCTGCTCGAGACCGCGCTCTCCGGCGGGCTCGGCGACGTGGAGATGCGCGTCGACCCGGTCTTCGGCATCGAGGTGCCACTCGCCGTGCCGGGGGTCGACCCGGCGCTCCTCGACCCGCGCTCGACCTGGGCTGACCCCGCCGCCTACGACGCGAAGGCCGCAGAGCTCGCGACGATGTTCCGCGCGAACTTCGAGAAGCGCTTCGCCGTCGACGCCGACCCGGCGGTCGCCGCGGCCGGCCCGCGCTAGTCACCGCGGTCTCGAGCTCGCGCTACTGGTCGGGAAACAGCCGCGCGAGCTGTGCGCGGGACGAGATCCCAAGCTTGCGATAGATGCGCTGGAGGTGGTAGTCCACCGTCTTCGGGCTGACGAGCAGCTCGGCGGCCGCCTCGCGGGTCGTCGCCCCGCGCGCGATGATCAGCGCGACCCGAACCTCGTGGGGGGTGAGATCGTCGGTCGGCGGCGATTCCGAGGTTCGCGAACGGGTGCCGGCGGCCCTGAGCTCGCTTCGGGCCCGCTCGGCCCACGGTCCCGCGCCCAGGCGCTCGAAGGTTCCGAGCGCGCTCGCGAGAACGTCGCGCGCGGCGCTCCGGCGCCCGGCTCGGCGACGACGCTTGCCGAGCAGCAGCTGCGTGCGCGCCGTCTCGAACGGCATCCCGGCACGCTCGTGCAGCGCGAGAGACATCTCGAAGCGGCCCTCGAAGTCGTCCTCGATCAGTCCCCGGCAGCGAGCCGCGGCCGCGAGCGCCCAGGTGCGCTCCGTCCGTCGACCGTCTTCCTCGAAGCGCTCGAGGAGCTCGACCGCGTCGGCCATGCGGCCGGTTCGGACGTACGCCTCGACGAGATCGGCGGCCCAGAGCACCACCCCGTGCTCTCGCACCCCCCGTTCCAGGCTTAGCTTCTCGACAGTGCCGCCCGCCGTCACCGCGGCCTCGAAGCGACCCTCCGTCAACTCGACGAACATCCGAACGCCGGCATTGAAGAACTGCGCGGCCTCGATTCGTAGCCGCCCACCGAGCGCCTCGGCCCGATCGAGGTGGGCACGAGCCGCCGTCACGTCACCGATCGCCGCCTCCACGCGGGCCAGCATCTGCAGCCCGTGGGCCTCGAACAGTCCTTGCCCAGCCTGCTCGGCGATCTCGACAGCCTCGCTCGCACGCGCGACGGCGTCGCTCCAGCGACCCGTGCGGAACTCGAGCTCCGCGAGCACGACGAGGGGGTACGGGAGCACCGTCGGCATCCCGGCGCTCCGCGCCCCGGCCACGATTTGCCCGATCACCCTCCGCGCCTGCTCGTGCTCTCCCACGATCATCAGGTACGCGCCCTCGGACTGGAGGAGCTGGCCCGCGACGAGAGGGTCGTCGAGCGGGGCGACCGAGCGCGCCCTCGCGTGAAGATCGCGAACGGACGACACCTCGCCCCGGAGGATCAGAACCTCGGCGAGTGCGAGGTCGGCGCCCAGCCGCGCCCTCGGCCCTGCGCGCGCGGCGACGTCGACGGCACGATGCCCGGTCTCGATCCCGAGGTCGATCTCGCTGGTCACCTGACAGGCCATGACGGCCTGGGCGAGCAACATCGACGCTGCGTCGGGATGCGAGAGCTCGGTCTCCGCCGCCTCCCTCACGAGGAGGGCAAAAGCCTCGCGAGGCTGCCCGCCGAACAGCAAGGCATTCGCCTGGAGCAGCACCGCCTCTGCCCGCACGTCGGGTGCGGACGCGAGCTCCAGGGCCTGCATCGTCCTTGCGGACGCTTCGGTTACAGAACCTGCGAGAAGGTGGCTGGTCGCGGAGAAGACAAGTCGCCGCGCACGTGCATCGGTGTCCGTGGAGAGCGCCGCCGCGCGATCGGACGCGGCCGCCGCCGACGCGAAGCGGCCGCGCGCTCGCGCCCCGGCCGCGGCCTCGTCGAGCTCGGCAGCGAGCTTCTCGTCCGGATCGCTCGCGGCGAGCCCTCGGTGCCACGCCGCGCGATACGAGTCATTCCCGACGCTCTCCGCAAGCGCGGCATGCACGGCGCGCTGGTCGGCAGGGCGCGCCTGGTGATAGGCGAGAGAGCGAAGCAACGGATGTCGGACTCGGAGCGGCGGGCCGAGCTCGAGCGCACCCTCGAGCTCGGCTTCCTCGAGCGCGTCCGCCGGAATGCGAAGCGCGGCGACCGCGCTGCGGACGACGTGGAGATCGGCTGTGTCGTCCGCCGACACGACGAGCAGCGCGCGCCTCGCATCGTCGCTGAGCCTGGCCAGCCGGTGGGCGAACGCGTCGTTGACGCTCCCGTTCACGCGGAGTGGGTCGTCGAGCGGACGCCGTCCCTGGAGCTGCGCGTCGTCCAGCAGCGTCGGGAGCTCGACGAGGGCGAGCGGGTTTCCGCGGGCCGTCCCTACGATTCGGTCGCGGACGGCGCCCACGACGTTCGGCACCGTCTGCGTCACGATCGTCGCCGCGGAGTCGTCGTCGAGCGGCTCGAGCAACAGCTCGTCGACGCCGGCGCCGTCGAGCGGCGATCGAACGTTTGCGCGGACGGCCACCACGAGCGCGATGCTCTCGGATTCGAGACGGCGGGCGATGAAGGCGAGCACGAGCTGCGACGCCGCGTCTACGAACTGGAGGTCGTCCACGAACACGGCGACGGGTGCCGATTCGGCGTGCGCCGCGAGGAGCGAGAGGGCTGCCGAGCCGATCATGAGCGGATCTGCAGGCGACGGCGGGCCGAGCGAGAGCGCGCTCTCGAGGGCTGCCTGCTGGGCGGGCACAAGCGCGTCGAGCCTGGGCGCGGCAGGTCGCAGGACGTCGGCGAGCGTGGCATACCCGATCTCCGCCTCGGCTTCCACGCCGCGCGCGTGAATCACCCGCATCGGCGCGGGAGGTGCATTCGCGCCTGCGCGTAGAACGGTCGTCTTGCCCATGCCGGGCTCGCCCCGGACGACGAGGCCGGCGCCGTATCCCGCAGCGGCTGCCTCGAGGACGCGACGGATCCGCTCGATCTCCGACTTCCGTCCGACGACGAACGGCGGCGTACCGAGCTCCGGAGAGCTGGACACACTGTCCGGCGGCACGGCACGAGTCTAGGACGATGTGACACGGGTTACTAGGAGTTCTCCCGGTGCGATCGCCCCCTTGGCGTCCTACGTTGCCCATGTGGGAACGGAACGGCACGGGCCGCAGTGGGGATGCCGAACTGCGGCGCGGCGGCCTGCGACGCACCCGGGGGAACAACCGTGCCCGACCTCCGACCGGAGACGGTGGCGAGGGACGTGGCACGGAACGTTGCGCTGCCTCCGTTCTCGGCCGGCGACCGGGCGTTCATCGTCACGACGGATGGCGGTACCGGTCGCCGGTCGCTCCGGCGCAGGTGCGATGACCACCCGTCGGACATGACCACGCTCGCCTGGGTCTCCGCGCGCTCGCTCGCCCGACGCGAGCTGGTCGTGCCGCGACGGGAACTGGCCGCCGGAGCGCTCGGGGCACTTCTTCCCTTGTCCGTGGGGCTGACGGACGGGGGCTACTTCGGGCGCGTGGACACGCCGCTCACCGTCGCATTCGGCGCGGTCGTCGGGCTCGCGGCGGTCACCGGCGCGGTGTCACGGCCCTCCGGGGCGGCGCGTGTGATGCTCGGTCTGCTCGGAATGCTTGCCGCCTGGACCGCCCTCTCGGCCACCTGGGCGGTTCCCGGCGCTCTCGTCGAGCACGACGCGCGCCGCGCCCTCCTCTACGCAGTGGCGTTCGGTGCGGTGGTGACCGTCGTCGACGTGCGCCGGCGCGTGGCGCTGCTCCGAGGCCTCGTAGGCGGGATTGGGGCGATCGCGATCGTGGCAATCGCCATCCGCGCGGGATCGGGCGCCGTCGCTGACCGCTTCTACGGATCTCTCGCGGAGGAGCCTGTCGGCTACCCGAATGCGCTCGGAGCGTTGATGGCGATCGGGGTGGTGCTTGCGACAGGTCTCAGCCTGCGCGCCGGCTCGTCGAGGCGCGCGCTGCAGGGGCTGACCGCCGTGCTCGTCGTCGTCCTCGGTCTCACTGAGAGCCGTGGCGCGGCCCTCGCGCTCGCGGTCGGTCTCTGTGCGCTCGCGTGGCTGGGCCCGTCCGGCGCGCGGGCTCGCGACGCCCTGCGCGCGCTTCTCCCCGTCGCGGTCGGCGGGCTCGGTTGGCTGGCAGTGGCCTCTGCGGGCACAACGGGGTCACGCGTTGTCGTTGGCGCGACCGCGACGTTCGCTGCGGCCGCTTGCGTACCCGTTCTCGATCGGCTGTGGCCGCGTCACGCCATCGCCGTGCTGGCGTGCGGTGCGCTGATCGTGGCCGCCGCTCTCGTAGCGGCGCATCCGGTTTCCACCACCTCGAGCTTCCGCACGACGTACTGGGTCGCCGCGCTGGACGCGGCGCGCGAACATCCCGCGCTCGGCACGGGCTCCGGCAGCTTCCACCTGACGTGGCTCGACCACGGGCCGGACGGCATGTTCGTTCGCGACGCGCACAGCCTGTACGTCGAGGCGCTCAGTGAGCTGGGGCCGGTCGGGCTTGTCCTGGTCGTGACGCTCGTCGCGCTGCCCGTGGTCACAACGGTTCGGCGCCGCGGGGACCCGATCTCCGCCATGGCGGGCGCCGCGTTCGCCGTCTTCGCCGTCCATGCCGGGCTCGACTGGGACTGGGAGATGCCGGTCGTCACGCTCGCGGCGCTGGCCTGCGCCGGGGTGGCGCTAGCCCACCGTCCTTCGATCGACAGCGAGGAGGGGTCATGAAGCCCGCAGACGAGATGCGCATCCTCCGGCCTCCGTGGCGCGCCGCCGCGACATGGCTCTTGCTCGCCGTCCTGGCCGTCGCGGCGCTCCACGTCGTTCTCGACGGCAATGGATCGGCGTTCGCCGCCGGAGAGTGCCAGTACGGCCAGTACGGCCAGTACGGCGAGTACGGCGAGTACGGTCCGTACGGAGGCGGCTGCCAGAGGGCGCGGACGAGTCTCTCCACGTCGCCGCAACCGTCAGACGCGCAGCTCGGCTGGGTCGTGTACGACGCGGCGACACTGAGTGGAGGCGAGAACCCGACCGGGACCCTCGACTTCCGCCTCTTCGTCCCGGGGGACGTGACGTGCTCTTCGCCGTACTACCAGGCCACGGTGCTCGTCTCCGGGAACCGCACGTACTACAGCTGGGAAGCCGGCCTCATACCGGTGCCGCTCGACCGCACGGGGACCTGGCACTGGAGGGCCTCGTACTCGGGCGACGCGGCGAACGAGCCGGCGACGAGCGGCTGCGTGGAGGAGCCGGTCACCGTGGGCATCCGCACCTCGTCCGTCTCGATCTTCCTGCCGGCTGCGACCGCACCGATCGGGTCCTCGCTGAACGCCTACGTCGGTGGGGGCGGATACCAGCCGACCGGTGCGATTTCGGCGCGGCTCTTCGGCCCTGCCGATCCCGCCTGCACCGGGACACCCGCGTTCGCGCAGAGCGTGCCCTTCACCGGGCAGTCGTCGATCTCGCAGCTCGTCTCGCTGGGCCCCGCGGATGCCGTCGGCAGATGGCGCTGGACGCTCGACTACGCGGGGGACGGGAACAACACACCGGCGAGCCTGGCGTGCGGGCCGGCGTTCATCGACGTCCTGAAGGCGAGCCCGTCGCTCTCGGTCGGCACGTCAGGCGGGAGCGTCGCCGTCGGCACCGGCGTCTCCTTCGACGTGAGCGTGGCGAACGGGTTCCGGCCGGGCGGGACGATGACGTTCGGGGTGTTCGACCCGAACGATTCGGGCTGCACGGCTCCGTCCGAGACACAGGTCGCCCAGGTGGACGGGCCCGGCCCGTACAGCGTTGCGTTCACCCCGACGAGCGTCGGGCTCTGGAAGGTCACGGCGGCGTACTCCGGCGACGACGCGAACGAGGCCGCCACGCTCGGCTGCCCGTCGCTCCTCGTCAACGTGACGAGGGCTGTCCCTGCGCTCGGGCTCGTCTCGATCCCGACGGCAGCCACCGCGGGGGACACGCTCCGCGCCTCGCTCCTCGTGAGCGGCGGCTACGGTCCTACCGGTCGCACGCTGTTCCGGCTGTTCGGCCCGGGCGACGCCGCGTGCGGCGGGGTCCCGGCGTATGTCGAAGAGGCGCCCCTCGCCGGGGGCGGGGCGTCGACGTCAGGCGGCTTCACGGTTCCGAAGGGGCAGGAGGGGGCCTGGAACTGGACGGCGACCTACCTCGGCGACGACAACAACGAGTCGCTCTCCACCGGGTGCGGCCAGGCACCCGTCAACGTCGGCGGCAAGGGGCCTCCTCCGCAACCCTCGACGGCACCGCCGTTCGAGGCGAACGTGCATTTCAACTGCCTGGACCACACGATCGGGGTTCCGTATGAATCGCGGCTCGTGCTTCGCTACGGCTTCGCGACAGCCACCGAGCAACAGATCAAGCAGTTCCTCACGGGGATCGAGACGCGCCTCGTCGTCGACGGAACGGCCATCCCGGGAGTGCAACGGTTCTGGGCGAAGCCGGCGCCTGCGGGCTCCGGCTGGGTGGCGTGGTGGACGTACGACACGGGCCGTGCCGTGATGCAGGGAGCACCGCCCTTCGCGATCGAGTTCGAAGTCGTAGCGACGAAGGCGGGGGGCGACGGTTCAGGCACGTGGCAGCCGGGCACGGTGCTCGGCACGTCGAGCGGGCCCTGCCGCGTCGACGGGTTCCAGCCCTAGTAGTCAGCCAGCGGGCTGTGCCTCTCGTTGGAGGGGCACAGCCCGCAGCTTCCCGGGTCGCAGATGCCGCGGCATCCGATAGCGTCCAAGCGATGGACTCGCCCTTCGACGTGCTGGTCGTCGGCGCCGGCTGCGCCGGCATGCGCGCCGCGATCGAGGCCCACGACGCCGGTGCCCGCGTCGCGGTCGTCTCGAAGCTCCATCCGACCCGCAGCCACTCCGGGGCGGCCGAGGGCGGCATCAACGCGGCGCTCGGCAACAAGGCGGAGGACAGCCCCGAGATCCATGCGTTCGACACCGTGAAAGGGTCGGACTACATCGGCGACCAAGACGCGATCGAGATCTTCTGCCGCGAGGCGCCCGGCGACATCTACCAGCTCGAGCACTGGGGCTGCGTCTTCTCTCGCAACGAGGACGGCAAGCTCGACCAACGGCCGTTCGGAGCCGCGGGCTCGCCTCGGACGGTGTTCGCGGCGGACATCACGGGCCACGTCCTCATCCAGGTGCTGTACGAGCAGCTCCAAAAGCGGATGGCCGAGGGGCTCGTGGTGTTCGAGGAGTACTTCGCCTTCCGCCTCGTCGAGGACGACGGCCGCTGCATCGGCGTCGTCTGCTGGAACCTCCTGAAGGGCGGCGTCGAGCTCGTGACCGGCTCCGCGACGATCCTCGCCACAGGCGGCGCGGGGCGGCTCTACCGCGCGACGACGAACGCGTATGCCTGCACCGGCGACGGCATGGCGATGGCGCTCCGTGCGGGTCTGCCGCTGAAGGACATGGAGTTCATGCAGTTCCACCCGACGACGATGTACCCGTCCGGGATCCTCATCACTGAGGGCTGTCGCGGAGAGGGCGGCTACCTCCTCAACAAGGAAGGCGAGCGGTTCATGAAGCGCTACGCGCCGAACGCGCTCGAGCTCGCGTCCCGAGATGTCGTCTCGCGCTCGGAGACGACGGAGATCGAGGCGGGCCGCGGCGTGCACGGCTCGGTGATGCTCGACCTGCGGCACCTCGGCCCGGAGAAGATCCTGTCGAAGCTGCCGGGCTCCCGCGAGCTCGCGATGACCTATGCAGGCGTCGACCCAATCTTCGAGCCGATCCCGGTGCGCCCCGGTGCCCATTACCACATGGGGGGCGTCGAGACCGACGAGTGGGGCCGCTCGGCGCTCGAGGGCCTCTATGCGGCGGGCGAGGTCGCCTGCGTCTCGGTGCACGGCGCGAACCGGCTCGGCGGGAACTCGCTGATGGAGACGATCACGTTCGGCCGCCGCTCGGGGCGTCACGCCGCCGAGTACGCCCTCGACCGCACCGCGACCGCGGCGAACGGTCGCGGTGAGGCGGCACGCGCCGATGCGGAGACGTGGGTCAAGCAGATCCTCGACGTCGAGTCCGGCGAGCGTCCGTGGCAGATCCGCGACGAGCTCGGTCAGACGATGCTCGAGAACTTCGGCGTCTTTCGCTACCCCGATCGCATGGAGGCGCAGATCGGGATCATCGGCGACTTCCGCCGCCGCTACGCGCGCGGCGTCGTCGTCGAGGACAAAGGCACGATCTTCAACAACGACCTCACCCAGGCGATCGAGCTCGGCTACATGCTCGACCTCGCCACGTGCATGCTGCAGGCGGGGCTGGCGCGGCAGGAGTCGCGCGGCGCGCACTCGCGCCCGTCCGACTTCCCCGACCGGGACGACGACAAGTTCATGAAGCACTCGATCACGGAGTGGGTGGACGGCGCGCCGCGGCTCTCGTACCGGGAGGTCCGCGTCACGAAGTGGGAGCCCACGGTGAGGACCTACTGATGGCACGCAGCCGGCACCGAATTGACACGGTTCTGTTGCATTTCTCGGCAACAGCGTCGATAGAATTGTCAGTGGGTGGTGGGTTGGGGTGCCCCGACGGAGCAGCCCGCGAGAACCGACCGAACGGAGCCGTGTGAAGGTCGAGCTGAAGATCTGGCGCTACGACGCGTCGACGGGGGAGCGCGCGCTGCGTCCGTACGAGGTCGACGTGTCCGACGAGGCAACGCTTCTCGACACCCTCGACGTCGTCAAGGACCGCGTCGACGGGACGCTCGCGTACCGCAAGAGCTGCCGGATGATGATCTGCGGCTCGTGCGGGATGCGGGTCGACGGTGGCGCCGTCCTCGCCTGCAAGACGCGCATCGCCGACATCGCCGCCGACGGCCACGTCCCCGTCATCTCCGCGATGGGGAACCTGCCGATCCTCAAGGACCTCGTGGTCGACATGGATCCCTTCTGGCAGAAGATGCAGGCGATCCAGCCGTACCTCGCCCCGCGCCTCGACCGAGCGACGGAGGTCGAGAACGTCGTCTCGCAGGAGCGGATGGATGTCGTGCACAAGGAGTCGCTCTGCATCAACTGCGGCTGCTGCGTGTCCGAGTGCAACTCGATGGAGTCCGATCCCGACTTCCTCGGGCCGGCGGCGCTGGCGAAGGGCTTCCGCTTCGTCGGAGATGCGCGGGACGGCGCGACGATCGAGCGGCTCGAGCGCTACAGCGAGGAGCACGGGATCTGGGACTGCACCCGCTGCTATTTCTGCAACGAGCGCTGCCCGAAGGGGGTCGATCCGCGCGACGCGATCGCGAAGCTCGGTGCCGAGGCGATGAAGGCCGGGATCGACCGCGACATGGGTGCGAAGCACGCGAAGTGGTTCGTCACCTCCGCGAAGACGACCGGCTGGCTGCGCGAGACGGAGCTCGTGCCCAAGACGCAGGGCGTCGTGAAGGCGATCAAGGAGATCAAGTTTGCGATGTCGCTTCTTCCGAAGGGGAAGGTGCCTCCCCCGTTCCCGCCGCACGTCGCTGCCGACGTGGGCGAGTCGCGCGCGCTCTTCGACCTCGTGAAGACCCAGGGTCGCGACGGCGCCGCCGGCATCGTCCAGGGCGAGAAGGCGCTCGGCCGGCTCGAGCACGCGGGCCACGCGGTCGACGGCCCAAGCCACCCGTACGACGACCCCCGTTCGTACCCGAAGCCGTACCTCCCAGACGACGAGGAGCCCGCCACGTGAAGCAGGTCGCCTACTACAAGGGCTGTCTCGCCAGCCTCTCCGCGAAAGAGCTCGACACCTCGACCCGCGCGCTCGCGCCCAAGGTCGGCTACGAGCTGCTCGAGCTCGACTCCGTCACCTGCTGCGGCGCGGGCGACATCCACGAGGCGGAGCCGGACTACTACCTCCACCTCAACGCGCGGATCCTCGCGTACGCGGCCGCGACCGGCACGGACAGACTGATGACGGTGTGCAACGTCTGCACGCTCAACCTCCGGCAGGCGAACTACCAGCTCCTGAACGACCCCGCGCTCCGCGAGCGCGTCAACGACAACCTGGAGCGGGTCGGCGCGCCCCGCTACGAGACCGACGTCGACTGCGTCCATTTCCTCTGGCTCGTCGCGGGCGAGAGCTTTTCGGCGCTCCGGGACGTGGCGCACAAGGGCCTCCGCGGGCTCAAGATCGCGCCGTTCTACGGGTGCCAGATCCTGCGGCCCTCAAAGCTGATGGGCTTCGACGACCCCGACAAGCCCGACTCGCTCGAGCGAATCATCACCGCCTGCGGCGGCGAGCCGATCGACTATCCGGCGAAGATCAAATGCTGCGGCTTCCCGATCATCCAGGCGCGCGAGGACACTGCGCTCGGCGAGCTGATCCAGCCGATCGAGCAGGCGAAGGAGGCCGGCGCGGACGCGATCGTGACCCCGTGCCCGCTGTGTCACCTCTCACTCGACGCGTGGCAGTCGAAGCTGAAGAAGCAGACGGGGAAGGACTTCCAGATGCCGATCCTCCATCTCTCGCAGCTGATCGGCGTCGCCGCCGGCCTGGAGGACTCGGAGCTCCGCTTCAAGCGGCACGTCGTCTCCGTGGAGCCGGTGCTCGAGAAGCTCGCGCTCTGAGCTGAAGGCGCCCGCTGTCGCGGTCGCAACTGCCACCAACGACAGTGAGCCAATGATCCTCCTCGTGCTGGGCGTCGTCGCGAGCGTTGTCGTCGCGGGCATGGCGTACGGCTGGTTCGAGGCCGGCTGGCTCCGTCGGCGGGTGCTCGAGGTCGAGGTGCCTGGCCTTCCGGATTCCCTCGACGGGATCAGGATCGGACACCTGTCGGACTTCCATCTCGGGGCGCGCTTCTCGCGGGGCAACGGGGCGAGCGCCCGCGCCGTCGATTGGGTGACGGCTCGTCGCCCGGACCTCGTCTGCGTCACCGGCGACCTGGTCTCGGATCCTCGTGGCGAGCCTCGACTCCGCGACCTCCTGTCACGTCTCGACCGGCCCTTCGTCGTGCTCGGGAACCACGACATCGCCGTCACGCGCGATCCGTTCTCGCGCGCGGCCGAGCTCCGCGACCTCGAGGACTCACGGCTTCTCCAGGACGAGGCGGAGACCGTCGAGGTGCGCGGCGAGCGGGTCTCGGTCGTCGGGGTCGACCCGCAGACGTATCGCACGCGGCACGCGCGGCCTCACCAGCTCGCGGACGCCGGGGCGGCGTTCCGGCTGCTGCTCTGTCACTTTCCCGGCATCGTGGACACGTTGCCCGCGGGGTCGTTCGGCCTCGTTCTCGCCGGACACCTCCACGCCGGCCAGATCGGCTTGCCGCGACCCGGCGGGCGAATCACGCTCGCACACCCTCGCGCGCGCTTCGTCGCGGGTCTCTACGAGACCGACACAGTCGTGATGCACGTCTCGCCCGGTACCGGCACGACCTTCGTCCCGTTTCGCCTCTTCGCGAGGCCTGAGGTGACCGAGCTCGTCCTGCGGCGACGGAGCGGCTGAGCGGTCAGCCGTGCGCGACGGCGACGCCGTCGAGCAGGAGCTCCGCGATCTGGATCGCGTTGAGCGCGGCGCCCTTGCGGAGGTTGTCGCTCGAGAGGTAGAGCGCGATGCCGTTCTCGGACGACGCATCGCGGCGGATACGGCCGACGAGTACGTCGTCCGTGCCTGCGGCCGCTGCCGGCGTCGGGAACGACGGCAGGTCGAGGAGGCGGAGGCCGGCGGCTCCGCGGAGCAGCTCCGCGGCTTGGGCTGGCGCCAGCGCCTGCTCGAGCTCGACCCAGACGGCCTCGGAGTGGCCGACCATCACGGGCACGCGGACGCACGTCGCTGAGATAGGCAGGTCGGGCAACTCGAGGATCTTGCGCGTCTCTGCCCGGAGCTTCGCCTCCTCGTCGGACTCCTCGCCCTCCCACGACCAGTCCATCACCAGATCGTGGGCTTCGGGCCGTTCCGCCGCGAGGTCCTTCATCCGCTGGGCGCCCGCACCGGAGACGGACTGGTAGGTCGAGACACGAATCCGCACGAGGCCCGCCTCGTCGTGGAGCGGCTTGAGCACGCACGTGAGCGGAATCGTGCAGCAGTTCGGGTTGGCCACTATCCGATCGCGTTCCAACGCGTCGAGAGCTCGCCTGCCGTTGACCTCCGGGACGACGAGCGGATACCCGTCGACGAGCCGATACGCCGACGATTTGTCGACGCAGATCGCGCCGGCCGCCGCCGCCAGGGGAACGAGCTTGTGGCTTGCCGACGTGCCAACGGAGAACAGGAACAGGTCGACATCACCGGCGCCGAGCGTCTCCGGCGTCGCCTCCTCGACGACCAGCGTCCCCTTGCCGAATGGAACCCGGCTCCCGGCGGAGCGGGCCGACGCGAACGCGCGGACGTCGTCGTAGCCGCGGTCGGCGAGCAGCGCAAGCGTCACCGTGCCGACTGCACCGGTCGCGCCGACGACACCAATCCTGGCGTGAGCTCCCATGACCTCCTGTTCTAGCCGACGCTGCGGAGTCCCTGCAGCTCACAGCGGCCGGCGGCCCGTAAGCGCGCGACCGAGCGTCACCTCGTCTGCGTACTCGAGGTCTCCGCCGACCGGCAGCCCGCTCGCCAGTCGGGTGACGGCAACGTGGCTCCGGAGGCGGTCCGCGAGGTACGCAGCGGTCGCCTCGCCCGTCATGGTCGGGTTCGTTGCGAGGACGATTTCCTCGATGCCATCCGAGCCGGCCCGCTCGAGCAGCCGAGCGATCCGAAGGTCACCGGGCTCGACGCCGTCGAGCGGCGACAATGCGCCACCGAGGACGTGGTAGAGGCCACGATACTCATGTGTTCGCTCCAGCGAGAGGACGTCGACGGGCTGCTCAACGACGCAGATCACCGTCCGATCGCGACGTGGGTCGGAGCAGACCCCGCAGAGCTCGTCTTCCGTGAGGTTCCCGCAGTCGCGGCAGGGACGGACGCGCGCCTTGACATCCGCGATCGCGAGCCCGATCGCGTTCGCTTCGTCGGTAGGAGCTGCCAGGATGTGGAACGCGAGCCGCTGTGCCGTCCGGGTGCCGATCCCGGGGAGCCGCGTAAGCTGCGCGACGAGGTTGTCGACGGCGGGGCTCAGCACGCCCTCACGTTAACCGTCGCGAGCGGACAAACCCGCGCGAATCTACATCCCGAGCCCGAGCGCGCCGAGGTCGGGCATCTGGCTTCGGAGCTTCGCCTCCACGGCCTGCGCTGCGGCCCGGAGCGCCTCGTTCGCCGCGGCGAGCACCATGTCGCCGAGCATCTCGGGGTCTTCCGGGTCGATCGCGCGAGGATCGATTCTCAGCTCGACCAGCTCGCCCGCACCGTTCGCCTTGGCGGTGACCATGCCGCCCCCGGCCGACGCCTCGGCGATCTCGTCCTTCGCAGCGGCCTGGGCCTCCGCCATCTGCTGCTGCATCTCCTGTGCCTGCTTGAGCAGGGCGTTCATGTCCATCTTCACGAGGTCTCCTCTACTTCGGTTGCGTCGAGATCGCTTTCGAGCAGCGCGATGAACCCACGCTCGTCGAGAGGCGCGTCCTCCGCCGTGCCCTCCTCGTGCGCGGAGTCGGCGACCGCCGTCACGATCGCCAGGCGGCGGCCGGTGACGTCATAGAGCGCATCGCGAAGGAGCTGGACGTTGCCGGGCTCCTCGACCTGCATGCGATGGAACTCCGCCCCGGGCCGGAACGACAGCGTGAGCGTGTCACCCTCGAGGCCCGAGGGGCTCGCCTCGGCGAGGAGCGTCGCGATCGGAATCGAGCGCTCCTTCACGGCGGGGAGCACGCTGCGCGACCAGGCCTCCTGCATCTGCTCCAACGAGACGTCGGGCGCTGCGGGACCGGTCGTCTCACCCTCGGGTACCGGAGGTGCCGGGCCCGCCGCGGGCGCGGGAACGGGGGAGGGGCCCCACGACTCCGCGGCGGGTGAACCGGCGTGCATCCGGGATTCCAGCACTTCGACCCGATGGACGAGTGATTCCCGCGCGAGATCGGATTGGGGTCGCGTCACCTTGACCAGCGCCAGCTCGAGCGGGAGGCGAGGGTCGCCGCCCTGTCGCTCGTCCTCGAGCACGACTCCGAGAAGGTCGATCAGACGCACCACGGTCGGCTCCGGAAGCTGGTTCGCCTGCTCGCGCAGCCGCTCGCGCGACTCCTCCGTCAGCGGCAGCGAGTCCGGCACGTGGCCGAGGTGCTGCACGAGCAGCAGGTGGCGGAGGTGCTCGAGCAGATCGCGCGTGAGCTGTGCGAGGTCGAGCCCGCGCTCTGCCAGCTCCTCGAGCGTGACGAGCCCGCCTGCCACATCCCGGTCGATGATCGTGTCGCACAGCCGCAACAGCACGTCCTCCTCGACCGCGGCGCCGAGCTGCAGGACGTCCTGGACGGAGATCGACCCTCCGGTCGCCGCGGAGAGCTGGTCGAGAGTCGAGATAGCGTCCCGGTACGCGCCACCCGCGCTACGCGCGACGAGGGAGAGCGCGGCGTCGGGCGCGTCGATCCCCTCTCCGTCGCACACCGTCCGGAGCGCGTGGACGAGCTCGCGCATCCGGGGGCGCTGAAAGACAAACGTCTGGCAACGCGAGCGCACGGTCGGGATCACCTTCGCGAGATCCGTCGTGCAGAAGACGAACACGAGGTGGGGCGGCGGCTCCTCGATGAGCTTCAGGAGCGCATTCCAGGCCTGGTTCGTGAGCTGGTGCGCCTCGTCGACGATGTAGACCTTGTACTGCCCCTCGGCCGGGCGGAGCATCGCGCGCTCGCGGATCTCGCGCACCTCGTCGATCCCTCGCTGCGAGGCGGCGTCCATCTCGATCACGTCGAGGGACGTCCCGTCGGCGATGGCGCGCGCGATCCGGGTGCTCGGGTCGAAGTCGGAAGTCGGACCGCCTTCCGCGTTCAACGCCTTCGCGAGGATGCGCGCCATCGACGTCTTGCCCGTGCCGCGCGGCCCGGCGAACAGGTATGCCTGCCGCACCTGGTCGTGCTCGACCGCGTTCCGGAGTGTCCTCACGACCGCCTCCTGGCCGACGACCTGCGTGAAGTCGAGCGGGCGGTACTTGCGGTAGAGCGCTGTCACGACGCCATTCTCCCTTCGGGAGAAAGCCACCAGGCCTCAGCGACAGGGTGCTGTGACACTGGTCGCAAACTTGGGGCGAAGGCGGCGCGTTCTCGTTGTAGATCGGCGGTCATGCTGGTCCGCGGGTGCACGATGTGACGATAGACGCTGACGTCGGCGAACTGCGGTCTGGCGTCCCCGACGCCTTGCGCGCTATGGGAGCAGTGATCCGCATCTCGCAGTTGCGGGCCTGCGACTACCTCGTTGGAGAGGACATCGGCGTCGAGCGGAAATCCGTCCCCGATCTCCACTACTCGATCGCCAACCGCCGACCCTGGTCGCAGCTCGCTACATATCGCGGGAGTCTCCGACGCATCTACTTGTTGGTCGAAGGGGCGAATCTCGACGACGGACATACGTCTTCGGCAGGTGTTCGTGGTGCGCTGCTCGAGATCGGCGAGCGTGGCGTGACGGTCGTCCGGTCGACCGACGCCTCGGACTCGGCGGCGTGGTTGCACCGTCTCGCAGTCCGCGCGCAGCGGCAAGGACATGTGCCGAGACCGAGAGCCCGCAGGTACGCGCGAGGTCGCTCACCCGTTGAGCTCGTTGCAGGCATCCCGGGTATCGGTCCGAGCCGGGCGCGTCGTCTCCTCGACGAGTTCGGATCGATCGGCGGCCTCGAAGCAGCTCCACCCCTCGAGCTGCAACGGGTCTCGGGCGTTGGCCCGGCATTGGCGACCACGATCCACGAAGCGTTGACTCAGACCTAGCAGTTCTCGCGCAGCGAGAAATGCCCGGCCGCGCGCTCCGTCGTCGACCTGGCGACCCCGGGCGGTGTCGTCGCCGCCTGCTCGGGTCGGGCGGTGCCGCGGCACCTGGGAGGGAGTTCTTAGCGCTGCTTCCTTCCGGACCTGACGCGGTTCGAACGCTCCCAGTGCGCGGGACCCGACCGTCAACGCCA
>Ga0164241_10002695_pt1 | contig 18810 bp, 22 predicted proteins | sample OricomyardsoilBY_FD_108780 | JGI IMG/M metagenome (GOLD analysis project Ga0164241, IMG submission 108780) | Backyard soil microbial communities from Emeryville, California, USA - Original compost - Back yard soil (BY) | ecosystem: Environmental > Terrestrial > Soil > Unclassified | place: USA...
AGCGAATGTTTTTGTAATGGTATTGCCGCCCGAGGTTACCGCGACAGTGGCGGCAAAGTGCTTAAGGTACGGAAGGGGCCCAACCGTATAGTATAGGTTGTTGCCTGCTATCCTGAATGAGGGATTGGATTGTAATGCGCTGTAGCTAAAGCTGCCCGAATAGGCGGTTTGGCTTTGGCTATTTGTTAGGGTAAACGAGATTGAATCTACATCCGATGAATTGCTCAGGGCTACCATAAAGGTGGCATACTGATCCGTCGTGTCCGGCAGGTTGTTGATACGCGCCATGATGGAATCCCTGTTCATGGTAAAGCCCGGAGAGGGCTTGCTATGCGCCATCTTGGTGTATACCTCAAAATGGTCGGCGGTAAAGGTTTGGGCGTAAGTAGCAAGTGCCATTACGGCAAGGCCAAGGGCGAGTAGCATTCTTTTCATAACGTGGGTTTTACTTTAGAAAAAATAATTGCAATATATTTTCAGTGCCGTTTAGAACTGGAATAAACCATTGTCCCAATGACATTACTAATGCAAATAAAAATCCCCGCTACGCAATGTATATGCGTAACCCGAACCCTGCTGCTACAAGCAGCCCCATAAATGTTTTGCTGAAATCCGTTATGAAATGCTGTATTGTAAATATATATTTCTTGTTATTAATTACAAATTTATTTGTGTCATTTTTCTGCAATTAATTAATACCATGAATTTTAATTTAATCTGTTTTTAGTCTATTAAATACGTATGACACTATCATTAACAAGTTTGTTAATGATAGTGTCATACGTATTATTTTTCCAATTCAACTTTTACCGCATCCGCTACCTTTTGCAGTTTAAGAAGGCCCGTACCCACTTTAATAAAAGTAATACTAACCACTGCTATTCCGTTTTTGGATGTTGCCGCAACATGTGCAACATAATAATCTGCTTGGGCATTCGTTGTTCGCTTAGCCGTAAAAGATGTTTCTTGCACAGTTCCTTCTACTATAAAACTCTGCATCAGCAGAGCCTTTTTTGTAGCCTGTAGGGCATCTTGTACGTTAGTATATTTGGTAGTTACTTCAAGGGCAATAGGTTCTTGCCCAGCAAAAGCATGCGCTGAAATAAAGAAAGTCAGAAGTAGTAATAAAGATTTCATAAAGGTATGTTTTATGGTTGTGTATAGATGGTGAATATTAATTGCAATAGAAGGTACCGCTCGTGTCCCCTTGGCACCATTGAGTGAAATCCAACGTTGAAATAGATTGAGCAGCTATATCCACTTCCTGACTATAGTTTGCGTTTTTTGAACCATAGTTTGAATGTACCGGGTCGTAGCCAGATGAATTAGATGCAGCATCTATATACACATAATAGTGGCCGACATTCAAATTGAAATTAGCGGTGCCTCCATTTGAAACAGTTTTCTGATTAAGCACATTTGTATTGCTGCTATTAATCGCAGTAATAACAAGGGTATTCTCAAAGTGAAACCCAGAGGATGGTATTGTGGCCGTTACTTTAAGATTGGTATCGCTTGATGTACCTGTTTCGCTTTCCTTTTTACATGCAGTGAAGCCAAGGCATAAAACAAACAGTATAAAAGTTGTCTTTCTCATAGTTTAATGGTTTTGAGGATTATAATTTTTTAAGTGTTTCAATCTGAATAGCAGTAGTGTGTCGGTATTTGGGTGCCAATACAAAAAATGGTATGGCAACGGTAACAGAACTCAACCCTGCTATTATCAAAGTCCTTCCTATTTGATAACTAAAGGGATCATGCGGTTGAAGAAGCGTTAGTCCTGCACACAGAAGCCCTGCCCCTATTCCCAAACTAACGCTACCACTAATGGTTAAGCCATTTGAAATCCTATGGTTTTTAACGGCTGCGCTGAATAGACAATTCTTTTCTGCTGCTTGCCAAGGATAGCGGACTTCAAGACCTTTCTTTTCAAAATAACGTATACAGTAGTGAGATACGGTTACGCATGTATCTCTCCTATACGAGATACTGTCCTGAACGGTTTGTGAAGAACACCACCCCGGCAGTATGGCAAACAAAAGCATAAAGAACCGTACCATTAAAATGCACGGCTTTTAGCGTGACAAGTGGCTCCTCCCGCCTCGGCTGCATCAATGGCGGCCTTAACATCGCCCTTATCGAAATCTTTGTCGCAGTATTCATACTTGCTGAATTCGTTGCTGGTTTTGTCCTTGCATACATAACATTTGCTGCAACTGCCAAGGCCAGCTAAAAGGGATAGAAATGTGAAAGAAAGAATTACCTGTTTCATAATTAAAGGTTTATTGGGTTTAAGAAATGACTGGTTTATTCTGCCTACTCGTGTAGCTTTTCGGCTTCCGATAAAAGCAAATATACAAAAAATGGGGACTTATATGTCCCCGCATAATTTTTTTACTAACCGAATTTTGGATGAGTGAAAAATCCATCGGGTATTAAGGCATTTGGGGTGCATCTGCGACAATTGCGGGAAGGGAAAAGTTTAAGTCAGCAAGAATTGGCTGATTTGTCAGATTTAGCCAAGAAGACTATTACACGGATAGAAAATGGTAAAACTGCAACGACAAATGATTTAATGATATCCTTAGCACGCGCGCTTGATATTTCTTTACTTGAACTCTTTAATTTTCCTTTGCCTAAGGAGAGCAAGAAAAAACCTACTTCAATTGACTAAATGTCCTCTAATTCAGAGCACTGAGAACGTTCTTAGCAATTGCTTCAACCACATTCACCGCCACACTATTGCCTAATTGTTTCATGGCTTGGGTTTCAGATACAGGAAAAGAAAATGAGTTTGGAAACCCCATCATTTTCTTGGCTTGCTTTGAGGTGAGTTGTCTCACTTCCCCATTGACATAATAAGCGGACCAGTTGCGTTGCTGTTCTGGCTGCTTTCCTCGGCCACTGGCTAAAATGGTATATCCAATATCCCTCGAACATTTCCCGCCCCATATATCCGACATGGATTGCTTGAGAGGTACAGGTTTTGGAAATTCAAAGCGGATGGTTGGATTCTTAAAACCGACCATATACAGTCTTGGGCGCAACTGCGGTAATCCGAACTCACAGGCTTTAATGATTTTCCAATGGAAAGAATAACCAAGTTCGTTAGTAAGAATATTCTTAATGCACTCAAATGTTTTTCCATCGTTATGCTTGAGGAAATGCTTAACGTTTTCTAAGAAAAATGCTTTGGGTTGTTTTTCCTTGATTATTCGTGCAATCTCAAAGAACATAGTACCCCGTGAATCTTTAAAACCCTGCTGCTTACCTGCAATGCTAAATGCTTGGCACGGAAAGCCTGCACAGAGAATATCGAAGTCGGGAATATTATTAGCTTGTATGTGCGTTATGTCACCTTGATAATTCCCATGCTCAAAAAGGAGTGGAGATAGCTTCTTGAAATTATGCTCATATGTTATGCGAGCAAATTTGTCCCATTCGCTTGCAAATACGCAGGTACAATTATTTCTATGAAGGGCTAAATGGAAGCCGCCGATACCGGCGAATAAATCAATAAATGTGAAACGAGGGTTAGGTGTGTTGTTAGGCATGCGCCTATCCTATCCGAGTTCATCCATGAAAGCGGGATGGGAAATATTACCGAAGCGGTATATTTTTTAGTAAAAAATGCAAGGTCAATGTGCCTTGCATTTGGTAATAGATACCCGATCCTGTTCAATGACGACTTGAAGTAAATCCCCTATCTTAAAGCCACAGATATGCAGATAATTGCCGCCAAGACGGATAACCGGATATTTGCCGTAATGTTTCTGTCGGTGAGCATAATACACTTTTAGCTTACGTACACGAGGATTGCTCATGAGGCTCGGTTTATAGCATCCAATGTCTCATGATCTTCTTGTGAGGATACGTTAAGGATATAATCTACCGCCTTTTGCGCCTGTGCACTTGCATGGACAATGAGTTTCTTATCCTCTCTTAGTTTGCTTAACCATCCTTTGATATATGCAACATGGTTACGTAAATTATCTAAGGCAATTCCCGCATAACTGGTAAGGAAGCATGCACCTATTTCCGCAGTCAGTTCTTCCATAGAATATACCTCACTTCCAAACGCCGTTATCTCCACAAGTTCCTTGCGGTTAAGTCTGCTTTCATGACCTGTTGAATGCACTAATTCATGAAAGAGCGTCGAATAATACTTTTCCCTGCGGTCAAACATTTCTGGCTTAGGCATGTTGATATAATCTGCTACGGGATGGTAATATGCCTCATTTTCATTGTGGACTATTTTAGGTCGGTTCGGCATATCGTGAATAAGGCTTTCGCATTGGAAAATGGGATCCTGAGAAATAGACCGTTCAGGTTTTGGTAAATAGATACCTGTACACTGGGCAATGTTGTAAACATGATAATACCGAAGCATTGGGCGTTTGCGAGGTTTTGCCTCATCGTTTTCTTCCCTCGCCTTGTCATCATCTAGCCACAGCCATAGGATTACTAAATGTCCTTTTTCACCTTTGCTTACACGGCCACCTAAATCTTGTACTTGGCGAAAGGTTAGGAATTCGTTGTAGGGGTATGCAAGCGCGTTGAGCAGGAGGAGGTTTAATCCGCGATACGGACGTTTGGTAACATAATTGCGAGGTACCCCTATCTCTCGCCAAGGTTGCTGCCAAGGGACAACGCCCTCCTCCAGTTTTTCAATGATAGTGTTTGTGACGATTTCGTATACGTCTTTAGAAACAATTGCAGACATAGCTTATGGTTTTTAGTTAAAGAATAAAGCTCGACCACAGAATATGCTTTTAAGGATGTTAGGTATAGGGGGATTAAATTGCCACTGGGGTACTATTCTCCAAGGTACTCATGGGTAACGGCCAGTGAAATGGCATCGAAGATGGCCATATTGTAATCTTCATCCATCCACTTAGCGCGAATCTTAGGTGTACGGTCAGCAAGCTCAGGAAACCACTCAATTATTTTTCTGGCGATGTCATATTTTCGTGTGGCTTCAAACTGCTCAAAGGTTTGCTTAATCTGTTCCCGTGAATATTCAAAGTGCGGTATCTGCTGTTCTTTTGTGAAGTCCCTTACAGAGCATATGAGTGCCTGAATTCTCGTGGAAGATTTGGAAACAGAAGATTCATCTCGGAGAATGACAATTTTGGGACGAAAGAATTCAATATATTTTTTAAGTCGTTCAACGGTTTTTGAATGAGAAAATGGTTTGAGGGAAATGATGCCTGCATCTATGAGGTTTTGAGGCATATCGACACAAGCAAATCCGATGCCTTTTACATTGGGATAAAACGCAAGAATAGTTTTCATAATGAAGAATTATCTAAACGGATAAGGGCAGCTTCTAAGAACGCTCGACGGCGTGTTATCTTAGGACTTTGAGGAAAGGATTTAAGTTCTTCAATACGTCTCGTTAAGCGTTCTTTCATGGTGGGCACTAAAATCTCCAGTTGGCGTTTAAAGAAATCTTCAACTGAAATACCATAGAGCAAATGAAACATGAGCAAGGTTTGCACGCCGGGTATCCGTGAACCTTTCTCCCATCTGGTAATACTGGAAGCACGATCTAAACCTATTATTTTCATGATGTCCTTTACGGACAAGGGTGCACGTTTACGATACGTGCGCAAATAATTATGTTGAATGAGCATACATACGAAAGGGTTAATGAATAACCCTTTTATGATAGCCCTCTCATATCAAGGAAAACAGGAGAGAGAAATTGCCACAGTGGCACATTCTTTAAATTAATTTTAGAATTTAACTTCGTTATGAAGGAATTTAGCAAAGCTAAAGCACCCGTCAGGATGCTTTAGTAAACTGCATGGGTATAATCTCACCTATGCGAAGCAGTTGGTTTTGTCTTCCCTTTTGATAAGTTAGTTTTGTCTTATTAGTTTTGTTATGGTTCGTTTCGTGCACTGGTTTGATGTCCTTTTGTGCACTGCAACATGCTTTAAAGTGCACTGCATAATACAGCCACTTTTTGCCTTTGCGAAGCAAAGGCTCACTTAGCAGATTACCTTTTCTGTCAGTTACTTCTATGAGTTCTTTAGTAATGAGAGTTTGAATGGATTTGGTAATAATACGTTTTGACATACCCGTCTTTTGTTGAAATTGAGAGTTGGATATTCTATCTCTGTGTTTCCTTTTACCAGTAGCCTTTATAATCCAACCTAATGTTTGGCGAATAATTACCAGTATAATTTTTAGTTCTGCTTCTGTGAGGAGTGGCAAGAATTTATCTAAGATATGATTAGGGATTTGAGTACTTTGTTTATACATAAACTTTAAAATTGCAACCTAAACACTTTGCTCTTATAACAAAGCGGAATAGATAATTAATAAAAGATAATGATTGAGTATTTTTACTTGATTTTTACAAAATATTTTCACTCCACTTACTTTGAGACTATATTTAAAGGATTATTAGATAAACTAAAAACGTATTTATATGACGTACAAGAAATCTCAAATGGTTTATAATGATTATGTATGGACTGCTGGGGGAGATCACGATAACCCGAAAATTATTGGGGGAACTGACCGTGCTGAACTCAATCGTAAAGAAGGGTATGAAATGCTTCACTTTATAAACAGTTTGGCTAAAACATGGAATTGGCCAGCTCATGCGGCATTAAGTTCGTTTCAAAACATTGAAAAAATCATTAGAACTAAAGTGCCTTCAACAACAAGAACTCATTCTGGTATTAAGGAATGGATAGATGCTAATTATTCTAAAGTTTAATTTCCTTAGTAAAAATTTACTTACTTATTCTATTGCTTTCATAATTGATAAAAGCAAGCTTTTGTTTTTCAGATTTCCTGGTATACTCTCCAAGGTTTTAAGAAAAGGGTCCTCTTGGGCACTTTCTCCCCTTTACAAGAAAACCTTTAATTTATAAGGGTTTTTCTTTTTGAAAATATAAGAATTAAGTCCTTTAAATTACCCCTTAAATGCATCTCGAACCGCATAGGTATATTGACATTTATATTAATATATGATATGATATTAGAGAACTTCTAAAATCGCATATCATGAAACTAATCCTAACATTATCACTTGTTACCTTTGTAACTTTATTTTCCAAAGCACAATTAAGCAACGCCGATATGGACTATCGCCGCAACACACTTAGAATGGCCCTTAAAATGTCACCCGATTCAGTAACTATTCATGATGATTCGTTCGTTTTGCATTACGGAACACTTAAATCGAAATTGAACCAAGAAGAGTTTTGGCAGTATTGCAATTCTTTGCAATACTGCCAAAAATTCCAACTTGAACAGGATGAACTCACAAGAAAACAATATGAGAAATTCTCAAGCGGTACATCTGCTTGGTGAAATGGTAGAACACCTGCGGGTGTTCTTTTTTCATTAAAAGGTTTTGTTTTCAATCGCTCTTTTAAATTCCTCCTTATTAGACTTAAATTTTTCAAAATCTCCATACAGCCAAACATCGATTATTTTTTTATTTTGGATATAATAAGTTGATGGTATAACAGCCTCGTGATTATTACTTGTTAAGTTATTATTAAATTCGGACAATTCTATGTTTTTTTTGAATGGTAAATAGTTTTGAGTAGCTGATTGTAATAATGCATATACCTGTAAATCTGCATAGCCACTTTTTGCTTCAGGCAGATATTTGTAATATAATGCCATATATAATTGCGGTGAGAAGGAAGCGATATTTGTCAGTAATTGTGTTTTATTAAATATGCTATCCGGTGACATAAAAATATCTCTATTTACTTTTAGATAATCCCAATACAAATTATAATCATTATCGTGTAATGAGAACGAATCAACGAATGCCATCATTGATATAGTTATTAGAACACTCTCTTTAAATGGATTACCATGTTTATCCTTACTTTTAAACAGAGTCTTTGCGATAACAGCGTGTGTCTTATTGTCCCAAATGGGTGAACTTAATAATGCTCTATGATCAGGACCTATAAATTCGTTTTCCTCTATATTGTTTGTCATGAAAGTAACATTAGAAACAAAGTTTTGTTTATATACTTCTTCCTTTGTGGCCTTATATAGGATATATGAACAAATAGCAGATAAATGAACGTCTTCTCCTATCGTATTTAAGGAATCAATGATTCTTTTTCTATGACTAGACGATTTAATGTTCTCGATTAATTCTTCAGTAAAGAAATAATTGGGTCCAGGATATTTACGAATTTCTTGCAGCGCTTTAACATTCGGTGCAAATTCCAATTCCTTCAAAAGATCTTTCTTTTCTGAGGTGAGGTTAAAAGAAGTGATCTTTGCCTCCGTTATTGACGACTTCAAATCAGAGATGTCTCATTCATAGAGTCTAATACATAAACTAACCGAAGGGAATCGTTTTGAAGGATTTGTTTACGATGTTCAAATTCTCGAATTTCTCCCTTTAAATCATTGCTCCTGTTTTCGTTCCTAATAGTTTCTAAAATTGTCCTATCATATGCTGTCTTGGCATCAATATTATTGTTTTTTGCATCCATAGAATTTGTCCAATATAGCGTATATATCGAGCCTGCTGCTATTAAGACACCGAATAAAGCCTGTAACATTATTGGAAATATTGTTCTCCAAAAATAACTTGGCTTGATGGATTGAATTTCAAGTTCTAATTTTTTAATCTCTAACTGTTCCTTAAGACTACTATGGATTTTATGTCCGCCTGTTTCTTTTTCAGTCATTGCTAATTGTTTCTATCTGAAATTAGTTTACTATCGTTTGATAATTTTATATGTATCTGTTCGAGTGGTTAATGCAGGATATGTTCCTTCCAGAATATCAATAACCGCATTGTTTATTGTCGTGTTTTCTAAGGCTCCTGTTATATAATTAAGCTTATTACCATTTTTCTTTTCTATGCTTACGTGGACAACCTGTTCAGCATTAGAAGCCACAGCAAGGTTTGGGTTGTGGGTTACAATGATAATTTGACGTTTATTTTTAGCGTTTTTGATAAACTGTACTAAAATTTTGAAAATACTTTGATTATCTAAGTTTTCTTCGGGCTGGTCAATAACGAGCGGGATATCATCTTGATCCAAAGTCAAATAGAATATAAGTAAAAGTGCCCCGCGTTCGCCAGGGGATAATTCAGATACAGTCTTATCACCGAGCTTTAATTTGTATTCTGGAATTAAATAATCCAGATCACATAGGAACGTATATAAATCAAGCACTGTGTATCCTTTCTTTAATTGCTTATCAATTTCGCGTATTTGTTTATTCTCATCTCTACTATCGAACTTTAAATGATGTATAATATCAGTTAAAAAACCAAGAAGACCTACTTCAGTTTTAAGGTCGTGAGTTTCCAATATTTGAGTGAGTTTTTCTAATCCATTGGGATTTCCAATAAAACTTCCTTTCGCGCCCAAGCTAACATGATCAAAGAACTTTTCAGCGAACCCTTCAATTTTATAGTCAACATCGAGATTAATGGTATAGTCTTCTAGAGTTTGACCATAAGCTACTATAAAATCAGAAACAGGCTTGAAGAGAGACTTGTATAAAGAAAGTATTTCATTTTTCTTTAGGAAAAGTTTTTTAATTACATCTGTGCGCTTATTATATTGAACTTCAAGATCAGGCCCCAGATTTTCAACTAGATATTTAATCTGTGCTCGGTAATATTCTATTGTTTCGATTTTATTCGGACTTCCAAGCAATGAACTTTTCTTTTCTTTCCATGATTTCTCATCGTCTAAAAATTTTTGATAATTTTTAGAATGTTGATCAAGTTTATTTTGAAGATCTTTAATCTTAGTAACTAAATTTCTTTGATCAAGAAAAAGACCACCCTCTTGTTTTGCACTGGTGCCAAGTTCGAGCTCTATTAATTTTATACTATTTAGGGTCGTACCAATCCGCTTTTGTAGTGTAGTCCTATCAATTTTTACGGTCACTATTTCATTAAATGCCAATTGATATTTCGATAGCGAATCACTTAAATCATTTTGCAACTTTTTAAATTGACTTTCAAAAGCAGCTAATAATTGATCCGATTTATCTAATTCTGAAGTCTCTTGCCTTAATGAAGTAAGTTTACTTTGCTTCTGATTTATAGATGTCTCGACTTCATTCAGTTTTATCCTATGAATGGCAATTTCATCAGAAACCGTCTTGCTTTGTTCTATTACCTTGGGATCAGTCGGAGGATCTACGGGGATTGGTTTTATTCCTTCATGTGCTTTTAACTCTGCTTCTTTTTCTTTAAGTTTTTGTTCAATACTATTTCTGTAATCGGCTCCTTGTTTTCTTTCCAACTCTACTATGAGTTTGTTAGTTACAAATATCTCTTGTTTGATACTGTTAATTTCAGTATCCGTAATTTCGGTTTTATAATCAATTAGTTCATTAAGGGTTGTCTTACCAAGTCGATTCGTTTCAGAAATATGAGAAAAGATAACCTTTCTTAATTCTGGCTCGAACATGTCTTGTTCATCTACATTTTTATTGCACAATCGCTCTAAAAATCCTTGAGGAATATACTTGATTTTCTCTACACTGCTTTTGTCAGGATTTTGACTAAGACGCATTAAATCAGTAGTACCATCTTTCCATGTTATTGACGCTTCAAAGTTTTCTGATTTATTTATCGGCTTTTTATTTCTGAATTTATTATTTGTTAGGAAAGAGAAATAACCATAATTGGGAGTATTTCCCACTAAGCCGAGGGCGTCTGCCACGGCACTTTTCCCATTTCCTTTATTGCCAATTATTGCCACCATCGAATAATTTAATGGCAATTCAAAACCATCAAACCATTTTTCTGAAAAAGATGGATTATTCTTTGAAATTTTTAGCGTGTCTATAAACTTTGTTTTGTTCGCTTCTACCCTCGTAAGAAGAGGTGGAGTACCTCCTACAAAAATTCTATCTCTGTCGTTAGCTACCTGCTTTAGTCCTTCAAAAGTTGGATCTGCTTTTAACCATGTAAAACAGTTTCCAATCCTATCCTTATTGGTACTATTTGAAAATGTATGTGCATCACTACAATCCAGTAAAACACTCCTTACACCTTGCGCCTCAAGAGACTTAATATGTTTAGCGTGTAATTCGGCCTTTTCTAATGATGTGAATGTGAAATTTGCCCTGTTAATAACAGTTTTTTTCTGTGCAGCAGAACCTGTCCATCTCATAGTATCCCATTCGGATTTTCCAATTGTCGTTAAACAGGAGCCTTTAAAATATCCTTCACAAAGATCCATTACTTGTTCATACCCAAAGGTCACATTTGAAAATCCTGCCTTTAAGTCTGATTCATTTATAGGAGTTGTCGAACTGTTTTTAATTTGTTTTCCAATATTCTCTAAAGCTTCTCTAGTTGCTACCCCCTTAAATGTCACATCTTCGACATCTGGTGCTATTTTTATAGTATGCTGTATTGCACTAAGAAATTGTGCCTCGATTACTTCGGGGGCATGTTCAGTAGAGAAAATCACATGTAAGTTGACCTTTTTCCACGCTTCATCACCTAAAGAAGCAAATTTGTCTATTCGCAACTCTATTACGGGAAGAATTAAATCAATGTTTACTAATCGCCCCTTAGCTTTATATTTAAGCACCTCCTTATATCCATCAATGAAAATATAGTCGTTTATCCCTATTACTTTAAAATCAGACGGAAGGCTTTCTAAGTCTGCAATGAATTTTTCCCATGCTTCAGGATTATCACCTCCATATTCTTGGTTGATAGATTTGGGTGTATGAACATGTAAGTCCCATTTGCGCCATTCAGAACCTCGAGGATATGGATTTGTTGACATAAATTTTAAATAGTTTATAGGGCATTTAATAAAATAGCTGTGCGACGATTAATGAAGCACTTGGATTCACAATTTACTTTATTGCAGGATGTTTTCACTACGTTTGCATATAAAGAGTATTTTTACTTATTCAATTAATCTTCTCTTTTAAATTCTCTCTTTCCTCCTCATCCTCCATTCTAAGACATATCCTTTTTACTACTGCCAAATACCTTCTAAAGTTCTCTTCTGCTTCCTCAATCTGTTCTTGGGACTTCCCTTCCATAAGGTCATGAATAAATTTGATGGGCTCATATTTGTGTTCCATGTTCAAGACAGTATCAAAAGCACATAAAGAATTTATCAAGAAATTAAGGTGGATGAAAGTTATCTTGACGATACTCCATTCGGCTTATTATGGTCATGAGGAGCCTTTTATTTTTTAGATTTCCTGGTATACTCTCCAGGGTATTGAGAAAAGGGTCCTTTACGGCATTTTCTCCCGTTATATTTCGAGGCGTGTCGAGAATAGGGTCACATAGTTCCATTTTAGCCCTATCATAGAGTTCTTCAAACGGAGATTGCATTGCTATTAGTAGGTTTTTCCCCTCTGTAACAAGGTTCGAGGTGAAGATTTTCAACAATTCCCGCTGATCTTCCAAAATCCCATTCTGATATGTCTTTACAAGGTTTTTAGAGAATTCGAGGAATCTTCGCGTACGTTGCAAAATCTTCTCTTTTCCGTTGAGAACATTCTTTTCCATTTCTTCTTTTGTTTGCATTTCTACGAGTAGGATTCTTTTCCGCTTTTCAAAGGAGTCCTTATCAATTGTTCCATCCAATAAGTTATCCATCAGCCTTTCTAATTTATCTTCAATTTTAGATTGTTGCATTTTATTAGTAGAAAGAATTGCTTGTTGTACTTTAAGCCACTCTCGTTCCATCAGATTTAAAGTATTCATTAAATCCCCGCATTCTTCTTCTGATAATTCAGCTTGACTGAGATGACGTAGAAGCTTGTTTTCAATATAAGTTTCTCGTATCCCTTTTGTCGGGCAAGTTTTCGTATGACAACGGTAGTAAACGGTTCCCTTTTGGCATTCAGCAATTAGGGAATAATTACAATGGGCGCAACGGATTAATTTTTTGAATTTGAAATCGTGTTTGATAACCTTTTGATTGGTTTTCCCATTGAGAATATCTTGCACACTTTTAAATAAACTCGTAGAAATTAATGGTTCATGTCCTCCTAAATAGCTTATCCCCTTAATCTCAATAATTCCCATATAAAAGGGATTGTTCAAAATAGTAGATAAGCCATTGAGTGACAATTTCCCTCCTGAAACGGATTTTAATCCGGCATTTGTCAAATGGGCTAAAAGTGGTTTAAGCGCATATTTTTGAGTAGCGTACATTTCAAATGCTTCTTTTACCATAGGGCCATGAATGGGATCAATGGATTTGAATTTACCCTTACCATTATTTAAGTAACCTATCGGGGCACGCCAAGGAAATAATCCTTGTTTAAGCCGCCCCTCTTGCCCTTTAATAGTTTCCTGCTTTTGGTTACGGATCATATCAACAGCTACGGTAACTAAGATATCGGCCATGAGACGACCACTACGCGTATTCAAGTCAAAATTTTCATGGGCAAAATGTACTTCGCATCCATTATCTAGGAGATTGGTAATATCAACCCAATCTTTAAGGTTTCTAGTACTACGGTCAATTTTATGAATGATAACACCATCTGCTTTTTTAGCTTTTAATAGTTTCATCATTTTGGTGAAGATTGGTCGACCTTGTTTAGCGGCGGTTTCCTTTTCCTCAAACCATTCTATAATTTGCATTTCCTTAGATGAGGCAAATTTTGATATAGAATCGTGTTGCGCTTCTAAAGATGCGCCGAGTCCTTGACGAGTAGTGGAAACGCGTATATATCCATACATCTTTTTCATACATTTTCTTTTTTAGCATCTACTTGAGATTCTGTCAATTGGTTTTCTTCATCCTCTAGTCGCAAGCAAATTCGTTTTACGACGACTAAGTATCTTCTAAAATTCTCTTCGGCTGCTAAAATTTCTTCCTCGGTTTTGTGTTCGCAAAGTTTACGTATAAACGGGATAGGTTGGTATGTATTCATAGGGTATCATCCTACGGTTTTCTTCTTCTCGAAAACAGGAGAGACTTATTTCCAAAATGGAAGTTTTATACTCCTTTGCGGACTATCAATTGTTCAGCATACTGATGATATGCCAGACGACATCACCTATTTCGCAAAAACCAACTTTCGCAATACAGAAATACCGTTCGGCATTAGACAAACAGACCGACTGATGCACATGTACATCATCGGGAAATCCGGTACAGGAAAATCCACCATGCTCAAACAGATGATTTTACAAGATGCGGAAGCCTTTCGGGGGTTATGCCTTCTTGATCCACATGGCGACCTTGCAACTGAAGTTATTGAGTTACTCCCCGAATCCCGAAAATCCGACCTAATCCACTTTGACCTACCAAATCCCCTTCTCCCACTTAAATACAACCCTTTTAAGCGAGTTAGCTACGAGAAGCGATCTCTTGTTGCCTCGGGCATTCTAGAGGTGTTTAAAAAGCTTTGGGCGGATGCATGGGGTGTTAAACTGGAGCATATCTTAAGGAATTGCATATTAGCTCTGTTAGACCAACCGGAAGCAACGATTGCAGATATACCAAAAATGCTTTTAGAGCGTGAGTTCAGAAAAGCTGCAATACCTAATATAGAAAACGCGAGCATAAAGGATTTTTGGCAAAAAGAATTTCCTGCATACACAAGGTTAGATTTGCTGCCAGTGCTTAATAAGGTGGGGGGCATCCTCGCCCATCCGGTTATAAAACGAGTATTAGTTGAAAATACCGAGGAAGTGTATTTGCGAAAGGCATTGGACGAGGGAAAAATTATCATCGTGAATTTGTCTAAAGGACACATAGGAGAGGATGCTGCGCATATATTGGGAGCCTTGTTCATCAGCTCACTTAGTTCGGCAGCATTTAGTCGTGCAGATACCGAGGAATCTAAACGCCGACCGTTTATGCTCTACATGGATGAGTTTCACAATTTCACAACCCTTTCTTTGGTCAATATGTTTGCGGAACTGCGGAAGTTCAAGGTAGGGATGGTATTGGCGCATCAGTACATGCACCAGCTGGATGACGACATCCGCAGGGCTATCTTGGGAAACGTGGGAACGCTGATATCGTTTCGGGTGGGAGTTGAGGACGCGCAGTATTTGGCTAAGGAAATGCTTCCCTTGTTCAGGATTGAGGACTTTATCAATTTACCCAATTATTCGATTTATCTGAAGCTCATGATCGACGGTGTGCCGAGCAGGCCGTTTAGTGCTACTAATATTTCTCAAGAAAAGATACTTTGATTTTATAAAAACTAACTAATTCGATACTTTAAATAAGTATATTTTTCTTCGCTGAAAGCATAATTTGTAAAATAAATAAGCTATTATCACAATGGGATAGGTTATTTTTATTTTACAAAAAATATAATATGTTGCTTAATGTAGAAATACCATTTAATTGGTTTCAACTAATAATAGCTGCTCTAGCTGGACTCGTGTTTATTTTTTTGGCATTTTTATTTAAAAGAAGACAAGAAAAACAAAAGAGTCTTCCATTAAGACGTGAGCAAATAATTGGTGTAGATGTTCGCAAAAAACACCTTCCTGATTACAGTGTTGCAGCTTGGGTTACTGCGAGTGGCTTTATTATGATTTTGGTTGCAATATTTTGCCTTATAGGTGCCCATTACGCTAACCATAATGGATATGAAATGCTGTTTGCGTCTCTTTATTTTTCTTACCATATGATGAGAGATCTTGGAATTGGTCTTTTTTCTGGAGGAGTAATAGCCATAATACTTGAATTAAGAGATATTGTTGAAAAAACAAAAAGAGCCGTGTTTGCAGTTTTAAAGACAGATTTATGGCTAGAGGAAATGACTTCGAACGATCTCGAAGACACCCGCAATAAAATACGAAGGTTACTTTTAACCAAACAAAATTTTAGACAACAAGATGTAAATGTTAATTCCCTAATAGTTTTAGAAGACAAATTACGTAAGGAATTATTTGTACCTTATTATGAAAAATATAGGATGGAAATTAACTGTGAAGAAGTATATCTCGATGAAATGGCAGAATTTGAAGATTGTGGAATACCATCTAAAACCATGTGCCTTAAAAAGAAAATTCTTACAAGATTTACAGTTATTAACCCTACTAATTTTATCACTAAAGAAACATTGGCAATTTCTATAATACTTGATTGTCCTATATTTTTACGCGAAGAAGATGCGGCAAAACTATGTACTATAAGTGCGTTTAGTGTAAAAAGTGATGGAAACGCCTTTAAAAGCATTGAAAATGAAGCCAAATATCTTGTTTCGAAAAATTTCAAAAAAGATCCCTATCCTTCTTCATACGATACCCAATTTACCCTAACTGATAAAGCTGGAAACCCTATTTCGTTTGAATATTCAAATTCATTTTCAATAGAATATGAAGAATTGAGATATGTTTTAATAGATGACTATCTTTATAGAAGAAGATTGATTAAACCTTCTAGATTCACTGAATTGATGTATACATATGAAACCCATAAAAATAGTTCCCATGGAGTAATCTTAACCGGTGACTGCATTACCACTTCATTATCTACAAGCGATCGTATTAAAATTAGAGAGGGGGTAAAACGAGTAGATGGAAAACGTGATCAAATATCAATTGAAGTGGACGATTGGCTTTTGCCTGGTAATGGTCTATTTGTCCTACATTGTTTAAAATAATTTTCAATAAGCGAAAATTTCGCTTTCTTTTTTTAAAAAAAGTAGTATATTTGTCAAATGGTTAGTATCTAATTGTTAAAAGTGAAACAAAGACACTTGAAACTAGGTTTAACCACTTAAAAGATGATTTATTATATACGCTTAATTCCATAATTATGTACAACGAAAGTGAACGTGGATAGAATCTCTAGATTCTCCATATAGAAAAAGCCAGCATAGTGCTGGCTTTTTCTATATGGAGAATCTTCAACAAGACCCATAACCTGTTTTCATAACTATTCGACCTCCTATATTAGAATCGTGATTGAACAACCAAAAGTGAAAATTGTCATAAAGGAGCATATCCTAAGAGGAATTCAAAGATACGATGGCTCCTTGATAATTTACTCGCCTCCCTCCCAAGAAACACCGGTATCCAATACACCGTATATAGATTCAAAGATAACCGCATTCTGCTCATTTTGCCCAATGAAATCTCAGCCATTCTCTACGCCAATATCGAAGTGGTTTATGATTATGTAGACCTGTCCAAATAGGTGCCAGTTTGGCAATTTTTCCATCCTCCCTTCTCTTTTCAGATTATCGTATCCTATCTGAAACGTTTTCTTTAAAAAGAATACAGAACGTTTCATTACATTTCATAACCTTAAAATCTTTAGAAATGAAACCTAAGATGCAAGTAGGTATTTGGATACGGGTAAGTACCGAAGACCAAGCCCAAGGAGAATCTCCTGAACACCATGAAGAACGTGCCCGAGCGTATGCTAAATTCAATAACTGGGAGATAGTGACTGTTTATCATTTGGAGGCCGTATCCGGTAAGTCCGTTATGGAGCACCCCGAAGCCAAACGGATGCTACGCGAAGTGCGCTCGGGTGCCATTCAAGGCCTTATCTTCTCCAAGCTTGCCCGATTAGCTCGTAATACCATTGAACTGCTCAAATTCTCTGATATTTTCCAAGAATGTGGTGCAAGTTTAGTATCACTCCAAGAATCCATAGACACGAGCACACCCGCAGGAAGATTGTTTTACACGGTTATTGCTGCTATGGCTCAATGGGAGCGTGAGGAGATTTCAAGTCGTGTAGCAGCTTCAGTTCCCATTCGCGCAGAACTAGGTAAACCGTTAGGAGGAGCCGCGCCGTTTGGGTACACATGGAAAGGCAAGGAATTACAGATTAATCCTACAGAAGCACCTATCCGTAAACAAATGTACGACCTATTTCTGCTTCATAGGAGATTGCATGTCGTGGCCAACGAGCTTAACAAGTTAGGGCATAGGACGCGTAATGGTTCAAAATTCACTCACACAACCATTGAACGACTATTACGTGACCCTATGGCAAAGGGATTTCGGAGGGCTAACTATACCAAAAGCCGAGGCGAGAAAAAGCATTGGGACTTGAAGCCGGAAAGTGAATGGGTCATAACTCCCTGCCCCGCTATTGTAACGGAAGAAGTATGGGCGCAGTGCAATGAGATTATTGAGGGCCGAGTTTCCAAACGTACAAAAGCACCACGCAAATCTGTTCACCTGTTTTCGGGCACGCTCATGTGCGGTTGTGGCGGAAAGATGTATGTACCTTCTCGCGTGAGTAAATATGTGTGTCAAGATTGCAAGCAAACACATATTTCAACGGAAGATATTGAGGAAATTTACTTTGAACAGTTACGTGGGTTCCTGTTATCCAAAGACGAACTTCCCACTTTTATTGCTCGCACTGAGGCTGCCATGGAAGCTGCTCAAATAGGGTTTGAATCTGCTAATTCGGAAAAGGTGAAAGTACGAGAACAGATGGATGGTATCATTAAACTCCACAGCTTGGGGCAAATACCAACCGACCGGTTCAAAGAATACTATGCACCACTGGACGAACAGTTCAGGCAATTAGGAAATACGGTTGAACGGCATGCTGCTGAACTGGATTATTTGAAAGTTCAAATGCTTAACGGTGACCATATTCTTTCAAATGCTGAAGATTTATATGACCGTTGGCCTAAGATGTCCAAAGAGGAAAAGCGGCAAACCGTTGAAGAACTTACAAGATCCATTGTTATTGATGGAGAAGATATTACGATTACCTTTAGTTACGCGCCACCTCTTCTTGAAAATACTCCAACTGCTGAACGAAACCTCATGGATTCATACTGGCCACTAACATAAAGCTGGCAGGATAGGTAATTGAAAACTTACTCCGCGAAATAGTTACGCGGCGTTCC